>Ga0316209_1000540_pt1 | contig 63637 bp, 59 predicted proteins | sample 6monopyrite_MG_FD_204945 | JGI IMG/M metagenome (GOLD analysis project Ga0316209, IMG submission 204945) | Microbial mat bacterial communities from mineral coupon in-situ incubated in ocean water Damariscotta River, Maine, United States -... | ecosystem: Environmental > Aquatic > Marine >... | reverse complement strand
CGATGGCACTATTTAAACAAGATACAACCATGTCAGCCAGCATGGCCAGGAAAAAGAAAATGGCAGGGCTAGACGATGATTTTCGTTCAACCCTGCTAGAGTCTGGGATTAAAATGCGCTAGCCGTGGGGTTTTACGCTCCTTGATATGATTGTAGGCGCAAGGTGCTGGAACATGGTGCTGATATCCGCCATATCCAGGCGATGCTAGGTCATGTTGATCTATCGACGACTCAGATTTATATCAAGGTTCACGTAACCCAGCTCAAAGCCGTACACGATAAAGCGCATCTGGCGAAGTTGGAGCAGTCGCCAGAAGACGACTAAACTGATAGGATGATCGGTATGATTTATGATAGGTTCGCCATACAGGTGAAATGGATCGGAGACAACGCTATGTCAACTCACACCGTTAATCTCGATGAAGCTGAAGGCCACCTGGCTGAGCTAATTGAACTGGCTCAAAAAGGTGAAGAAGTCGTGATTGCTCAAAAGAACAAACCGGCAATTAAACTGGTTGTTTGCAGGCGTCCCGGTGGCAAACGAGTGGCGGGATTACATCAGGGCAAAGTTCATTTAAGTAATGATTTTAATGACTCGCTGGAAGATAGCTTCTGGACGGGTGAGCACTAATCATGCGTTATCTACTGGATACCCATACGTTGTTATGGTTTGATGCTTCACCCGAAAAACTCTCTCCTAAAGTGCTGGACATTCTGCTGGATGAAGATAACCAGCTTTATCTGAGCCATGCCAGCATTTGGGAAATGCAGATCAAATATCAGTTAGGAAAACTCCAGCTTGAGACCGAGCTAAAAGCACTCATTAGTACCCAACAAACGATCAATGATCTCCGCTTACTTGACATTAAAACCCAACATATCTACGCGTTAAAGGAGTTGCCAGCTCATCATCGCGATCCGTTTGATCGACTCCTTATCAGTCAGGCAATCATAGAGCAAATGCCGCTGCTGACCATCGATGAAAAGATCCAGCAATACGAAGAACAGATCGAGTGGCTATGGTGAGCTGATTGACTGATTGAGCAATGTCACCGGCTAGCGCCGGTGACTCGATGCTTTTAACACCTGGTAGACCTTTAGCAGCGATGCAAAACCCTCGACACTTCCCGCCTGTCATCCAACTTGCAAAGAAGAACTAAGTTGAACGCCAAGCTACCATTGTTGTTAGAAAAGCAGTATCGCTGTCGCTGACAGACTTATGCTCCTGCAAAGTCTGCATTCAGTCCATCCATGGACATTACAGGCCGTTCAAAGTCAAAGCCCTATCGCTGTCGCTCAGGCGGTTGATGGTGATAGTTGGTCATTCCATCCTTAAGCTTAATCACTTATTGAAAGAGACAGATTTTTGCGTCCTGCAAAATCTGCATACCGTCCATCCCTGGACATAACAGGCCTTTACGGCGGTGGGGGAATATTGAATACCCTCGAAGCCGCCTTTTGTAGCGCTTAGTTTTGAGTTAGACCCTTTCAAACACCGTTGCGATCCCCTGTCCCAAACCAATACACATAGTGGCAACGCCAAGGGTTGCGTCTTTGCTTTGCATTAGTCTGAGCAAGGTTCCGCTAATGCGGGTGCCTGAACAACCCAGGGGGTGCCCCAGGGCGATAGCGCCACCGTTAAGGTTCACTTTGTCTTCGACCACATCCAGCAATCCGAGGTCTTTCAGTACCGGTAAAGATTGCGCTGCAAATGCTTCGTTCAGCTCCCACAGGTCGATGTCGGCGGCGGACAAACCGGCGCGTTTAAGCGCTTTGTTCACCGCAGGAACCGGACCATATCCCATAATCGCCGGATCGCAACCGGCCACGCCCATACTTCTAATTTTAGCCAGCGGCGTGAGGCCGAGTGCCTGGGCTTTGTCTGCGCTCATAATTAACATGGCGGACGCACCGTCAGAGATGGCCGAAGCGTTACCGGCGGTAACTGTTCCGCGTGGGTCAAACACCGGGCGTAAACCGCTCAGTCCTTCCAGGTTGGTTTCAGGCCGGATCACTTCGTCATAGTCAAACAGAGTCAAAGCGCCGTTAGCGTCGTGACCTTCCATCGCCAATATTTCAGCTTTGAATGCCCCAGAGGTAGTCGCTGCGTGAGCCCGCTGATGAGAGCGCACGGCAAATTCATCCTGGGTTTTGCGGTCAAAGCCGTGCATTTTTCCCAGTAGCTCGGCGGTCAGACCCATCATGCCGGAGCCCTTGGCCGAGTGCTTGGCGATTTGCGGTGCGAAATCGACGCCGTGCATCATTGGCACATGGCCCATGTGTTCGACTCCACCGACCAGAAATACTTCGCCGTTACCAGTCTGAATAGCTTGAGTAGCGCTGTGTATGGCCTGCATGGACGAGCCGCAAAGACGGTTGACCGTCTGACCGGCGACCGTATGCGGGATATCGGTCATTAACATGGCGTTGCGCGCGACGTTAAAACCCTGCTCTAGCGTCTGCTGCACGCAGCCCCAGATCACATCTTCAATTTCAGCGGGATCCAGCGCTTTATTGCGTTCCAGTAGCGCCTGCATCAATCTGGCACTCATCACTTCGGCACGAACGTTTCTGAACATACCGCCTTTTGAACGCCCCATTGGGGTTCGGATTGCATCTACGATGACAACTTCTTTCATTTTCATATCTCCCAATTCTTTACGCGGTATTAAGCTGAATAAAATGTTTTATTTTCGGCGGCCATTATTTTGACCAGCTCCGGTACTTCGTAGCCGGAGCCCAGGTGCGCGTATTTTTCAGCAGCAGTGACAATATTGGCCAGCCCCAACTCGTCGGCGTACTTAAGTGCTCCACCTCTGAATGGCGGGAAGCCCAGGCCATAAAGTAGCGCCATATCACATTCCGCCGCGGTGTCGACAATGCCTTCTTCCAGGCAGCGCGCGACTTCAAAAATTAGCGGCAGCATCATGCGCTCGACAATTTCAGTTTTCTCAAACTCTTTATTTGGCGTGCCGATCAATTCAAATATCGACTCGTCGACCACCTTTTTCGGACGGCCTTTCTTATCCAGTTGGTAGGCGTAAAATCCGCTCCCACTTTTCTGGCCGTATTTACCGGCGTTGAACAGCTTTTCGACCGCGTCTTCGTCCATTTTGGCCATACGCGTCGGGAATCCAGCCGCCAGCACATCAGTACAATGGTAAGCCGTATCAACACCGACAACGTCCAGCAGATAAGCCGGGCCCATCGGCCAGCCAAAACCGGCCATGACTTTGTCAATCTCACGAAAGTCGGCGCCATCGCTGAGTAACTGGCTAAAGCCTCTGAAATAAGGAAACAGTACCCGGTTTACGTAAAATCCGGGGCAGTCGCCAACTACGACGGCAGATTTACCCATGGCGGTGGCGTAGGCAACGGTTGTCGCGATGGTTTCGTCGCTGGTTTTTTCTCCGCGAATGACTTCCACCAAAGGCATTTTATGCACCGGGTTAAAAAAGTGCATTCCACAGAATAACTCGGGGCGTTTTAAGTTTTTGGCGAGCAGGTCGATGGAAATTGTGGAAGTATTCGACGTTAGCACGGCGTCTTCGGCAATCAAGCCTTCAACTTCCTGCAACACGGCATCTTTGATTTTGGGGTTTTCGACCACTGCCTCGACCACCAGATCGGCATGGGCGACAGCGGCATAGTCCAGTGTCGGGGTAATGCTGGCGACGACTTTGGCCATTTTTTCTGGTGTGACTTTACCCAGCTTGACGCCCTTATTGAGGATCTTGATCGCCTCATTCATTCCCAGGTCAAGCGCAGCGGTGTTAATGTCTTTCATGACCACCGGAATACCTTTGCTGGCCGACTGATAGGCGATGCCGCCCCCCATTATGCCTGCGCCCAGCACTGCCGCCGATTTAACCAGTTTGTCAGCGGTTTTTGCGGCGATTTTGGCTTTCTTTTTCAATAACTGGTCGTTCAGGAATATCTGAACCATAGCGCTGGCCTGCGAAGTCTGACAGACATTGACAAAACCCTGGTGTTCTTCTTTAAGCGCATCGGCAGACGGCATCTGCGCGGTGGTTTCGATCACGCGGATCGCTTCCATCGGTGCCGGATAATGGGGTAGTGCTTTGGCGCCGACCATACCTTTGGCGGTGGTAAACGCCATAGTGCTTTCCAGCTTGTTCAGTTTAAGCGGCGCCTGTTTTTCAGCGCGTCGAGCTTGCCAGTCGAGCTTGCCGTCGGCCGCGTCTTCGACCATTTTAATCGCCGCTTCTCGTAAGGCTTCTGGCGCAGTAACCGCGTCGATGGCGCCAACTTTGAGCGCCTCTTCCGGTTTGTGCGGCTTGGCCATGGCGATCCATTCAATCGCGTTGTCGCTGCCGATAACTCGTGGCAGACGTACGGTGCCACCGAAGCCAGGAATTAGACCCAGTTGGGTTTCTGGCAGGCCAACGCGCGACGCGTTGGAGGCTACACGAAAATCGCAAGTCAGGGCCATTTCAAAACCGCCGCCGAGGGCAAAGCCATTGATCGCGCAAACCGTTGGGAATGGCAGGTTTTCAAAACCGGTGAAAATCGCGCCCGCCTGGGTACACCATTCGACCATTTGCTCGCGCGTTTCAGAAAACATACTCAAAAATTCGGTGATGTCAGCGCCGACAATAAAAACCGGCTTTGGACTGGTAGCCACCGCGCCACGCACACCATCGGTTTGGTTGAGTAGTTCGATAACCGCTTTCCATTCCTGCAGAGTAGCGTTATCAAACTTGTTGACCGACTCTTTTTTGTTATCAAAGATGACTTCCGCAATGCCGTTGTCTAACAACTGACAGCGAAGGGATTGACCGTCGTAAATCATGGGTATCTCCAAAGGTTTAAGTGTGCTAGCCGACCAGTTTAGCTGAAAACTAAAGCGTTGGTGGCCAGATTCAGATGAAAATTTGATCTGGATCGACAATTTCAGATGGATTCGAGTATAACAGGTTTGACCAGAATTTAAACAAGCGTTTGAATACGGGCTGCAAAGCAGCGGTAGCGCGTCCGTGCGTGTAATCTAGTGCTGGTTTGCGCGGCACAATTTTGAGCGCGTCAGCAACGCACAGGGTGAACTCTGTGACGACTGGCGTGTAAAGCGGTGAATCCCGTTGCGCACCCTTTTCAAAGGCTATAAGATGGCCTGATTTTCTGCTGTTAACAGCCGCAAGGCTCATTATACTCCGGGGTTAAAAAGTGTCCGATTTATCCAGTCTTTATGCTCAGCACCTGAGCGAGTTACTTGACCGCCATCGCCAACTGATGCAGCAAAATGGTATTGAGCAGTTGCTGATCCCGTCGGGGCAACCCGTGCGTATCTACCAGGACGATATGGATTACCCATTTAAATCGAGTTTTCTATTCCGAACTTACCTGCCACTGACCGAGCAGCCACATTCTTACCTGTTGATTGGCTTGAGTGGCAAGCCACGGCTGATTTATTTTCAACCGGTCGACTACTGGCATACGCCTCCGATGGACCCGAGCGGGATCTGGCCCGAGCATTTTGATATTGAAGTGATCGCCGAGCAGGCTTCGGCCAGCGATTATTTTCCGCCGGATAGCGAGCAGTTGGCGATCCTGGGGGAGGAGACCGCGCTTACGCAAAAACTCAAAAAAGCGCTAAGAAATCCGGACAGACTGATCAACGCAATCTATTGGCAACGCGCGTATAAGAGCGCTTACGAAATCGAGTGTCTCAAGCGCGCCAATCAAAAAGCGGCTTACGCCCACAACGTAGCCGAGCAGGCATTTAAGGCGGGCAAGAGCGAGCAGCAAATTCATCTGGCTTATGTTGAAGCCAGCGGTATGCTGGAACACCAGATGCCTTATGGCAATATCGTCGCCCTTAACCAGCATGGTGCGATACTGCATTACACCGAGTGCCAGCCATTGCCGCCGAGCCAGTCGCACTCGTTTTTGATTGACGCAGGCGTGTCTTATAACGGCTATCACGCCGATATTACGCGCACTTATGCTCGCGAAAACGGGGAGTTTAGTGAGTTGATTTCGGCCATGGACCAGATGCAACGGGATTGCATTGATTCGATTCAAACCGGGCAGCCTTACCTCGACCTGCACCATCAGGCGCATCTAAGCATCGCGGCAATCATCCAACGGTTCGGACTGGTCGATATGTCGGCAGAAGCCATAGTGGAAACCGGCATCAGCGCGACATTTTTCCCCCATGGCCTGGGTCACCTGATCGGCCTACAGGTGCACGATGTCGGCGGCCAATTTGCCGATGCCAGTGGTACGCCAAACCCGCCCCCAGCGGCTTACCCCTTTTTACGTTGTACCCGAAAAATAGAGGCTGCTATGGCTTTTACCATTGAGCCGGGGCTTTATTTTATCGACACATTACTTAAGGCACAGAAAAAAGGACAACACGCCAACGCGTTTAACTGGCAAAAAATCGAGACGTTTATGCCTTATGGCGGTATTCGTATCGAAGACGATATTATCGTCGAACAAGATGGCGTTGTTAACCTGACCCGTGATGCCTTTGCCGCGCTATAGCGACAAAGGCGTACCCGACTTGATCAGTAATGCAAGCAACCTGCGGATATAATGCAAGCGACCAGCGGATATAAAGTGCCCGCCACGGCGGTGAAAGTTGAGGAAGTGATTAAAAACAGTCAATTTATCACCCGTATCGAGCGCGTAAAAACGGCGGAGGCGGCCAAGGCATTTATCAAAGATCTAAACCGGCAGTACCCGGAAGCGACTCATCATTGCTGGGCGTATATTGTCGGCAATCCCAAATCGACCACTTTAATCGGTTGCAGCGACGACGGAGAGCCTTCAGGTACTGCCGGTAAACCCATGCTCAACGTATTGCAACACGCCGATGTGGGCGACATAGTGACGGTTTGTACCCGCTATTACGGCGGCACAAAATTGGGGACTGGCGGTTTAACCCGAGCCTATGGTGGCGGCGTTAAATTAGCGCTTTCTCAACTCAGGCTGGCCGACAAAATTAACTACAGCGCGTTAAATTTCACGCTGGACTACTCGCAACTCAAAGATTGCGAGCATCTAATACAGGATTTTATTGTTCAGGCGGTCGCCATGGACTACGCAGACAAAATTACTGTTCGCCTGCAGGTTGCTTCGCACCAGCGGGCGGCATTTAAATTATCATTAAACAATCAATTCAAAGGAAAAATCGAGTGGAAATCTACCCTTTAGTCAAGCATGTTCATATGGCAGCGGCACTGCTGTCTTTTTTGGGATTTACTTTGCGCGGGATCTGGATGGTTATGGAAAGTGACCTGCTGCAGGCCAAACTGACCCGAATTTTGCCGCATATTATCGATACTGTTTTGTTAGCCGCCGCTATTTATCTATTGGTATTACTGCAGATCAATCCGCTGGTTACTTTCTGGGTGGCGGCAAAATTATTGTTACTGGTCGCTTATATTGTGATCGGTACTATCGCACTTAAACGCGGCCGTACAAAGCGCACGCGGGTGATAGCGCTGGCGGTTTCTATCGCGACCATAATGGCAATTTTTGCGCTGGCCGCAGTTAAACCCGTCTTGGCCTGATTTCAAATGAAAAAATGGATGGGATGGCCGCTTGATATCGCAATGGGCGCCATTGTAATTATTGGCTTTGAAATAATCGACTTGAGTCTGGCAAAGCTACAACAGGTGCCGTTTTATTACGATTATCTCACTACCGCCAAGTGGTTATTGGTCGGCGGTTTTGCTGTGCACGGTTTGATTAACTGGTTGTCGACTCGGCGTGGTTGAAGCTGAGTCGTAGAGCGCGAGACGCCGATCTTTTTGCGACCACAACTGATTGAGCCACTGCTGAACCTGCTTGCGGTGCTCCGGATCATCCACATAGTCTCCTTTGACCCCTTGCGGTATTTGAACGAGTTCGGCGTGAAGCTGGACTCGGGGGACCCTGCCGCATAGAAAATCCCAGAAACTGAAATCGTCGTTATCGGGATAGTTAATGGTAACGTCGAGCATCTGATTGATTTCTTCGCCCATCAGAGACAACACATAACCGATACCGCCGGACTTTGGTTTAAGCAGATGTTGATAGGGCGAATTTTGATTGTCTTTTTTTGCCTCACTAAAGCGCGTGCCTTCGGCAAAATTCATGATCGAAATCGGAATGGACTTAAATTTTTCACAGGCTTTTTGCGTGGTAATAAAATCCTGACCTTTCTTGTGCGGATATTTTTTAAGGTAAGACTTGTTGTAGCGTTTCATAAACGGAAAATCCAGCGCCCACCAGGCGAGTCCCAAAACCGGCACCCAAAACAGCTCCTGTTTAAGAAAAAACTTAAGAAAGGGTATTTTGCCGTTAAAGGTCTGCTGTAAGGCCATTATGTCCAGCCAGCTCTTGTGGTTTGCTACCACCAGATACCATTGTTGCTTTGATAGCTCCGTTGGAATATCAATTTCCCAGCTGATGGATTTACTTAACCGGTTGATCCAGCCGTTAGTACCAATCCAGGCTGTCGCGCAGCCATTGAGCAGGTAATTGAAGATTTTTGCCGCTTTTGAAAACGGCAGGAGAAACTTGAGCAGCGCAAAAATCAGGATCGGCGTTGCCCAGAAAAAAGTGTTAATCGTGTGTAAAAACAAAGAAATTGCGCCTACCAAAGGCGCCGGAAGAATTTGAGATAGCATTTAATGTCAGGTTGTTCTGAACGACTGGCGGTCATTATATCATGGCTACAAGCACGTTTGTCCCCCGGCCTGCAACGAAAAAGTTGTAAAAGCTCCGTTGCCAGGGTACTCGCCTACCTGGCCTATGCTAGAATGGCGATACGAGTGACAACCAGAAAATGAGAGAATCTTTGTGTTAGACAGCAAAAAAATAGACGATCTGGCGAATAAGCTGAGCGATGTTCTGCCGCCGGGAGCCAAAGCACTGCAACAGGATTTGCATGGCCAGTTTAAACAGATCCTGCAGTCAGTGATCGCCAAAATGGAACTGGTTACGCGTGAGGAATTTGACGTGCAAACTAAAGTACTGGCGCGAACGCGACTCAAAATTGAGGCGCTGGAAAAGAAAGTCGCCGAAATGGAAGACAAGCTGCGTCAGGCTTAGAACGGGTTTTATTTGCGTGAACCGGTAAAGTTCAGAAACCTCAAATCGGATGCTCGCCCGGGTGATTGTGCTTAGTGACTGATTTCGCGCAATGCTGTGCGCGATTAGCGATGTATTTTTCAAATTCGTCTACCGGCATTGGCCTTGCGAAGTAAAAACCCTGAATATAGTCGCAGCCGAATTTCGACAGCTCAGCCAGTTGTCCCTTGTCTTCTACGCCTTCGGCGACCACCTTGATGCCCAGTTTATGGGATAGCTTAATCATCGCCTCGACGATGGCTGCATCTCGCGTGTCATTCACCAGATGGTCAATAAACGCCTTGTCAATTTTTAATACGTTCGCGGGAAAATTCTTGAGGTAGCTTAAAGACGAGTAGCCTTTGCCAAAGTCGTCCAGCGCCACCGAAACGCCCAACTCCTTCAGATCATTGAGCAGGTCACTATTGCGCTCAACGTGGTCGATCATAATATCTTCGGTCAGTTCGATTTCCAGATAACTGGCGTCGAGCGAGCTGGACTGAAGCGCCAGAAAGATATTTTCCTTGAGTTTACCCACCTTAAAGTGGGTCCCGGACACATTGACCGAAAATCGCAGGCGACCGTACTGATCGGTCAGACGCTTTGCCAGCAGGCATACCTGATTAAGTACCCAGCCTTCGACACCGGTTAGCAAACCCAGGTCGTCTAATAACGGGATGAACACTGCAGGCGAAATGTAGCCGTATTTTGGGTGTTTCCAACGCAGCAAGGCCTCGGCACCCGCGACCTGTTCGTTCAGGGTCGACAGTTGCGGTTGCAGGTGAATACTGAATTCGCTGTTGATAAGTGCCCGCCGCAGGTTTTTTTCCAACTCCAGTTTCAGTCGCGCCTGCTTGTTCAGGTCGTCGGTATAAAAATGGAATTTATTGCGGCCAATTTCCTTGGCTTTGTAGAGTGCAGAATCGGCACTTTTCAATAGCGTATCCGGGTTGATGCCGCATTCGGGGAAAGTCGCGATACCAATGCTGGCGGTAATAAAAAGCTCGTGCGCACGCACTTCAAAGGCTGGCTCCATCGCGCTCTGAATTTTCCCGGCGATAACCGCAATGTTTCTACTGGAGCCTGCGTTTTCCAGTAAAATGGCGAACTCGTCGTTGCCAAAGCGGGCAACTATGTCTGTTTCGCGAACGCAGGTAGACAGTCGCTCCGCCACTTGAATCAACAAAATATCACCGACATCGTGGCCGAGGGAGTCGTTGATCAGCTTGAAGCGGTCCAGGTCGATAAACAAAATGGCGAACTGACTGCTGTTACGTTTGGCGATGGTAATAGCGTGTTCCAGGTGTTCGTATAATAAATAACGGTTAGCCAGTCCGGTGAGTTGATCGTGGGTGGTCAGGCGAACACTGTCGGTGCGGTTATCGTGACGGATCAGGGCGTGTTCGGCTACCCGTTGAAACTGGTCGGGCGTCATTTGGTTTTTTGCAAGACAGTCGTCGGCCCCAAACTGCATCGCCCGGGCGCAAATCTTTGAGCTAAACGATCGCGCGATAAACAGGATCGGCTGTTCCAGCTTGAGGTCGAGCAGTTGTGTTAGTTGTTCCAGGCAAGATTCCGCAAGCTCCGATTCGGTAACGACGATCAGATCGCAGTTTGATTGCTTAATGCTTTCTTCAGAAAATTCTGCCAGCCACTGCATCTGAATTGTTGGATTGCGCAGGGGGGCAAGCTGGCGTTGCAGCGCCAGAAACTCAGGTTCTTGATCCTCTATGGTTAGTACTCGAATCATAAGTAATTTACAGTCTGGAAAATTGCTGACAAGTAGCCGTTAACGATTACTGTCGTCACGCGGAATATCGCGTCGTATAAAAAATGCTTTGCCATAGGCCAACTCAAAAATTTGAGAAAGCATCAGCACAAAAAGTATAGACATAAATCAGGAAAATACGCGCAAAAAAAACGCCGGATGATTAAACCCGGCGGGTATTTTTTGAAAACATTGCTGTTTGAGTTATTTTACGGTGGTTAGTTCATTAACCAGCGATAAATGAAGCGATGAATGAACTTTCCGTACGGCGGGAATGCCGCTTTGGCTGAGTTGATACGGCCACGTTTGAAAACCGGTTTGGCTAGCGAAAAAGTCAAAAAGCCTTCGTGCGCGTGATAACGACCCATTCCCGAAGGGCCAACGCCGCCAAACGGCAGGTCGTCCTGAGCAACGTGGGAAACCGTATCGTTGATACATACGCCGCCGGCGTGGGTATGCCGCAGGATATACTGTTGGGTTTTTCGGTTGTGGCTGAACAAGTATAACGCCAGTGGGCGCGCGTCGTTATGCACTATTTTGACCGCCTGATCGATATCGCGATAGGCGATGATCGGCAGGATCGGACCAAAAATTTCCTGCTGCATCACGCTCATGGAATGGTTGGCCTTTAGTAATAACTGCAGCGGCATTGAGCGCGGGCGCTGCTCGCTCGCCGGTGCCAGCGGAATGACCTCGGCACCCTGTTCAACTGCCTCGTTGAGCCAGCTTTGTAATCTGTGAAACTGATCGTCATTGATAATAGAGGAAAAATCGCCATTATCGACGTCCGGATAAAGGCGTGCGAATTGCTTCTTAAATTCGGCTACCAGCTGTTCGACTTTATCCTCCGGGCAAAGCACATAATCGGGCGCCACGCAGGTCTGCCCGGCGTTTAGACATTTACCGTACAGCATTCGCTCCACCGCAAATTCGGCGCTAACATCTTCTGCCACAATCGCTGGTGACTTACCGCCCAACTCCAGCGTCACCGGGGTCAGGTTGTCTGCAGCCGCAGCCATGACTTTTTTGCCGACAGCCGTTGAGCCGGTAAACAGCAGGTGGTCAAAGGGTAAGCTTGAAAATTCTGCCGCCACAGAGGCGTCGCCTTCAACCATAAATACTTCGTCTTTAGAAAAGGCGTCGTGGATGATTTCCTTGAGTACACGATTGCTGTAGGGACAAAATTCGGAGGGTTTAATCATCGCCCTATTGCCAGCGGCGATCGCAGCGACCAGTGGCCCGAGGGACAGGTATACTGGATAATTCCAGGGTGACATGATGCCGATCACACCCAATGGCTGGACCATCAGACGTGCACTCGCCGGTTGAAACAGCCAGGAAACTTTGCGTTTTTGTGGTCGCATCCATTGGCGAAGATGCTTGATAGCATGGTCGATGCTCATCAGCGTTGGCAGAATATCAGCCAGCAAGGTTTCGTCAAAAGCACGACACCCGAAGTCGGCGGAAACGGCTTTGACCATTTTATCGCGGTGTTTGATGATCGCTCTTTTCAGGGCCAGCAACTGTTGTTTTCTTAACTTTTCGCTCGGAAACGGCGCTTCGATGAATGCCTGTTTTTGCAGATCAAAAATTTCTCTGGCGACCTGTCGTTGATGATTTCCGTGACGTTGGTGTACGTCTGTTGACTCAACGTGGGAGTGCGCTTTCATTGGCTTCACCTGTAAAATGTCATTAATTGTTGATTAATACTAAATTAGCGTTTCAGACCCGAGCGCTGACGGCTACTCTTTAATTTTACCCAATTACGCCTCGGAGTTAGAGTAAAAACTCTTTACAGCGAGTGGCGTCGACAACAAAAGCAGGTAGAATGTTGTCAGCAAACTGATTTTCGATTTGTGTGCGAGTGTCATGCTTGCGATGGGTATTGCGTTCAGCTTTTTGCTCGCTGAAATAAACTGGCTGTAAGCCCCGAATTCAAATTATAGTGGCACTTTAATTAAAGTGTCACTCTGAAATATCGTCGTGTTTAGAGCGCGGCAATAAAAGTAAAGTCAGAGGCAAAATTATCCCGGTGGTTAATGCCGGATTCTAAAGCAACGGTTACCGTAACACGTTTCCAATATACCGAATCAAATTATGGATGTCACACCAATTCTAGAAGGGCTTAACCCCGCCCAGCGTGAAGCTGTCACGGCGAGCAATCCGGCGTTACTGGTTCTTGCCGGCGCAGGTTCGGGCAAAACACGCGTTCTGGTTCATCGAATCGCCTGGTTGATCTTTGAACAGTCGCTTTCGCCGCACGCAATTATGGCGGTAACATTTACTAATAAAGCGGCTTTTGAAATGCGCTCACGGGTCGAAGGCCTGATGGGACGACCGGCTTCAAGCATGTGGATCGGGACATTTCATGGTCTGGCCCATCGGCTTTTACGCGCGCATGCGCGCGACGCGGGACTTCCGGAAACCTTTCAGATCCTGGACTCCGACGATCAGTTGCGAGTGATCAAGCGGGTGATGAAGGCCATGAATCTGGACGATACTGAATGGCCACCAAAACAGGCGCAATGGTTTATCAACAAACAAAAAGATGATGGCCGACGCGCGGGTGATATCAAACATAATGGCGAATTGTTCACCAGCATTCACGCTCAGATTTACCATCAGTATCAGCAGGCGTGCAATACCGGTGGCCTGGTTGATTTTGCTGAATTATTGCTGCGGGCTTTTGAGCTGCTGCGGGACAACCAGCATTTACGCGATCATTATCAGGAGCGGTTCTCACATCTATTGGTGGACGAGTTTCAGGATACTAACGGCATTCAATACGCCTGGTTAAGGCTGATTTCGGCCAACCATTGTGGCATTACTATTGTAGGCGACGACGACCAGTCGATTTACGGCTGGCGTGGCGCAAAAATTGAAAATATCCAGCGCTTTGACCGCGATTTTGAGCAGGTGAAAACTATCCGCCTGGAGCAGAACTACCGCTCTACCCAGGTGATCCTGAAAGCGGCTAACGCAGTGATCGCCAACAATCAGGAGCGAATGGGCAAAAACCTGTGGACTGAGGATAATCAGGGCGATCCTATCGCTTTGTACGCGGCTTTTAATGAACAGGAAGAAGCAAGGTTTGTCGCAGCTCGCATCGACGACTGGGTGCAGCAGGGTAAGAGTTATAACGACTGTGCTGTGCTCTATCGTTCAAACGCTCAGTCGCGCGTGCTGGAAGAGTTCCTGCTGCAGCGCCAGATCCCCTATCGAATTTACGGCGGTCTCAAGTTTTTCGAGCGCGCCGAAATCAAAGATACACTGGCTTATTTGCGTCTTATGTATAACCAGCAGGACGACGCGGCCTTTGAGCGCGTGGTCAACACGCCACCGCGCGGGCTCGGGCAAAAGTCTGTTGAGCAAATTCGGCTGCGCGCCCGCGCCGACAGGACGACTTTGTGGCAAGCGGCCGAAAAAATCGTCAGTGAGCGGTCGCTTTCGCCGAGGGCTTCTAATTCATTGGGTTATTTTCTGGCGCTGATAAAAAATGGCGCAGAAACTTATCCTGAGCTGCCGCTGGCGGAACAAATCCAGTTGACTCTGGAAGCGACGGAGCTGGAGCAGATGTACGCCAAAGAAAAGGGCGAAAAGGCGCTGGCAAGAAAAGAAAACCTGGCGGAACTGGCCAGTGCGGCGCGCGAATTTGACAGTGAGGATTACCCCGATCTCTCGCCCATGACGGCTTTTCTGGCGCACGCGGCGCTGGAGTCGGGCGACAGGCAGGCCGAGCAGTACGAAGATTGTGTGCAGTTGATGACGCTGCATTCGGCCAAGGGACTGGAGTTTCCGCTGGTATTTATTACCGGCATGGAAGAGCGTTTATTTCCGCACATGATGTCTATGGACGAGCCGGACAAACTGGAAGAAGAGCGGCGCCTGGCTTATGTGGGGATCACCCGCGCGATGAAAAAACTGTATTTGTTATACGCCGAAAAAAGACGCCTGTGGGGAAAAGACACTTATCCTGCGGTTTCTCGTTTTATCAAAGAAATTCCCGCCGAGCTAAAGCAGGAAATACGGCTTAACTCCCAGATCAGCCAGCCCGTATTCAGTCAGAAAAGTGTCGCTGTCAATTCAGCGCATGACAGGGGTCTGAGTCTGGGACAAATGGTCGAACACGCGCGCTTTGGGGTTGGTGTGATCCTCAATTTTGAAGGAGAAGGCGACAAGACCGTCGCCCATATTAATTTTGAAAGTGGCGAATCAAAGCGTCTGATGCTTTCCTACGCGAAACTGAAACCCTGTTAATGACTACTACAATAACGGCAGCTTTTTGTATTCGCTAAACAGCGCAGCGGTCACGGGTTTTTGTACGCTGTTCGAGCGGCTTGACCTCGATGCCTGATAGTTCGCGGGCAAAAAAAAGCCTCAAAAAAAGATTCTGAGGCTCATACTAGACAGGGCTTGGGGAAACCCAATCTAAGTTCCCGCGTCAAAATAGGAGGGGTTGCGGGAGACGCGTATAGCGTCAGTTGTTAGGACGCCTGTTAAGACAAATAGTTTCACAAATACGCTTCAATAAATGTAAGCATTTGTAAATGATTGCAAACGGGCCGCTGACCTAAAAACATGTTAAGTCTTAAAGTTGGCCACGACGGCTTCCAGCCGGTCGACGTATTCCGCCAGTTGTTGACTGGCAGAAATTGACTGTTGTACGTTGTTTTCGGTAACCGTCGAGATCTGGCTGATTGAATTCAACCGGCCTTCAATTTGACCGGCAACTTCGGTCTGTTGTTGCGACGCCTGTTCGGTGGCGGCATTTTGTTCACCAATTTCTTCCACCGCCTGGGTGATCTGATCCAGAGCCGCTTCAAGTTTCGCCGCCTCTTCAATTGATCTGAGCGCCTTCTGGTCGCTACGCGTCATTGCCTCTACCGCATTGCCCACACCCTGTTGCAGGCTGCTGATGGTCGACTGAATTTCTTCGGTGGAGTCGTGGGTGCGCTTTGCCAAAGATCGGACTTCGTCGGCAACCACAGCAAATCCACGCCCCTGGTCGCCCGCGCGCGCCGCTTCGATGGCTGCGTTAAGCGCCAGCAAATTGGTTTGCTCGGCAATACTTTTAATCACATCCAGTACCTGATTAATACTGTCGCTTTGCTGCGACAACTGGTGAATAACCTCCACCGAGAGCTTGATTTCGTCGCCCAGTTCGTTAGTCGCACGACGCGCACCGTCCAGCGTTTGACGACCTTCCAGCGTTTGTTGATTGGCTTTTTCAAGGGACTGCATCACATGCACACTGTTTTCAGAGATCACCGCGACCGAAGCCAGTAAGTCGCCGATAGCGCTGGTGATGGCCTGAGTATCCTGAAGTTGCTCATTGACCGCATCGCCCGTCTGGTTGGCCAATTGCTTAACGCTATCGCTTTGTTGGGCCACCCCTTTGGAGGCATTTTGTACCGATTCGACCAGACTGTTGACGTTTTTGGCCATCTGGTTAAAGGCTTTAATAGCTACCGAGAACTCATCTTTGGTTCTGACGTTAGCTTTTGCCCGGGTATCACCGTTGGCAAGTTTCTGGGCGACATTGGCCAGACTCATGGTGGTCATGCTAATCGACAGGCTCATGCCGACAAAAAGATAAACGACCACCAATACCACCGCTGCGACGATTAAGATGACACTGAGGATGCTGTTTTGCATGGTTTGAACACGAAAATTCAGGCGCCTTTCCAGTTCGTCACTCAGGGACTGTTTGCTCTGATAAAAATCGTTAATTTGCTGCCGATAAAAATCTTTTACCTGACTCTGGTTGAGGTTTACCTCTTCGGCCAGCAAAAACTGCTCTTCCAGAAAAGTCAGGTTGTCATTGATTAGCCGACGTAACACTTTTACGTCCTGCTTGACCAGATCTTGCAATCCCTCGTCCATGCGCTCTGTCAGGCTACTCAGATTACCTATGTCATTGATGCTCGCCGCGAGGCGATCACTGGTCAGACTGATGCTGTCAAAGGTATTGGAGGACACTTCATTTTCACCCACTGCATAAGAGACGATCCCATAGCTTCGGCTGACCAGATCGAGCACAAACTCGCGTTTTTCAGTGAGCAGTCGAGATAGGAGCACCGTATCGATTTCCTGATCATTGGTTAGCCCGGTCAGGTTGGCGACGGTCAAATAGAGATTATTGAACTGACTGGAAGAGGCCTGAAGCAAATTAAACCGGTCTATCGGCGTCCATTGTGGGTTGCCAATACTGCTGGTAGTCGCCGAAAGACTGCCGGTCACTTTTTTGATCGCCTGGGCGAGTACCTCTTTTTGCTGCTCACCAAATAGATCTGAATCTAGCAAATTTTGTAACTGCTTGTTAAAGGTCGCGACTTTCGCGGCTTGCTCAGGAGGAATAACCGTACCTGAACGCCAGCCCATGTCGTCGGCTATCAGGTTAATTAGTGCTTTTTGCTGTTGGTCGACCAGCGTGATGGCTTTTAATCCCCTTAGCTCATTTTCAGTATGAGTTAACTGGCGCATCACCGGGGTAAAGTAACTGACCGCCAACATCGCCAGGGGCAGCAAAAATAACAAAATAATCAGCGCAAACTTGAGATTAAATCTCAACTTGTTCATTAACAGGGTCGCTGGTAAAAATAATCGTTTAAGCATAGTGGTAGGTCGAATTGTTTAATCTGAGTTTTTATTACCTAAACTATAGGACATTATTCGCCAAATCGCCCGCTAATTTAACCGATCAGATAAGCGAGCTAAAAACGACCTGACTTTAAGGCGAGATTTACTTATAACCACGAATAACACTACAATTGGAATTCGCCATCGGCATGGGAAATTTCTCTCTGTTACTTGCCGGCGAGTCACATAGCATTGAAAAGGAGCGCAGAAAATGCTGACCATACTGGTTAAACTACTCAAAGTTCTTAATTCTGAGCAATCGCCCAGTCAGATTGCGGCGGCTATTTCATTGGCCGCCATTATCGGGATAACCCCATTGCTGTCGTTGCACAATCTGGTCGTGGTTTTTGTGGTTTTGTTTTTCAGGGTAAACCTGACATTATTTCTGGTTTCCTGGCCTATTTTCACCCTGCTTGGAGTGGTGCTTTCGCCATTGTCAGAAAGTCTCGGGCTCATGCTTTTGCAAGCGGAACCGTTAATTCCCGTGTGGGAATCCTTTTACAATACATTGTTCGGCCGATGGAGTAATTTCTACTACGCGGGCGTTTTGGGTTCGCTAATAATTGCCTTAGCCGCCGGACTCATCCTTTATCCGGTTAGCCAAAAACTAATCGTCGCTTATCGCCATCAATGGCTGGATAAACTGGAGAAATTTAAAATCGTTAAACTACTCAAAACCTCGCGTCTGTGGCAAATGTACCAGAGCTACTCCGGCTAATATCGTCACGTATAAATTAAGGGAACAATACAAATGAAAATTATTCGCTGGTGGGGTATTAGTGCTTTTGCAGTCTTAATTATTTTGGCGGCCGCTATCTGGTTTTTGTTAGCACCAAAATTGATAGCAAGTAGCATCGAAGAGTTTGGTAGTGAGGCCCTTGGCGCAAAAGTTGATGTGGCCAGGGTGGAGCTTGGTCTGTCTCCGTTGACCGTTGGCATATTTGGACTGCAAGCGGCCGATCCGGACAAACCGATGCAAAACTTGCTGGAAGTCGAAGAAGTGACTTTTGCGGTCGACCTTGACGCACTCCTATGGAAAAAAATAGTCATCGATGAACTTAATCTTAGCGGCGTAAAACTGGCTACAGCGCGAGCAGAAAGTGGATCGCTGGGCGGTGGGCGGCGTTCGAGTCAGCTCGTGGATCAAATTGTGACTATCGAAATGCCTGAATTGAGCGAGGCCGACCTGGATGCAGCGGTTGAAAAAACCGACTTGATCACGCTGAAACGAATTGACGAGTTTAAATCACGCCAGGCTGATATTGAAAGTCGCTGGCAAAACGCGCTGGATAAAGAGGCCTTCAATGCGCGTCAGGAGAAACTAAAACGAGAATTTCAACGCCTGAGCAAGCGCGCTAAAAAAAATAAACTCAATTTAATCAAAGACCGTAAAGACTGGAAAAAACTTAAAAAAGCGATAGATAGCGAGCGTCGTCAACTCACAGGTCTGTCCGATCAACTTAAACAGGACAGGCAGTTATTGTCTCAGCAGTATCAGTCGGTAAAGCAGGGGCCGGATGATGATCTAAAAGCCGTGATGGGACAGTTTGGGTTGGGTGACGGCGTCGATGGTCTGGTTGATCGCTATCTTGGCCCCAAGTACACGCCCTGGGTCAAGCGAGCTATCGAAATGGCGCAAGGAGTACAGACTAATAACAGTGGCCAAGGTGCAGAGCAAAGTGGCGCAGCCGTTTTGCTGGGCGAAAGAGTTTTCTTTAGCGACGAGAAATTATTTCCCGATGTGCTTGTGAAAAAGATGAACGTTAGCGGGCAGGATATCAATTGGGATCTGGAGGGTGGCGGATTTAATTTGGGCTATTTGCCGTGGCTCACTGGAAAACCGGCGAAAATTGACCTGAAATTTAGCGGTAACAGCCTTGCCGCCATAAAAATAGACAGCAATTGGCCGTCGGCTGAAAAAATGACAACGAAGCTTGACGCAAAAATTAACCGCTGGCCGTTATCAGAATTGCCCCTGATGGAAACTCCAGAGGGGAGCTGGCTGCTTTCATCTGCAGTGCTCGCCGCAAATGCGCAGGGAAACATAACCCTGGAAAAGATAGACCTTGTTATCGATTTCAGTTTTAGCTCGGTCCAGCTAAAACTGCCAGAAAACCTGATCGGTTGGCAAAAATCGCTGGCAGATAGCCTGGCTAGACAATCTAAGATTAATTTTAAATTAGTTGCCACAGGTGATCTCACCGATCCAAAAATCAAACTGTCATCCGGGCTTGATAAATTGATGCAGGGCGCGGTTGGCGAGCAGGTAAAACAAAAAGCAGAAAAATTAAAAGATAAAGTTAAACAATCAATCAGCGCCAAGGTTGGTGATATTGGTGATTTGAGTAATTTTGGCGATAATCTTAACCAGTGGCAATCGCAGCTTTCTAGCAATGATTCGGCGTTAAAGGATCTGCTGGGGAAGATCAAAATCTAACCAGAGGTAGATTCTTTTCAAAGCCCGCTAGGCCGCGCCACCCTTTCGAAGGGTGCGCAGTGTTTTTCCTGCGCACCAGATGTTGTGAGCGGCTATAGGTGCGTATGCAAAGCGGGCACACCCTGCCCAAATCCACCCCAATCGAAACTGAATGGCCGATCAGACTATTAGTGAAACCGACTAATACCTTATATTTGTGCATCGACACGGCCCTACGATTGCGGCAATCCGTCCATCAAATTACTTGCGTAGCTTTCCAGAGCATCCAGTATTGCAGGGGAGGCATTATCAGATTGCCGTAGGTTCTTTAGCACTTGCTTGAAGTCAGCCAGTTTTAACGTGGACTCAATGGCTGGGTCGGTCAAGGCTTGATGTCGATAGTAATCCCAGCGCTGTCTCTCTTGCGAATTCAGCGATTCGGGCGCGTTTCTGGCGCGGTAGCGAAACAGCATTTCTGGTAGACGTGGATCTTCAAACTGGAATGTACTTTGCGCCAAAGTTGCCCAATCGCTTTTCCTGATTTCTGCCATATTACGTTTGTCTTTCGTCCCAAAAAAGCCTCCCGAATAAAGCGCAAAATCCGGATCGCTCTCTGTGGAAAATTGATGGCTCTGGTAGGCGCTAAGTAGTTGCGCCTTTAGCTGTGGAAGTTGCGGCTTTAGCTCGGAGGCGCGCCGCTGACAAAGATCCAGATCAATATTAAGCCGTTGCGCTGAATTTCTGTCCAGAACGCCCATTGGTGCCACGGCCGGACACTTGTTGTAGTGGACTTCCTTAATCGGTAAACGATTAACGCCTTCCGGTAAATCCTGTTGACGGCTAAAAATTCGTTGTTGTAATTGCTCCGCGTTCAGTGTCGATAATTCATCAGATGGCCTGGTAAGATCCAGGCAGATTGCGCTGTTTTTGTTAATTGGATGTGCCACCAGCGGTAGCATTACGGCGCAATACTGATGCTGGGCGCCGAGCATAGCAGAGCTGTGGACAAAGGGTGTGTGCCCGATCAGGTCAATTTGAGCGCGCACTTTATTTTTATCCCTCAGGCCGAGTAAAAATTGAAAAAGACGCGGTTGTTTAAGCTTGACCAGTTTTGCCATAGCAATAGTCGCGTACACATCGGCCAGCGCGTCGTGCGCGTTGGCGTGTTCGATCTGGTTAGCGATAGACAGTTGCTCCAGTCGGAAACTGGCACTGCCGTCTTCTTTTTGCGGCCAGTTGATTCCATCGGGTCGCAAAGCATGCGTCATGCGCAGCATGTCCAGTATATCCCAGCGTGAATTGCCGTCCTGCCATTCGCGCGCGTAGGCGTCGAAAAAATTACGATAAAAACCGAAGCGCACCACTTCGTCGTCAAAACGGATATTGTTGTAGCCGACCGCACAGGTTTGGGCGGTAGATAATTCCTGGTTAATTCGACGGAAAAAATCGCGCTCACAAAGCCCCTGTTGTAGCGCCTGTTGCGGTGTGATCCCTGTGATCAGGCAAGCTTGCGGATGGGGCAAAAAATCATCAGCGGGCTTACAAAAAATATTGAGTGGTTCATCGATGATTTCAAAATCTTCATCGGTTCTGATCCCGGCGAATTGGGCTGGTCGATCATGGCTTGGATTGACGCCAAAGGTTTCAAAATCGAACCAGTAAAAAGATTGCATCGGATTTCCTTAAAGTTTTAGCCGCCATTTCAGATCGCTGATTTGACCTGCTCTTTATAGCTGTAAGTCGAGTTCGCAAAATCAGGCCTTAAGCTGAAACCTTGACTCTACCCTTTTTTTCAGCCAAATTCTAATTGAGCCACCGGTTCCAGAGAAAGCGGATTCGATTGTTAAGCTGGGATATGTAAGTTCATAAAGGTCTGACACTGTCACCATTTTGACATTGGTTAATTTCACATGCAGACAAGTTGTGCTATGGTAATTGATAACTAACCCTTTGATTTAGAAATAGATTCAGCGGTTTTGGGCGATTATTCGGTTTACTTGAACAACCGGCAGGGACAAAATGACTAATCGGCAGAATAAAACGCTAGCAGAAGATTTTTTTCTGCCTGATTTTTGTCAGGCGCAATCGGTTTTTCTGGTGCTGTTGATCGCTGAATTGCTCGCGGTAATTTTTACCTTGCTCAACGTCCATTCGCTTAACTCCCTTTGGCGTGAACTGGGTTTTTACTCCATCGCAATCCAGATTATTGCGCTGGTATCAGTCTCAAGCCTTTGCCTGTTGCGTAGCTGGCTTTCTCAATACAACGACTGGATTGCTGGTCTGCTGAGCCTGCTGGTTATTTTGATAGCTACGCTGATCTTCAGTTTACTCACCATTTATGCTTACTGGCTACAATCGATCGATTTGTCGCAAAAGGCACAATGGCATTTTTTGTTGCGCAATCTGTTAATCAGCGGATTAATCGGCGCGATTGCACTGCGTTATTTTTATTTGCAATTGCAATATCACCAACAACTGACTTTGGAGTCCTCGGCCCGGCTCGACGCGCTTCAAGCGCGCATCAGGCCGCATTTCTTTTTTAACAGCTTAAACGTCATTGCCAGTCTAACCCGGCTCGACCCGTCGAAAGCGGAAACTGCAATAGAAGATCTGAGCGAGCTTTTCCGGGCGACACTGGACAACCGTCAGGCGTTGATTCCGCTGCAACAGGAGCTGGACATTGGCGAGCGATATCTGGCGATTGAAAAATTAAGGCTGGGCGATCGCCTGACGATTGAAATCAACCTTGAGCCCGCAGCTGGATTAGTACTGGTTCCACCCTTATCACTACAGCCACTGCTGGAAAACGCTGTCTACCACGGGATCCAGATGTTGCCACAGGGTGGCCTGGTGACGGTTGACGCGACCCTGTCGTCCGATGTTTTAACTTTACAAGTGTGCAATCCTGCTGCCGCGCAAAAAAATCATAACGGGCACGGCATGGCGCTGGCTAACATCGGTCAGCGATTGGAGGTGATATACCAGGGTAAGGCCAGTCTCACTCAGGAAGTTGTTGACGATCGTTATTGTGTTGTGATGCGGCTACCGTTGTTGCAGAATAATAAGCTGACTGAATGAAGGATACGCCCATGAAATTACTGGTTGTTGATGATGAGCCGCTGGCGCAGCAACGGATGAAACAGCTACTGCAAGAACTGCCCGAGGTTGAAGCGGTAACACTGGCAAGCAATGGCGTGGAAGCGATCGAAGTTTGTCAGCAAATTCAACCGGACGTGGTTTTGATGGATATTCGAATGCCTGCGATGGACGGGCTCGAAGCGGCGCAACATATCGGCCGTTTGCAAAAGGCTCCGGCCGTCATTTTTACCACCGCCTATGATGAATATGCGCTGGAAGCCTTTAAAGTACACGCGGTCGATTATCTGCTTAAACCGGTACGCCAGCAAAAATTAGCCGAGTCGTTAAAGCGGGCGTGTCAGTTAAACAAAGCGCAGCTGGCCGCGCTAAAATCTCAGCCGAACGCGGGGCGCAGTAACATTACCGCGCGCATCAGCGGCAACATTAAATTAATTCCGGTTAGCGAGGTGCTTTATTTTATGGCCGAGCAAAAATACGTCACAGTTAAGCACTTAAACGGCGAAACCATTATTGAAGATACTTTAAAGGAATTACAGGTTGAGTTTGAATCCATGTTCCTGCGGGTTCATCGCAACGCACTGGTGGCAAAAAAATATATCACAGGTATTCATAAAGACAGCAGCGGTCACGCATTTGTGACCCTCAATGGCGATGACAAGATGCTTGAAATCAGCCGTCGTCATCTTTCTGCGGTAAAGAAACTGATCTCACAGTTGTAAGGTAGCCGGGGGGTTACTCTTTGACTTCCAGTTTTTGAAACCTGGGGAGCAGATCCGCGCTCACCAGATCGGCATTGCCCGATGTAAGCGCTAACGGTTCGTTTGGTGATTGCGATTTTGCTGCAAAAATTAATCCTTGCTGGTAACAGTTATCCATCAGAGAAGGATCGTCCAGTTGCTCCAGGGTTTTAGCCATGGTCAAGTAAGCTTCCGCCGAGGGTTTTAACTGCAGCGCCTGCTCCAGATAATGACGCGCTTTACCCCATAGTTTTGCATTAAATGCTATTTTCCCGAGCGTCAGAAAAACTTCGCGAGGCGCGTCAAGGTGGCTGTTTTGCCAGCCCTCCAGAAAACTTAACTGTTTTGTCAGCTGATTGCTTTTTACCTGACCATACAGCGCCAGAATTTTTGCGTCGGCCTGCTTTTTGATCAGATTTCGCAAGAGTGATTCTGCTTCGTCCATTTCACCAAATTCGACCAGAAGGTGAGCATAATGATAAATGCTGGCGGCCGATTTTCGCTGCGCCGAGTTCAGTTTCAACCAGCGATCTTTTAACGCTTCCAGGTCGCCCTGCGCAGCGTGGTTGCTCAACAACCCTGACACACAGTCATCCTCAATCGTCTGAACTTTTTGTTGCGGAAATACGCGCTGTTTTTTCAGGCTGGGAACCAACGCGAGTAATTGAGACCAGTCCTGCAGCTTCTCAAATAATTGGCTGAGAAGCTTTAGCACGTAAGGGTGTGAAGGGTTTTTTGCGCGCAACTCGGTCAGGGTCGCCAGGGCTTGTTCATATTGAGCGTGTTTAAGCTGCAGTTGTGCCTGAGTCAGTCCAATGGCCACGCTCGCAGCGGGCTCGGCCGCGTGCGCCAGCCGCAAATAAGAATCGCGTCTGACTTCGGCATTTTGTTGCTGCGCCGCCTGCGCTGCGATCAGATAGTTAATCAGTTTGGTATCGGAAGTCCTGGCCGCATTGACCATCGCATCTTCTGATGCCTTCCAGCGGCCTTCGGTAAACGCCAACATGCCCTCAATAGTGCGTTTGCGCGAGCGCCGCCAACCGCGCTCGCCGCTCCAGCCTTTGACTTTGCCGGCACTGCGCATTAGCGACCTGACTAAAAGTCCAAGCAAGGCGAGGGAGGTCAGCAATAACAGGATCAGGCTGATTGCTATCCACAGCCGCATTTCGTAGGTCGTTTTTTCGTAAGCGATAATGACAAAGCCGGGCAGGTTTTTAATCCAGGAGCCAGCGAGCGCTCCGATCACCAGCGCGATGAGCAAGCTCAATTTCCATTTCATGGCGTCGGCTCCACATCGTCAGCAATTGCCTTATCTTCGCCGTTGTTTTGCTCGCCATCTTGCGTGGCTGCAGCATCTTTACTTTGCGGTGGCGTTAGCCATTGATACAAGCGTTGCTGATTAATCGCCAAAATTGTCTGGCCAGCGCCCAGACTGCTGGGCAGTTGACTGGTGATGTTGAGCTGTTGCAGTTGTACTAGTTGCTCTCTTACTTGCCCGCTCAGCTCATTATGTAGAAAAAATTGATCCAGCCAGTTGATCGCGCTAGCCAGGTTACCCCGGTAAAAGTCCTGATCCGCTCTTACCAGCCCAACCTGCGCCTGTTGTAGCGCCAACTGAATGTTGGCGTTAAGATTAGCGCGCTGTTCCACGGTCATTAGTGGCTTGACCGGCTCGCTATGGTCTTTAATGGTGACAAAGTCGTCAAGAAAATCCTGATACAACTGGCCCCAGCTAAAGTCTTTTTGTTCGTTTTCTGGCGATTTCGTTTCTGCAGTGGGCGCTTCAAAGTCGAGCGCGACCAGATCCAGCTGCGGGATCTGTGTGCTTATCGCCTGCAGCTGAGCGGTGATACCGCCGAGATCCACCGGGGTAATCAATTCGAGTGCGCTAATGTCTTCGGCGATGACCTGTCTCAATTCCAGCAGTTCGGTATCTCCAATCTGTGCCACGCGTTGATCGGCGGTCTTGAGCAGTGCGATGGCGGTATTACGATCTTTTTCCAGCGCCAGTTTAAGTTCTGCCAGATTGATAAGGTACTCCGCCTCAGCCAGTAGCCAGTCCTGTTGCTGACGGCCCGATAACTGCTTGACACGCTGCTGGGTGGCGGTGAGCGATTGCTTGATTTGAGCGAGTAACTGCGCTTGTTGATTGGCGTTTTGCTGGTTCACTTGACTCAGCAGCGCACTTTGTTTGGCGGTTTGCTGATTAGTCATTAGCTGATCGTTCTGAACTTTCCTCTGGTCGTCCAGTTGGCTTTGCAGTTGCTTCCATTGCTGTTTAATTTGCATTTGCTGATAGACAGACCAGGCGACGCCAGATAGTGCCACAAGCGCAATAATGCCACTGATCACGGGTAGCCAGGTATTGCTCTTACTGCGATTTTTGGAATTCAGTCGTGGTGCCGGTTTGGCGTTAAATAGAGGGGCGCCAACCGGATCGGTTTTTTTAGCGCTGACTTTTTCATTGTCCGGCTCAGTGATCGGCTCTTTTTCCCGTAACGCTTTGATATCCGGAGCGACCGGATTTATCAGCTCGGCTTTTTTCTCAACGCCGGTTTGCTGCTTTTCAGAGCCCGCGGGTAGCCTGCTGGTCGTGCGCTTGGTTTTTTTCTTGCCGGAGGCTTTTTGTGCGCCTGCTTTTTTCTGTTTCGCCGAATCCTCTGGCTTATCCGATTCTTTTTTTTCGTCGCTCATAAATGGCCATTCCCACCGGGTGATTGACTGGTTAACAGCATTTTTACGCATTGTATCAGTTGCGACTCAGACGCGCCTGATGATTGCGCGATAATTGTGAAGCCTTTTTGTTTTGCCAAAAGGGCGAGTCGGTCGCTGCTAATGATGACTTTGGTCTGGTGGCCGGGTTTCCGGGTGAGGCCTAATATTCTGTGCAGATGGTTCAATGCCTCTGCGCTGGTCACAAGCCAGGTGGGGTCGGTAGGTTGCGCGCTTATAACGGCCGCTTGAGATTCCAGATCGGGTAACTTGCGCTGATATACATCCAGCTCAATGACCTGCGCACCCCTTTCGACCAGGGTTTCGGCAATAATTTTGCGGCCGCCGTCGCCTTTGACCAGCAACCAGCGCTGGCCAGAAATAGCATGCAGTTGAGGCAGTTGCAGCAAACCCTCGGCGTTCATCTGCCGTGGAAAATCAACTCGCGATAACCCGTACTGCTTGATTTGTCGGGCGGTCGACTCACCAACCGCCAGATACTGCAGGTTATCTGGCATGTGTGATTTCAGGTTGCGAGCACTTGAATCAGCAATAATTTTATCCCTGAGAAAAGAATCGAAAAAATGACGGACGGCGTTTCCGCTGATAAAAATGATACCGTCCAACCCGGATAGTTCTGGAGGTATGAAGTTGACCGGTTTAATTGAGATTAGCGGCAGTTGGCGACATTCGATTTTTCCGGCGGTCAGCGCGGCTAATTGATTGTATAACTGATCTGACCGCGCAAGGGGTCGGGTGACTATCAGTCGACTGACCTGCGCGGGATTCGCTTGGTTCTCTGGCGACGAACTCGACGTTTCGGGTAATAAATTATCGTTCATGACGGTCGGGGCAAAATTAGCGCTGATGCGGCATATCCGCGGCGACTGGTTTAGTCAGAGTCTAGCAGCAGAGCGCTTTCATTAACAGGTGACATGATGGTATATCCGTCGACCCGTTTTAGAGCCAATTTAGTGAGCGCCCACCGATTGCAAAATTTTATCTGCGCCGGCTTGTAGCAATTGCTCGGCAATTTCGACGCCGAGGGCTTCTGCTCGCTCACAAGGGCCGATGATATGACGTTGAATAATTTCACTGCCATCGAGCGCGCCTACCAACGCGTCGATAGTGATCTGGTCGCCACTGACGGTCGAAAATACGCCGATCGGAACCTGACAACCACCCTGCAAATGATTATTCACCGCGCGTTCGGCTTTTACTCGAATCGCCGTTTGCTCGTGGTTTAAGCAGTTTAACAGTTCACGTGTAGCGCTGTCGTCAACGCGGCACTCAATGCCAACCGCGCCCTGGCCGCCAGCGGGCAAGATAAAATCAGGGGAAATTTTCTGCGCGATCCTTTCAGGCATTTTCAGTCTGATTAAACCGGCAGCTGCCAGAATAATGGCGTCATAACCACCGTTATCCAACTTGCCCAGACGAGTTCCTAAATTACCGCGCAAGTCTTTTATTTGCAGGTCAGGACGCTTTGCTTTTAGCTGGCATTGCCTTCTCAAGCTGGAAGTGCCGACTATGGCTCCCTGTGGCAGGGATTCAATCGAGTTAAACTGATTAGAAACAAAAGCGTCCATTGGATCTTCACGTTCACAAATGACTTCCAGCCCCAAACCATCAGGAAATTCCATAGGCACATCTTTCATCGAGTGAACCGCAATATCGGCTCGACCTTCCAGCATGGCGACTTCAAGCTCTTTGACGAACAAACCCTTGCCGCCGATTTTCGCCAGTGGCGTATCCAGAATTTTATCACCCTGGGTCGACATGGGGACTAACTCAACCTGTAGTCCGGGGTGGGCTTTTTCCAGCTCAGCTTTAACAAATTCGGCTTGCCAGAGCGCCAGCGGGCTCTTGCGGGTAGCGATCTTGATCATTGAAATCTCTAATTATCAGTTTTTTGGGGACAATAATGTCGTAATTGGCGCAGATTCTACCATCTGGGCGTAGTACAGGGAATGATTGCGATCAGCTCGGTCACTGGTGCCGGTTGATGAGATCATAGACGAATAACGTTAAAAGTGATTAATATAGCAAGAAAATCAACCCGCCGATCAAAAGCCCGCTGTAAATAAGAACCACCGTACAAAACCCCATGATTTGGCGAATATTCAGACCGGCAATGCCGAGCAGCGGCAACGCCCAGAACGGCTGGATCATATTGCTCCAGGCATCACCCCAGGCTACCGCCATTGCAACCTGATTGATGGGTAATCCGAGCTGCGCTGCGGCGGGAATAACAACAGGCGCCTGCACTGCCCACTGACCCCCGCCAGAAGGGACAAAAAAATTGACCACGCCTGCGCTGATAAAGGTCAGCAGCGGAAATGTTTGCGCGCTGGAAATCTCGACAAACCAGCGGCTGATGGCATCGGCCAGCCCGGATTCCACCATCATCCCCATGAGCCCGGCATAAATCGGAAATTGAAGAATAATCCCGCTGGCACCGCCGACCGCTTTTCTTAATGCCGACAAATAATTAGCGGGATTGTGATGGAGTAAAACGCCCAGAGTAAACAGTAAAAAATTAATAATATTGAGGTTCAGGCCCTTGCCGGACTGAAAATAACTCACCAGATAAATGCTGCTCAGCGCGACCAATAACCAGCTAATCAGGGGGCTATGCTCTAACCGCTCCGCAGGTGACAGTTGCGCTTTATCGACGACGACTTTTTGAGGTTTTATTTGTTCAAGCTCCACCAGATTGTCTTTTGGCATCATCATCAGGTTCAAGATCGGCAGGCTGATCAACAGAGCAAGCACAATAACCAGATTTTCCAGGGAAAAAATAGTCTGCGATACGTCGATCACCTGTCCCTGTAACAGCGAATTGAGCGAATCCTGCTCGGTCGATGCCAGCTTTAGCGGGATAGAGCCGGATAAACCGCCGTGCCACACCAGAAACCCGCTGTACGCCGAGGCGATTAATAAAGGAAAATGTACGCGCTTTACGTTTGCGGCGACTTCTCGCGCAACTAATGCGCCGACCACCAGTCCGAATCCCCAGTTAATCCATGCCGCAAGCACCGACACCAGCGTCACCAGTACCACACCCTGCGCTGGCGTACTCGCGCTAGAGGCCAGCCGAGCCAGTGCCAGCTCAACTGGTTTGCTCATGGCCAGTACATGGCCTAAAACTAGAATTAAAACCATCTGCATGGAAAAGCTGAGTAACTTCCAGAAGCCCTCTCCCCAGTAAGTGGCCATTTGCACCACCGAACGCTCTTCAAAAACTATCCCGCTGGCGAAAACAAATAGCGATAGAATGATTGCAATCAGGAACGCATCCGGTAACCAGCGTTGCATGACTCCGCTGAAAAAATTGGCGCTGGTTTTTATCATGGTTTTCCTTTTTTTATTATTGGCTTGACCGACATCGAGTAAACAATCTGTCCTAAGGTAGCACGACCACTTTGTCAGTAATGAGGATCTGTCAGGACACCTTTAGGTCAGGCCAAATCCTCGATGCTCTTGTTCTGCAAATAATCGACCAGCTCCAGAATTTTGTCGTGTAAACAACTTGAAGCAAAAGCCAGATTTGTGACAAATTCCTGCTCTGACTGATTGTCTTCATCGAGCAGATTGGTGATGGATTTTAACGCCATTATCGGCACTTTAAACAGCATTGCGACCCAGGCAATGCCTGCCGCTTCCATTTCTTTAGCTACCGCATTGTGCTGATCGATCACAATAATATCTTTATCATTTTTTTCCAGAGAGGAGCCGGTAGATATTACTCCGGTTTTTAAGTGGAGATTCTTAGCCAGGCGACTGATTTTAGCTGCGGGGTATTTGCCAACGGCAGATTGCGCAAAGCCCTCCAGGGGAACGTGCCGATCGTGATAGACAAAATGTTCCTCGCTCACATAAATAGTGCCGACTTTCGCACCGCGTTTTGAAAAACCGCCCGCAGTGCCAGCGGAGATAACAAGGTCTGGTTTAAGTTGAGTAATAGTTTCGTAAGCCATTAGCGTCGCCGCTTCACTGCCGATATTGTCGACCTCGTGTCTTTGGTCGAGGCCGCTGATCACTAATGATAATTTAAAGCTACCGACCGTTTTTTCAAAGCATCGCATCGGCAATTCCGGATGTAGCGCTTCTTTCGACTCAACAAGGGCGAGGGAGTTAATGATCGGTTGCGCTTCATCGTACATTGCCATTAACAGCGCGATTTTCTTTATTGGAGTGGTTTTTCCCTGCTGCAATAACTCATTCTGCAAGACCTTGTTTTTTGGCGTTGTAGTTCCTGCCGTTTTACTTTGCGCCTTGTTGTTCTGCAACTTATCGTCTGATGGCATGGTAGGTTTGTTCCTGTTGCTCTAGCCTGAAAACCTGGCCGCTGTTATGGCTTCTCTTTATAGTTTGACCTGAGTGATCGGGATCACTTCCGACGGTTTGATTTTGCTTGCGGTTGAGCTTTTCCTAGTGGTATCGCCCGTAGATGTTCTCGCTTGCAATGGATTTTTTTGATTTGCATTACCGGTATTTTTATCTAGCGCGGCTCGCTCAGCGGCCGATTGTTCAAAATTACAATCGACGCAACGAATTCGTTGATCGATTGAGTCAAGTAACAGACTATCTCTTTGCTGGCATTGCGGGCAAGTCGCACCGGCGATAAATCTTTGGGTGTTTTTCATCGGTTTACTCAAATGCATCCAGGTGTTCGTGTAAATCCAGCCATTCTTCTTCCAGACTTTCGAGCTGTTGCTTGATTTCGCTTGAGCGTTGCAGCAGTTGCGCGCACTTTTCTCTGTTTTGCTCGTTATAAATTGTATTGTCGGCCAGCTGATGTTCGACTTCAGATTGTTCGTTTTGTAATTTTTCCATCAAGGCGTCGACTTTTTTCAGACGGTTATTGAGCGGTGCTTTTTGTTGACGCTTTTGTGCTTCGAGACGTTTTTTGTCCTTACGGCTGATTGCGGCGTCGCCTTGACGCTTATTGTCGCCATTGTCAAAAGACTTGTCGCCGCGATTCCAGCGATTTTCGTTTAGCCACTTTTGGTAATCTCTAAGGTCACCGTCAAACCGGCTGACGGCGCCATCGTTCACCAACCAAAACTCGTCAACCACACTCTCCATCAGATTCTTGTCGTGAGCGACCAGTATTACCGCGCCATCGTAGTTTTGCAAGGCCAGCGACAGCGCTTCGCGCATTTCAATATCAAAGTGATTGGTGGGTTCATCCAGCAGCAACAGGTTTGGTTGCTGCCAGCAAATAATTGCCAATACCAGACGCGCTTTTTCGCCGCCGGAAAAGCCAATGACTTTATCCAGGGTTTTATCGCCGTGAAAAGCAAAACCACCGAGAAAATTTCGCGCCTGCTGCTCGCTGATATCACCGCCGAGAGATTGGATATGCCACAAGGGCGACTGGTCCAGATTGAGTTGCTCGACCTGATGCTGGGCAAAATAGCCTGCGTTAAAATGTTTGTTACGGGTCAGTTCGCCCACTTGTTCGGATAGCTCGCCGCAGATTAATTTGATCAGGGTCGACTTTCCTTCGCCGTTTCTACCCAGTAGCCCGATCCGCTGCCCGGCAAGGATGCGCATATTAATCTTTGATAAAATCGTGGTATCACCATAGCCGACGTTGGCCTGTTGTAATTGAATCAGCTCGGTAATGTTTTTGTTAATCGGCGCAAATTCAAAACCAAATTTGCTGCGTATTTGAACCGCGTGCACCCGGTCCATTTTTTCCAGCGCCTTAACCCGGCTTTGCGCCTGAGTTGCCTTGCTCGCTTTGGCTTTAAAGCGGCTGATAAATTTTTCCAGATGCTCCACTTCTTTTTGCTGTTTTTCAAACTGTGCCTGTTGCAAAACTTCACGTTCGCGTTTTTGTTTTTCAAAGCTGGAATAATTTCCGCTGTAACAATTAATTTTCTGGTTATCAAAATGTAGAATGTGCGAGCAAAAACTATCGAGAAAATCGCGATCATGCGAAATTGTCATTAGCATGCCATCGTATTGCCGTAGAAAATCCTGCAGCCACAATACCGCTTCCAAATCCAGATGGTTGGTTGGCTCGTCCAGTAGCAGCAATTCCGCCGGTTGAATTAACGCCTGCGCCAGGTTCAGGCGCATTCGCCAACCACCGGACAGAGCGCTAACGCTGGTTTGCATCTGTGCTTCGCTAAAACTTAAGCCGGTGAGCAGTTTGGCGGCTTCAGCTGGCAACGACCAGCCGTTAATCGCTTCCAGTTTTGCATGAATATCGGCGATGGCGTGGCCGTCCTCTCGTTGCTCAGCTTTACCAAGCTCCTGATTAAGCCGGTGATAAACCTGATGGCCGGACAGTACATAATCAATTGCCGTGAGCTCGCTGGCTGGCGTTTCCTGCCTGGCTGAGCTAACTCGCCATTTGGGGGGGAATTCCAGCTCACCCTGTTCAGGCGCCAGTTCATTTTTGAGCATTTGGAACAGGCTGGATTTACCGCAGCCATTTTTACCGACAATTCCAATTTTGTGGTCCGGGTAAAGCGTCAGGTCGACTTTGTCGAGCAACTGCTTACTGCCCTGGAATAAAGAGAGTTTCTTGAAACGAATCATGAGGTAATTGGCGCGCTATTTTGTCAACTGGATAAAATTGGCGCAATTCTATCATAGATCGAGCGTTTTCTATGGGCGCCTGATAAAAGACGCTGGCGTGCCGATGGCCGCTTGAACGACTGGATTTTGCTGACGTCACGCGTCATTATTATTTCTGTTTGTAGGTTCCCCACGCAAATTCTGGCAGTAGGCACACGACCGGCGTTCCTACAAGAAGAAAAATACCAAGCGCGTTAAAAGTGATAATCTGTATCCATTGTAACCCGATGGCTAATGCGGCGGCGCCGCTAATGAGGAAATAGGGTCCGCTGAAAAAACAGTGCATTCGACCGCATTGACGAGCGTTTTTAAGACAGGCAAAACCCATCCAACTTAAAGTAAGCGCCCAGATACCACCAGTTAATATTGGGGTAAGCTGCATCGCGGCTGTAGCTATGATCACTGAAGCAGGGAGTCCCCAGGCGAGAATAAATCGTCGCTTATCGGCCACCCAGTCACGAGAGCCAAGCTCAAGCTTTTTAGACAATTTTTGCTCCTGTTTTTCTGACAAACAGACTGTTTGGCGAATAGCCAGTGGCAGATCCGAATGAAGTTCAGTTATCCCGCACAACAGGACAACTCCTTGACGTCTTTGTTAAAAGTTTGCGCGCAAAGTTTCAGACCTTCAACCATGGTTAGATACGGAAAGAGTTGATCGGCCAGTTCCGTTATCGTCATACGGTTTCTAATGGCCAAAGCCGCGCTTTGAATGAGTTCACCGCCTTCGTGTGCCAGAATTTGTGCGCCAATCAAACGATCAGTTTCTTTATCGATGACCAGTTTAATAAAACCATCAGTTTCAAAATTTGCCAAAGCCCGGGGCACATTTTCCATCTCAAGGACACGACTGGCCGTTTCCATGCCTTTAACTTTTGCCCGTTCCTCTGTCAGCCCCACCGTAGCCACTTGCGGATCGGTAAAGATCACAGCTGGCATAGTTGTAAGATCCAGCTTTTCCTTGCCGCCGGTCATATTGATCCCGGCTCGACTGCCGGCCGCAGCGGCGACATAGACAAATTGAGGCATATTGGAACAGTCCCCCGCAGCATAAATACCCGGTATATTGGTTTCCATGCGCTGATTGACGATGATGGCGCCGTTTTTATCTGTTTTAACGCCCACTGCCGCCAGTTCCAGTCGGTTGGTATTTGCATGACGGCCCGTGCTGATCACCAGTTGATTGCTGCGTAAAGTGCCAGCATTGGTCTCCAGACTAAATTGCTTACCATCGTGCGACACACTTGCCGCTTGAGCATGGCTTAAAACCCGTATTCCTTCTTTCTCAAAACACGCTGTCAGTTTTTCGCCGAGCAGCGGATCTTCTTTATAGAGCAGGGTGTGACGCGCCAACACAGTGACCTGACTGCCTAAACGTCGATAGGCCTGAGCTATTTCCAGCGCGACAACAGAGGAGCCTATTACTATCAGGTGTTCCGGAAGCTCTTTGGCAAACAGCGCTTCGGTGGATGTCCAATAAGGCGTTTCGGTCAGGCCTATAATCGGGGGAATGGTTGACGTGGAGCCTGAGGCAATCAGTATTTTATCGGCCATGATAACTTGTTCGGCACCATCCATGCCGGTCACAATCAGGGTATTTTTGTCTTTAAATCTGGCGTAACCTTTGACCAGCGTGAGCGCCGGGTTGTTATCAAGAATAGACTGATATTTCGCAGCACGAAGCTCTTCAACACGTTCGGTTTGCTGCGCTGCCAACAAGGAGCGATTTACATCGGGCGTATTATTTTTCAGTCCCTCAAAGGGATTGCTGCGTTGTTGCTGCGCCAGTTGCGCCGCCCGGATCAATATTTTTGAAGGCACGCAACCGACATTAACACAACAACCACCAATCACTTCAGCACCTTCTATAATGGTGACTTTAGCGCCGCCCTCTGCTGCTTTTATCGCGCAAGCAAAAGCGCCGGATCCGCTGCCAATTATGGCTACATGTAATGCTGCGTCACCGTCGCTGAAAGATTGTGCGTTATATTCCTGATTATCCATTTATTGCCTCGTTTTCGTTGCAATGGTGTTAAAGCGATCCCTTGCCTGCCGGTATAAAAATTACCAACGGTAATTGAGATTTTTACTCTTTAATGGTGGACGGATAACCTGCATTTTTGGTTGCCTCTTTCAGCGCCTCGACGTTTGTTTTTTCGTCGTCAAATGTCACAACAGCCAGTCTGGTTTCATAGGTCACTTCCGCGTTTGTTACGCCGTCGACTTTCTTTAGTGCCATTTTAACGGTTAAAGGGCAGGTTATGCAGGTCATACCCGGAACTTCGAGGGTTACGGTTTGAGGTTTTGCAAATGCGGTCAGGCTCGTGAGTGCCATAATTGTTAATAAAACTAATCTTTTCACTATTTCTCTCCAGGGGTGAATGTTGAATTTAAACTAAATATGAGGACAGCCAAATGATCCAGTAATTACTGGTCACCAGAACCAATGCTGTGATCCCGGTCAACCAGAAAATCATCTTTCGACGCTTTTGTACTGCCGGTGAGGCGCACGCAGTATCTGGCTCACACTCTGTGACAGGGCGGTAGATTTTCCAACCGGCAAAGCCAAACAAAGCAATTACCAGCAGAATAAAAAAAGGACGATAGGGCTCCAATAACGTCAGACCCGCTATCCAGGAGCCACTGACGCCCAACAGCAGTAAGACAAATGGCCCTACGCAGCAAATACCTGCGCCAATGGCCGCGAATACACCACCAACGACGGGTAGATTCGATTCTTTTTGAGGCATAGGTTTTCCGTTTTGGATTGTCTAGTGGGATAAGCATAAACGCCGTACCTATATACGGAGTCAAGAGGTTTTCAAGACCAACCTTATAATTCTACTAAGGTTGCAGAGAGTCAATTACCGGACAATGAGATTCGTCATCGTTATTTTGACATTGGATCAAGAGAACTTTGAGCGCTTTTTCCAGGCGGTGTAGGTCGCTTATTTTTTCTTTGACCGCAAAGTGTTTACGTTCTGCTAACTCTTTAACCTGACTACAAGGTCGATCATTTAAGCTTAGAAGATTGGCAATCTCATCCAAGGTAAATCCCAGCTCTTGTGCTCGCTTAATGAAGCGAATTCGATTCACTGTTTCAACTGGATACTGGCGATAGCCTACGGCGGGTTTAATTGGTTGATCGATAAGCCCTCGTCGCTGGTAGTAGCGTACCGTTTCGACATTAATGTCGAGTTGTCGGGCTACTTTGCTGATAGTTGCTGCCATAGATTTGGTCTCTTACGAGTTTCTAGTGCCTATCATATCGAATTTCAGTCTGTATCAAAAACGATCACCACACGACGATTACGTTTGCCTTTATTTTCAATTTTGGATACGCGAACGCGGCCAATCTCACTGGTGTTTTTTACGTGGGTGCCGCCACAAGGTTGCAGGTCAAGGTTGTCGCCAATTTTCATCAGGCGGATCTGGTCGCTTGTTCTTGGCGGCTGCACCGACAGAGTTTTGACCAGCGCCGGATTGTCGTCCAGCTCGTCCTGAGAAATCCAGTGCGCCGATACCGGATGGTCTTGTGCAATGATCTGGTTTAATTCGCTAGTCAGTTGTTCCTTGTCCAGCGTTATTTCGCCCACATCAAAATCCAGGCGGCTTTTACTCTCGCCAATCTGGCCGCCGGTAACGCCGCAGGGTACAACGGCGCAAAGCAGATGCAGCGCTGAATGCATGCGCATGTGCCGGTATCGACGCTCCCAGTTAATTTTGGCGATCACCGACTCGCCGACCTTCGGTACTGGTTGGCCTTCTTTGGGTATATGCAGGAGCTGTCCGCTGTCTTTGTCGCGAATCGTAGTCACAATTTCAATAGTGCCAGCGTCAAGTTGCAACGAGCCGCTGTCGCCCGGTTGGCCGCCGCCGGTTGGATAAAAAACCGTTTGCTGCAGTTCAATACCACCTTGTTGATGGATCGCCGTTACTTGAGTTTCGCACTCCGTCATGTAGGGAGCGTTTTGGTAAAGAGTCTGGGTCATTTTAGTAATCTCTAAGAAGGCTTTGATCATTTTAGGTATTTAAACCTGACGAATCAATCTTTGTCAGCAACGAGCTTAAAGTTCACTCGGAGCAACATTTCCAGGCCAACGGATCAAAGTTTTGGTGATGCTTCAAGAAAAGAAGTCATTTACAATGACGACAAATAATGCTGATTTCCTTCGCTCTTCTCCCACGAGTTACCACCTGATTATTGGTTAATTAGATAGTTTGACAAGGATAGCTGGTGAGGATTGCGAACATACAATATCAATAAGAAAAGGAACATTTATGCCTAGGCTTTCGCAAAAAATAGTACTCGTTACGGGTGCTGCAAGAGGTATCGGTCAAGCCATCGCAGAACTATTTGCCGAAGAAGGTGCGATCGTCATTTTATCGGATATTAATGATGAGTCAGGAACTACGCTGACGCAGAAAATAGGCCGAGGTGCCAGATATACTCATTTAGATGTCGCTTGCGAATCAGACTGGGAATTGCTCTTTCAATTTGTAAAAGAGCAATATGGAAGACTTGATATCTTAATCAATAACGCCGGGATCACGGGATTTTTAGAAAGCGCCGGACCGCACGATCCGGAAAATCTGGATATGGAGAGTTGGCAAAAAGTACACCGAACCAATTTGGACGGCGTCGCCCTGGGTTGTAAGTATGCAATCGGTTTAATGAAAAGTAGTCGTGCAGCCAGCATTGTCAATATATCCTCTCGCTCAGGTATCGTTGGCATACCCGGCGCAACGGCCTACGCTTCCAGTAAGGCCGCTGTGCGCAATCACACCAAATCGGTTGCTTTGTATTGCGCGCAGAAAGGATATCCTATACGTTGCAACTCAATCCATCCCGGCGCAATACTCACGCCGATGTGGGATGCCATGTTAGGAGAAGGCGAGCAACGAGAGCAAGCTATCAAAGCCGTTGCTGCAGATGTGCCGCTGGCCACTATGGGTGAGCCGCTAGATGTCGCTTATGCTGCGCTTTATCTGGCGTCCGAAGAGTCCAAATATGTAACTGGTATTGAACTCAACGTCGACGGCGGTATTCTTGCTGGTAGTTCAGCGACGCCCTCCAAAAACTAAACCAAATACGTTTTTTGTGTGAGAAAAATTTAAGTGCTTGAATCGATAATTACCTTAGTTGTCACAACAACTTTATTACTTGGTTCGCCCGGCCCTACGCCGATGGCGCTGGCAGCGACCGGCGCTACCTTTGGCATTAAGAAGGGTACATGGTTTTTACTGGGTATTCTCGCCGGCTTAATGGCTGTGATTATCGGCGCAACCTTCGGTCTGGCGGTATTGTTTTCCGCTTGGCCGCAAGCAAAATTGAGCGTTCAATTGCTTGGCGCGCTCTACATTCTTTATATAGCATTTAAGATTGCTAGTGCTCCGGTGCTAGACAGCCATCAAAAATCGTCGCTTTCGCCACCCAATTTCGTTGATGGATTTATTCTAAACTTGCTAAATCCTAAAGCTTACGCCAGTTTTCTAGCCATATTTTCCCAGTTTTCGCTGCCCTTTGTTAACCAGACTCTGGGGTTTATAGTGACCGCTATTATTTGTCTTTTAGTCGCAGCAGTAGTCGACACTATCTGGTTATGTTTGGGTGGTGCTTTGCGACCGGTTTTTGAAAGGCCCGTGCATGCGAGAGTTTTGCGTGTTGTTTTTGCGCTTCTGATGGTGACAGCGGTAAGTTTTGTAATCTATGATAGTGAAAATACCAGCCGAGATAATCTTGCTACAGGGCCATCGATAGTTTAAATCCCCTCGATTAGTGACCAGATTTTTTGCCAGCTAGACTTGTTGGTAATCCGACAAAAATTCCTCTAACGCGTTTATAGCCTGTGTTAATTCGTCCTGGTGTGGTAAAAACACAATACGAAAATGGTCCGGTTGTGGCCAGTTAAAGGCGCGTCCGTGGACAAGCAGCACTTGTTTTTCACGCAGAAAATCCAGCACGAATTGCTCATCGTCTTTGATCGCAAATTTACCAATATCAATTTTTGGAAACAGGTACATCGCGCCTTTTGGGCGCACGCAGGAAACGCCAGGGATCTGATTGATCAGGCGGTGACATAAATCCATCTGTTGATAAAGTCGCCCGTCTGTAGCGACCAGTTGGTTGATGCTCTGGTAGCCGCCCAGGGCGGTTTGAATCGCATATTGCATCGGCACATTAGCGCACAGTCGCATCGACGAGAGCATGTCGAGCCCGGCGATATAACTTTGTGCGGATCTTTTGGGGCCGGTTAAAATCATCCAGCCGACGCGAAAACCGGCGACCCGATAATTTTTTGACAAGCCGCCAAAAGTCACACAAAACACATCATCGCTCAGGCTGGCTATGGGGATATGTCGGGCGTCGTCATACAGAACTTTGTCATAAATCTCATCGCTATAAATAATTAAATCATTCTCTCGTGCAATTTGGGTGATGGCTTCGAGGGTTTCTTTCGGGTAGACCGCACCGGTCGGATTGTTAGGGTTGATCAGCACGATTGCACGCGTGTTGGCGTTTATTTTCTGCTTAATATCTTTCAGGTCGGGTAGCCAGTCGGCGGCCTCGTCACAAAGGTAGTGAACTGGATTGCCGCCGGACAATTTGACCGCGGCGGTCCACAGCGGATAATCGGGCGCGGGCAATAAGATCTCATCGCCATTATTTAGCAGCGCCTGCATCGCCAGCTGAATAAGTTCGCTCACGCCGTTGCCAATGTAAATATCATCGACGCTGGTATTTAACAGGCCAAAGGTTTGATAGTACTGATGTACCGCAACTTTGGCGGAGTAGAGTCCATTTGACGGGCCATAACCCTGAGCTTTGGGCAGGTTATGGATCACGTCTTTGAGAATATCTTCGGGCGCTTCAAAACCAAATGGCGCTGGGTTGCCGATGTTCAGTTTGAGGATCTTGTGGCCTTCTTCTTCCAGCAGTCTGGCCTGCTCCAAAACCGGGCCACGAATGTCGTAGCAAACGCCATTGAGCTTGTTGGAACGATCGATGGTTTTCATGCGCTATGGCCGAAAAAAGAAAGCTTACCTGCATCTTAGTCAGGCGCGTCAGATAATTCAAATAGCCAAAGCCCCTAAGCGGGGTTCGATGGTTGAATATCCGAAAGCATCCGCTGAAAAATAGCTTTTTACTCGCTCGTAATTTCGACTATTTCGCGTCGCTCGAACGACCTAAGTAGAATATAAAGGCCAGTGGCGGCAAGCAGGTGCTTTATCGAATGACCGCTGATCACGACCAGTAAAGCGTGAATTGGTTGATCAAAGTATTCGACCAGTTTGGCCAGCAGGTAAGCCAAAAGCAGCAGCCAGTAGGCCGATACCCGACTGAACTTCGAGCGAAAAAATAGCAGTATGATCGGAATGGCCAGCAAAGGGAAAAATTGCACTACGGCATAAAAACGAAGGTCGCCCATATTGTAGGATTCTGTGTAGTGCCAGTAGAACACCGACAGCAGCCCAGTCAACAACAAAGGCAATAAGAGGATTTTTCCAACGGTTGCCGAGATGAACTCGCTAATAACGATCGAAAATAAAGCCATAAAGGCGATGGTCATCGGTAATCGATCCCAAACCAGCGTTTGATTGTCTGGCCACAAATGATAATAGCCTGAGCCAAGTGCTACCAGCGCGGTGCCAAAAAACAAAGTCACATAAGCGGATCGGTTTCGCGCAACCAGATTTAAAGCGTCAGGCTTCAATGATTGAATCACTCCGACAATCCCGACAATTAAAAACGGTAGATTCGACAATACGTTGAGCGCATTTGGCACATTCAAAAGCGCCAGACTATCAGAAAAATTATGATAGGCTGGATCCTGCGGGATGGCGGCCTGGTTTAGCAATAACAGTAAAACCAGCACCCCGGATAATCCCATCAGAGCATACCCGATAATTTCTGACCTGGTTTTCATTGGTTACGCCTCATCGCTTATTTCACGTGTTTACCACCATCCCAGCCACCCTGGCTTAAAACCCGCTGTCCCATTGTGGTTGGCGATTCCTCCAGTTCGGTTGCCATGGAGTCATTCCAGCGATTGAGAAAACCATAGAGACAGACCGCACCTAAAATTTCGCAAATTTGATTTTCGCTCCAGTGTTCTCGCATTCGAGCCATTAGCGGCTCGTCAACGCCATTAGGTACTGAACCCGCCGCCAGCGCGTAGTCCAGCGCGACTCTTTCTGCTTCGCTGTAGAGTTCGCTGGTCTGGTATTCCCAGATAGCGTCCAGTTTTTGCTGGGATACGCCGTGAATATTGGCGGCGATCAATGAGTGTGCCTCGCAATACTGACATCCGGCGGCGCGGCTGGCAAAGTGAGCGATCAGGCGCATAAAACCCAGATCAACTTCGCCGTGTTTTGACATCACGGCCTTGGTCAGCGCGCCGAAGCCTTTAACCATTTCCGGCTTTCGCTGCATGGTTAACAGGCTATTGGGAACGAATCCCAAAATCTCTTCAAAAATGGCAAAGTCTTCTGCCAGCTCTGGTGTGGTGGATTGGTCGAGCGGTTGCATATGCGCCATGGGTAACCTCTGGAATTATCGTTAGTTTTGTGAATTGGAGGACATGGTAACAAAAGCTTCTGACTGCGCCAACGCAGACCAATTTTGTCAGCTAATTTTTTAAATGTTGGATTAAACGCGGCAAAAAAATGATTGCTTGAATCTTGGCTTGACCCGTCTATTACTTTAGGGTTGATACTTGGGTTTTTAATCTAGGTTCAACCAACCCTGTGAGAACAAAATGATTACTATTTCCGATCTTGCCAGTCAATTCGAACTATCCAGAGCGACTCTGCTGTATTACGAGGAGCAGGGCTTACTTTCACCTGCCAACCGTTCCGACAACGGCTACCGCTGGTATGGCGACAATGAAGTCGCGCGTTTACGTCAGATAGTTAACTTTCGCTCATTTGGATTGACCATTGCCGCGATAAAAATGCTGCTGGAAAACGACAAAACAAGCGAACAGCAACAAATTTTGACCGAGCAATTTAACCAGTTGGAAACTCAGATCCAGACTTTTAAGCAACAACAACTGGCTATTGTGGGTTATCTGGAAGCCCCTCAGATGATTGACGGTCAGATGACTAAAGAAAAGTGGACCGAAATTATGCAGGCTTCGGGGATGAACGACGACGACATGCACAACTGGCACCGGGAGTTTGAAAAGCTGCAGCCGCAAGCGCATCAGGCCTTTTTGCAATCTTTGCAAATCAACGGCGATGAAGTTGCGGCGATTCGGGCCTGGTCGAGAAAATAGACCAGACGCTAAATAAGCGGACATCCTTTATACGGCGTCCGCGCGTTAACCTGGTTGTGCCAGCCTATTCCGATAACCAGCGAGCGACGTCTTTGGCGTAATAAGTCAAAATGGCGTCGGTTCCGGCGCGCTTGAAGCCGAGCATGGCTTCCAGTACGCATTTTTTCTCGTCGATCCAGCCGTTGGCCGAAGCGGCTTTTAGCATCGCGTATTCGCCGCTGACATGATAAGCCATTACCGGTGCTTTAAAGTTCTGTTTGAGTCGATAAATCACGTCGAGATAAGGCATACCGGGCTTGACCATGACCATATCGGCGCCTTCATTCAGGTCCAGGGCGACTTCATGGAAGGCCTCGTCGCCGTTGGCCGGGTCCATCTGGTAAGTCTTTTTATCCGCTTTCCCCAGATTGCCTGCGGAGCCAACCGCGTCGCGAAACGGCCCGTAAAAAGCTGACGCGTACTTGGCTGAATAAGCGAGAATTTTGGTGTTCACAAAGCCTTCTTTTTCCAGCGCTATCCTTATCGCAGCGATGCGACCGTCCATCATGTCAGAAGGCGCGACTATATCGGCACCGGCGCGCGCATGGCTGACCGCTTGTTGCACCAGCACGCCGGTGGTCTGGTCGTTGATAACGTAGCCATTATCGTCAATGATGCCGTCCTGACCATGACTGGTATAAGGGTCGAGGGCAATGTCGGTGATCACACCCAGTTCAGGAAACCGCTTTTTAATTTCGGCAACGGCTTGCTGTACCAGACCTTGTGGATTGTAGGCTTCTTCGGCGAGTAACGATTTTTTAGCGCTGTCGATAACCGGAAACAGGGCGACCGCCGGGATCTTGAGCGCGACCACTTCTTCTAGCTCCAGCAACAGATTATCCAGAGTTTTTCTCTCGACGCCGGGCATAGAGGCGACTTGTTCGATTTTGTTTTTGCCTTCCAGCACAAATACCGGATAAATCAGGTCACCGGCGCTGAGCTGGTGCTCTGCCATCAGGCGGCGAGAAAATTCGTTAGCGCGCATTCGACGCGGTCTTTTTGCCGGAAACTGACCTTCGGTCGCGTAATTAGCCATAAGTGATCCTGTTATTTGCGGTTGTTCTTCGGTTAATTTGTGGTAGGGACGCTCGCCCGAAAATATTCTTTAAAAAGTGAATCTGCGCCATTATCTGCGACAATCAGGCTCTTTGATTTGATCTAGCTCTAATAAGCGCTCGATCAGGTTTTACTCGACTTTGGCATTCAACCAGTCGCGGGGTTTGAGATAATAGTCCAGCAGGCGAGCCTCTTCGCTCCCTTTCTCTGCCTGCCAATTATAAACCCAGCCGACGTCCGCCGGCAGCGACATTAAAATGGACTCGACTCTGCCGCCGCTTTGTAATCCGAATAAAGTACCACGGTCGTAAACCAGGTTAAACTCAACGTAACGCCCGCGGCGCATTTTTTGAAAAGCTTTATGTTCTGGAGTAAACGGGTGGTCGCGACGTTTTTGCAGGATGGGCGCATAACCTTTCAGGTAATGATCGCCAATGCTGCGGGTAAAATTAAAACAGGTGTCAAAATCCGGCTGGTTCAGATCGTCAAAAAACACCCCGCCGATGCCGCGCGCTTCCTGACGGTGTTTTAAATAAAAGTAATCGTCACACCACTTCTTGTATTTTGTGTAAGCCGCTTCGCCCAGCGGAGCGCACGCTTCTCTGGAAACCTGATGCCAATGTACGCAGTCTTCCTCAAAACCGTAATAGGGGGTTAAATCGAACCCACCGCCAAACCACCACACCGGGTCAAATCCGGGTTTTTCGGCGACAAAAAAACGAACATTCATGTGCGAAGTGGGGGCAAAAGGGTTATGCGGATGCATCACCAGCGATACCCCCATCGCCTGAAAACTTCTGCCGGTTAGCTCAGGTCTGGCCGCGGTTGCCGATCCGGGTAACTTGTCACCGCGAACGTGGGAAAAATTAACCCCGCCTTTTTCAAAAACGTCACCGTTGCTGATCACACGGGTGATCCCGCCGCCATTTTCCTTTTGCCAGTTATCGCTGATAAATTCAGCCTTGCCGTCCAGTTTGCTCAGGCCATCGCATAGGGACTTCTGAAGTCCGAGCAGGTATTCTTTTACTGCGGGAATGTCCGTCATCTTATTGTCCGTGCTATCAAAGGGTGTGGTCGGGTTCATGGGAGTTATGTTTGTTTTTTTTCAATTTGGCTTATTTATTGATGTTGAGCAATTCTACCTCACCCTAACCCTCTCCTTCAAAGGAGAGGGAACGAAAACACACTCCCTCATGGAGAGGACTTTTTAACTATCGTTTGATAGTTGCCTGCAATTTAATCGTAAAATCGTTCAATTCCAGGCGGGTAGTTAAAGTCAAATTACTCAGTTACAAAAGATAGCTCGTTTAAGACCTAATCACTTGCCCGCTAATCAGATCGATGATCTGCGAGGGTGATTGTCCGCCGCATGGACCCGCCAGGATTAAGTCCAGGGGCTCTTTCATTCGGTTTCTTACCGCGCTGGCGGTGGTTAACTCTTTCTTGCCGCTACGATTACAACTGGTCGATACCAGTGGGCTGCCGGTATGATTGCACAACGCCCTGGCCTGCGGGTGAGTGGTTACCCTGACCGCCAGCTGTTGGTGATGTCCACACAAAAGCTCACTCAGGTGCGGTTTTCGCGGGATCAGCCAGGTGGTCGCGCGAGCGCGCGGTTGGGTGATCTGTGCCCGTTGTGAACGCGTAAGTGGTTGAATAAAAGGCGTTGCCTGCTCAATGTCGCTGACCAGCAGGATCAATCCTTTATGCGCAGGTCGATTTTTAAGTGCCAATAACCGTTTGAGTGCATTCTCGGCTTGCGGCAGACACCCCAGACCGTAGACGGACTCGGTTGGATAAGCAATTAGGCCACCTTGCAATAGCACCTCACTCGCGTGAGTCAGTTGCCAGTGATTGAGCATGGTGGCCGTTAATTCCGCTCGTTAGCCTTGCAGGGTTTTTTGCAGCGCTGCGTCTTTGGCGATTACCGCTTGCGCGTTTGCCGCGCGATCATCGGCGACTCGCTGAGCTACCGCTGGATCGGCGACGCCGAGCATTTGTGCGGCCAGGTAAGCGGCATTTTTTGCGCCCGCTTTACCAATAGCAACGGTGGCGACAGGCACTCCAGCTGGCATCATCACCGTGGATAGCAGCGCATCCTGACCTTTCAGCGGGCCGCCTTCCATGGGAACGCCGATAACCGGCTTTGTGGTCAGGCCGGCAACCGCGCCTGCCAAATGCGCTGCCAGTCCGGCGGCACAAATAAACACCTGACAGCCGCGAGATTCTGCATCTTTAACGAAATCGTGGGTGGCGGCTGGCGTGCGGTGGGCAGAAGTTACTTTTACCTCCGCGCGAATGCCCAGTTCTTTAAGGACGTTCAAAGTGTTTTCCATTACCGGCCAGTCGGAATCTGACCCCATTAAAATTGCTACAAATGCGTTACTCATGTTTGTTCCTGCGTTTCTCTTAGTTGGATAATGTTGTTCTACCTGGAGCCTTTTTTAGTTAAGCCTCTAAATAGAGGGCAGCTATTCTACCACTCCCTTTTTTGAAAGCCAAAATGGGGTGATAGGGTGAGGCTATTTAGACGCTACCTACCTCAATCCCCCGATAATCAAAAAACCAACAACAGTAAGGCCACCCGTAAACAACGCGTAGGGCAGCTGGGTTTTCACATGGGTTAAGTGATCGCAGCCTGCCGCCAGCGAAGAAACAATAGTGGTATCAGAAATCGGCGAACAATGATCGCCAAACACGCTGCCACCCAGTATTGCCGCTAGTATAATTTCAGCGGGTATACCGCTTGCCAGTGCGATGGGCATGCCAATGGGGATTAAAATACTAAAAGTGCCCCAGGACGTCCCGGTGGTAAACGACATTATTCCACCGGCGATAAAAACCAGCGCAGGAACACTCCACAGCGGTAAATTGTCGCTGACCAACTGAGCGACAAATTGTCCTGTTCCGAGGGATTTCATACTTGCGCCAAGTGCCAGCGCTAACAAAACGGTGATCACCAGTGGGAGCAGGTCCGACATACCGTCAAAGCTCCACTTGACCATTTTTACCAGACGGGTATCCGGGGTTAAAACCCGGATCAGGGTAAAAGCGACCAGGCACGCCAGCGCGACCGCCCACAATACCGATTTGCCGCCGTCGCCCTGCAGAATTTCGCCATCGCCGGTGTAGCCCATAAAGAAAATGATGCCGACGATCAGGGTGAGTAAAGGCACCAGCATCAATGAAAGTCGGCTCGCGTTTTCGGAATCTTTTTCGTCGGCGCTGATCTTGACTTGCTGTTGCTCCGCCACTTTCATCGAGCCAAATACGCGTCCACTCCATACGGTGTAAAAAACCAGCAACAGGGTCAGCCAGGAATAGAGGTTGTAGGGAATAGACCACACCAGCGTTTCTACCGGACTCGACAAGGGGAAATCGCTGATCAAGCCGAGAATAGTCGCACCCCAGGCGTTAAATAGAATAATCACACAAATTGGCGCGCAGGTGGAATCGATAATGTAAGCCAGTCGGGCGCGGCTCATTTTGACTTTGTCGAACAGGTCTCTGGCGATAAATCCGGCGGTAAGAATGCTCAAATTGGTTTCAATAAAGATGATCACGCCGAGCAGCGCCGGAACCGAGCTGACTTTCCGCTTGCTTTGGGCAAAACCCAGGTGAGTGACCCAGGCGACAAAGGCGGCGACTCCGCCGGACTTTTTGATCAGGCTGAGAAGTGCGCCTATCAAAAGGCTAAACATTAGCACGCGGGTATTACTGGCGCTGGCAAATACCGCGACAATACGTTCAAACACGGCAAGAAAAGCGGTCGCCGGGTTAAAACCGGTAAGGATCAGCTCGCCGGTAAAAAGCGCTGCCAGCAACGAAATGATCACATCTTTTTTCCACACGGCCACAACGATGGCGACGGCAGGGGGTAGCAGGGTTAACCAATCCAAACGCTAATCCTTAAAAAGTTATTAGTAAAAATGCCAATTTGACCAGTATTTGTTGCATTAAACCACTAGTTGCATCATGAAAGCCAATAAAATCAATAAATATCAATCGGTTATCAAATGGTGTGAATATTGCTTTGTAATACACACAGCCCTGGGAACGATAGTCCTGGCCAGTTCAGGTGGCCGGTTAGCGCGATCCCATGTCGGCTGGAAAACTATGTCGGCTGGAAACTATGTCGGCTGGACACTCAAACGACCTGGTTAAATAACCTGAGGAGGTTAATCAATGTTCGAATTAATTATCGGTATTATTATTGGAGCGACTTTTGCGGAATTCTGGCGACATTTTTATCGTCTGGTTCACCGTAAAATAAGCCGCTGGATAGCTGAACATAATAGTTCATCGGAAAAACCCCAGCCTTGACCGAGTGCTGATCTGCCAGAAAAAGAAAAGGCGTATGGGTACTTTTATCTTAGAAAAGTAGCTGACCAATTTTGCGGACGGCGGACAGTTGGCTTTAACTGGGTTATATTAATGCTCTGGTCGAATTGAAATGTTTTGATTTTTCAGTTCGTTTTTGTGTATTTTCCAACAATTGTGGAATAGGGCAGGGTTGTGAATTATGAAAAAAGCTTTGAAGATTTTTGGCGTATTGGTCGCACTGTTTATTGTGGTCGGTTTGCTACTGGACAACAAAATTGAAGTGTCGCGAGAGATCGTAATAGACGCCAGTCGAGAGCAAATTTTCCCGCTGGTTAATGACCTTAACGCGTGGCCGCAATGGAGCCCATGGAAACAACTGGACCCCTCCATTAAGACCTACATTGGGGACATTTCAAAAGGGGTTGGCGCTTCACAATCGTGGAATGGTGAAGGCGGAAACGGTAGTCTGATCTTTACCGACAGTTCACTCGAAAAAGGCATCGTGTACGATTTGATGTTTGACGGCGACCCCGGCGTTTATATTTCGCGCATGCAGTTCCAGCCAGAAGGCACTCAAACCCGCGTGCGATGGGTAATGAGCGGAGAAATGCAGCCGATCATCATCGGTAATTATTTCGCGCTGCTAATGGATACTCTGGTGGGCGACAGTTTTATGCTGGGGTTAAATAATCTCAAATCGGTGACGGAAGCCGCACAAGCGCGACCAGTCATCGAATCGGATGAATGAAATCAAACACGCTCACAATTGAGCGCGCCAGCCTCAAAGATGCGTCGCAAATTGCCTCGCTGATTTTGCCGCTGGCAAAGAAATTTGTCAGTTATGAATATAGTGCCGAGGGCGAGGCTTTGATGCTTTTTGGTATGGGTGAAAACTCGATTCGAGAAAAACTCAGGGCAGGTTATAGCTACTATCTTGCTTATTTTCATTCGCAGCAGCTTAACCCGTTAGCCGGTGTCATCGGGTTTACCACAAAAACCAATAGCGAAAACCAGCGGGAAGGTCATCTCTACCACTTATTTGTGGCGGAGCAATATCATCGCATGGGTGTCGCAAAAGCCTTGTGGCAACACCTGCTCAAAAAGACAGAACAACGAAGTTTTAGCGTCAATGCTTCGCGTTACGCGATAGAGTTTTATCGGCGCCTGGGGTTTTATCGAAAGGATTGTCTCTATCAAAGTGACGGAATTACCTGCTACCCGATGTACTTTGAGCGCAATTAATCTTCCAGAACGTATTCGATGCCCGCGCCATAGCGATTGGTCCAGGCGATACGCGCGGTCAGAACCGGCGGATCATCGAAACCTTCGGCCGATTGAATGTTTACCAGCGTATTGATTGGCAATTTAGACAACGCCTTACCTTCCACAAAAAGACCGCCATCGGAAAAATCCATAGTCTGGGTTTTAAAGCGGGTAAAATTATCACCGGAAACAAATACCTGGGTGCGGATGGGCAGGCGTTTGTGTTTTCTTTGTTCTGAGTAGTCGGTCATCGGCGCGGTTATCGCTATTCGAGTTGTTGGTTCCTTTCAAAAAAGCTTAGTCCATCTTTTCGAAAAAACCAGAAAATCACTAAAATGAAATTAGTGTTTTTGTCCAGTCTTGCTCGATTAAAACCGGTAACTCTGACTAGACGCCGATGACCTGCTCGCCGAGAGAGCAGGAAATGACGCGACTTATTTCGGCCAGCGAACGGCCGCTTTGCTGCTGCCAATGATTGAAAGCCGCCTGCACCGCTTTAAGGTCTTTTTGCGAGCTGGGCTGTTTATCGACAACTCCCTGCCCGATCAGGTAAGCAACCACATCGCGGGTTAACAAGAAGGTATCCTTGCCTACCGTGCGTAAGAAATAAGGTCCGGTGTTGCCGCCGAGGCGGCAGCCGTGTTTTTTGAGGTGCAGCCATAACTGAGTGATTTCCTCTCCCGGCCATTGCGCAATAAACTCGCCGAAACCCTTGTATTTGCGGTTGATGTCTTTGATAAACATCGCGTTTTCGCGTACCGCTTTCACTTTGGTCAGGTTGCGAATGATACGGGTGTCAGCGGCCATGCGTTCGATTTGCTCGTCGCTGGCCAGCGCCAGTTTTTCAGGCTCAAAGCCCCACAAAACTTCCTCAAATCCCGGCCATTTATTTTCCACCACACGCCAGACAAAACCTGCCTGGAATATTTTCTTACTCATCGCCGACAGATAATCTCGGTCGGCCAGGTTTTTTAGTTGTGCCCCGGTTTTGGTTTCGGGCAGCAGCGCGTCCAGCGCTTTAACGCCGCCTTTTCTTTGCGCGGCGCGTTCGAATATCAGTTCAAATTTTTCCATCACACGCTCGTTATTTTACCTGGCAACTACTTTCCAGCTTGAGGGTCTGGTCAACCACTTCAAAGACTTCTTTGTGCCCGCCCGCGGCTGATATATTGGTCATGTAGCGATGATTGACCAATACCTGCGGCACGCTGGTTATTTTGTATTTTTTGAGTAGTTCAAAGTCGGCCTCTATCGAACGGGTTATCGCTTCTTTGTTATCCAGTGTTTTGCGTGCCTGCTCAGCGTCTGCGCCTTGTTCAACCAGAAATGCAACCGCTTCATCAGGAGAAGCAAATAGTTTCTTTTCTTTATGAACACGGTTGAATAAGGCGTGTTGCGTTTTTTCCAGTACACCCAGAATTTTTGCCGTATGGTGGACCAGCAATAATGATCCCATTTGCGGATTACCCAGATCCGTAGGAACGCCCTGAAAGCGAACGCTGGCGTTTTTGGCGCGCCAGGCTTCGGCTGCGGGCTCCAGATTGTTACAATGCGGACACTGATAAGCGAAAAATTCCATAACCACCGGCTCGTTACAATCTGCCTGCGATTCCACTATCTGATATTTTTGTCCGGGGACGGTGGCTTCAACTTCAACCTGCGGATTGACAGGCGTCTGTTGTGGTTTTAATTCCTTTTTCTGGGTTGTTGTCTGCTTATCGTCCTGCGACTTTTTTGCGGCGCTTGTTTGTGGCGCTGTTGCTGCCGGATCTTTATCGGCCGCCTCGTCAGATGGCCCGCAGGCGGCTAGTAAAAGCGCTGCCAGCATAAAAAGGGTAAGTTTGTTCACGAATTGCTCCAAGGTTATTAATGTGCTTAGTTGGTTTGCATAATAGCAATATTAAATAGCGACTGCATAGCTTGCGGCCTGGTTGCCACAACTTAACTGGTCGTTACTTTCACAAGCGACGCCAATATGCTTAGTTACTTGCGGTGGATGACGGAACCTCGGTGCGCGCGGCCTGTCCTAAGTCTCACTTAGGCTAGCAGGCTTGACCTGTCCGTCGACACCCAGTAAATTTCCCGATTCGATGTTTGAATCGGAATCAGCCATTCCGGCAATAAAAAGGACGTTCATTTATGTTTAATAAACCCTTGCTCTCTTTCCTCTGCCTGCTTTTAATCGGTTTTTTCAGCTCTTTGTTGCAGGCGGTAGATTTTGATCGCTACGAGTTGAAATTAGACCTGACCATCAGTCGACCGGTACTTAGCGCCAGCCTGGTCAAGGATAACGCCGGCCAGCTGATCGTGTTCGGGCAGGATCAGCGCCAACAAACCTGGTTGGTGCTTTTTCAAATGCAAAACGATCATCAATACCAGGAAATTTCCAGACGTCTGATTCCGGACCAGTTTCTGGCCTACGACCTGCTTAAAGGCAGTGAAACTCAGCGCCTGATTTTCCAGACTAATCAGGCGCTATTCGCTTTTGACCCGCACAAAAATGATTTTTCACTGCTGGCCAGCAGCGGCTCAATTTATCGACAACCAAAAGCGCAGTATCTGGCCACCAGAGATTTTACCAGAGACGTCAATGATGACGGTCTGGAAGATATCGTGATCAGCGATTTTTCAGGCGTCCATTTCCTGTTGCAAACTGTTTCAGGTTCGTTCGAGCAGCAAACCCTGCCGGTCAAACCACAGGTACGGACCAACCAGAACTCGGCGACCTTTACCGAAACCCCGCTTTATTTTGCCGATTTTAATCAGGATAAAAAGCAGGATCTGGCCGTGTTGAGAAATGATGCGCTGGAAGTATTTTATCAAAACGGACACGGCGTATTCGAAACCGCTTATGAACAACTGGCCCTGCCGGTCAAGGTTCACGAGCAAAACTGGTGGGAAGTGCGCGAAGCAGACGGAGAATCGTTGGATCAAAACGACCTTTCGTATCGGACGATTTTTAAAATTAAAGATCTCAATAACGATAATGTCAGCGACTTGCTGATTCGTTTTAGTCAAAGCGAAGGTGTTTTTGACCGACAGAATAGTTATGAAATTTATCTGGGAAAAGTTAGTGATGGAATAATCCAGTTTGCTACATCACCCGATAGCGTGATCATCGCCGATGGAACTATCGCAGAAGTCAATATAGTGGACCTGGATGATGATCTACGTGATGAGGTTTTGGTGTCGAGTCTGGATATTGGATTAACCCAAATTATCGGCGCGCTACTTTCAGGTAGTATCGATCAGGACGTGATGTTATTTAAACTGGGTCAGGACGGCAAGTTCAATAAAAAACCCAGTGTGAGTAAAGAGGTAGAACTTAGTTTCAGTCTGTCCTCAGGAAAAAGTGGTGAGCCGGTGGTAGAGCTTGCCGATTTTGACGGTGATGGCCTTAAAGATTTGATGTTTTCTGATGGTAGCAAGACACTTAAAATTTATCGTGGAAAAAAAGGCAAAAAGCTCTTTACCCGACGCGCCAGCAAACAGAAAGTGCGACTACCAAAGGATGGTAAATTGCTGGAGACATTCGACCTTAATCTGGATGGTAAAAATGATATTATGATCCGCTATGGCCGTCAGGATGATACTGAGCTAAAGAACAAACTGGTTTATCTGATTGCGCGGTGACGTTTAAATCGCGTAGAGGCTCAACTTAGCGATCTATTATGCGAGACTGTCGCGTTTCACTCGCAACGTCCGCAATTACCGATATCAATCTGCAATAAGGGAATTAAGAAAAATGAAAAGAAGAAATTTTATTGCTGCAGCGGGCGCTGCCACTTTAATCAGCGCTTGTAGTAAACCGCAGGACTGCAGCCAGGCACAATCTACTTCGGGTGAGAGCAAAACACAATTTAACTGGAGCATGGTGACTACCTGGCCGCCGGGATTTCAAGGGCTGGGAACCGGCGCTGAATACCTTGCCGATCTGATCGGTAAGTTAAGCAACGGACGAATAAAGGTTAAGGTTTATGGGGCGAATGAGCTGGTTCCGGCGCTGCAGGTATTTGACACGGTTTCCTCGGGTAGCGTCGAAATGGGGCACGGTGCGGCTTATTACTGGAAAGGCAAACTACCGGCGGCATCTTTTTTCAGCTCGGTGCCTTTTGGCCTGAGCGCTGAGGAAATGAACGGCTGGTTACTAAAAGGTGGCGGTTTGGAATTATGGCAGCAATTGTATGCACCTTTCGATTTGATCCCCATGCCGGGCGGCAATACCGGCGCGCAAATGGCTGGTTGGTTTAATAAAGAGATTAATTCGCTGGACGATCTGAAAGGGCTGAAAATGCGTATTCCGGGTCTTGGCGGTGAAGTGTTAAAACGCGCGGGTGGTAATCCGGAGCTGATCGCTGGCGGCGAGATCTTCTCGGCGCTGGAAATGGGGCGCATTGACGCTGCCGAATTTGTCGGTCCGTATAATGATTTGGCGTTCGGTTTTTATAAGGCCGCCAGGTATTACTACTACCCCGGCTGGCAGGAGCCCGGCACCACTTTAGAGACGCTGATTAACAGGCAGGCCTTTGAGTCTTTAACGCCGGAGTTGCAGGAGATAGTCAAAGCCGCCTGCTTACAGGCAAATGCCGATATGCTGGCAGAGTTTACCGCTAAGAACAGCGAAGCGCTAAAAGTTCTGGTGGACAGGCACGGCGTGATATTAAAACGACTACCCGATGAAGTGCTCGACCGGTTAAGGGAAATCTCAGAAGATCTGGTGGCCGAGCAGGGTCAAGGGGACGCCCTTTCCAAAAAAATCTTTGAGTCATACAAAGATTACAAAAACCGCTCCAGCCAGTGGAAAGCGATAACCCAGAGCTTATAACTACTTACGGCTAGTCCAGCGCTAGCCGTAAATTACGTTCGGTAGCCAGGTAACCAGTTGCGGCCACACTGCGAGCAGCGCCAGCATTAATAACTGGATCGCAATAAATGGCAGGACGCCGCGATAAATTGCCGTGGTGGAGACATCCCTGGGCGCGACCCCGCGCAGATAAAAAAGCGCGAATCCGAAAGGTGGGGTCAGAAATGATGTTTGCAGATTAACCGCGATCATCACGCCCAGCCAGATCGGGTCGACGCCCATCGCGAGTAGCGCGGGCGCTGTTAATGGAACTATGACAAAGACGATTTCGATAAAGTCGAGGATAAAGCCCAACAGGAACATGCTCAGCATGACCACCAGCATCGCGGCGAATACACCGCCGGGTAAATTACTCAGGCCGGTACGGATCATTTCATCGCCGCCAAATGCTCTGAACACTAACGAAAATATCGATGCGCCGATCAGGATCATAAATACCATGCTGGAGGTTTTCGTGGTTGAGTGAACCACGCTGGACAGGCGCTTGAGGTTAAATTCCTTGCTGTAGATCGCCAGTAATATGGCGCCAAGCGCGCCCAGTGCAGCCGCTTCGCTCGGGGTGGCAACCCCCGCCAATATTGACCCCAATACCAGCACAATCAATAACAGCGGTAATAATAACGATGCCCAGTCCAGTTTGGATTCAGTTTGAGTTTGTTTGATAGCTGGCGCCTGTTCAGGCTTTAAACGAGTGATGAGCAGAATGTAAATCAAATAGAAAACAACCAGCATCACCCCCGGTAGCATGGCGCCTGCGAACAGATCACCCACCGAAACCGGGTCGGCGTTGATTCCTGCGTCGCGATTGGCGCTGGCGATCACATCACCCAGCAATACCAGCACAATCGACGGCGGGATAATCTGGCCAAGCGTGCCGGAGGCACAAATTACCCCGGTGGACAGGGCGGGCGAATAACCTGAACGCAACATCACCGGCAGGGATATCAGCCCCATAGTGACGACCGTTGCGCCCACGATGCCGGTGCTGGCGGCGAGCAAAGCGCCCACCAGCACTACCGAAATTGCCAGCCCGCCCGGCTTATTGCTGAAAAGACTGGCCATGCCACTCAGCAGCCGTTCGGCTATTTTTGCTTTTTCGAGCATGACGCCCATAAAAATAAATAAGGGGACCGCCAATAGCGTCTGGTTTTGCATGATTCCGAAGAGTCGGCTAAAACTTGTTTTAAGTAGCACCGGATGAATAATATCCAGTGCGACGCCAAGTGCAGCAAATAACAGCGCTGTCCCGGCAAGAGAAAAAGCGACCGGGTAACCGCTCAGCAGCACCAGGCAAACGCAAACAAACATCGCTATCGCCAGCCACTCCATCAGGGTTGCTCCTGTGAGTTGTCGTTAGCGGATTGTTCGCTTTTAGATAGCGGTAATTTTTTATCTGGACCAGAAGTATTTTTTTGCCAGTGTTGCAGGCTGGTAGTCAGCTGGCCCAGCGCCTCCATCAGAAGCAGGACTGGCATGATAATCAGCAGACTTTTGAGTAAATAAGTCGCCGGTAGTCCGCCCGCTTCTGCAGAGACTTCGCCGATACGCCAGCTCAGTAAAACATATGACCAGCTCGACCAGATAATAAATATCGATAGCGGCATGAGTAACAATAAAGTACCCAGAAAATCGACTCTAGCTTTCGCTCTGAAGGACATTTTGCTATAAAAAATATCGACCCTGACCTGCTCGTTACGATTTAAAGTGTAACCGGCGGCGAGTAAAAAATTCGCACTGTGCATCCAGGTGATTGATTCGCTCAGTAGAATGGAGCTGTAATTGAACAACCAGCTTGAAAGCACGTTAATGGAAAGCAGGAGTACCATTAGCAGGGTTAACCAGCTGACACTCTGTCCACTGATCACGCTGGCAGCGCTTAATTTATAGGCAATTTTAGAAAGTATTCGCATTATCCTGGTTAATTTTTATTCATTTGCGCAAAGGGAAGGTTATTCACAACAAAAACAGTTTTATCCACAGATAAAAGCGAGCTTTTGATTTATTTGTAGAGGCGTCACAACTTATTGTTATTTAACGATTATATCGACTTAGTTTGGGATATGAGATAGTGATGTTAAGTGTATTCTACCGGCCCACTTAAAGTTTTATACACTATTTTATCCACAGAAATGTCACGCCTGATTATCCTTATTTTTTAATAAGTTAACGCCGTTAATTAAAAATAACATTAACTTTTGATGCGGCGCCGCCAATGGCGGTAAACCGATTGATTTTACAGTCGGCAGCAGCCTGTTTCTGAGTTAGAATATCCAGTTAGCAGACAGCAGGCCCTCAGACAAGCGCTCCCAACCATAACCATTAGCTAAATGGCGGTCAACCAAAAACCAATACAAAATTGAGTCGTTTGCGGTCGGGTAGACTTTTCTGAGCAAAATATTTATTCCATCTGCCAGTCAGTGTCGTCGCGGCCGGATGGCTCGAACATAATCAACCTAAAAAAGAACTAGAGAAACCATGCAAAAGAAACCGCCTTTGATACTGGTCGATGGATCGTCTTATCTTTTCCGAGCCTATCACACCATCAATTTTACCACTTCGACCGGTCAGCCAACGGGCGCCATCTATGGCGTGATCAATATGCTGAAAAGCCTGTACAAGCAGTACCAGCCGGAGCAGATGGCGGTAATCTTTGACGCCAAGGGAAAGACTTTCCGTAATGATCTGTATCCGGAATACAAAGCGCACCGCCCGCCAATGCCCGACGACCTGCGGTGTCAAATTGAGCCTTTGCATCAGATCGTCAAAGCCATGGGATTTCCTCTGATAAGTATCGAAGGCGTGGAAGCTGACGATGTGATCGGTACAATTGCCCGGCACGCCACCGAGGCCGGACGCGACGCTGTGATCTCCACCGGAGATAAAGATATGGCGCAACTGGTTAACCGGCATATCAGTCTGATCAATACCATGACTAACCAGTTTCTGGATGTTGACGGTGTGGTTGATAAGTTTGGGATTCCGCCGGAGTTAATTATCGATTTTCTGGCGTTGATGGGTGATAAGTCAGACAACATTCCCGGAGTCGCTGGCGTCGGTGAAAAGACAGCGCTCGGATTACTGCAGGGAATCGGCAGCCTCGATCAAATTTATAAAAATTTGGACAAGATTGGCGAGCTGCCTATTCGCGGCGCGAAAAAACTGGCCGAAAAAATGGTTGCGCACGAAGCAGACGCTCGCCTTTCCTACCAGCTGGCCACTATTAAACTGGATGTGAAGTTACCTCAAGCCATCGAAGATCTGCATATTGATGACGCAGACACCGGCGCGCTGGAAAAATGGTTTGAAGAGTTTGAGTTTAAATCCTGGCTCAAGGATATCAAAGCGGGTAAACCGGCGCTGGCCAAAGGCGATGGTGTAAACCAGCCAGCGTTAGGCGCCGCTGTCGATTCAGGCAACGAGCAGAGTCAAAGTCTACAGCAAAGCCAGATTGATAGCAGTCGTTACCAGACTATCCTGACCCTGGAACAACTAGACGTCTGGGTCGAAAAGTTGAGCGGTTGTGAGCTTTTTGCCGTCGATACGGAAACAACCGGTCTAAATATTATCGCCGCCGAGCTGGTCGGTATTTCATTTGCAGTGGCGCCGGGTGAGGCGGCTTACTTGCCGATCATTCATAACTATCCGGGCGCACCCGAACAATTGCCCCTTGAAACGGTTCTGGAAAAACTGAAACCGATACTGGAAAACCCTGAGATTGGTAAAATCGGCCAGAATATTAAATACGATCAAAGTATATTTGCCGCAGTCGGGGTTGAGTTAAGCGGCGTGCGATTTGACACTATGCTGGAATCTTACCTGCTCAACAGCGTTGCCAACCGGCACGATATGGACACGCTGAGCCAGAAGTATCTCGGTCACGAATGTATCCATTTTGAAGACATCGCCGGAAAAGGTAAAAAGCAGGTGACTTTTGACCAGATCGACCTGGAAATCGCCAGTAAATACGCCGCGGAAGACGCCGATGTCACGCTGCAACTACATCAGGCGATCTGGCCACAATTGCAAAAAGCCGAAGGCCCCAAGAATGTATTCAGCCAAATCGAAATTCCGCTGGTCAATGTGTTATCGAGCATGGAGCGACGCGGGGTGCTGATCGACAGCGAATTTTTACGACAGAAAAGCAATGACTTCGGAAAGCGAATAATCGAACTGGAACAAAAGGCTTATGAATTGGCGGGTCAGCCGTTTAATCTGGGCTCGCCCAAGCAGTTACAGGAGATCCTTTTTGAAAAGCTGGGATTGCCGGTATTAAAAAGAACCCCCAAAAAACAGCCGTCGACGGCAGAAGAAGTATTGGCACAACTGGCACTGGATTACCCGCTGCCTAAAGTCATTATGACTTACCGCGGGCTGAGCAAACTTAAATCGACTTATAGCGACAAGCTACCATTGATGGTTCAACCAAAAACTGGACGCGTGCATACTTCTTACAATCAGGCTGTGGCCGCAACTGGCAGGCTATCTTCCAACGAGCCCAACCTGCAGAACATTCCGATTAAAACCGAAGAAGGCCGTCGCATTCGTGAAGCGTTTATCGCGCCAGCTGGTTATAAAATTGTCGCGGCGGATTACTCGCAAATTGAACTCAGAATCATGGCGCATCTGTCTCAGGATACTAACCTGTTGCAGGCTTTTTCCGACAATCTGGACGTTCACAGCGCCACTGCTGCGGAAGTCTTCGGGGTTGCGCTGGACAAAGTAAGCAGTGAGCAGAGACGCCACGCCAAAGCCGTCAACTTTGGTCTGATTTACGGCATGTCGCGCTTTGGTCTGGCAAAACAGTTGGCGATCAGTAACGACGATGCCGGTCACTATATTGAGACCTATTTTGCCCGTTATCCCGGCGTGAGCAGCTATATGCAGTCGACCAAGGAAAAAGCCAAACAACTCGGTTATGTCGAAACCCTGTTTGGACGCCGCCTGTATTTGCCGCAAATCAACGCTTCCAACGGTATGCTCAGGCAGGCGGCAGAGCGAACAGCAATCAACGCGCCGATGCAGGGCAGTGCCGCCGACATAATAAAAATTGCGATGCTGCAAGTTCAGCAGTGGCTGGATACGGACAAGCCCGACTGTTTTATGACCATGCAGGTGCACGATGAACTGGTGTTTGAGGTCGCCGAGAATCAGTTGCAGACTTATTCCGAAAAAATTAACCAGCTGATGGCCAGTGCGGTTGAGCTGAGTGTGCCGCTGGTTGTCGATGTGGGCGTGGGTGATAACTGGGAGCAGGCGCACTAGGGAGGCTGTTGTCATCGGCGCGATAAAAAATTGTTACAAGTTCAATAAATGAGCTGGTTTTTTCACTGGTCGATTATGAGAAAATACGCTGATGGGTAAAAGCGAGACCCCAGACTTTAACCGTCAGGCACCATGGAATTTTATGAACAAAAATAAATTAATAGTGGCTTTTGCCGTTCTTCTTTAGAGCCAGAGCTACCAGACGCTAAATGCTCAGGGATTTCCTGCGTCGCCAGTCAACGTCGTTATTGCGAGCAAGCAAAGTCTCTCTCCCGTTTCCTGGGTTTCCGGGACGGTGGTCAGCCGTAATGATTCGCAAATTGCCGCAGAAGTGAGCGGCAGGCTGATTAAGCTGGCTGAAATTGGTGCCAGGGTGAAGCAGGGCGAAATGATCGCTCGCATCGATGACACTAATTTGCAGATCCAGAAACGTGAAAATATCGCCAGTGTTGAAAATGCTCAGGCGCGGCTCAAGTTTCTGGAATCAGAAGTGGTGCGCAAGACCTCGCTGGCCAAGCGCAACTTATCGACTATTACCGACCTGGACGATACCGTTTCGCAGCGCGACGTGGCAAAAGGCGACCTGATTGTCGCCAGGGCGCGGCTGGCGCAAACGCAGCAGAACCTTCTGTTTTCTCAGCTGCGCGCGCCGTTTGATGGTCTGGTCATGCAGCGACTGAGCAATTTGGGTGAATATATTAACGCCGGAACCGCGATCGTGCGTCTGGTAGAAATCGATAACCTGGAAGCATCAACCTATACTCCCCTGACCGCTTATGCGTATCTGCAACAGGCACAATCTTTAGCTGTCGAGTCGCCTCTGGGCGGTGCGACTGTGCCGATAAAGTCGCTGGTGCCGGTGGCAGACAGCCGCTCGCATCTGATGGAAGTTCGTCTGGATATGTCAGCGCTGGACTGGCCGGTAGGGTTGGATATTAAAGTGGCAGTTGCCAGTGGTGATACCCGTGAAGTACTGGCGGTGCCACGTGACGCGCTGGTATTGCGGCGTGAGGGCGCGAGCATTTTTCGCATTAATCAGGATAATAAAGCGGAAAAAATCCCGGTCGTTGTCGGCATCGGCGCGGGAGAGCTGATCGAGGTTATCGGCGATGTTAATGCCGGTGATCGGATTGTCATTCGCGGCGCTGAACGGTTGCAGCCGGGGCAAGCCGTTGCAATCAAAGCAACCAATAAAAACCTGATTTCTGGCGACCAGTAATCAATTCAGCCTAACGTCGCGCCAAAGGAAATCACCATGAATTTAACTGCCGCTTCCCTGAAAAACCCAACCGCCGTGGTCGTCGCTATTTTGTTGGCGGCGTTATTTGGCGCTATCAGCCTGCTGAAATTACCGGTGCAACTGACTCCGGAAATCAGCCAGCCGATGATAACCGTGACCACTAACTGGCGCGCCGCCGCGCCGGAAGAAGTGGAGGCAGAAATTATCGAGCGTCAGGAGGACGTTCTCAAAGGACTGCAGGGTCTGGTCAATCTGGAATCCACTTCCAATCAGGGCAACGGCAATATCACCCTGCGCTACCGCACCGGCGTTAACCTGGAACGGGCGTTAATTGACGTGATGAACGCGCTTAATCAGGTGCCAAGTTATCCGCCGGACGCGACCGAGCCGGTGATCGCCGTAGGAGGCAATACCACATTTACCGCTATCGCCTGGTTTGCGCTAAAGCCGGTTGAGGGCAATCCGCGCGATATCGCCAGCTATCAGGACTTTGTCGAAGAAGTAGTGCAAACCCGCATGGAACGGGTCTCGGGGATTTCACAGACCAATGCTTTCGGCGGTCTGCCGAGTGAACTCAGAGTCACTTTTGACCCCTATAAAACGGCCGCGCTGGGTTTGAATATTCCGCAACTGGCTTCATTGCTGAGCGATAACTCAGACGCCTCTGGCGGATTTAATGAACTCGGTAGACGTAAGTACACACTTCGTTTTTCTGGAAAGTACGGCGTCGATCAGCTGCAGCAAATAGTACTGGAATGGCGCGATGGTCAACCGGTGCTGCTTAAAGATGTCGCCAAGGTTGAAATGTTGCTACAGGACAGAACCGGCATTTTAACCCTGGACGGTGAACCGGCGATTGCTATGAACGCACAGGCCGAACAGGGCGTCAATGTAATTGACGTGATGCAGGGGCTTAAAGCGGCTATGGACGAGCTTAATCAGGGGCCGCTCAAACGAGAAGGTCTGCAGTTGATCCAGATGTACGATGAAACGATTTACATCGGTCGTTCCATGACTCTGGTACAGAACAACCTGCTGATCGGAATCCTTCTTGCCATCGGCGTGCTCTGGTGGTTTTTACGCAAATTTCGAGCGACCTTAATCGTCGCTGCCGCCATTCCAATTTCCATTATCGTGACCCTGATTGTCATGTACGCCAGCGGCCGCACGTTAAATATTATTTCCATGGCCGGCCTGGCGTTTGCCGTGGGTATGGTGCTGGACGCAGCGATAGTGGTGCTGGAAAACATTGTGCGGCTGCGCGAAAAAGGTGAATCAGCGGAACAGGCATCTTTTAAAGGCGCGACCCAGGTGTGGGGCGCTTTGCTAGCGTCCACTGCGACCACAGTCGCAATCTTTCTACCGATCGCTTTTTTAGAGGAAGTTTCCGGCCAGTTGTTTGCCGACCTGGCGATCACCATTGCCGTGGCAATTATTGCGTCGTTGCTTATAGCGGTGACGGTATTGCCGACGGCAGCGCGCCAATTACTTAAAAATGCGCCGGCACGGGATCCCCACCAGCACTGGTGGTCGCAAATTACCCGTGGCGTTATGCAAATTACCAATACCCCAAAAAAACGCGCTGGTTGGGTGCTTGGCCTGATGTTTTTTGCGCTGTTTGGCAGCTGGCTTATTTTTCCCAAAATTGACTACCTGCCCAAAGGCAACCAGAACCAGTTTCACGCCTTTATCCTGCCGCCGCCGGGATTGAGTTATCCGGCCGCGCGCTTCGAGATGAGCGATGAGATTAACCGGCGCTTAAAGCCTTACCTCAGCGGCGAAAAACAGCCAACAATTGACCATAGCTGGATGGGGTTTTTCGGCAATTTCGGTTTTATGGGTGGTCGGGCTAAAAACTCTGATCACATCAAGGAAATTGTACAGGTGGTCAATAGCGAATTTCTCAGTGGTTTTCCAGATACCTTGGCGTTCGCTTCGCAAGCGCAGCTGTTTGAAAATCTTGGCGGCGGTCGTCGAATTGATATTGATATTCAGGGTAATCAGGTCGACGAGCTGCTGCGGGCGGCGCGAGTAGGCTACGGAGCGGTTAGCGCTGCGCTGCCCGGCGCACAAATACAGCCCACGCCGGGGCTTACGCTGGCAGAGCCCGAGCTGCGCATGATACCGGTTGAGCGCCGTATCGCTGAGGCCGGATGGACGCGTCAGCAAATGGCGGCCATTTCTCAGGCGCTGGGCAACGGGCTTTATGTGGGTGATTTTTTTAACGGGCAAAAGCGGCTGAATATTTTCTTGCGCGCTGCCGACTGGGATTCACCGGAGCAACTGGCGGCGTTGCCCTTATTCACACCGCAAGCTGGCGTACAGCCGGTGGGAGAGCTTGTGGAAATTCAGCGAACCGCCGGGCCAAGTTCTATTCGCCGGGTCGACCGCAAACGCACTATCACTCTGCAGGTTACACCGCCGGAAGATCAGAGCCTGGAAGAAGTGATCGCCACTATTAAGCGAGAAGCCGAGCCGACGATTATGGCCAATTTAACTGAAAACGGAAGCGTCGCCTACCGCGGCAGCGCCGAAGCACTCACCGAAGCGCTGGGCAATATGAGCCAGAGTTTTATCCTGGCGCTGGCCATTCTCTATCTGCTGATGTCGGCATTGTTCCGCTCATTTAAGGATAGCCTGCTGGTGTTACTCACCATTCCGCTGGCGACCATTGGCGGGATCAGCTTGTTGCAAGTGACTAATTTGATTGTTTTTCAACCGCTGGACCTGCTCACCATGATCGGATTTATCATCCTGCTCGGACTGGTGGTCAATAACGCCATTTTGCTGGTCTATCAAACGCGTAACGGCGAACGTGAAGGACTCGACCGGACTGCGGCAGTAGAGCAAGCGGTAAGACTGCGCTTACGACCGATTCTAATGAGTACCCTGACCAGTCTTTTCGGCATGTTACCCCTGCTGCTGTTGCCGGGCGCCGGGGCAGAACTTTACCGCGGGATCGCGGCGGTTATCGTCGGCGGTATGGGTGTGAGCACCATTTTCACCCTGATTTTTTTACCGAGTCTTTTGCAAATGGGACGAGCAGCAAAAGTGACCAATCCGGCAACTTGAGCTTCTATTATTCTGGTCAGTAAAAAGCAGAGGTCCAGCGAATTACACGTCTGACTAAAGGTTTTTAAAACGCGGATTCAACTAACAAGTGCAACTATCTGTTAAGCAGCCAATCGTGATAGCGATTTTCCCATCATCTGTGCTGCGGTTTTAAATCCCAATGTTTTGCGTGGACGGTTATTAATTCGATCCAC
>Ga0316209_1000539_pt1 | contig 63669 bp, 59 predicted proteins | sample 6monopyrite_MG_FD_204945 | JGI IMG/M metagenome (GOLD analysis project Ga0316209, IMG submission 204945) | Microbial mat bacterial communities from mineral coupon in-situ incubated in ocean water Damariscotta River, Maine, United States -... | ecosystem: Environmental > Aquatic > Marine >... | reverse complement strand
TGGTGCCGCTGCGGACAGAGTTATTAAATGGACAAACGGTTGAAATAATTACTGAAGCAACCGCATCACCCAATCCAACCTGGATGGATTTTGTTTTTACTGCAAAAGCGCGTACCAATATCCGGCATTTTTTACATCAGTTGCAATACGATGAGGCCGAAGAGTTAGGTAAGCGCCTTTTGAATAAATGCCTTGCTGTGCACGGCACATCAATTGATGTTATTCCCGAAGAAGACGTCCAGAAGGTCAGTGAAGAGCAGGGTTTTGTCAGCATTAGCGATATGTATTGTGCCGTTGGCTTAGGTAACCACATTCCGATTGTTGTTGCTTTAGCGTTAGCGCAAATACGTAAAAAAATGGGTGACCGCAATGGAAAAGATGATGAATTAAAGCCTCAACCCTTAGGTATAAAAGGAACAGAAGGGGCCGTTATAAATTATGCAAAATGTTGTCGTCCTATTCCCGGTGATCCTATTTTAGGATTTATCACCGCAGGACGCGGCATCGTTATTCATACTCAAGATTGTAAAAATGTTGCAGAGTTTCGAGACAAGCCGGAAAAATGGGTGGATGTAAAATGGGAAGATGATATCCATGGTGACTTCCCAATTGATATTGATTTATTAGTTATAAGCAGGCGAGGTGTTTTAGCGCGAGTCGCTTCAGTTATTGCAAAAATGGAAGCCAATATTGAAAATGTTAATATTGTCGAGCGTGATGGTGTGCATTCCACTTTAAGTTTTGCTGTTATGGTTGAAAACAGGCAGCATCTTGCGCGCATTATGCGGGAGCTTAGAAAAATGGAAGAGGTTATAAGAATTCAACGCGTCAACAAATAATAACATCGCACAAACAACGAGAAAGCAGATAGCCGCATCATAACCTCTTCAAAATGCTCATGTACTGATTGTACATTCCGCTTTTTCATCGGTTTTTCTTTGCTCTCTACTCCCTCGTTGTCCGTGCGAAGCTATTAAGTAATCATTAAACGAATAAAATAAGATAAAAATTCTGGAGAAAAAAATGGCTAGGGAAATAATTCAAACAGATAAGGCACCACAAGCAATTGGAACTTATTCTCAGGCGGTTAAAGTGAATAAAACGGTTTATATGTCCGGGCAAATTCCGTTAGTGCCGGAAACAATGGAATTAGTCGGGGGGGATATTGCTGTTCATATTCGTCGTGTCTTTGATAATTTAAAGGCGGTGGCCCAGGCTGCGGGTGGAGATTTAAAAGATGTTGCGAAATTAAATATATTTTTAATTGATTTAAGCCATTTTCCAATAGTGAATGAAGTGATGGCGGAGTATTTTGCCGAACCTTATCCTGCTCGTGCTGCGTTAGGGGTTGCATCATTACCAAAAAATGCACAAGTCGAAATGGATGCAGTATTAGAGTTGGAATAAAAGCTTACGCTAAGTATCGGAAGCGTGCTAGTACCTATAAAAATTATAATGAACTCTTCTACAACTGATTTAAACTCACTTCTAAAATTAAAAGGCGTTGGCCCTAAGGTTGCGGAAAAACTACAGCGTCTTGATATTTATAATCAAAACGATCTTCTTTTTCATTTACCATTACGCTATCAGGATCGTTCTCATATCTATCCTATCGGTTCGTTGCGGGCAGGCATGGAATGTCAGGTTTCGGGTGAAGTCCAACTAAGTGAAATTAAATTTGCCCGCGGACGTATGTTATTGAGCCGTATCTCGGACGGAACAGGATTCATAACATTGCGTTTTTTTCATTTTAGTAATGCACAAAAAAATCAGTTAAAGCGCGGGGCGAGAATTTTATGCTTTGGTGAAGTTCGACGAGGGAAAGCAGGATTTGAAATGGCGCACCCCGAATATCAGATCATTAAAGAGGGCGATGATATTGTGCTGGACGAAAATCTTTCGTCAATTTATCCAACCACCGAAGGTGTACACCAACTCACGCTGCGTAATGTTATGTCGCAAGTGATGTTGAAACTTAAAAATAATGAGTTGAAACTGGAAAACTTAATCCCTGAAATTTTATTAGAAAAATATCAGTGGCCAACATTAAAGCAAGCGTTACTTTATATCCATAATCCACCGGTGGATGCGCAGCTGGAAGAATTATCGGAAGGCAAACATCTTACGCAAAAAAGTTTGATTGTTGAAGAACTACTCGCACATCATTTGAGTATACGGCAGCTTCGTATTGCCATGCATAAAGAAAAATCACCTGCGTTGAAAAAAGAAAAATACTTATTAGTGCAGCAATTTTTATCGGCTTTACCTTTTAAGTTAACCAACGCGCAACAACGTGTTATAGCCGATATTAATTTTGATTTAGAAAAAACAAACCCGATGCAACGTCTGGTGCAAGGTGATGTGGGTTCGGGTAAAACAGTGGTTGCAGCTGTTGCGATGTTAAAAGCGGTTGAGTCAGGTTATCAGGCGGCTATTATGGCGCCAACAGAATTGTTAGCGGAGCAACACTTTCAAAACTTTAAAATGTGGTTGGAGCCATTAGGGTTAAACGTTGTTTGGTTGTCGGGTAAATTAAAAACGGCAGAAAAACGTGAAGCACTTGAAAAAATAAACAGTGAACAGGGACAGGTGGCTGTTGGAACACATGCCTTATTCCAGCAAGGTGTGATATTTAATAAATTAGGTTTGATTGTGGTTGATGAACAGCACCGCTTTGGTGTGCACCAGCGTTTATCATTAAGAGAAAAAGGACGCTCAAGTGAAGGCTTTCCACATCAACTGATTATGACCGCGACACCTATCCCGCGCACCTTGTCCATGACCGCTTATGCTGATTTGGATTGTTCAGTTATTGATGAATTACCTCCCGGGCGTATTCCTGTTGAAACGGTGGTTGTGCCAGAGTCAAAACGTGATGCTATCGTGCAACGAGTTGAGCAGGCTTGTCGTGCCGGACGACAAATTTATTGGGTTTGCACATTAATTGAAGAGTCGGAAACTTTGCAGGCACAAGCTGCAGAAGACACCGCAAATTTACTTGCCGAGGCATTAGATTCAGTGCGGGTTGCTTTAGTGCATGGACGTATGAAAGCGGAACAAAAAGAAAAAGTCATGTCGTCTTTTAAAGCCGGTGAGGTTGATTTATTGGTTGCCACTACGGTGATTGAAGTGGGCGTGGATGTTCCCAATGCAAGTTTAATGATTATTGAAAATGCTGAACGTTTAGGGCTTTCACAGTTACATCAATTACGTGGTCGGGTTGGGCGAGGTTCACAGGAAAGTGCCTGCGTACTCATGTATCATGGCACCTTATCGAGGAATGCTAAGGAACGTTTAGCGATTATGCGTGAAACCAACGATGGTTTTGAAATCGCAAGAAAAGATTTGGAAATACGCGGGCCCGGTGAAGTGCTGGGGACAAAACAAACCGGTATTATGCAAATGCGAATTGCCGATTTACAGCGCGATCAGGCTCTAATTCCAGATGTTGCGGCCATGGCGGATCAACTTTTTCAGCATTATCCTGATGCCGTTGAACCCTTAATTCAGCGCTGGATTGGACAAGCAAAAAAATATGCCGCTGTTTAAATTTGGGGAAGTAGCGGCTGCCCTGATTAAAATGAAAGTGATATAGAATACTACTTTGAAAACAGTTATCTCAAATAATTTTGGTTGTCATATTTCTGAGCCTGTTTGGCGCAGCAGGGGTATGTTAATTAATCATGTGCCGGTTGAAATTTCCCCCTGGCTTTTTGATCAAGGTTCATTAACCCGAAAAATTTTATTGTCTTGTAAAAATGAGTTCCGTGTTGAAGTGCTTTCTCAACAATGGCAGCGCCCCATGTTAAATGAAGCACTTCGTTTAAATGTTCACCCGGAGCATCGTGCTTTAATCCGTGAAGTATTGCTTTATTGTGGAAAAGAGCCCTGGGTTTTTGCGCGCAGTGTTTTACCAAGAAAAACATTAAGCGGGCGACGGCGTTTTATAGGTAAGTTAGGTGGTCGCTCCTTAGGTGAAATTTTGTTTTCTGATCCTTCTATCCAAAGAGATGCTTTAGAAGTTGCGGAAATAAAAAAAGGCCAGCGCATGTTTAACTGTGCGACTGAGTTACTGGCTCGTACGCCTGAGTCAGTTTGGGGCCGCCGCTCGGTTTTTTACTTGCATAAAAAACCGTTGTTAGTAAACGAAGTTTTTTTACCTTCAATTTTAGAGCTGTGAATGCGGAAATGAAATATTATTTAAGAAAAGGTACAAATTGGCTCAAAGTGAGAGAGCGCATTTATCAGTATTATTTACTGATGCGCCTGAATAAACCTATCGGTATTTTTCTTTTGTTGTGGCCAACTTTGTGGGCATTGTGGATAGCAAGTGAAGGCAAGCCAGATATCGTCATTTTAACGGTATTTGTTTTAGGTGTTGTATTAATGCGTTCAGCAGGTTGCGTGATCAATGATTATGCAGATCGAAAAATTGATCCAAAGGTGAACAGAACGAAAGATCGTCCTATTGCCTCAGGAAAAGTGTCGTCTGATGAGGCGTTGTTGCTCTTTTTTGCGCTATGTTTAAGTGCTTTTTTATTAGTGTTGGCGATGAATACGTTTACCATTGTGTTGTCATTTGGCGGCGTTTTTCTGGCAGCACTTTATCCCTTTATGAAGCGTTATACACATATGCCACAAATTGTTTTAGGCATGGCTTTTGGCTGGGCTGTGCCGATGGCTTTTGCGGCGCAGACAAATAGCGTACCGAAAATTGCGTGGTTGCTTTATGTGATTACAGTACTTTGGAGCGTCATTTACGACACCATGTATGCGATGGCGGACCGTGAAGAAGATTTAAAAATTGGCGTGAAATCAACTGCGATTCTTTTTGCTGATGCAGATCGCAGTATTATTGGGGCGTTACAAGTGATGATGCTGTTTGCTTTGTATCTCGTTGGTGGTCAGGCTCATTTGGGGGCTGAATATTATTTTGCCATCGCAATTTCCGCTGTTTTAATGCTTTATCACCAATATCTTATTCGCTCTCGGCGGCCTGCTTTATGTATTAAGGCTTTTTTGAATAATAATTGGGTCGGCCTCGTCCTTTTCGCGGGTATTTTCTTTAGTTATTCTGCTTAATACTCTTAGTATTAGGGTGTATATATGCCCTAGTTATTTGCTAGCCTTTACTCTATAATCCTATAAAAACATATAGTTATGAAGTAAACTTAGAGTTGTATATAACGAAAATAATAAAAGCTGACTTTTTGTATTTATTGTTACCCAAATAGAAAAAGCTGTCGGAGGCTGAGTGTTTACTTTTTTTAAAAAGAAAAAACGCAGTCATGGAATGAATGCGCTGGTGCTTTCTGACGAAGGCATTGCTCATGCGTGCGTTGTTTACACAGATGGACAAACGCCAATACTTCAAACGTTCCATTATTCCCCAATTAAAAGTAAAGCGAAAACAATGTTTTCGTTAAAAAAATTCATACAGGAATATAAGCTTGAAAAGACTTCAGTCGTAACGAGTTTGTCAATTGCTGATTCTAATTTGGCCATGATCGAAAGGCCGGATGTTGAAGAGGATGAACTTGTTCAGGCGGTTCGCTGGAATATAAAAGATAATTTTTCGTTTGATGTTGATGATGCAGTTATCGATGTTTTCGATATTCCCGAACAAAAAGAACGTGGTCGTTCCCCATCGGTCTATGTGGCAGCAGCAGAGAAAAGGTTGTTAAAAAAACATATTCAGTTATTAGAGGAGCAGGGCTTAAAAGTTGAAAGTGTCGATATCCCGGAACTTGTAATGCGAAATGTTGCCGCGCTCTTGCCAGAAGATGAGCAGGGCGTGGTGCTATTAAAACTGGATGCGACACAAGGTCTTATGACTTTAACGCATGATTCATCTCTTTTTCTGGCACGGAACATAGATGTGGGTTATCAGCCTTTGCTGTCAAATTTAAATTTGGATGCGGAACAGCAAGACGGTCTGACATTAGATGGTATGCCGCCCGAACAACAACATTTATTAGATACTATTGTTTTAGAAGTGCAACGATCTTTAGATTATTACGAAAGTCATTTTTCCAAACCTTCAATTAATAGCCTGGTTATTGCCCCTATTGGACATAATATTTCCATGATGACGAATTATCTGGCAGATGCATTAGGTTTACAGGTGCGGGTTCTTGATTTTAATGATGTACTTGATACAGCTGATTTAATGAGTGATGAAATGCAGGCAAAATGTTTTTTTGCTATTGGTACTGCATTGCGGGAGGCAACAGCCTCTTTGTATGATGAAAAAGACTCTTCTAGTAAAGGTGTTGCAGCATGAGTCTCCAGCAGGTCAATCTATATCATGATGAGCTAAAAAATAAGAAATTAAATTACTCTGCCAGCATGTCATTAAAACTTTGCTTGTTTGTCATTGTGGGCTTGTCTGCATTCAGCGGTTTTAAGTCTTACCAAATACAACAACAAGAACTTGTTCTGCAGGAAATGAAAAATACACAGTCAAAGTTGAGTGCTGAGAAAACTAAAATAGAAGCATCGAGAAAACAAAAAGATACTGTTTTAGCGAAAAAAATAATCAGGAAAAAACAAGAATTATCAAACAAACAAAAAGTTCTTAGTATTTTAAATCAGGATGAGTTTGGAAATGCTGATGGTTTTTCTGGTTTAGTTGGGGGCCTGGCTAGACAACGTTTAGAAGGTTTATGGTTAACGGGCTTACGTTTTAGCAGTGGTGGTAAAGACATCTCCTTAAAAGGGATAACGAATAAAGCTTCTTTGCTACCAAAATATTTACAACGCTTATCAGCAGAAAAAGCCTTCGTGGGGATGACTTTTAAAAATCTTCAGATGAATAGAAACAAAGATAAAAAACAATGGTTAAATTTTAGTTTAAAAAATATTGCCCAGGTTGAAAAGTCAGAATGATAGCGGTTAAAAATTTATTAGCAAAATTTGATGCGCTTGGAGAAAGGGAACGGCTTTCTGTTTTTGTGCTTATCATTGTCACCATTTTTGTTATTTTTGCAGAGTTTATTATTTTTCCTCTGGATGAGAAACGTGCAGGTGTGGACAACAATGTATTGACCGTAAAATCTACAAATCAACAGCTGGAACGTCAACTTTTAATACTTAGAGCTCAAAGTAAACATCAGGTAAGTCCTAAACAAAAACAGCTGCAAAAATTAAAACTGATTGAAGAGCAAATAGTAAATTTAAATCTTCGTTTAAAAGAAAATATGCGGGGTTTAATTGAACCAAAAGAAATGGCGGGCATTCTGGAATCAGTACTGAGTAAGAATATTGGTTTAAAATTACAAAGCATTGAGAGCCTGCCAAGTAAACCTATTGGCCCTTTAACTACTACAGAAGAGGGTGAGTCAGAAGGGTTTGGAATTTATCATCACGGCATGAGGATGAAGCTAACGGGGTCGTATTTAGCCACCTTAAAATATTTTGAAGCTTTAGATAAGCTGCCGTGGAACTTTTATTGGGATGACTTAGAATTAAATATTGAAAAGTATCCAAATGCTTCTATCGATATCACTGTGCATACTTTAAGTTTTCATAAGGGTTGGATCGGTGTTTGATAAGTATAAAAATTTAATTTTTTTAATTTCAATTTGTCTGCTTGGATCAGGTTCAATTTCTGCTATGGCACAGCTGGATGATCCAATGCGACCTCCAGGACATCGTTTATTTGTTCCGGGACAAATAAAATCCAGCGCTTCGGTGCGCTATACAGTATCTATGGTGCAGATTTCTTCATTGCGACGCACGGCGATTGTGAATAACCGGTTAGTTGAAGTCGGCGATGTGGTAAGCGGTGCAAAAATACTGGGTATTTATCCCTCTTCTGTTACATTAAGAAAAAGAGGCAAAACATTTACGGTAAAGTTACTGTCGCGCAAAATTAAAAAAAGACAGTGAGATTAATGGGTTAATTTTCTATGGCTATCATACAGTTTTAGTCGGAGAGTAATTTGAAAAATATACAGCATATACCTGGTTTTATAATACTGGCGATCATTTCTTTGATGCTCGCTGCCTGTGCGAGTCAGCCCGAGGTTGCAAAAAGCGACAGCCTGGATCAAATGATTGATGATGTTTTTAAAAGTGAACAAGTCAATAGTTCATCTAAGCAAAATACAACCGACGATGATATTGCTTTAGCATTGTTGCCTGATATTAACTTAAGTGCGCCAGGAATGGGCAGCATTGATGTTGAACCCCGTTTTGACTTAAAAGTAAACCGTGCCAAAGCAAGACAGTTTTTTATGGGCTTGGTCGATGGCAGCGCTTACAACATGGTTTTACATCCAAAGGTCTCGGGACGTATTACCTTAGATTTAAAAAACGTCACGGTACAAGAAGTGATGGAAGTTGTACGAGACATTTACGGTTATGATTTTGAACAGAGTGAAACGGCATACAGTGTTTTCCCAAATGAAATACGTACCCAGATATTTAATATTAATTATATAAATGTTAGCCGCACGGGTAGCTCACAAATGAGCGTTAAATCCAATACAGTTACAGGAGAGAAAGCCGGGAGCTCTGGAAGTGATATTGAAACCACAAGTACTTCGGCGTTCTGGGAGAAGTTAGATGCTAATATCAAGGCACTTATTGGCACAAAAGAAGGGCGTAGTGTTTTAGTCAGTCCTCAGTCAGGCATCGTTGTTGTGCGTGCATTGCCGCAAGAACTACGACTGGTCAAAAAATTTATAAAAGAAACACAGGAGTTTGTTCAGCGACAGGTCATTATAAAGGCCAAAATTCTTGAAGTGGAGTTAAACGAACGGTTTCAAACGGGGATCAACTGGGCGTCATTACAGGAGTCTGGTAGCGATAGCGCATTAATAGGACAAACAGGTGGAGGGACGTTATTTGGTGGTTCTAATCTCTCGGGAATAGCAGGTAATTCCGGTGACCTTAATCCCGCTGCATTAGACCCGGTTACCGGAACGGCAGTCTCTGCTTTTGGTGGCATGTTTTCATTGGCACTTAATTTAGGCTCTGGTTTCGGTGCCTTTATTGAAGTGTTAAAAAGTCAGGGTGATGTACATGTATTATCAAGCCCGCAAGTATCATCAATTAATAATCAGAAAGCGGTTATTAAAGTAGGAACAGATGAGTTTTTTATAACGAATGTTACCAGCACAATTTCAGCTGGCGCAGTTACAGGCACATCAACAAATCAGAGTAACGCAACTTTTACGCCTTTCTTTTCCGGTGTTGCCTTAGACATTACGCCTCAAATTAGTGAAAATGATGAAGTCATTTTGCATGTCCACCCGACGGTTAGCTCGGTGACAGAAAAAACTAAAACAGTTAACGCAGCGGCAACAACAGCATTAAGTGTTCCTTTGGCAGTCACTTCAGTTCGTGAGTCGGATAGTATTATTAGGGCTAAAAGCGGTCAGGTTGTTATTATCGGTGGCTTAATGCAAAACAGCGTTGAACAGCGTACATCGAAAGTACCACTGTTAGGCGATATTCCTTTAGTCGGTGGTTTATTCCGTCATAGTCAGGATATTGATAAGAAAAGTGAACTGGTTATTTTATTAAAGCCTATCGTCACAACATCAGACGAAGAGATGGCAGAGCAAGTTAAGAAAGCTAAAGCAAATTTTAAACAACTTAGAACCAGGCAATAAGTGGTAAATAGATTATGTATCAGCAATATTTTGGATTAACTGAGGCACCTTTTTCAATAACGCCTGATACCAGTTTTTTTTATTCGCATGGACACTATTCAGAAGCACTTAATACCCTGTTAGTCGCACTTCGCACCGGAGAAGGTTTCATAAAAGTTACAGGAGAAGTCGGCACAGGTAAAACAATGTTGTGTCGAAAATTGTTAAACACTGTTGAAAGACGTTTTGAAACGGCCTATATCCCTAATCCTATGTTAACGCCTTATGGTTTGCAAAGTGCGGTCGCAGAAGAGTTAGGGTTAGATATGAGCCGGCATTACGGACACCACCAATTACTTAAAATGATCACTAATCGTTTACTGGCGTTAACAGCAAAAGGTAAAAGTGTTGTTCTATGTATTGATGAAGCCCAGGCCATGCCGATAGAGACAATGGAAGCATTACGTTTGCTTACTAATTTAGAAACAGAAAAACAAAAGTTATTACAGGTTATTCTATTCGGTCAGCCAGAGCTGGATGAAAGGTTGGATGAAAAAACAGTGCGTCAATTAAAACAACGTATTACTTTTTCATACTGTTTAAAACCGATTAAAAAAGCAAGCCTGGAATCATATTTGCGCCACCGTTTGGGAATTGCGGGTTATAAAGAGGGTAATTTATTTGAAAGCAAGGCGATGGGCAGTTTATTCAAAGCAAGCAGAGGCATCCCACGCTTAATTAATATTCTTTCCCATAAAGCTATGATGGCCGCATATGGTGAGGGTACCAAATATGTCGATAATAAAAATATGAAAGCCGCAATTAAAGATACCGAGGATGCCCAGTTGGAAAACATAGAATCTAAATCGGGTGCATATGCGTTATTTTTGGCGTCCGGATTAGCGTTCATTAGCTTTCTTACCTTTATATTACAGCGTTAATGAGTAAAGGTGTTTTTGTATGAGTTTGATAAACCAGATGTTAAAAGATCTCGAGGCAAGACGTTCTCGTGACTTAGAAACATCCGAATCATTAAGCGATAATATCTCCTGGGAAACAAAACCTAAACGTAAGTCATTTAGCTGGCTGGTTTTTGTTGTCGCTTTTGTTTTGTTTTTTATACTGGTGGCTTTTGGTTATTTATTATGGGAGCGCACAAGGTCTGTTGCAGCAGATAAAAATTTCATAAACCAACAAGTGGTTGAAATTGAGCGAATAAAAAATGCAACCGCGATAAAGCTCGCAGAAATTAAAGCCAAAGAAAAAATTCGTGAAGAAGAGCGCGCACGAGCAGCTAAAAAACTGAAATTACTGGAAGAAGAAAGCGCGCGTGCAAGAAAAAAAGAAGCCATAGAAAGAAAAGCCCGCTTGCAAGAAAAAAGGCGTGCAGAAGAAAAAGCAGAAAGATTAGCTAAAATAAAGTTACTTGAAGAAAATAAATTAAATGCCGTAATAGACTCAAAACTAGCAGTAGAAATTGATGATTCGCCAGTCGTAAATTTAAAGAAAAAACATCGTCCGCTGAATAATAAGCAATTAGCCGAAATTGCTTATAATAAAGGTTATAAGTTATTGCAACGAGGCAGTATGCATAAAGGCAAAGAATATTTACGTGAAGCTTTATCACTTTATATTCCTCATATTAAAGCAAGAGAAATGTTGGCCGGCATCTACATTAAATCTGGTAACCTGATAAGTGCAGCAGAATTACTGAGAGAAGGCGTGCAAGTTGTGCCTGAATATCCCTTATTCGCGCAACTTTATGCCCGTGTTTTATTGGAGCAAAATAATCCTCGGCTTGCGATCCGTGTGTTAGAACGTGGCGCTTCGGTGATGGTAGTTGAACCGGATTATCATGCTTTATTGGCGGCAACGTATCAGCGGGTAAATCAACATCAAAAATCTATTGATCTCTATTTAAAGTTGGTAAAAGTTCGCCCCAATGAGGGTATTTGGTGGTTAGGTTTAGGTATTTCTTTGGAAAAAACGGGAAAAAATAAGCAGGCATTAGAAGCTTATCAGCGCGCCCAAAAAACCGGTAGCTTAAAGTCGGGTCTGATTAAATTCACTAATAATCGGGTTTCTGCATTAAAGGAAATTGGTTTCCCTGAGCCGGAGTAATTAACAAATCGTAACAATTTAGATATTTCTCATATAGCTTCATTTCTTATACTCGTCTATACTTTCCACATGTCACCCCCCCACGTGTTTTTCCAGCTTACGGATAAGCTGATTTATTTTTCGATACTTTCTTAGATAATAATGAATATGCTGTATTACCAAAAAATAAAAATTTCTATCTTTAGCATTTTGTTGCTTTCCGGGCAGGCTGTTGCTCAGGGGAGCGAGCCATTATTTAATTTTAAGTTTAACCATCAGAAAAAAAGTAATACTCAAAATATTTTTATTCCTGAAAGGTCTCAGCTTTTACAGCAAGAGGCCATTCAATTTTCTCAGTTCGATGCAAGTCTGGTTTACCCGTGGCAAAGTAAAGCAGTGAATGTTGATTTTGGGCTGACTTTACGCCATCTTTCAGGTGCAGAAAATCAAAATTTTAGCCATACTTATTTTAATAAAACGCTACCATTAGTGCATGCTTCTGCTTTATTTAATACCTCATTAAAAGGTTTATCGGCGGGGATTGCCGGTAGTCACTTTGATTCGACAGAGAATCAGGTCTTTGATTATCGCGCTCAAGTATCTTATGAATGGCGAAAAGGCTTTGGCTTGCAAGGTGGTTGGCAACACCAGCGCTTTAACTTAGATAAGACCACTGATGTTGGGCTGGATTATGAATCAAACGGGCCGTATATCGACTTTTATTTGAGCTTTTAAGATTTAAACTTTATTTTCTGTTCGGGCGATCGCCCAAACCTCTATTATTTCAACGCCATTTTTTTTTAACTGATTAGCTAATTCATTCACGGTTGTGCCGGTTGTAACAACATCATCGAATATGGCGACGTGTTTGTATGTTTTACTTTTCTTTATGCTAAAAGCATTTTTTAAGTTTTGTTTGCGTTGTTTTGCGCTTAAACCGCTTTGGAAGGGGGTAGCTTTATTTCGTTGGCTGAGTGAATAGTCGAGCGGGATCTTAAGCTGTTTTGAGATGATGCGCGCTAACTCTAGTGCCTGGTTAAAACCTCGTTCGCGCAAGCGTTCACTGTGTAAGGGAACGGGGATAATGCATTCGGGCAGGATATTTTTTCGCTTTTTTACCGACTCAATAAAGCTGTGGGCTAACACGGGTGCATAGGATAAATTGTGGTGAAATTTGAGTTGGGTAATGAGTTGTTTTAGTGGGGAGCTATAAATGTGGGGAATAATGCTTGTGGTGTAGTGTGGAGGACTTTTCTGGCTTTTTCCACAAATGAGCGCATCTTGCTGGTTATGTGAGGCAGTAAAAGGGACTGAACAAATAATGCAATGGAAGTCATTTTTTGGGAGATCTTTTTCGCAGTCAGAGCAGAGCAAATGCGTGTTTTGCGTGGGCGTGAGGCAAAGCAAGCATTGATTTGAAAAAAAGCCAAAAAGACTATTTTTTAACCAGTTGTAAATCATTGATATCCATATCAGTTGACACCTAAACTAAGGTGTTTATCATTCACCTACTGTGAATACTCGCCAAATTATAACCCAAATAGCCTTACGACGGCTTAAAATATATGACAACTGAACACGAAAATAATAGTGAGACAAAAATTATTCCAGCGGCGAATGCACGTAAGTTTGCTCGCTTTTTTAATATTGGAAATCTTGTTTCATTATTACCGGGCATCATTGTTGCCCCCATTTTGCTACTAACGGAATTAGAACGTATCTCAACCGTTTTTATGTTTATCGCAATGATTGTGCCACCGATTTTGTGGTTTGGTCTTTCCATTATGATCTATATTATCGCGCGTCATCATCCCAATGAACGAGTAGGCTATTTTACTCAGCAAGCCGCATACCGGTATTACGGCATGATTGGGATTGTTATTCCTGTGGGGACTTTTTTCGGTACGGACTGGCAGCTTTGGATCATGATGGGTGGCGTTGTTGGTCTTGTCCTTGTCCCCTGGACAATATGGGAACTGATTAAAATACAAAAAGAACACTGGCAAGATATTGAAATGACATTAGGAGAAACAAAATGAGTGCCGTAATGAATGAAACAGGTAAGAGCAAAGAAGCATTACGACACAACTGGACGATCGATGAAATCAGTGCCTTGTTTGAAATGCCTTTTAATGATTTATTGTTTGCAGCACAAACAGCACACCGTAAAAATTTTGATGTTAATGCGGTTCAGGTAAGCACATTACTCAGCATTAAAACCGGTAAGTGTTCAGAAGATTGTGGTTACTGTCCGCAAAGTGCCCGCTATGACACAGAGCTCGAAGTTGAATCACTAATGCCTTTAGAAGAGGTTATTACAGCGGCAAAAGTTGCAAAAGAAAATGGCTCCAGCCGTTTTTGCATGGGCGCGGCATGGCGTAGTCCAAAAGATAAAGATCTTGCGCCGGTTATTAAAATGATAAAAGAAGTGAAAGCTTTGGGCATGGAGAGTTGCGTGACACTGGGTATGTTAACCGATTCGCAAACAGAAGAATTAAAAGAAGCGGGTCTGGATTATTACAATCACAATCTTGATACTTCACCTGAATATTATGGTGAAGTCATTACCACCCGAACCTACCAGGATAGATTAGACACGATAGAACGCGTGCGTAATGCTGGCATGAATGTGTGTTGTGGTGGCATTGTTGGCATGGGTGAAAGCCGCCGCGATCGTGTTGGTTTGTTTCAGGAACTGGCTAATCAACCACAACACCCTGAAAGTGTACCCATCAATATGTTAGTTCGTGTTGCAGGTACACCAATGGAAAACGGTGATGAACTAGATCCTATTGAATTCATTCGCAGTGTTGCCGTTGCGCGCGTCATGATGCCAACGTCATACGTACGTTTATCGGCGGGGCGTGAAAAAATGAGTGATGAAATGCAAGCAATGTGTTTCTTTGCCGGTGCGAATTCAATTTTTTATGGCGACAAATTACTCACAACACCAAACCCAGAAACGAATGATGATATGGAGTTGTTTAAACGTTTAGGCATTAAAGCCATTTAGAAAAAGAGATTTTAACGCAGAGTATGATGCCAGAACGTGCGGAGCAGGTTAGGGTAATACTGACGAAACGCGTAGCGGTTCATTAAGAGCAAAGACGCGGAGAACGCAAAGAAAATCATTTTTTGCTGTTCTAAAGTTCGACTTTTACAATAACGTAATATATTTTAAGTTTTCTTCCTATGAAAAACAAATTAAAAAACTCTGCGTACTCTGCGTACTCTGCGTACTCTGCGTACTTTGCGTACTTTGCGACTCCGCGTACTTTGCGTTAATTCGTTATATGAGTTTAAACAAGAAATTAAATACTGAACTGGCTGCTCGTAAAACTGAGCATCTTTATCGCTCGCGTAAAGTTTTAGAATCACCTCAATCTGTTGAGCCTGTTATTAACGGAAAAAAATTTTTATCTTTTTGTAGTAATGATTATCTGGGGTTAGCCAATCATCCTGATGTGGTAAACCGTTTTAAACAAGCCGCAAATCAATACGGCGTCGGCAGCGGTTCTGCACACTTGGTTTCAGGGCATACAAAAGAACATCATTCTTTAGAAGAAGAACTTGCAGATTTTATCGGCACAGAACGTGCGTTATTATTTTCTACCGGTTACATGGCTAATTTAGGTGTTGTTTCGGCATTATGTGATCGTCATAGTGAAATATATGAAGATAAACTCAACCACGCGTCTTTGCTTGATGCGGCTTTATTATCCCGTGCAAAACGCATTCGTTACCCGCACCTTGATATAAACAATTTAGAAGAACGTTTATCAAGTTCGGAATCGGCTAACAAATATATTGTTAGTGATGGTGTTTTTAGTATGGATGGCGATCTTGCGCCATTAAATAAACTGATTGCGTTGGCTGAAAAAAATAATGCGACCTTAATGATTGATGATGCACACGGCGTGGGTGTTTTAGGCGAAAAGGGTAAAGGCATTATTGAGTATTTTGGAGTCGATACCAAACAGGTGCCGGTTTTGGTGGGGACATTGGGTAAAGCGTTTGGAACGGCAGGGGCCTTTGTTGCAGGCAGTGAAGAACTCATTGAAACCTTAATCCAAAAATCACGCAGTTATATTTTTACTACAGCAATGCCAGCAGCGGTTGCAGCTGCTACACGAGAAAGTTTAAGTATTATAAAAGAAGAAAGCTGGCGTAGAGAAAATCTACAAATCTTAATAAGACAGTTTAGAAAAGGTGCCTGCGAATTAGGATTAAACTTAATCGATTCTATTTCACCCATTCAGCCTGTTATTATAGGATCAAGTAAAAAAACGGTATCTTTAAGCGAAAAGCTATTAGAGAAAAATATTTTAATTAGTGCAATCCGTCCCCCCACCGTCGCAGAAGGTACCTCCCGTTTACGGGTGACTTTTTCTGCAACGCATACGGAAAAACATGTCGAACACCTATTAACTGCACTGAGAGAACTGTCTTAAAATGAATGCTGAACTTTATAGCGAGATAAATGGAGCAGGGCGCGATGTGGTGCTACTTCATGGCTGGGGTATGCACGGCGGTCTGTGGGGACAATTTAAATCACTTTTAGCAGAAAATATTAAAACACATACCTTAGATCTTCCTGGTTTTGGCTTTAGCCGGGAGATGGAAAGTGATTTTAGCTTAAAGGCATTAACGTACACCGTTGAAGCTTATATAAAAAAAATAAAAAAACCCGTAAGTATTATCGCGTGGTCATTGGGTGGTCTGATTGCGTTGAATATTTTGCAGAGAAAAAAAATCAGGTTAGAAAAGTTAGTTCTAATTGCAAGCACACCGAGTTTTACAATAAAAAGAGGCTGGGAATCTGCGATGGAACAGTCTGTTTTTGATGGTTTTTCAAATGATTTGAAACAAGATTATATAAAAACACTAAAACGTTTTTTATTATTACAAACGCGCGGCAGTGAATTAGCAAGAGATGAGTTACGAGAGTTAAATCAACAATTAAACTCACGTGGCGAACCAAACATTAAAGCACTGGAAAATGGTCTGGCTATTTTGCGCGATACTGATTTAAGAAATGATGATAAAAATACTATCGCGGCAATGATTATTTTAGGTGAGAAAGATACCTTAATCCCAGTGTCGGTAAAAAGTGAATTTAAAAAAACTTTTCCAAATAGCGAAGTCGTTATTGTAGAAAAAACAGGGCATACACCGTTTATTTCACAACCTGAATATTGCGCAGAAAAAATAAAGAATTTTATTAATGAATAATAATGAAGAAAATAAACCTTTGGATATTGCTGATATAGACAGGCGAGCCATGCGAACTGCTTTTGAAAAAGCGGCAATAAATTATGATACTGCCGCAGTATTGCAGCAAGAAGTTGCTAATCGTCTGGTTGAGCGTATGGATTATATGTCAATGAAGCCTGTGAGCATTTTAGATGCCGGAGCCGGTACAGGATTTATTAGTCAGCGACTTGCATCGCGTTATCCTAAAGCAAAAATTACCGGGCTGGATCTTGCGTTTAATATGTTAAAGCAGGCAAAGAGTAAGCGAAGCTTGAAACAACGCTGGAATAAACAGTTTAATTATATCAATGCAGAAGTTGAAAATATTCCCCTGGCTGATGCCAGTGTTGATTTAGTGATTTCAGGCTTAACTCTGCAGTGGTGTCAGGACTTACCCAAAGTGTTTAAAGAGTTTCGTCGAATACTTGCACCAGATGGATTACTTCTTTTTAGTACCTTCGGCCCAGACACATTAAAAGAGCTACGCCAAAGTTGGGCAAAGGTTGATGAACTTGCTCATGTCAATGCATTTACCGATATGCACGATGTCGGTGATGCCTTAATGCAAAGTGGTTTTGCTGATCCGGTCATGGATATGGAAATGTTAACCATGACCTACGAAGATGTAAAAACTGTTATGTGTGATTTAAAACAAATCGGTGCACACAATGTAATGCATGGACGCCCGCACACTATGACAGGGAAAAATAAATTAAAAAACATGATGCACGCTTATGAACAATTTCGTGATGATGGTTTATTGCCTGTGAGTTATGAAATTGTTTATGGCCATGCCTGGGTGCCGGAAGAAAAAAATATTGATAGTGCCGTAGTGGTGCCATTTCAGAAATTTTAACGATTCATATCACTGGCAGTAACGAAGCACATCATAGAGAATGTGAAACTGTTAGCGTGTAAATATTATAGCAAACAGATGTGTAATTTATTTTTCTGAAAAAATGGCATGCTTTTCATTACTTTCTTTGGCTTCGTACATAGCAGTATCTGCTCTTTTAAATGCTGTATCTATGGTTATATTATCAGGGCCTAAAAAAGCTATTCCAATACTAGAGCCCACTAATAATGTTTCACCTGAATATTTTAAGGGTTGCTTTATAATATCGTGTAACATTTCAGATATTTGTAATATTTTTTTGGTCGCGGTCTGTTTATTTTTATCAAGGGAATCAATTAGTACTACAAATTCATCCCCACCAATACGCCCAACGACATCTTCATCTCTCATCGCAGATGTTAACCTATTAGCGACTTCAACAAGTATCGCGTCTCCTGCATCGTGCCCATAAGTATCATTTATTGGTTTAAAGTTATCCAAATCAATCATTATCAGGGCGCCATATATTTCACGACGAATGCAATGAGCGAGTAACACTTTTAAGTTTTGATTTATCAATCGACGATTTGCCAGATTGGTTAACTCATCATAGTGTGCTAAGGATGAAATTTTGGCTATAGCAGTATCACGCTCATCAATGAATGGCTTAACAACCCAAAAGTAAATTAATGGAGTGGTAAATATAACCAATAAAATTGCATTCGATATTGAGAGCAAGAGAAGACGAGAAAACAACATATTTTCGCCTTTCATCTCATGCGGAATGTTGCCTAAAATAAGCATTATAAATAGTTCGACAACCGCGACTATAATCGCAATTCGAGATATTAACTTTCCGATGGTTAGTATATCCATATTTTTTTTGTGCTTAACAGTAAATTAGTATGTTGGCAGTATAGTATACAATATGCCACGCGCTTCACATTGCGTTTAAGTTAGAACTTACAATGTAAGTTTTGATTAATAAAAAATCAACAGCTTATTTAGGCATGAACACTTTAGGCACTATATAAATATCGGCTTATGGTTATAGGGGAAGTTTTTCAATTATAATATTCCACCCGTGATGCAATATGGGCATTAAATTCTGAAGTCAATTCAATCTGGGTAAGGGGATTATTCGCTAAACTTTCTATGCCGCACAGAAATAAAATAATGCGGGTTTAAATTTATCAATAAAACTTTCAGTATTTTTATCGGTGCTGTTAGAGGGGGGGATGTTGCATTTTGTTTCAATAACTTTTCTCTTCTCTATATTAATTGATAAAAACTGTTATGCGCAATTTAAAAAAATGGCGCAGACTATGATAAGGAAAAATAAATTAAAAAAAATGATGCAGGCGTATGAAAAATTTCGTGATGATTATTTATTGCCGGTGAATTATGAAATCGTTTATGGCAATGCCTCGGTGCCGGAAGAAAAAGAGAGTGGCGTTGTCATTCCTTTTGCCAATTTTTGATGTCACATTTCAGCGGTAGTACAAGAATGCAATAACTATTGTGGTGACATTTGAAATTATTTTTAGAGACTCCAACAGGTAAACATCCTGTTGTTGAATGCATTCGGGCTGAGTTAATTGTTGATTTTTTTAATAGCGATTTTCACCGAGTTAGCAATATTATCAGCCAGTTCTGGATCTTTAACTGCTCTTGCCAGAGTTACGCCGCCTATAAGCATAGAAATTGTTGCCCATGCCTTTTCTGTGTTTTTTTTATCACCTTTCTTCGATAAGCCCTGTGCGAAAATGCGTACCACTTCCAGAATATCGCTTTCAAATATTGAGCGTGTCTCGTCATCTGAGCGAGTAACTTCTGGTGTAAGACTTTGCATTGCGCAACTATTCGAAAGATCACTACAGCGTTTTTCACCGAGATAAAAGTCACTAAATTCATCAAGCCAACGGTCACCATACGTTTCCTGTAAATTCTCAACAGCTTCTTGAACCTGAGTTAATCCTATGTGAATCGCTTCGCGAAATGCACCTGCTTTTGATCCAAAATGGGCATAGAAGGCGCCAGATGTCACTTCGGCTTCTTTTGCAAGTCCATCAACACCTGCACCATCATAGCCATGTTTTCTGAATCCACTATGGACTGCTTCCAGAATACGCTGATGTGTTAACTCTTTTTTATTGCTCACAGAGGCACCTTTCCAAATCTATAGCCTGATTATACATAAAATGATAACGATCGCTATATTTTGTTGACATATAACGATCACTATATTATTTTATATAACGGTCGTTATATTCGGCTAGGCCCAGTGAACGTTTCATTGGGACTTATTATCAGCAACTCGGAGACAATATCATGCCAATAACAGTAACTTTAACAGAGGGTGTAGTACCCACGGACCAACAGTGCCAAGTAGTAAAGGAGATTTCAGATTCCTTCCTGGAACACCATAACCTAAGAGGGAATACGGTAATGACACCAAACGTCACCGCTCAATTACACATACAACCCTTGCAGGAAACATTCGCAGGGGGAGTACCGGTGTCTGGTGCATGGATTGAGATAAAAGTGCCTTCCTTTGCTCTTGCTGACAGGGAGGTTCAAAAAAGATTTTTTGCTGATGTCACCGAAATTGTTCACAAGCATTCAGGTGGACAATTACCTAAAAATCAGATTTGGACAAACGTGTTACATACCGTAGATGGAACCTGGAATATGGATGGTGTTGCTAAAACGAATGAAGAGTTAGGTGTAGCCATTTCCAAAGGCTAAAACCATTAAGTTGTATTCTGTAGCCTCGCACCCGAGAGGCTACAGATTTTTCATAATCGAAATAATGGTTTAGAAATAGGCTACAGGAGAAATCAATAATGCATAGAATTTTACACACAATGTTACGTGTTGGTAATTTACAACGTTCAATAGATTTTTATACTCAAGTCATCGGTATGAAAGTGTTACGCGCTTTAGATCAACCTGATGAGAAGTACACACTTACATTCCTTGGTTTTGGTGAAGAGTCAGAAACATGTGTTCTTGAACTGACATATAATTATGATGTTCACACATATGAACTGGGAAATGCCTATGGTCACATTGCCATAGGTGTATCAGATATTAAGAAAGTCACAACTGATATTAAAAGGCGCGGCATTCGATTTTCTTTAGAGCCAACTCAGCTAAAGGGGAGTAATGAAATTATTGCTTTTATAACAGATCCTGACGGTTATGAGATTGAATTGATAGAACGTCCAGGTTCATGATTTTTATATTTTAACCGAATTTAATAAGAGGTACGTTGTTGTGCGCATTCCAATAAGTGAGGCGAATGAAACGACTTTCTTGTCAGGCATTTATATTTTTAGCTATTCCCTTTGAAAGAAATAACGTATGGATTTTGCAGGCATGAATGCTTTTATCCTTGCCTTACAGTGATTAATATAGATTTTCACTTAATCATAAATAAGTAGAAATATTAGTGTTTGTATAAATTAATATTGATATCACATTATTTCAACGATTTTTATTTTTTCAAGGATATATCCGCCTCCGCCCATTGTGAAAAATTTTCCCGGATAATGTTTGTTTGCGGATAGGACTAACTGTGATGTGTGATTTAGAAAAAATGGCGCATACAATGTAATGCAAGGATGCTAGCACATGATGACAAAGAAAAACATATTAAAAAAATATGATGCGGGTGTATAAGAAGTTTTGTGATGATTTATTACCGATGAGTTATGACATTGTTTATGGTCATACCTGGGTCCGGAAACGTGTGAAAAAGAAAGCAGTGTTGTGGTGCCTTTTAAAAATAATAACAACCAATTTGTATCCAATCTACTCTCTGTTATTTTTATGAACCAAAGGTGTTTATCTAAGTCGATATTTTTATACCCGGTAAATTTCTTTACAATACCCGCCATGATGCTTCAACAAGAAGATTTTCACGCTGATAGATTTTTCCTGTTAATGTATCACCGGCTTTCAATACTCCGACTCCTTTCGGGGTACCGCTCATTATTAAATCACCGTCTTCTAGTGTAAGAAAATGGCGAGTTTCATTGAGAATTTCAGCTGGTTTATTAAGCATCAAGTCATAACCTGCTTTTTGAACCCGTTTGTTGTTTAGATAAAGTTCCATGTTAAGGTTTTGGATGTCACCTGAAAAAATAACAAACTCGCTAAATACAGCTGACTTATCAAAGGATTTTGCCTTTTCCCAGGGTAAGCCTTTGGATTTTAGTTTGGTTTGAAGCTCTCTTTTTGTAAGATCTAAGCCGAAGCCAACTGCAAATAAACTATTTGATTGTATCAAAAAGCATATTTCTCCTTCATAGTGGATGGGGTCATCTTGATTAGAATATACTTCACTGGAAATTGCTGAATTTGGTTTGATAAAGATAACCGGTTCAGTTGGGATTTCATTATTTAGTTCTTCTATATGTTCTACATAGTTTCTACCAATGCAAACAATTTTAGATGGGATTATTTCTTTTCCATTAAGTTTTACAAATTGCATTTATAATATTCCATTAGAGAAATTTAATAGCTTAAAATATAATATTTGAGACTGGGTGTTAGGTGCTTTTTGCTTCAATATATCTGGAACTATATAAAGCCCGTAAAAGACTACGCAGTGGATATTTTCCTTTGAATTACGGTTATCATACATTTGGTTAGATAAACTTCTCTATGTGTTTTTTACTTTGAATTTCTTTTTAGTGTTCTTAGTTCTTCGATATCATTTGCTCTTAGTTTGTGTGAGCCGTTACAAATATTAATTTTGTTATCAGCATAAATGAAAAAGATATAATAATCACTTACGGTTAAACCAACGCTGCAATTACCACCACGAAACTCTTCATCAATAACGTTACCGTAGCTTTGGTTTTTTCCTTTGAATGTTTCAAGTACTTTATATTTGCCAAGGACATATTTACTATCATGAGCAGTAATATTATTTATGATAGTAGTATGTTTTTCTTTTAATTCCGCTTTAATTATTTGGGCATAAAAGACAGAGCTTGCCATTGAATACCATTCCTGGGTTGAACGTTTGATACATGAGCAGGCATAGCTTTGCCATGACAAAGTTGACAGGAATATAAATGCTAGTGCGGTGGGGATTAGGTTTTTCATTTTTTTATTCATAACGATAGAATTAAATGGCACCGTTTTTAGGTATCCGCGCAGAGAATGATTTTTTCCTGTGTTTTCAATAATTTTTTTACACATTTTTAGCCTTGTGCTGCACCTTGTTTCTTAGGTATTTCCGGGTTCATAAAGTCCCAGTTTGAAGCACCAGCCACATGGAAATCTAACTTTGGAATATATTTTGATGTGTCATTTAACGTCCCAGCTTTTATGCCCAAAAATCCTGGCATATTGCTGAACCGAGCAAATAATTGTGAACCACAATTAGGGCAGAAACCTCTTTTGTGTGTATCTCCATTATTTGCCTGAGTCTCGAAATATTTTACTTCTCCAGATACAAGAACCTTTTTCTCAGGAAAAACCATGGCCGGAATGAAAGCACTACCTGATGACCTTTGACAATCTTTACAATGACAATTCCCAGTAAACACGGGATCAATATCAACTGAATAGTTGATTTCACCGCAAAGACATTGTCCTGAATACTTTCCATTCATAAAAAATTCCTGTTTGCTAGGAGGTGTATAACGACTTATTCACCGCTAATTCAAAGTGGACGTTTTTGTAAAATAAGTGCCGCTTTGAATTGTCCGGTGGGCTAACTCTTTGTTAGCTCTTTTTGCTTGCCCATCGTATTGATATTCTTGCTATTCTTTCTCCAAATTTCTTTGCTGTTTCAAGATCACCAGGCAAAGGCCCCTCGTCTGTACTTGCATCAGTAGGTGATTGCGCCATTAAACCTGAAAATGAATCTATATAATTAATATCATTTCGTTGTGCAGATTTGTTACTAGCCGGCATCATACCTGCACCAATCCATATCATTGAATGTTGCATCGATAAAGTAAATAAGTAATGTAAAGTAGATAATTTATCTCCATTCATTCCAGATGAATTAGTGAATCCAGCGACCAGTTTATCTTTCCATTTTTGCTCGAGCCATAGCTTACTTGTTTCATCCGCAAATTTTTTGAATTGCCAGGATACTGTCCCCATGTAGGTAGGAGAACCAAAGATAATGCTATCAGCCGCTGCGAGCAATCCCCAGCCATCACCGGATATTTCACCCTCAGAGCTAATGGGAAGTAGTATAGCTTCCACACTAGAATTACTAACCATGCCAGAAAGAACAGCTTCTGCCTGTTTTAAGGTATGCCCATACCCACTGTGATAAACAATAACAATATTAGCCATTTAAAACACCTCATACATTAAAAGAAAAAACAGTATATGGTGAGCAGTTACAATATGTAAGTAGGCACCCTATTGTGCTATACTTACTCATTTGTAACTAATGGTTGATTATTATGAACCCTATAGAATGTCCTCTACATTTAATAATGGAAAAAATTGCAGGTAAATGGAAACTTATAATCATATATTCTCTCAATCAATCAGGTGTCATCAGGTTTAGTGATCTCCATCGATTGATCGGTGGTGTTTCCCAAAAAGTATTAACCTCTCAGTTAAGAGAGCTTGAGCGTGACGGCTTATTAATTAGAAAAGTCTATCCAGAGGTCCCGCCAAAAGTTGAATATAGTTTAACTGGCAAAGGTAAATCTCTTTCGCACGTTTTAGATTCTTTGGCTGATTGGGCTACTACTAATATGGTGTCTGAATTGCAGAGCTAACGACTATTATTAGGGGGTTTTAACGAGAAGCAAAGCGCCGCTTTAAAGTCATCATCGTAATTATTATATTTCGTTCTTCTTGCCATTTGTAACCTCCAGTTTTATTAACTCGAGGTCTGTGCATTATCGGGTTAGGTTCCAGGCGTCCATAGACGATTTGTTAGAGGGTTTGTTATTTCTCTTTATCATTAAATGCTTTCCATTTATGTTTACTTGCAGCTTTGATAGTATCTCTTGATTTCATTTCACCAGCAATTACAAAAACTAAAAGAACCAACGTTATAATGGAGCCCGATTTAAAACCTAATTTTTCTACTGTATACCACCAGATTAATAAAAAACAAATACCTAAAATTATAATGATTACTTTTTTAGATTGGTTTTTAGCAAGATTTCCATCAATTTCTTTATTTAAAGCCTTTGAAAACTTATTGTTTCCTCGTACTCCTTTATTACTCGGCTTCATATTTCCATATACCTCTAACGATTAAGCTCAGACTTGTTATAACCTTATTAATTTACACATTTTCCAATAAATTGCTGACAGTAAACTGTTCCAGCAACTTTCGCCTGCTTACTCCAACTACTTTCACCTGTACGCCAGATAGCAAATGTTGAATTACCTCCTGAAGAAGGTAAATAAATAACAACTCCATCTTTTATAGTTGTTGGGAGAACCCTACCAGTATCACCACCTGAAACAAAAATAGGTTTTTTTGAATTAAGCCCATTAAATGTCCATTTTAATGGAGTTGAGTTGCTTACATTTGAAGCCTCTTTTTTGGTAAGAAATTGTCCTTTTTGATACGTGCAATTTATTGTTGTATCTAGGTTGAGGCTCGCATAAGCAGAAGTGCTTAACACCAATGAGACTAATAGTATTGATATTTGTTTTAGCATTATGCTTCCCTATGGTTATAACAGTTAATTAGGACGCAAGCGGCATAGTATATTTAAAAGAGAACTAACAATGTCGCTTTATGTTTGTAAAATCAACCGCTTATTTAGATTTATCTATTTTAGATAAAATATAAATATCGCTTCAGGGTTATGGTTCAAGTTTTTCAATTACATCATTCCATGCAGTTTTAATATTTTCAAGGTTATATCCGCCTCCGCCCATTGAGAGTAGTTTTCCCGGACAATGTTTGTTTGCGAGTAAGACTAATCGTGATGCAATATGGGCATGAAATTTTGCGGTCAACTCAAGCTGGGTTATGGGATCATTTGCTAAACTGTCTGCGCCGCACTGGAATAAAATAAATTCAGGCTTAAATTTATCTATAAAGCTTTCAGCGTTTTTCCATAAGGCCATTGCCGTTTTATCGGTGCTGTTGGGCGGTAAGGGGATGTTGAGTTTTGTTCCAATGGCTGCACCTTTTCCGGTTTCATTGATAAAACCTGTGCCGGGGTAGAGGGTGGCTCCATCCTGGTGGAGGTCGACAAAACAAAGATCAGGATCGTCTTCAAATTCATAAAATACGCCGTCGCCATGGTGCGCATCTATATCAATATAGGCGATGCGCTGGAGTTTATATTTTTTTCGCAGGTATTCAATTGCAATACCACAATCATTAAAAACGCAAAAACCTGCGGCACTATTTCGTCTCGCATGGTGGATGCCAGCTATGGGGGTGAAGGCATGATTGGCTTTATTTTGCATGAGTAAATCGACTGCTTTTAGCGTGGTACCCACAACCGTCAATGCATTTTCAAAAATACCTTTAATGGCAGGAGTGTCACCACAGTCCAGGTAGCCCTCGCCAAGCTCTGAAAGAGTTTTGACTTTATTAATGTAATCCTGTGTATGAAAGAGTTTGAGTTGTTCTTCAGTTGCTTGTTGTGGTATTGATAAAGTGACTTTTTTATCTAAGCCTCGTTTTATAAATTCCTCTTTAAACGCCCAATATCTTTTGGGGCCAAAAGGGTGCGTTTCATCAAAATGATAGTGAGCGAGCTCATCACCGAGCATGACCATTGTTTTATTTGTCATATTAATTTCAACACTATTTAATAGGGTTTAATGTTATTCTAGCAGAGATTTTTATTTTCATTATTTTAGGATTTTTATGTCAGGTTTTTTTATCACCGGTACCGATACAGAGATTGGTAAAACATTTGTTAGCGCGTTACTTATACGCGTTTTAGCCGAAGAAGGTTTGCGAGTTGCTGGTATGAAACCCATTGCAAGTGGTGCTAATTTGGTTGATGGTATGTTTCAAAATGAAGATGCATTGTCTTTAATAGAAGCATCAAATGTTATAACAGACTATAACGAAGTGAACCCCTATGTTTTTGAAGAAGCTGTTTCGCCTCATATAGCATCAGAAAATACCGGCGTTGAAATTGATTTTGAAAAAATAAAAAAACATTTTGAACTATTAAAAAATAAATCAGACGTTGTGGTGGTAGAAGGCGTGGGGGGGTGGCATGCACCTTTGAGTTCCGGAACGACTGTTGCTGATTTAGCGAGTGCTTTACAACGCCCTGTTATATTAGTGGTAGGTTTACGTCTCGGATGTTTAAATCACGCGGAGTTGAGTGCACAAGCAATACGTCAATCGGGTTTACCTGTTGCCGGTTGGATTGCTAATCATGTTAAAAAAGATTTTTCTTATGTTGAAAAAAATATTTCTACATTAAAACATACACTTCATGATTTTCCTTTTTTAGGTTCTATACCTTTTCAAACACATTTAAAAAATAATAAACAACGACATCATCTCAATAAGCAATTACTGATTGATAGTCTTAGTATTAAAAAGTAATTGTACTATTACCCACAATTTTGTATGGTTATACGCAAAGAAGAAAGTGCATTTAACGCTATAATAGTAGAGTTATATTAATTTATTATATTCTAATATTCTTTTATATCTGTTTGTTATAAGCCCATTCTATCTTTTTTATTGCGGACAACGGCTAAGATGATTTAGCATGCGTTCGCACTAAAGTAATAAGTGTTGATCTATATCAATGCATAGTGAAAAATTAATAAAAATAAGAATTTTCTAAGCCTGTTTTATAAAAGCAAGGTAAGAACGTAAAGCAAGCTGAGTAAATATATAAAACTAAATATTCATTTTATAAATATCCTAACCTGAGGGGTAAAGGTATGTCGGCAAGCAAGCTAACCAAAAAGCTGGGCAGTTTATTATTCACTGCATTGCTATTGGGGCCAGCAATGGCATTTGCAGAATATTCCACGTTAAACATGACAGAAAGTGTGTCTAAGATAGGTCAGGATATGTATGACCTTCATATGCTCGCTTTTTGGATCTGTGTCGTCGCGGGTGTTCTGGTATTCGGTGTAATTATATGGTCAATCATATTTCACCGTAAATCTAAAGGCGCAAAACCAGCGCATTTCCATGAAAATACAACGGTTGAAGTGGTTTGGACATCCATCCCTTTAATTATTCTTGTTGCGATTGCGGTACCGTCAACAAAAACTTTATTAGAGTATGAAGACACCACTAACTCTGACATCACCATCAAAGCAACAGGTTGGCAGTGGAAGTGGGAGTATGATTACATTGACGATAAAGTCGGTGATTCAAAAGGCCTTCATTTCTTTAGCTCATTATCTAAAGAGTCTAACGATGCACGCCAATTAGGCGCCAACAAACCACTGCCTGAACATTACCTGTTAGATGTTGACAAGCGTGTTGTTGTACCCGTCGGTAAGAAAGTGCGTGTATTAACAACGGCTAATGACGTTATTCACGCCTGGTGGGTGCCAGAACTTGCTATTAAACGTGATGCGGTTCCAGGCTTTATTAATGAAAGCTGGTTCCAATCTGAAAAGGTCGGTGTTTACCGCGGCCAATGTGCCGAGCTTTGTGGTAAGGACCACGGCTTTATGCCTATTGTTGTTGAGGTGAAAAGCGTTGAAGATTACAAAGCGTGGTCCTCTGCACAAAAGGCGACTGCGGCTAAAGCTGCCGCTGCTGCAGATGCTGCTTCGGGTAAAACATACACAATGGCTGAATTAATGGCTAAAGGTAAGGATGTATACACAGCTAACTGTGCGGCTTGTCACCAAGCTTCAGGTGTTGGTGGTGGCCCATTCCCGGCACTTAAAGGTTCACCGGTTGCAACCACAGGTTCAATTGCTGATCACATCGCGATTATTGCAGATGGTAAAGGCATTATGCCGCCATTTGGTAGTCAACTCTCTGCTCTAGATATTGCAGCAGTCACAACGTATGAACGTAACGCCTGGGGTAATAATACCGGCGATGTTGTTCAACCATCACAAGTTAAATAGGCGGAGGGTATAATAATGAGTGATCAAGCGCCTACTGGTATCAAACGTTGGTTGTTTACAACTAATCACAAAGATATTGGTACTTTATATTTATGGTTCTCTTTCATCATGCTACTTACGGGTGGTGCTATGGCAATGGTTATTCGTGCCGAGCTTCTTTACCCAGGTATGCAAGTTGTAGATCCAAATTTCTTTAATATGATGACAACCATGCACGGTTTAATCATGGTCTTCGGTGCCATAATGCCGGCCATGGTTGGTCTGGGTAACTGGTTAATCCCTATGATGATTGGTGCACCTGATATGGCACTGCCTCGTATGAACAACTGGAGCTTCTGGATTCTTCCAGGCGCAGCAATCTTATTGGTTGCCCCTATGTTCATTGGTGGAGACTTTTTATCAGGTCAAGGTCCTGCTTTTGGTTGGACTTTCTATGAGCCCCTTTCAGGCCAATACGGCAATTTAGCGTTCTTCGTTTTTGCGGTACATCTATTAGGCTTCTCATCCATCATGGGTTCTATCAACATCATTGCAACAATCCTTAACATGCGTGCTCCTGGCATGACGTTAATGAAGATGCCAATGTTTGTTTGGACCTGGTTAATCACAGCATTCTTACTTATCGCCGTAATGCCAGTATTGGCTGGTGTAGTAACGATGATGTTAACGGATAAATACTTCGGCACATCATTCTTCGATGCAGCGGGTGGTGGTGATCCGGTTATGTTCCAGCATGTATTCTGGTTCTTTGGTCATCCAGAAGTGTATATCATGATTTTGCCAGCGTTTGGTATTGTTTCTCAAATCATTCCAACGTTCTCACGTAAGAAATTATTTGGTTACGCTTCAATGGTATATGCAACGGCAGCCATCGCATTCTTATCGTTCATCGTATGGGCGCATCACATGTTTACAGTCGGTATGCCTGTAGCCGGTGAGCTCTACTTCATGTATGCAACAGTAATGATTGCGGTACCAACAGCGGTTAAAGTCTTTAACTGGACAGCAACCATGTGGAAAGGCTCATTAACTTTTGAAATTCCAATGTTATGGTCAATTGCATTTGTATTTCTCTTCACAATCGGTGGTTTCACTGGTTTGATGTTAGGTTTAGCGCCGGTTGATTTCCAATATCATGATACTTACTTCGTAGTCGCGCATTTCCATTATGTCTTGGTAACAGGTGCATTGTTTGGAATTATTGCCGCATTCTACTATTGGGTACCTAAGTGGACGGGCAACATGTACCCACCACTATTAAGTAAAATTCATTTCTGGGTTTCACTAGTATCAGTAAATGTATTGTTCTTCCCACAACACTTCATTGGACTTGCAGGTATGCCTCGTCGTATTCCTGATTATGCAGTTCAATTTGCTGACTGGAATTTCTGGTCATCAATCGGTGGTTTTGTATTCGGTCTTTCACAGATTCTATTCTTGTTTATTATTATTAAAACAATCAAGGGTGGAGAGAAAGCAACGGATCAAGTGTGGGAAAGTGCAGAAGGTTTGGAATGGACTATTCCATCTCCAGCGCCATACCATACATTTGTGACACCACCAGACGTTAAATAAATATCTAAGATGCTCACGCTCATACAATGATGTGTGAGCATCATTTATTTATAATGTAAAAGTTAAAAACGAATAGAGAGTAAATGTGAGTAAAGATAATAAGATAGCTTTAACCATCGCAATATTAGTTATTGCTGCTGTAAGTCTTTATGCTTTTATTTTTATTCGACAGCTGTAACAGGTTATGAATAAGGAACAAAAAAAAGCAAATATACGGATAACTAAAAAATCGTTATTAGTAACGATCGGTATGTTTGGTTTTGGTTTTGCTCTAATCCCTTTATACAGTGTGATATGTGATGTATTTGGTTTAAATGGTCGGTTTATCGATCTGCAAAAAACAGAACAGGCAGAATACGTCGCCAACGTTGAAAAACGCATAGATACAAATCGAAAAGTAAGAGTAGAGTTTTTGACGACATTAAATCAAAAACTGAACTGGGAATTTAAAGCAAGAGAGTACACGGTAGATGTACATCCCGGTAAAGTGACAGAAGTAATGTTTTATGCCAAAAATTTAATGGATAGAGACGTTGTTGCTCAAGCAGTACCGAGCGTTTCACCGGGTAATGCAGCAAAATACTTTTCAAAAATGGAATGTTTTTGTTTTACAAATCAAACATTCAAAGCGGGTGAGGCGCGGGAAATGCCACTACGATTTTATGTGGATCCAAACTTACCTAAAAGTATAGAAACAATTTCGTTGAGTTATACCTTCTTTGATACGCAAAGAAAGATAGCCAGCAAATAAATAAGAAGAAAAATACGACAACAGGTCATTAAAGTCTGTTGAATTTTAATAATTTTAGGATCTGAAGAGGACACGACATGTCAGAAGCAGCAGGCAGTTATTATCTTCCTGAGCCAAGCAAGTGGCCCGTAGTTGGTTCAATTGGCTTATTTTTAACAACAGGTGGTTTTGCATATGCATTAACAAGTGGCGTTGATGGCAATATGGGTAACATGACCGTCATGTATGCAGGTTTTCTTGTATTAGCCTATATGTTATTCGGTTGGTTTGGTCAGGTTATCGACGAAAGCGAATCAGGTAAATATGATGGACAAGTGGATACCTCTTTTCGTATGGGGATGATGTGGTTTATCTTTTCAGAAGTCATGTTCTTCGCTGCCTTCTTCGGTGCATTATTTTATGCACGTCAACTATCCGGACCATGGTTAGGTGGCGACGGCAACAATGCTATGACAAATACTTTATTATGGGCAGATTTCACTTTTAATTGGCCAATGTTAGATATGCCTGGCGATAAGAATTCTGCTGGTTCCGCTTTTTCTGAGCCTTCAGGTGTTATCGGAGCATGGGGTGTACCTTTCTATAACACGTTAATTCTATTGGCGTCTGGTGTAACCGTAACTTGGGCTCACCATGCATTAAAAAAAGGTAATCGTCAGCAGTTAATTTTTGGACTATTTTTAACCGTTGCTTTAGGTTTCTTATTTGTATTCTTTCAGGCGGAAGAATACATTGAAGCTTATCAACACTATAACTTGAAATTATCCTCGGGTATTTATGGCTCAACCTTCTTTATGTTAACCGGCTTCCACGGCTTGCATGTTACGATTGGTGCAATCATGTTAACGGTAATGATGTTTCGTGCAATAAAAGGTCACTTTACCGAGAAAAATCACTTTGCCTTTGAAGCAGCTGCTTGGTACTGGCACTTTGTTGATGTAGTTTGGTTAGGTTTGTTTGTGGTCGTTTATTGGTTGTAACGAACTTCAACAAACGCAAAAGGAAAGGCGCTGTTACAGCGCCTTTTTTATTGCAATGGGCAAATAACAGAAAATATTTGGCTATAAAAAAATTCAAATAGCTTATTTAGATGCCATGTGGTGAAATAAGACCGAATTGAGCGCCAATCATCATAATGATAATTAAGGCAATAGAAAGGCCAATTCGAAAGGTGAGTGCTTTGAGCATTTTATCAGAATCAGCCTCCTTTTTGATGAAAGCAACAAAGGCAACAGCTAAGCTAAAAATAATAAATAAAAGCGCGGCGATCATAATAATTTTAAACATAGTGGTTTACCTTAATTTAAATTTGTTGAGTTCAGTATTTAAAAATAATATTCTGTACTTAAAAAAATAGTATAACAAAATTGTCATAAAAATATTAGAAATGAAAATTGGTAATAAAATATTTAAACCTGGATTGATCCCCACAATTGTTTTTTTGCTGATTTTGCCGGTGTTGTTAAATTTAGGCTTTTGGCAGCTTGATCGTGCAGAAGAAAAAAGAGCGCTTATTGAATTATTTAAACAGCAAAATGATTTAGGTCCATTAAAACTTAAAGGTGAAATTAGTCTGGATGAAAAATTAAATTATCGTAGTGCAGAAGTTGAAGGTCGCTATGACATTAAAAAACAAATATTTATTGATAATAAAATCCATCAGGGTAAAACTGGGGTGCATGTACTAACACCCTTTAAAATAAAAGATAGTCAATATAGTGTTTTAGTGAATCGAGGTTGGGTACCAATGGTAATCGACCGATCATTTTTGCCTGAAATAGAAACACCTACACAGACCTTAGAACTAAAAGGTAAAATAAAAATCAGTAATAAAAAACCTTTCACTGTAGGTGAACAGCTGCAAAGTAATAATGGCTGGCCAGCATTAATACAGTGGATCGATATAGCAAGAATTGAAAAAAAAGCAGGTTTGAAATTATTGCCTTATATTTTTCTCTTAGATGAAAAAGATAAAACGGGGTATATCAGAGAATGGAAACCAGTCGTCATGCAACCAGAAAAAAGTACCAGCTATGCTGTGCAATGGTTCGCATTAGCGCTGGCCTTAACGATTATTTATGTTGTTGTAAACCTTAAAAAAGAAAGTGAGTTAGAAGATGGAAAATAAAAAAGCCAATCCAAATACAAGAGGGCGCAAGCAGCTGGTTTTATTAGTGGCCTTTTTTGTCGCGCCGATTGTATTGGCAATTATTATGTACAACACTATGCCGGCAGGCGGGCCAAGTAAGACCAAAAATTACGGAGATCTGGTGGTACCCGCAAGACCGTTAACAGATGTTGCATTGCAAACTGAAACGGGCAAAGATTATAGATTTTCTGATATGCATAAAACCTGGGTGATGGTTTATATTGGTAAAGCCGAGTGTGACAAAAACTGTGCCGATATTTTATATAAAATGCGTCAAAGCCGTTTAGCGCAACGTGGTGAACATTTACGTATTAAACGGCTATACATTTCTACATCTGGCAAAGCCAAACCATCATTAATTAAAATATTAAAAGAACATCCTGGCTTGGAAGTGGTTTCTGGTAATGCGGAAAATACTAAAGCCGTGTTAGAACAATTTGAACTGCAAAACAAAGCAGCTGTAAGTTCTGCAAACCGTTTATATTTTGTTGATCCGCTTGGTAATTTGATGATGTCATATGAAAGTGATTTTGATCCTAAAGGATTAATTAAAGACATGGAATTACTACTAAAAATTTCACGAATTGGATAAGGCTTTGTTATGAGTATGAATACAAATAGATCTTTATTTTTTAAACTGGCTTTTGTAGCAACATGTTTAGCCTTTGTTGTTATTTTACTCGGTGCCTATACTCGCTTAGCGGATGCAGGTTTGGGTTGTCCGGATTGGCCAGGTTGCTACGGCCATATTGGCGTACCCAAACATGTCGATGATGTTGTTGCTGCCAATCAGGCTTATCCTGAACGACCGGTTGAAGCGGCCAAAGCCTGGAAAGAAATGATACACCGCTACTTTGCCAGTACATTAGGTTTGTTGATTTTTGCATTGGGTATTATTGCGATTAAAAAACGCAGTGAACCTGGGCAGGCCATTAAACTTCCTCTTTTTCTTATGGTGCTTGTTGTATTTCAGGGCATGCTGGGTATGTGGACGGTAACAATTAAACTACATCCAACCATTGTTATGTCACATTTAATGGGCGGCATGACAACCTTGTCATTGTTATGGTGGTTAACTTTGCGCTCGGGCCAACTTTTTAAATATGATCATATTGATAGTGTTTATTTACAAAAACTAAAAATGCCAGCTTTAATTGGCCTAGTGATTGTTGTATTGCAAGTGATGCTTGGAGGCTGGACCAGTTCAAATTATGCCGCATTACATTGTGTTGATTTCCCTACCTGTAATGGTAAGGAGTATTTACCGGCAATGAATTTTGTTGAGGGTTTTGATTTTCTACATGAGTTTGGTAAAAACTATGAGTTTGGTTTAATGAGCAATGAAGCACGTGTTGCGATTCATACTACACATCGAATTGGCGCTGTCATTACCGCATTGTTTGTTATTTGGCTGGGGTTGAAATTGTTGCTGACACCCGCCTATCGACCTTTACGAAATGCGGGTATAGCCTTACTCGCTATGGTGACATTACAGTTTATTTTAGGGGTCTCAAACGTGTTATTATCACTGCCTTTATTAGTTGCTGTTGCTCACAATGGGGGCGGTGCACTATTGATTTTGACCCTGGTGACAGTAAATTATTTAGTGCGAAGTCAGGAATTTCGTGCAAATTCAAAAAACATTAAAAGTAAGAAATAAAATGGAAAATACAGCAAAAAGTCAAACTCACAAAATCGGTTTTTTTACTATTTGTAATGAGTATTATGAGTTGTGCAAACCTCGGGTTGTGATGCTATTGGTGTTTACTGCTGTCATCGGAATGTTTTTAGCAACACCGGGCATGGTGCCATGGCAACCGCTTGTTTTCGGCACTATCGGTATTGGTTTAGCGGCGGCTTCGGCAGCGGCAATTAATCAGGTTGTCGATCAAAAAATAGATAAAGAAATGCGTCGTACAGAGGATCGCCCTTTAGTAAAAGGCAGCGTTTCTAATTCTAGTGCGCTGTTTTTTGCGATTGTGCTTGGTGTTATCGCAATGGCTATTTTGACATTTTTAGTGAACGGTTTAACGGCTTGGTTAACGCTACTTTCTTTAATTGGTTATGCTGTTATATACACTATGTACCTTAAGCATGCGACGCCTCAAAATATTGTTATTGGTGGCGCTGCAGGCGCTGCACCACCTGTGCTAGGTTGGGTTGCGGTAACCGGCACGATTGACCCTCACAGCTTATTATTGTTTTTGATTATTTTCGCCTGGACACCACCGCACTTTTGGGCGTTGGCGATTCATCGCCGCGAAGAATATGCAAAAGCTGATGTGCCGATGTTACCGGTAACACATGGTGTTGAGTACACGCGACTTCAAGTGCTGCTTTATACCATTATAATGGTTGCCGTTACTTTGCTGCCTTTTGCCACAGGTATGAGTGGCGTTGTGTATTTGGGTGGCGTGACTATCCTTAATGCGATCTTCCTTTATTACGCCATTAAGATGCAGTCCGGAAAAGATGAGTCGATTCCAATTAAAACCTTTGGTTATTCCATTATATATTTAATGCTGCTTTTCGCATTATTGCTCATCGACCACTATTTACCTAGAACATTCTAATTTAACCTCTACTCTAAGCAATTGATTTAATTTAACTATTTAAATTAAATCAATTTTTGGCAATTTAAAGTTTGACATTTGTGTATATACACATATAATTCTGTGCATATACACAAGTGAGGTCGCGTATGAACACAGAGATTGAAGGAGATGCGCCAAACTGCATAAATATGCAGATTTTACGCGCCAGTCACTATGTCCTCAAAACATATGACGATGCTTATCGTGACTTAGGCATTCGAGCAACACAAATGCCTGTTGTTGGACTTATTGCACGCAAGGGACCGATTACAATTCGCCAGATTGCTGATGAAATGGAATCGGAACGCAGCGTAATGAGCCGCAAATTACAGGTCATGGAAAAGAATGGCTGGATTAATGAAGATCCAGCAACAACGGGCAAAGAAAAGTCATTTGTTTTAGCTGAAGAAGGCCACGCATTGGTTCAACGTGTTTTACCCATTAAGTACGAAGTGCAACAAAAGATTTTAAGTAAGTTGAGTGATGATGAACGTAATTTGTTGCTAAATTTATGTGCGAAATTGAAACAAGAGTAATTTAATGAATAACGGTTGAGCTGTAATCAGCCAGCCCTTTTTTAACTAAAAATGTGCATATGCACGCCGGAGCAAAAATGTTTGGAATGAGTATGAATTTAATTGAATGTCCTGAAGCGCGTGAAATGGTTGCTAATGGAGCACAACTTGTTGATGTACGTTCACCACAAGAATACGGTAGTGGTGCAATTCCAGGTTCATTAAATGTTCCTCTACAAGTTATTCAAACAGCAGATCAACATCTTGATAAAACAAAGCCTGTTATTGTTTTTTGTGGCAGCGGTATGCGTAGTGAACAAGCGAAAGGCGTTTTAAACCAAATGGGTTATGACTCAGTGCACAACTTAGGCTCTATTAACAAGTATATGTCTTGTTAATCGCACTTTAAAAATTAACATGTTTATAAGACAATTATTTGACCGTGAAACAAGTACTTATACTTACTTAATTGCTGATGAAGCAAGTAATGAAGCGGCTATTATTGATCCAGTGAAAGAACAATTTGATCGTGATGTGCTTTTGATTGAGCAATTAGGTTTGAATTTAAAATATACACTAGAGACACATGTGCATGCAGATCACATTACAAGCTCAGGACAAATGAGAGAGAAGTTTGGCTCGGAAATTGCTTTGCATGAAAACAGTGGCGCAAAATGTGCGGATCTGTTGGTAAAAGATAATGATGAGTTAACTTTGGGTGATAAAGTGATCAAGGCTCTGAATACGCCTGGTCATACCAATGCAGATATCAGTTTTGCTATTGATGGTGTGGTCTTTACCGGTGATGCGTTATTGGTTCGTGATTGTGGTCGTACTGATTTTCAATTAGGTTCTTCAGCAACGTTGTATAACTCGATCAATGATAAAATATTTTCATTAGATGAAAAAACAACTATTTATCCTGGTCATGATTATTATGGTTTCACAGCTTCAACAGTGAAAGAGGAAAAACAGTTTAATAATCGTTTAGGCAATGGCAAAACGGAAGATGAGTTTATTGAAATAATGAATAATCTTGATTTAGCATTACCTAAGAAAATTAAAGAATCTGTGCCTGGTAATAGAAATTGCGGTTTATAAATTAAGTTTATTTAACTTGTGAAGACAAAGGAGTCGGCCTGTTTTAGGTAGGCTCCTTTTTTTGTTTTGTAATGATTGGTAGTCAATAGGAATAATAAGTTTAAAGGATGTCCCTTTATTCGGAAAACTACTGACGGTTAATTTTATTTTCAGAATATCGGTCAGATTTTTGGCTAAATTCATACCTAAGCCCGTACCACCATATTTTTTAGTTGTAGAAATGTCACCTTGCATAAAAGGTTGGGTAAGTTTAGATAACTGTTCTTTATTCATTCCAATCCCGGTATCTGAGATAATCATTTTTATGTTCTCCAGATCTCTGGAGACATTTATTTTAATTTCTCCATCTGTAGTGAATTTTGCAGCATTACAAATGCCGTTGAACACTATCCTGCGTATGGTTCTAGTAAGCTGTTTAAAATCCTGCGGAGATGGGGGTATCCCTGGAATCATAAACGGGTTTATCGCTTATATTGTGAGCTAAACCTAAATAAGCGACATCGAGGAAAGAAAGTTTGCCAACACGAACCCCAGAGCCATTGGCTCTACCGGCCACACTGAATCAATCCTGGTCGATTGACTTTATGAGTGATAGTTTATTTTGTGACCGTCGCTTCAGAACATTTAATATCGTGGCCTGGCGCGGTTATCTAAAGCAATTACGCATGGATAATGGCGCAGAGTGTATCTCAACCACACTCGCTGAATGTTCAGAAGAACATGACATTAAACTGGGAATACCAACACAAAGCTCATACGTTGAACGGTTTAACCGTACCTACCGCGATGAGATCTTGAACATGTATGTCTTTAAAACACTCAACGAAGTACGAGAGCTGACTGAAAACTGGATCAGAGAATACAACGAAGAACGACCCTATGACTCACTGAATGAGCTGACTCTTCATAATAAACAGGAAAACTCTAATTTAGAGTGCCACTAAAACAGGGAGGTTTACAATTTCTTTTCAATTTAGTACATTATGCGTATTCATATATGCAACACACATAAAAGAAAAAACATCAACCAGCAGAGCACCAGTAATTATGGAAAGCGCAGTATTTATTGATTTAGATAAAACCATCATATCTGTTTCAACTGAAAAATCATTTATCCTATATTTATTTAAGATAAAAAAAATCAAACTTACAGCGTTACTACATGTCTATTGGGCTTTTATACGTTATCGACTTGGGCTAATGAAAAACCCGAACTCTGCTAAAAAAAAATACTTAAAATAGTTTCTAAGGGACACAGCGAAAAAGAAATTAAACAACTATTCTCTAATTACTTTAACGATAAGTTAAAGCTTAAAATTTATCCTCAAGCTATTCGCGAAATAATTAATCATAAAAATAATAATAGGCCAATTTATTTAATCTCAGCCGCTATGGAATTTATTGTTAAAGAATTTGCGCGCCATCTTGAACTGGATGGTTATCGTGCACAAAAATTAGAGGTAATAAATGGTCAATATACTGGTCGGCAGATGGGAGACACCTATTTCGGTTTTAAAAAATCAGAACTAATAAAACACATAGCATATCAGAACAACTTAAATTTAAATGAATGTTATGCTTATTCAGATAGTGTATTAGATATTGAAATGTTACGCGCAGTTGGCAAAGCTATTGCAGTAAATCCTGACAAAAACTTAAAATTACTGGCTATAAAAAACAAATGGGAAGTACTTTATTGGCAGCATAATGAGAACAAGGTACAGCGAACTACGCAAATTTAAAAAAATAATGCTTCTGTCCTTTTGAAAAATATTTTAACCTGTTTAAGAATAGGCTAACATATTTATATTCTAAACCCACTTCACCATCTAACTGTGTGAGAAAGAGAGCCATCTGATGGCCGGTGTTCGAAACCGAAACGAGTTGTCCGACCATCTCACGCGAAAGAGACGACCATCGCTGAGCTGATCAGAGATAAAGTCCATCGACCAACGTTCATTCACGCGTGTTGGAACGATCATTGGCAGTCTGGGGCGTTGTAACTTTTTACGTTTTTTGGTGCGTACTTGCAGATTTTCCTAGGTGTATAGCCGGCACGTCCGTTTCTTGTTAATCACCAATCCTTCGACCCATGCAACATCAAATAGCCATCATGTGGGTAGTCCGTGGCCAGTTGTTTTAAACGCGCCCGAAGTGGACCATGATGCTTAGCAATGGCTCGATAGCGGTAGCTCGTTCGACTCACACTAGCTAACCCACACGCCTTACGTTTACTGAGGGTGAGGGGATGCTTCTCCATCAATGTCTCGGCAATCAGCTTTTTCTGCTTCTAATTCTTTGAGTCGTTTCGCCTCGTTCACTTCGAGTCCTGCATACTTGCTGCGCTAGTTATAAAACGTCGCACTCGATATGCCGACTCGACGACAGATGTTGTCCACCTTGACACTCGCTTCATGCCCTTTGATCGCCTTAATAATTTGCGCTTCGATAAATCGTTTTTTCTTATGTTGAGATTTCCTTGTGTTCATTTAACTGGAAATCTCTACCTTGTCATGGTGCTAATTTCGGGGGGAGGGGGGGGGCAATAACAACTAACATTCTTTATAGTAATTTTCTAAGCCTACTATACATCACATAATAATTGTGAAGATATAATAAGGTTTTCTATGATTTTATTTATATAAAGCACAATACAAATTTTTTTGCAGTATTCTTTTAATAAGAGTTATATATATGATAGCCTTAAAATCCCCATTTAATTTATTTAGAATAACTATTGCTCGTGATTGCATGTTTTATTATTTTATCATATAGCTATAAAATGGTATTTTGTTTTGATTAAGGACTTATTTCAGTGTGCCCTAACTTAGACTTATCTCCATATTCATTAACAACAATTTCAAACGTAGTTCAAAATTTTAGAGCTAACACGTATGTTTTATCTAGCCAAGATCAACAAGATATTGGAGTATATCAGTTAAGCAACCCAGAAAAACATGGGGAAATCATTGCATCGCTACCACCAATGTATCCCGAATGGTTAGGTGACCGTATATTCTGTAACACTCACAATCTTCGTTTTGCATATATTGGGGGTGCCATGGCAAGAGGTATATCCTCTGCAGAAATGGTTATTGAACTTGGAAAAATTGGAGCGATGGGCTGCTTTGGTTCTGCTGGACTATCCATTGAAACAACTGAAAAAGCATTGCAAAAAATTGGGGCAGCTCTTGATCCCATTGGTGCAAGTTGGAGTGTTAATATTATCCACACTCCAGCTAATCCAGAAGAAGAAAATGCGTTAATTGATCTCTATTTACAATATGGCGTAAAAAGAGTGTCGGCAGCAGCATTCATGAATAGTAACAAAGCTCTTATTCGTTATGTTGCAAAAGGCTTATCACTTGATGTAGACGGGAATATTCAGCGCTCCCACTACCTCTTTCCTAAAGTATCCCGCACTGAAGTCGCTAAACATTTTCTTATGCCTCCTCCTCCTGATATGGTGCAAGAGCTTTTAAATGAGGGAACTATTAGTTCAGAAGAAGCTTCATTAATATTACAAATACCACTGGCCGAAGATCTTACTATTGAATCAGACTCTGGTGGCCATACTGACTTTAGACCACTGAATTCTCTGTTCAGTGTCATTGCTCAGCAGCGTGATCGTATTCAAGAAGAATACCAATTTGAAACATCTGTTCGGCTTGGTGCTGCAGGTAGTCTTGGTACACCAGAAAGTATTGCCGCAGCTTTTAGCCTTGGAGCTTCCTATGTTGTCATAGGCTCAGTACATCAATCTGCCGTTGAATCTGGGCTTTCAGATACTGCAAAATTAATGCTTACTAAAGCAAGTATCACAGATACAATAGCTACCCCTTCGGCTGATATGTTTGAAATTGGCGGAAAGGTACAAGTACTTAAAAAAAATACTATGATGGGATTACGAGGAAATCGTCTACAGGAAATATATAATCGTTACTCATGCCTAGAAGAAATACCGCCCTCTATACAAAATGAAATTGAAAAAAATATCTTTAGAAACACGTTATCTAATATATGGATACTGACACAACAGTTTTTTGAACATATTGATTCAAAAGAAATACAACGCGCAAAAGATAGCCCAAAATACAAAATGGCATTGGTCTTCAGGTGGTATTTAGGCAATAGCAGCAAATGGGCGCTCCAAGGTCATATTGATAGAAAACTTGATTTTCAGGTTTGGTGTGGGCCTGCCATGGGTGCGTTTAATAGCTGGGTTTCCGGAACATTCCTAGACCCCATTGAAAACCGAACTATTGCACAGATTGCTCTAAACCTACTTGAAGGTGCCAGCATGCATACTCGTGCACAGCAACTACGCTGCTATGGTGTGCCTATTCAGTCGCATTTGACGAAATATATCCCTCAGCATATTACATATCAGAATCATAATTAAAACTATGAATAAAAAATGTCCTATAGCTATCGTAGCAACCTCTGCTATTCTTCCGGGATCAAACACAACAGATAAAAATTGGACTAATATTTTAGATGGAAAAGACTTTATTCAAGATGTACCTAAAAGTCACTGGTTACCGGAGGATTATTTCGACCCTGACTCCGATCAGTTCTCAAAAATTTATACAAAGACAGGAGCATTTCTCTCAGAGATTCCTTTTGATCCTGTCGAATTTAATATGCCGCCAAATACGCTTGACGCAACAGATACCAATCAGCTTTTAGCTCTAATTGCTGCCAAACGTCTTCTTAATCAAACAAAGAGTGTTCAAAATAAAAAAGTCGATCTAAAAAATATTGGCATAATATTAGGTGTTGCAGCTGGTAGTGAAATGCAAGAACAGATGTCTGCAAAAATTCAAAAACCAGTTTGGAAAAAAGTATTACGTGAACATGGCTTAGCAGAAACTGATGTACAGGAAATCTGTAGCAAAATTGAAAACCAATACCCAAATTGGACTGAAAATACTTTCCCTGGTTTATTGTCTAATGTCGTTGCTGGTCGTGTTGCAAACAAACTTAATTTAGGCGGTTGTAATTTTGTTACTGATGCTGCCTGTGCGAGTAGTCTCTCTGCTATTAATGTGGCTATGCTGGAACTTCAATCTGGCAATGCAGATATGGTTATTTCTGGTGGTGTCGATGCACTTAGCAATATCTTTATGTATATGTGTTTTTCAAAAACACACGCTCTTTCTCATACAGGAGACATACGTCCCTTCTCAAATGATGGTGATGGCACTATTCTTGGTGAAGGAGTTGCGTTATTTGCATTACGTCGACTCGAAGATGCTGAACGTGATGGTGACACAATTCATGCCGTTATTAACTCATGCGGTTCATCTTCTGATGGTAAATTTAAATCTATTTATGCCCCGTCGCCAGAAGGACAGTCTAGGTGTATCAATAAAACATACGAGTCTCTAGACTATGGACTAGGGGATGTAGAACTAGTAGAAGCTCATGGAACGGGAACTAAAGCTGGTGACGCTGCAGAATTCCAAGGGTTAAATACCGCTTTTAAAAACGACAAGAGCACTCACAACAAATCAAAACAATACTGCGCACTCGGTACAATCAAGTCTCAGATAGGGCATACAAAATCTACAGCAGGTGCTGCTGGACTACTCAAAGTTATTTTCGCCTTACAACATAAGGTTTTACCCCCAACGATAAAAATTAAAAGCCCAAATGATAAAATGAATATTGAAGATAGTTCGTTATATCTTAATACTCAAGCTCGCCCCTGGATTAAAAATTCTACACAACCTCGGCGTGCAGCAGTAAGCTCCTTTGGTTTCGGTGGCAGTAATTTTCACATTAGTGTCGAAGAATACACAGGCAACAAAACTTCAGCCAAAAGAATTTATACCCAATTAGACAACCAGGAAATTTCTGTTCATTTATCTGCAAAAAATAGTTCTAAACTTAAAGATGAAATTGAAAGATTAAAAATAAAGCTCAATTCCAAGAGAACAACACTATTAGATATTGCAAGACAGTCTCATTTAACGACGAAAGATGGGCAACCTTCCCGACTCAGTTTTTTAGCTAAAAATAAAGCGCAATTAACATTATTAATTCAAACGTTAGAAAAACAAAATGCTATTACAAATGGTTTAGATTTCACGATACCAGGTTCGCTATTTCTCCGACAGAATTGTAAACCAGAGAAAATTGCTTTTCTTTTTTCTGGTCAGGGAAGCCAGTACCTTAATATGGGAAGAGAACTTCTAAATCAATTTAGTCAAGCTCGACAAGTATGGGATTCAAACTTTCAACTTAATATAGATGCAGATAAAAACTTACACCAGGTTGTTTACCCTATCCCAACTTTTAACAAATCAGATTTAGAATCACAAAATGCCGAATTATCTAAAATAAAATGGGTTCAACCTTCTCTCGGCGCTCTTAGTTTGTCACAACTTAGCCTGCTCGATACTCTCGATATAAAAGCTGATGCTTTTGCTGGTCATTCTTATGGTGAATTACCTGCTCTCTTTGCTGCAGGCGTTATTTCTTCAGAAGATGAGCTTTTAGAAATATCAAAAAAACGTGCTGAACTAATGCAAAAGGCTGCTTTTGATCCAAGCAATCACAGTAACCCTGGTGGAATGACTGCTATTTTTGAATCTGAAACTGTAATTCAGTTATTACTTGATAAAAACCCAGGTGAAATATCCATAGCAAACCTGAATAGTCCAAAACAAACCGTGATTACAGGAAGCTTGAAAGATATTGAAGTTTTTGAAGAAGAGCTAACGGCTCAATCAATATCATTTAAACGCCTCAATGTAGCAACGGCATTCCATTCACCATGGGTCTCATCTATTGAAAAAGAGTTCTCTGATTATCTTAAAAGCAAAACATTTAAAGCTCTGAAACTTCCAGTCTACTCCAACTTAACTGGCTCACTTTATCCAACAACGAATGCAAAAATAAAAAAAGAATTAAGTGCTCAACTTTCAAATCCAGTTCATTTTCTAGCTGAACTTGAGAATATGAAAAAGCACGGCATTACTACATTTATTGAAATCGGCCCGGGCAAAACACTAAGTCAATTGGTTAAAGCAACATTAGGTGACGAGGTCCAATCAGTATCAATAGATCTTGGACCTAAAACAGATAGTGTTTCAGCTTTCTGGCGATCGATAGCAGAACTTTCGGCTCTGGGTATCAAAATGAATTTTGAAAAGCTCTGGGATGAATTTGCAGATGAAGAAATTGCTCCGTATAAAGAAGATGGTTCTAAAGCAACCGTTATGATTAATGGCGCTAATTTTGGAAAAATATATCCTCCAAAAGAAGGGGCAAGTGCATTACCTAAAGCTAATCTAGCTACACAAATAACAGATTCACGTTTCAATAAACAGGCTCATCACACCATGTCGAATTCCCCAGAAAAACCAATAGCTTCAGAACAACTACAACAAAACAACACTCATAGTGGCAGACAAAAAACAGATGAAGTCATGCAAGAGAAAAATACTCACGCAATAGATACTACAAATAGTTCTTCAAAATCTTACTCTATGTCTAATGAAACTCTGTCTACGATTAAAATGATTCAAGATACAGCTTTCAATGCGCAGCAAGCTTTTCAAAAAACACTAGCTCAAAGTCATCAAAGTTATTTGCAATCAACTCAAGTTATTCTTTCGAACCTGCTATCAACATCTGAGCAACCAATAACCTTAAATACTTCAGTTCCTACTATTACTTCTTCTGCGCCTACACCACCGATACCTAGTGCTCCATTACAGCCGGTTACAGTACCTACTAAAGAAGTAATAACGACATCAACGCAGCAACTTAAAATACAACCTACTTCACAGCAAAAACCAATTAATGAAGCCCTGTCAGTAATAGAAACAACTACAGAAAACTTTACCTCTCTTCTACTAAAAATAGTTTCTGACAAAACCGGTTACCCAGAAGAAATGCTAGAATTGGATCTTGATATGGAATCTGGTCTAGGAATTGATTCTATCAAACGTGTTGAAATACTCTCAGGACTTCAGGATAAAATTCCAGCACTCAAGGATGTTGATACTGCAAAGCTCGCAGCTATGAATACCTTGGGTGAGATCTTAGATTTTTCAAACGAAGTTACACAAAGCAACTCACCAACTATAAACAATCTGGACGTTAATACTCAAGTTTCAGAGGTTAATTCTAGCGTTACAACCAGCGTAGAAAGTTTTCAGGATTTATTATTAGAAATTGTTGCAGAAAAAACCGGTTACCCAGAAGAAATGCTAGAACTGGATCTTGATATGGAATCTGGTCTAGGAATTGATTCCATCAAACGTGTTGAAATACTCTCAGAACTTCAGGATAAAATTCCAGCACTCAAGGATGTTGATACTGCAAAGCTCGCAGCTATGAATACCTTGGGTGATATTTTAGATTTTTCAAAAAAAGTCTCAGGAAAAAGTAAGAGCTCAGAAAATCAAAGATTAGAACCCACAAAAAACTCTCACAAATTCAATTCTGATAATAAAAAAAAAGCCTATAGATACCCTTTAGTTACAATTGCAAAACCACTTAGTGGTTTTGCAATGCCAGAAATAAAATCAGAGTTGCCTATTATCATTGTTGAGGATGACTCAGGCATAGCATCTGAGTTACAACGACTATTAGCTGCTGCAGGTATAAACTGTGAACTACAATCTTGGGAACAATGTAGTCAAGTAAAGCATAACCGTATTATCTATCTCGAAGGTTTAAATATAAACTGTAATAATTGGGATGAAATAAATATTAGGGCTTTTCAGTTAGCCAAAAACACCCCTCAACAAAATGATGTTGAAAAAGGCTTGTTTGTCTGCGTTCATAACAGCAAAGAAAATTTAGCACAAAGTTACAGCTCAGGTTTAAGCGCTTTAATTAAAACAGCGGATAAAGAGTGGACTGGTTATGGTCTTAAAAGTATCGATTTACAGGCGCCTGAAACTTCACCCTTATCTCACAAAGAAAGCGCTCAACTAATTTTTCAAGAACTCATTGCAGGCGGCTCTGAAATAGAAGTTGTCTACAATACACAATATGAACGCTTTAGTTTAGAGAATCCTGCTAAAGATATAATTAAAACAAATCATTCGTCCCCTATTAAACAAGGAGATGTATGGGTAGTTAGCGGTGGTCTAAAAGGTGTAACAGCAGATTGTCTGGTAGAACTATCGAAAAATACTTCTCTCAACTTAGCAATACTAGGACGCTCTGAAATTACTACCGAATCATCACTGACAGAAAATATTCTAAATGATGCAGAGCTGAAGAAAACTCTACTGGATAATGCAAATAGTAAAGGCGAAAAAATCACCCCCAAACAACTCAATGAACAAGTATCTAAAATATATTCATCAAGGGAGATGACTCAGAATTTACATCGACTCAAAAAAGCAGGTTCGACAGTAGATTATTACAGCTGTGATATCGCTGACTATGAGTCTGTCGAAAAGACTTTAAATCATATACGGAATAATACAGGACAAATTAAAGGCATTATTCATGGCGCAGGAGTTCTTGCCGATAAGCTAATAAGAGAAAAAACAGAAGAACAATTCCGTCGTGTTTTTAACACAAAAGTTAGCGGCTTTAAAAATTTATTAGAGCTCACTAAAAATGATCCGATCACAGCTATTTGTTGTTTTTCATCTGTTGCATCGCGTACGGGCAATATTGGTCAGGTAGATTACGCTATGGCTAATGAAGTTCTTAATAAAATTTGCCAGATTGAATATAAACACCGAAATGAAACAGATCAAAACTGTGTTGTTAAATCAATAAATTGGGGGCCATGGGATGGCGGTATGGTAAGTCCTCAGCTTAAAGCTCACTTTACGTCACATGGTATAGATCTATTAGATATAAATGCTGGTGCTCAAGCATTTGTAGATGAGCTATTATATGACTCTGAGGAATCTGTTGAAGTTGTCATTGGGGGCGGCTCCTTAGAAAACTGGTCAAAAACTACCCCCTTAAATCAGCCTTATGTTGATCTCTTTTTACATGAGAATTTTCAACCATGGTTTTTAAGCCACAAAATAAAACAACAAACTGTTGTCCCTGCGATGATGGTAAGTGAATGGTTTTTGCGTATAGCAAATGAAATGATTAACCCCCCCTTTTCACTTCGTAACTTTACTGTTAATAAAGGCATTACCCTAGACAACTTCAACTCAACGGGTAACTGGTTTCGTCTACACACTGAATATCAAGATGAGATACTATCCCTCACTTTACAGTCAGAATCCGGAATTACTCACTATTCCTGTACAGCAGAAAAATATAATCAATTTCCAGTAATCACCACACCATGTAAGCCTGAGTCGATACTACCTTGGAAAATTAAAAGTATTTATCCTCGTTGTTTATTCCATGGTCCTGATTTTCAAGTAATAGATAAACTTGAACATATATCTGAAAAAACTGCTTTCGCAAGCCTTAAAAAAATGTCGAACTTTTCTGGACCACAGCAAAAATCAAAAAGCGACGTTGCACTTCTTGATGGTGGTGTTCAATTAGCTGTTCTTTGGCTTATGGAACAACTTGATAAGGACAGCTTACCAACAGGTTTTGAATCACTTTATATCAACCCTGAATATACTGGAGAGTTAAATAATCAAGAAGTTAATGCCACATTTACAATACTCAACCATGATACATTTAAAACAACAGGTGATTTAATTCTTACGTTACCAAGTGATGAAATCATTACAATTGTTAACGTACTTGAAATCACTACAGGAACTTCAGACCTAATTTATCGTGATAAAGTTGGTCTGAATTAAATGCATAGCAAACTTAAACATGAGCCAATAGCTTTAGTTGGCCATAGCTGTATTATACCTGGCTGTAATTCGCCAGAAGAATTATGGAATGCTGTTCAAGGTGGAGAGAACAAAATTACACCTGTTGCTTCCAATTACTGGGGAGTAGCACCTGAAAACATTGTTTCATCAGGAAAAAATATTTCAGGTGATCAAGCATTTTGTTCAGAAGGTGGTTATGTATCAGGGTTTAACTGGAACCCAGATCAGTTTCCAATGGATAACGACTACCTTAATAACCTTGATCCATTATTTAAATGGAGCCTGCAGTCTGCTTTTACAGCTCTCAAAAACATATCAAGTATTGATCGCATCACACGAGATAAAACCTCAGTTATACTCGGTAATCTGTCATACCCAAATCCTTCACATGCAAAACTCTATGAAGAATCAATATTACATAATGTACTTCCTGATTTTTTTAAAACAGACTCTAATATCCACCCAGATAATCGTTTAGGCTCCAGCCTTCCCGCACAATTGATCGCTAAAAACTTAGACTTCAAAGGTGATGCATTTTGTCTAGATGCAGCCTGTGCCTCAAGTCTATACGCCATTAAAATAGCATGTGACCAGTTGCGCTCTGGTAGCGCTAACCTTGTACTTGCTGGTGGCATTAATGCTGCTGATTCGCTTTTTTTACATGTAGGCTTTAGTGCATTGAATGCACTCTCACCTACTGGTCAGTCTCGCCCATTTAATAAAAATGCGGATGGTTTGATTCCTGCTGAAGGCGTCGCATTTTTAGCACTAAAACGCCTTAGTGATGCCATCGGTAATGGAGATGAAATTTTAGGACTAGTTCAGGGTGTTGGCCTCAGTAATGATGGCCGTGATGGTGGTTTCTTATCTCCTTCTATTGAAGGACAAGATAGATGTATACGTTCAGCATATAGCTCTAGTGGAGTTGATCCGAGTTCAATTTCTTATATCGAGTGTCATGCAACAGGCACTCCTACAGGAGATAGTCGTGAAATTGAAAGCATGATACAAAATTTTGGGGTCGATAAAAAACTACCAATAGGCTCTTTAAAAGGAAACATAGGACATCTGATAACAGCATCTGGAGCCGCAAGTGTTATAAAGGTTCTCCAAGCATTTAAGCATAGAACTTTACCATACAATCTAAGCTGTGATTCATTAATCAGCAAGCTTGAACAAAGCCAGTTTTATTTACCTTCTAAAAACACACCATGGAATAGTGACACTTATCCAAGACGTGCTGCTGTTAATGGGTTTGGATTTGGCGGTAATAATGCACATATTATTCTCGAGGAGTGGGATCCTATTAATTTTCCAGCTCAACTTGAATACACAAAAATAAAAACAAAAAATAAATCTCAATCAAAAGTCGCTCTAGTTGGTATAGAGGTTCAATACGCTGACATTAAGAGTGAAAACGAACTATTTAATTATTTGTCAAAGCCTGACGTTTTACCAAGAAATGATAAAAAAATATATCTTAAAATTAAAGACATGGGCTTCCCACCAAAGGACATTGAACAGAGTATTGGCCAACAAACCTTACTCTTACAGCTTCTTGAAAATAAAGGCGAAATAATATCTAAACTTGATCCTGATAAGACAGCTGTATTTATTGGAATGGAAGTTGACTCAGAATCTAACAAAGTAGGTTTACGCATACGTTTAAATGAATATTTTAAGAAAAACAAACTAACAGTTAAAAGTAATACTTTAGCTGAACTTAAAAATCAAATCACTCCTCCAATTAATGCAGCACACGTCATTGGTTGTATGCCAAATATTTGCGCAAATCGTATAAATAATAAATACAATTTTAGAGGTCAGGGATTTACATTTTCTGGTGAGAAAAAAAGTACTGATTATGCTCTATCCTATGCATTAGGCTGCTTACAAAACAATGAAATAGAAAGCGCAATTGTTGGAGCCGTAGAGATTGGAAATGAAGCATTACAGAATATAATTCATTCATCAGAAAAGAATGCAGATGCCGCTATCATATGGATACTCTGTAATCTTAATTATGCTGGAAAACATTCATTGCCTATACTTGCTGAATTATCAAACTGTACTGAAGACAATAATATTAAAATAAATTCACATCAACCCTACCATGAATTGAAAAATATCTATAAGAAGTTCGGCAGTAATCCTCTGGTGACTAACCTATTTGAATCAAGTTTTAAAATTTGGAAAAAACAAAGCAATATCCAGAGGCTAAAAATTACAGCCAACCCATTGTTGAAGAATGATAATACCCCAGTTTCTGTTACACCAGAGATACAAGCAACAGTAAAAATAACAGGTGACAACCTGCTTAAGTCTTATACAGACAGACGAGAATTAGCGCTCTACTGTGGTTCCTCATTGGATAGTCTTATTCATAATATTACAAATGATATTTTTGCTACAATTAACTCAAAAGATGACTACAGAGCGGGATTCTTCTTTGATAGCGCTGATAAATTTAATGAAATAAAATCACACTTTTTAAAGCATATAAGTAGCAACAAAAAAACTCATCAAGGTTGGAACAAGTATTATTGTTATTACTCAAAGCCAATTAAAGGCGAGCTAGCCTTTATGTTTACAGGAGCTGCTTCAGCATATCCTGAATCAGGATCAGGGTTCCTTTCAGCTTACCCTTTACTTTCACAAGCAATAAAACAGAGTTTTGGTGATAATCTTGAAGCCTATTCTGGGTGGATGTACCCATCTTGGTCACAAGATAAAAATAAAAATACAGCCTTTAATGATTTATCTGGTTCATCATTTATATGTCAACTACACAGTGCTATTAGCCAGAAAATTTGGGGGCTTAAAGAAGATGCCTGCTTCGGATTATCTTCTGGTGAAACAAACTCCATTTTTGCATTAAATATCTGGAAGGATTTGCCCGCTTTATTTGATGACATTTGGCAATCTAACCTATATCAATATGAACTCTGTACCAGCTATAAGGCTGTCGCAGATTACTGGCAACTCGGAGATAACACTAAAGTACGTTGGAAGAGCTGGGTTCTTTTTTGTGATGTATCGTTGATACAAGCAATGGTTGATGCAGAAGAAAGGGTATATATTACAATCATTTCTTCGCCTAGTGAGTGTGTTATCGCTGGTGATGAACTGGCTTGTGAGAGAGTTCTGCAACAAATTCCAAATATACAGCGCATACCATTAAAACATGATCTCGCTGTTCACGCTCCAGTTCTTGGACGTTTCACTCCTATATGGAAAAAAATTCATACACGTGAAGTACAGAATATTTCATCAGTTCGCCTGTATTCAAATTATTTTGGCGGTCAGTACACACCTACATCAGAAAAAATTGCTGAAGCACTCACAGGGCAAGCATCTCAGACAATTAATTTTCCAAAAATAGTCAGAAAGGTTTATAACAGCGGTGTCCGTGTATTTATAGAGCACGGCCCAAGAGACTCATTATCTCGTTCGATTAAATCTATATTAAGTGAGCAGGAACTGAAGAGTGTTTTATTACTTTCGATGGATGATTTTTCGAAAGATGATTGCGAACTTTTTTATAAAAATACAATAGAGCTCTGGTGCTCAGGGCAAACGCTGGCACTTGATTCATTTAAATTAAAAAACAGTAACAAAATATCAAAACTTGCTTTTAATATACGTAAAGCAGATATCAAGCTCACTCTAGAAAAACCACAAGTTCATCTCGAGTCTGTTCATAATAAATCTAATGAGATTTCCACTATCAACAAAAATAAAAATACAGTATTAAATAGTAGAACAATGCCATCTGCCCCGCAACTCAGAAACTTAAAGTCAGGCTTTCACGCAACAAAAACTACCCATAATACGCCTGACAGTCAGCACAATTTATTACTGAATATTGTTGAGCAACAAGCACAAATTCATACTGAGTATTTACAAATACAGTTAAATAGCTTTCAGGTATACAACCAGAATTTAGAACAACAGATGCACGCCTTACTAAATAACCAATCAAAAGCAGAGGTAATAAATTTTGTTGTCCCTCATGTAATCCACAAAGATAATTCTATAATAGAAAAACACAGCAATTATTTTATAGCTGAGGTTGATAAGCAGTTAAACCCCTCTGTAGAAATATTATCTGAGCAAGTTACTAGTGGAATTAAACCCTCTCTACTTAACAAATATGACTATAATCCCACAGGGCCTACATATAGCCGTGAAGAACTTGAAGTATTGTCTTCATCAACTATTTCATCTGTATTTGGTGAAATATTTTCAGAACAAGATAAGTATCCTATTCAAGTCCGCATGCCTGAGCCACCTCTTCTTCTTTGTGACAGGGTTACAGGTATAGATGCTATCCCTAAATCATTACAGCTTGGGACAGTCTGGACTGAAACAGATGTTACCTCAACAAGCTGGTATACACATAATGGTTATATGCCAGCTGGTATATTTATCGAAGCTGGTCAGGCTGACTTATTACTTATTTCCTATTTAGGTGTCGACTTTGAAAATAAAGGAGAGCGAGCATATCGTTTACTCGGCTGTGAACTTGAAATTCTGGGCGATTTACCAAAAGTTGGTGATACTTTACAATATAAAATATGTGTAGACGGTCATGCACAAAGCGGTAAAGTCAGGCTGTTCTTTTTTCATTACGATTGTTATATCAATGGTAAAAAGCGAATTAAAGTCAGAAATGGTCAAGCCGGTTTTTTTAATACCGAAGAGCTTGCAGACTCCTCTGGTGTATTATGGGACCCAACTAAAGCAACATATAGTGCGATAAAAATCCCAGAGTCACCAGTTAAACATACTAATACACGTTTTAGCCAACAACAAATTCAACAGTATCTGAATGGTAATTTAGTTGACTGTTTCGGAGAAAATTTTTTCTGGACTCAAACACATACCCGCACACCGACAACAGCCAACGATAAAATGAACTTTATTCAGGTAGTTACTGAAATAAATACTCATGGTGGCCCGGAGGGAAGAGGATATTTTAAGTCTATAACTAAAGTTAGCCCAGATGATTGGTTCTTTGAAGGTCACTTTAAAAATGACCCTTGTATGCCTGGTACATTAATGGCTGAAGGTTGCATACAAATGATGTCTTTTTATTTGATTGCACATGGTTACAGCTTAAAAACTGATGGCTGGAGATTTCAACCTATACCTAACAATAACTATAAGTTTCACTGTCGAGGCCAAGTTACACCTAAATCGAACGAGTTAATTTACGAACTCTTTATTGATGAAATTATTACCGAGCCCCACCCCATACTCTACGCACATGTTCTATGTACGGTCGATGGACGCAAAGCTTTTCTTTGTGAAAGACTGGGTGTCGAGCTAATACCTGACTGGCCATTATCTAAACATCAGCTGACAACAACAAATGTTGAGCCTGAACAATGTGTTGAGTACAATGGCTTTAAGTTTGATCATCAATCCCTACTCAACTGTGCTTGGGGCAAGCCTACAAATGCATTTGGTGAAAACTATAAAATATATAATAAAGGAATACGTTCATCACGACTCCCTGGTCCACCATATCACTTCATGAGTAGGATTACTGAACTCAATGCAGAGTTTGGTAATCCCTATAATCAGCCTTCAGTGTCAGCAGAATATAAAGTCTCAAAAGAACAATGGTTCTTTAAAGAGAATGGCTCAAATACAATGCCATATTGTGTATTAATGGAAATTGCGCTGCAACCATGTGGATGGCTAGCATCATTTTGTAGAGACAATGAAGTGTATGGAGATGAACTTTTATTCAGAAACCTTGATGGTTTTAATGCCATTCAACATATTGAATTACCGCAAGATGATTATATATTTGTTACCAAGGTCAACTTGGTTGCTGCATCTAGAACAGGCAGCCTAATTATAAATCGTTTTGAAATTGAAACATTTGCTAATAATAAATTGGCCTACTCTTATGAAACTGCATTTGGTTTTTTTCCAGTTGAGTCAATGGAGAGTCAAAAAGGGATAAAAATAAGTCCTCTCGATCAATTACTGCTAGATCAAAAATCCAATATAAATATTCAGCTAACATCATACCCTGTAGGATTTTTTAACAGAACAGGTCCCAGTTTAGCCCGTTCAAAGCTTTTAATGCTTGATCGAGTCGTATATTTCGATCCTGAAGGTGGTGGTAATAAAAAAGGCTACATAAGAAGTGAAAAAGATGTTAACCCTGAAGACTGGTTCTTTAAAGCACACTTTTTCCAAGATCCAGTTCAGCCAGGCTCTCTCGGAGTAGAAGCCATACTGCAATTAATGCAGGTTTATATTATTAGATCACATCCTGAATTTGAACAAAGTGGGATGGAATTTGAGCCTGTCGTAATTGGTCAAGCGATTGAATGGCATTACCGTGGCCAAGTTACACCAGACAAGGAATTGATTAGTGTTGATGTAGAAATATCTGAGGAAATTAATGATAAATCAGGTTGTTTAATTTGGGCAAAAGCTAAGCTTTGGGTTGATAGGTTAAAAATTTACGAACTACCAAAAGTTGGAATGCGCCTAAAAAAACATACTACAAGCCAAAAGATAACATACATGAATTGGCAAGTTGATTCTTTGAACTCCCCATGGGTACTTGATCACTGTCCTACATATTGCATACCAACCTTACCCTTTACTTACTTAATTGAACTTGCATGTAAAGAAACAAAAATCAATTTAAAAAAACATGGTATTCATTTTGAGAAAATTAAAATTAAAAACTGGATGAATTTAGAGAAAATAGTTAAATTAAATTCAACCAATAGCTTTTCAAAAATAAAAGGCGAGATTAAATTAATAAAGAATAATTCTCAGACATTTAACTTCGAGGTTAGAAAAAATAAGTTTGAAAATGATACAAATACATTCAATGAAAATACAGTAGTTGTTGCTACAGGTGGCTGTAAGTTTTTAGATAAGTCAAAACCAATTGAGTTCCTTCACCCCTCACCCCTTAAAAATATTCAATCTACCGAGTTACCATATGATAGTCACGATTACTTTCATGGTAAAAGTTTTCATCTACTACACAAACTTGAAATAGGCAGTAATGGCTCACGAGCAGAAATCAATGCTCAATCAAAAGGAGTACCTCATGGTGCTTCAGGTTTCGGCCTCATTGATGGAGCTATTCAAGCAATACCACTTTCAAATCTAACTATGTGGTGTCCGAAATTGCACCCCGACTTAATAGCTTACCCCTACCAAATACAGGATCTAACGCTAATAGATGCATTACCCTCTAAAGGTAAAATTAATGTAGAGTCACGATTTATTGAGTTGATTGATAATTTATACATAAAAACAGCTGTATGGATGATTGCAGATAACAAAGCCCTCGGTTTTTTTTGGCTTATAGGAAACCTCGTATCCAAAGGTATTTCTAAAAACATGAAACCACAACAATGTTATGATTTCATAGTAAAAAAGAAGCCCATAAACAGTGGAGTTATACATAAAAAATCCTCATCAAAATATTCACTTACGTTTGATGATATTCGTGCAATCGACTGGTTACCGGGAACACTTAACGAAATTTATGGTTTACCAAATAATATTTCTCTAGAAGAAAAAACAAGGTTTATACTAATAAAAGAATTTATTGCCAAACAGAGAAAATGTCACCCTAAAAAAATTTCATTAAACTCATCGCTTTTGGGTAACGATCTATATCTAGAGCAAAATCACAATATTTCTATTCATCGAAACGAAAACAGACTTGAATTAATTTCGTCTAAAGAAACATTATCAAATAATTATGAAATAAAAAAATTTGACATAACAAAACTTATAGCTAAAAAAGGATTTCAGAGTAATCTGTTCAGTGATTTGATTGTTGGTCTATGTGAGCAATTTATTGGAGATATTATATTTGAAGATTTTAATGATTTTAATAACTCAGATAACTGTATTTATTTAGCTAATCATCAGGTAGCTATAGAGTCATTCTTATTCTCAGTATTAACATACTTAATAAAAGGTGCTCGTATATCCACTATTTCCAAATCTGAAAATTCAGAACATTGGCTTGGAAAAATCCAAAGACATGCTGAAAATTTATACAGCGATAAAAACCCGCTAGATATCCTATATTTTAACCGTGATAAACCTGAGCAATTAATTAGTATTGTAGAAAATTTTTTAACAAAAAACAAAAACACTAAACAATCACTCTTTGTTCATGCTGGTGGTACTCGGGAACAATATGAAGAACAAGGAATAATACAGATGAGTTCGTTCATACTTGATCAAGCAGTAAAAAATATGACACCGGTAATACCAGTTTTATTTATTAACGGATTACCTATTACAAATCAAGGTGTTAAGTTTGAACTACCATACAAACTAACAAAACAAAAATATTTTTATGGAAAATCAATACAGCCTGATGACTTAGCAGCACTAAAACCTAATGAACGTAAAGTATATTTTCTTAACAAGCTTAAAGGTATGTCTAAACAGCTTAAAAAAATAAAAAAGGATCCGCTCAATATTGAAAAAAAAATGAAAAATGAAATTCAAGATCTCGCAAAAAACAACAACATCTCAATATTCACTGCAGTCTGTATTTATATCTTATATAACCGTAAAAATGCATCTAAAGAAACAGATGATTTTGTAAAAATCATCAACAGTGAAAATATCATTGATGAGCTTTATAATAAAGTACCAATATTTAATACTGATAGTAAAAATGTATAAAATAATGCTTTTTAATTTACATGTTTGTAAGCGTAACAGCCTATTTGTCAGTATGCATTAAAAATATAGAATTATTCAAAAATACAATGAAATATTATTAGTTATTTCGAATGTTATTTACGTAACCCATATTATAAATTATTATATAAAGGCTGTTTTTCATTATTGCTTCTAGATTATTCTGTTATAACTTTATGGGGGTTGCAAGTAAAAAATAATGTTGTTGACACTTTCTTTTTCTATAACGTTAATAATACTTTTCTCAGCCGGCACGCTTCAGTTGACTTACACCTGGTAAAACGGACACAGTTTAAATATATAAAATTAATTAACATAATGAACGATATATCAACCAACTTTCAAATAAAACAACTTAATATATTACGTGTTGAAAAAAGTCAAAACACTAAAGCGATTCTTGTTTTGTCAAATGCAACATTTTCTTATCTTCTACAGAAAAAAAATATTTTCTTACACCCCAATGAACTAATGTATTTTAACACCCTTAAAAATAAAAAAAGACAATATAGTTTTCTAATAGGACGCTACGCTGCAAAAATAGCAGTAACCGAGCTCCTGAATGAGACAGAATATAGTTGCATTGAAATTTCAAACGGGATATTTAAACACCCTGTCATAAATGAAAAATTATCTCAACCAGTGCAAGTTAGCATTTCACATTCATTATATATTGGTGCCGCACTAGCATTTTCTGAGCTGCACCCAATGGCTATAGATGTCGAGTATATAGATTTTTCTAAACAATTAGATTCCATGGTAAAAATATCTTCTCATGAAGAATCAGCCATAAAAAAAACAAAGGTACATGATACCGTAATCCTCACTCTAATATGGTCAGCAAAAGAAGCTTTAAGTAAATCACTGAAAACGGGCTTGGCAGCCAACCAAAAAATATTTGAAATAGAGACGATAAGAGAGTGTGAACTAAACTTAGAAATAACGTTTAAGAATTTTTATCAATATAAGGTTTTATCTTGGATATACAACGACTATGTGTACTCTATTTCCCTCCCTATAAATAGTGATTTCGATATGAAAGTTATTTTCGATAATGAAAAAACAAATTAATGTTCAGAACAACTTTATATCTAACTCTGGTGCTAATTATAGCGCTTTTCTAAATCCTGTGACTATAAATAAACATATAATAAAACTGCTAATGTAGCGAGGAGAGCAGTTATCGATTGTTTATGAAGAAGAGATAGTTGCTCGATAGGAACTAAATTATTTAAGTTAGAATTATTTAACATTTTTCAATAGAGGCTTTGAATTAATTGTGACAAGCGATAATTATAACATATATTTATTGGGGAATACTTTAGTCTTGTTTTTTTCAAATGCATGCTGCGTGATAGTCTAGTGGGATAATGAGCTCAAAAGATGTTCCTTTATCGGGTGTACTTTTAACGATTAGTTGTATTTTTGGTAAATCGGTTAAATGTTTTGTTAAACTCATTCCCAGGCCTGTCCCACCATATTTTCGTGTTGTTGATATCTCTGCTTGAGTAAACCGAGATGCTAAGTTGGTTAGTTGTTCTTTTGTCATTCCAATACCGGTATCAGAAATGAAAACGATAAGATTTTTTTCTGTATTTATTGTTTTAACAATAACTTGTCCGTGTGATGTAAATTTTGCTGCATTACCTATTATATTGTAAATAATTTGTCGTAGCTTTGTACTGTCAGATTGTAGGGTTGTAAGGCCATCTGATATATCAAAAATAAACGTGTTCTTATTTTGTTCTATTAATGTTTCGATACTTTCTTTAATTTCATTTAAGAAGTGATAAATATTTATCTCTTTTATGAAAACTTCCATCTTTCCTGCTTCGACCTTTGAAAGGTCTAAAACATCGTTAACTAATGATAGTAATGTTTTCCGGCTGTAGTTATTTTATTCGCATCATCAATATGGACTCCAGCTTTTTGGCCAGAAAATTACTTTTGGTTTTATTTGCGGTCCCTTTTTTTTAGTGCATTGGTTACATTATTAAGAAGGTTTTTATTTTCAACTCTGAGTTCGATTGACTCTTTAATATGTTCATAATGAGTGTGGGCAAGTACCGCGAGGGAGACAACAAGATTATGAATTTCAAAGATTAAATAAAATAAGATTGCCATAGTTGCGGCAAATGCAGCCGGCGATTGCTTGCGAAGCAGAACAAGTTGCTCAACAGGGAATTGATAATCTAAGTTAGGCTGGCGTTGAGTCATATTATCTCGTGTTTTACTAAAGTGTTGCTGCAAACAACCGATAAATGGCGCAGCGACTTTAATACCGGCTAATTAAAGATGAGTGTAACGATTAAATTATCGGTAACTTGCGGCACGACTTAAGTCTTTTGGGTGAATTTATTGTTTCATCGTCTATACTTTCTGATTTGTTGCTTGCTAATAGCAGGGTCAATTCATTATAATATAAGGATATTGTAATATTCTCGGAGTGTTTTACTGGGTTATTCTTGAGCTTATCAGGTCATCCTGTTCGCTTTTTAATTTCCCTTAAGGCCTTCAAAATCAACAATTTTAACTAAATAAAGAGGCGAGCATGGTTGCATCATCTGCTCCTGTTTCTGCTCCGGTAGAACAGTACAACTACGACATCGTGCGTAAGTTTACGATTATGGCCCTGGTTTGGGGTGTCCTCGGTATGTCTGCAGGCGTATGGATTGCGTCTGAATTGGCATGGCCGTTTTTAAACTTCAACATTGCGGAAATTACGTTTGGGCGTTTACGTCCGGTTCACACAACCTTAGTCATTTTCGGTTTTGGTGGCAGCGCGCTATTCGCAACATCTTATTATATCGTGCAGCGTACCTGCCAAACTCGCTTGTTTAGCGATGGCGCAGCAAATTTCACCTTCTGGGGCTGGAATATTGCCGTGGGCTCCGCAGCAATCAGTTACATGCTGGGTTACACTCAAGCGCGTGAATACGCTGAAATGGTATGGCCAATTGATTTATTGATTGCGGTAACCTGGGTTGTGTATTTAGTTATCTATGTAATGACATTGCGTAAGCGTAGTCAGCCTCATATCTATGTTGCTAACTGGTTCTTTATTGCCTTTATCTTAGCAACAGCATTACTTCACATTTTTAATAACATGGCAGTGCCTGTTCACATGTTTAGTCTTGAGTCATACAGTTTACACGCTGGTGTTCAGGATGCGATGACGCAGTGGTGGTATGGTCATAATGCAGTAGGTTTCTTCTTAACCGCTGCATTCCTCGGTATGATGTATTACTTTATTCCTAAGCAAGTGGGACGTCCGGTTTACTCTTATCGCTTATCAATTATCCATTTCTGGGCATTAATCTTTTTATATATGTGGGTTGGTGGTCATCACTTACACTGGACAGCATTACCAGACTGGACCTCTACGCTGGCAGCCGGTTTCTCAATTTTACTCTTGATGCCTTCCTGGGGCGGTATGATCAACGGCATTATGACACTATCGGGTGCCTGGGATAAGTTGCGTACAGATCCTATTATCCGATTTATGGTTGTTTCATTATCGTTCTACGGTATGTCGACTTTTGAAGGCCCACTGATGTCATTAAAGAGTGTTAATGCCTTATCGCATTACACCGACTGGACTATAGGTCACGTACACTCGGGCGCATTAGGTTGGGTTGCAATGATCAGCTTCGGCTCTTTCTACCACTTGATTCCGCGTTTGTGGGAAACAAAAATGTACAGCGAAAAATTGATCTTCGCTCATTTCTGGTTAGCAACAATCGGTATTGTTGTTTACATCAGCGCATTGTGGGTTGCAGGTATCGGTCAGGGCTTATTACTACGAGCCTTTGATGAATACGGTAACTTAGCCTACACCTTTATTGAGACAGTGAGTTTCTTACATCAGCCTTATGTAATTCGTGCATTCGGCGGTACTTTGTTCTTACTCGGTACAGCTCTAATGGGTTACAACACCCTCATGACGATCCGTAAAGCAAAGAAAGAGCGTGCTGAAATTGAAGCTAAAATTGCCGCCAAGCTGGCAAATGCCTGATTAACTGGAGATTTGATTAATGAAGCATGAATCTATAGAAACAAATGCTGGCTTGTTGATTGCTCTGACACTTATCGTGATCAGTATCGGCGGGCTGGTAGAAATCGTTCCATTGTATTTTATCGATAGCACTATCGAAGAAGTGAAAGTTGAAGGGAAAGAGACCATCCATCCTTATACTCCACTGCAATTACGCGGACGTGATATTTATCAACGTGAAGGCTGTTATACCTGTCACTCGCAAATGATACGCCCATTCCGTGATGAAGCATTACGTTATGGTCATTACTCATTAGCGGCAGAGTCTAAGTTTGATCATCCATTCCAGTGGGGTTCAAAACGTACAGGCCCTGATCTTGCCCGCGTAGGGAAAAAATATTCAAACGAATGGCATGTACAACATCTTATTGATCCACGAGCCGTTGTTAAAGAATCTATCATGCCGGGTTACCCATGGTTAATGAAACCATTAGCCTATAAAAATGTAAGAGATCGTATGCGTGCATTAAAAATGGTGGGTGTTCCATATTCTGAGACAACAGCAGAATATGAAGCAAACGTAAAACGTTTTGGTGAAGACATCGCTAAAAACCTGGATATTCTTCATGCTGAAGAAAATCTTTTAGCGCAAGCAGCGTCGGGTAATTACGATGGTAATGCAAAAGATGTTACTGAGATGGATGCGCTGGTTTCTTACCTACAGTTACTAGGTACGATGGTTGACTTCAGTAAATTTGACGAAGGTCATTTTGCTAAGTTCCGTTAATTGGTTGAAGAGCTATAAGGAGTAAATCACTATGTTTGAATGGCTTAGCTGGTTTACTCATATGGAAAATACTAAACCGTTTGTATTAGTACTATTTTCGATTACATTTGTTTTAATTTTGCTTTACGTTTTTACAAATAAAGATCGAAGCAAACGGTTTGAGTCTTACAAGAATATTCCGTTTCAAGAAAAAGATGAAGACGGGCAGAGTAAGGATAGAAAAGATGAGCACTGAAAAAAATAAACCTACAGTACAGACCACGGGTCATGCGTGGGATGGTGATATACAAGAATTTAATAATCCGCTGCCAACGTGGTGGTTGTGGACATTTTATGCGACAGTGATTTTTACTTTTGTATACTGGATTATATTCCCTGCGTGGCCGGTAGGTGGTGATTACACTAAAGGTGTGATGAATGAAATTACCTATAAGACCAGCGATGGTAAAGAAACGACAACGCATTGGAACACGCGCGCATTATTCTTAAAAGAAATGCAGGATGCTCGTGCAGACCAGAAACAATACCTGAGTAATATTAATGCGTCGACATTTGAACAAATTGCATCAGATGAAGAAAAAAGTGCATTTTCTTATTCATCTGCAAAAGTATTATTTGCTGATAACTGTGCTGCTTGCCATCAGGCAGGTGGTGATGGTGTGGTTGGTTATTATCCAAACTTATTAGATGACGCCTGGTTATGGGGTGGTAGTTATAGCAAAATTCAGGAAACTATTGCAAATGGACGTAACGGCTCAATGCCCGCTTTCAAGGCACGTTTAACTGAAGAGCAAACCTCTGATGTTGCTGAATATGTTTTAAGTTTATCAGCTAACACGGTAAATGTTTCTGCAGCCAAACGTGGTAAAGCCATTTTTGCTAATGATGGAGGCTGTGTTGCCTGTCATGGTAATAATGCAAAAGGTATAACTGCCATGGGTGCGGCAAATCTTACTGATAAGATTTGGACTATCGCTGATGTGAACGGTGCTGAATCTATTGAAGATAAAAAATTAGCGATTATGGATGTTGTTAAAAATGGTAAAACACGTCAAATGCCTCCATGGAAAGATCGTTTGTCTGCAACAGAAATTAAAATGCTGACGTTCTATGTTAAACAGTTATCAGCTAGTAAATAATCTCGAAAAGCGAAAAGCGAAAAGCGAAAAGTTAGATAACGGCGTTAAAAATATTATTTAAAATGCTCACTTACTTATTGTAAGCTCCGCTTTTAAATAATATTTTTGCTTTGTTCTCTAACTTCTCGCTATCCGAGATGGCACATTGATTTACTAGTGTGAAAGATTAAAAGAGGATGTGTTTTTTACATATCCTCTTTTTAGTATCTGGAAAAAGGTTTTAAATGAAAAATAAGATGAAAGTTGTAGGGTAGCTATCGCTATGCCGGAAGAAGTTTTATTTCAGGAACGGATTGAGATATTTCCACGCTCGGTTAAGGGGCGCTATCGCTCGATAAAAACGGGCATTCTTATTTTAGCTTATTCTGTTTACTTTCTTTTACCCTGGTTACGCTGGTCGCGCGAAGTCGGGCCTGAACAAGCGATACTTTTTGATATTGAGGGCCGTCATTTTTATATTTTTGACCTGGTTGTTTATGCGCAAGATATTTTTTGGTTGGCGGGACTTCTGTTAATTGGCGCTTTTCTGCTCTTCTTTGTTACCGGGCTTGCTGGCCGTGTTTTCTGCGGTTATTTTTGCTTCCAGACTTTATGGACCGATGTTTTTATTTTTATTGAAAGGCTGGTTCAGGGTGAACGTAATACGCGAATTAAATTGTCGCAGGCTGCATGGTCAAAAGACAAAGTTATTAAAATGGGCTTAACCCATTTTCTTTGGTTTAGTGTATCCCTCTTAACCGGCTTGTC
>Ga0316209_1000538_pt1 | contig 63816 bp, 56 predicted proteins | sample 6monopyrite_MG_FD_204945 | JGI IMG/M metagenome (GOLD analysis project Ga0316209, IMG submission 204945) | Microbial mat bacterial communities from mineral coupon in-situ incubated in ocean water Damariscotta River, Maine, United States -... | ecosystem: Environmental > Aquatic > Marine >... | reverse complement strand
CTGCAGGTAAAATTGTTTATGGTCAGTTATTACTTCAGGCCAACTCTGATGTTCCATTTACTGTGCTAGCTCAGATGGTAAGTGGCCCTCTTAAGGGGTGGAAGCTTATGGGTAAATTTCAGATTATTGATGATCTGAATCTACTTGGTATAAAGTTTACAGCAGCGGTAAACGATGATGGTAAAACATATAAAGTTAAGGCTGTAATGCTTAACCCTGATAATGGACTTGCTGCCATGAGAACGAGTGTTGATCATAGATATTTAAGGCGTATAGTATTGCCGATGGCTGCAGAATTTATATCTGGATATGCGAGTGCTATAGCTGAATCTGGTCGTACATCTGTTACTGTTACGGGGCAATCTGTAGTTTCTGCTGAGAATCCGACAACTGATAAGCAAGATGTTGCTACTGGGGTAGAGGGCGCCGCTGATGAAATTGCTACTATTTTAGAAGATTTTGGTGAGGTTCCGGTAAAAATTGTTATTGATGCTGGCACTCCAATTGGGATTTTCTTTACTAGAAGTGTGCTATCTACTGATGAGGGCGTTACTGCTGGTGGATTATGATAGGTAATTCCATGGGAATTATATGAGATTTGATGCTATTAATTATTCTATAAAAAAGTTTAGTTACTTAATATTAGTTAGTATTATAGTTACTTTATCTTACTTGTTTTTTTTACTCTTTTATAGTGGGTCATTACATAAGAGTAAGCCCATAATAAAACTTGAGATCAGCGATTTATCTGATACACCCTTGAGTTCAGATATAATAATATCAGAAAAAGGAAAAAACTCCTCTAGTGTTGTGGTATTAGAGGTTAGGGGGGGTAGCTTTTCTGATGGCGATGATATTTTAACGCCGTTGCCTGATTTCCTTTTATCTGATGGGTTGCCAATACTTTTAAATGACAACTCTTCTGATGTCGTGGTTCCGAATAATATTTCAGGAAATATAGGTGGTAAAGATATACTTAGTGAGTTACCTGGCACGCATTCAAATAGTGCTGATATTGCTAATGATGATTCTATCAATGAACGTTTGGGGCAGTCCAAGTCTATCGATAATAATGCAGTTCCTACTGTAAATATTCATAATATTTGGAAGGTTGTAGGTGCAAAAGATGAAGCCGCTATAATTTATAATAACATTACTGGTGAAACCAGAGCTGTTTATGTTGGAGATACTGTTCGTGAAATTGGTAAAATCAAGTCAATTGAAGCTGTAAATGGTAAATGGACGGTTATTGGTAGTAATAAAAGCATAGATCAGTAAATAAAGATTTCCCAAAAATTAACTTTACATGTATAATATGGTAATCAAGAATGTATAAAAGTGATTAAATTTGCAATATTATTGCTTAATGTGGTGTAATACTTGTAAGACTATAAGGAGCAAAAAAACAATGAATAAGAGCTTATTCTCCCTGTTATCAGGTTTAATCTTAACGGTATTATTTTCCGAATCAGCATTTGCGACGCCTCAATTTGATGATATTGGTCAAAGTATTACAGATAGCATGAGCTCTTTGCCAGGGTTAGTTGCTGCTTTTTCTTATTTATCAGGTATAGTTATAGCAGTTTCTGCAATATTTAAGACAGTTGATCATGTATCAAATCCTACGCAGACACCTGTCCGCGTTCCTGTTGTTAGGTTTCTTATAGGTGGCGCTCTTTTTTCACTCCCTATTATTGCAGAAGCTGTCATGACTTCCATTAATGGTGGTACTCCAGTGATTTTTAGCTCTCAAGGAAATATGTTATTAGCTTTGGGCTCTATTCTTGGTGTCTTATCATCAGTTGTTACTTTTGGGCAAAATGTTAATTTTATTTTGCAGACAATGATTTGGTCCGTTGAATTATTACCGGGATTGATTGCTGCAACGGCATATTTACTGGGTCTTGTTATCATGGTTTCTGCTTTATATAAAACCAGAGATCATGTTGAAGATCCTCAGAGGGTTCCTATGAAGGATGTAGTTATACGCTTCATTACTGCTGGCGCTCTTTTTTCTCTTCCTACTATATATAATGCTATGCACGAAACTATTACTAGTGGAGGTTTAGGTATTTTAGGTACTATTGCCGCTTTGTTATCTCCTGCTGGTTTCTTATGGTCTTCTCAGGCAGGGGGGTTTGGCTGCGGTATTACGTCTGTAATTATTCCGGGTATAACTACTCCTACTTTGGGTGATGTTATTTGTATGTCAATGATAAATACAATATCTTTTCCTACGTTTTTAGCCGCTGTTGCATATTTGATCGGCTTAGTATTTGGTTTTTGGGGTATATTGAAAATTCGTGACCATGTAAATGACCCATCAAGAGTTCCTGTTACTGAAGGGATTTCAAGGTTTATAGCTGGAGGAGCATTTTTTGGTTTGCCTTTTGTGGTTTCTGTTGCTCAGATGTCTGTTGCAAACCCATTGCTAATAGCTGCAACAACCATCAATGGTAATACAGGTTTTAGTGAAACTGTTACAGCAGCTACATGTGGAACCACAAATTCTTTGGATGAGGCCATGGGTTGCTTTATGTTGAATATTCTGGGTCCATCACAAGTTGTTCTTAGCTTTTTTGGTTATGTTGTCGGTACTATATTTATTATGATTGGCATATCTCGTTTGATAAAATCCTCTCAAGAGGGTGCTCGGGGGCCAGGTGGTATAGGTACTTTTACAACCTTTGTGATCGGTGGGATGCTTGTTTCTGCTCAAAGTATTCTTAGCGCTATTGCGGCTAGTATGTTTGGTTATGATTTATTGGCTTTGACGTCTAATTATACTTTTGCTTCTTTGTCATATACTACGGGTATGACTGTTGCTGAGCAGCAAGCGGCGCTAAATGTGGTTGCTGCTGTTCTTAAGTTTATGATTCTTATTGGGATGCTTAGTTTTGTTCGGGGAATGTTTATTCTGCGCGAGGTAGCAGAAGGAAGTCAACAAGCATCTGCAATGTCTGGCGTAACTCATTTGATTGGTGGTGCCCTTGCCGTTAATCTTGGGCCACTGCTTAATGCTATACAAAATACTCTGGGTATTACAGCGTTTGGTGTTACGTTTGGCGGTGGACTATAAAAATATTTTTGTAGGTGCTAACTTATTGAAATTATTTTTAAAATAAATGTGGCAATATTATGGCATCTCTGTTAAGGTAACTTATAAAGTAAGTAATCAATTGATAAATAGGAGGAACATAATGTTCACAAAAACTAAAACTTCATACTATAAACTTGGTGCAGCAATGACACTAGGGATGATGGCAACTTCTGGTGAAGCTGAAGCTGCTGCTAATAACTTCGGTTCCATTGCGAGTAACATCAATACATCTATTTCATCTCTTCCAGGTTTGATATCTGCTCTGGCTTACCTATTTGGTATTCTTTTGGCTGTTCTTGGTGTGATGAAAATTAAAGATCATGTTGAAAACCCAACACAAACACCATTGAAAGACGGTGCTATTCGTTTGCTAGCTGGTGGTATGCTTTTCGCTATTCCAATCTTGCTAGAAGCAATGGCTGAAACTTTAGATTCTAATAATCAGGGTTCAGGTGCATCAGCAACTGGTCTACAATCAGTATCTTTTGGTACTATTTAATACTGTTAGGTGTTCATGGGACAATTACCCATATCACTGGGGATTCCAAGGCAAAAATTGGGATCCAAAAAGACAAAAGGTGGAGCCAGTAATTCTGGCTCCACTTCTTCTGCTAAGGGTGCTTCTGTTATACCTAAGGAAGTGAAGCAAAAGATTTTTAGTCGTGACGATGATGTGTGTCAATGTTGTGGTTTTAAATCGAAAAAATATCAAGAAGTCCAAGCTGTTAATGGTATTATAACTGATTTGTCAGAAGATAATCTGAAAACTACCTGCATTTTTTGTAGTCAATGTTTTAATCTTGATAGGGTTAGCTCTATGCGCTCAGGTGTATTGTTATGGCTTCCAGAGATAAAGCAGTCAGACCTACATCATATTTCTCGAGCTATTTACGTGGCTAGAATTTCTCAAGGGCCCATAGCTGATGCTGCTAGAAAGGCTTTAGATTCTCTTATGTCGCGGCGTGAAGCTGTTAGATCCCGTATTGGAACTGATGATCCTTATATACTGGCTACGGTTTTGAAAGACTACCTTACAGATTCCCACTATAATAATCGTGATAAAAAAATAGAAGGTGTTAGGTTATTTCCTTTGGATCGCCGAATTATAAAAGAATCTGATCTGGAATTTAACCAATTTCCTCAAATACTAGCCTATTGGAGATCTAAAGATGGTCCTTTTGGTGGTAAGACGCCTCAGAAGTGGTTTGATATATATCACCAAATACAAAATGTAGCTTAGAGGCTATCGTTTATTTTCATAATTCACATTGAGCATTTATTTAGTAATTTCTATAGTAGATAATAATAATCTGTTATATAAATTTTTATTATTATGAGGTAGAATCACTAGAATTTAACAAGCGGAATAAGCAAAAATAATATGAATTTAGCTGATAAATTACTAGCGCCATTTCAAAAGGCTTTAAGGCATTCGGTTTCGTCTTTTATTAGACTGGAGACTATGGAAAATGAAACAACACTTGTATCCACAGATGGTTCGTTGGTTTCCTATGTAAAAATAGAAGGCAGCAAGCAAATAATAGGGGATGAAGAGTATGAGGCGATTGTAAATTCTTCTAATATTAAAATAGGCGCACGCTTTGATCGACTGGGTCATGCAATGCAGGCTTATTTTGTTAGAGATCCTGACCGTATAAAGGAGAGTTTAACAGAGCAAATCGCTCCAAGTAGGCAGAGCGCTGAAAATATAGGCATGGATTTGGAGGATTTGTTTGATGAAAAAGTATCTCATTTATCAAGGTTTTTGAGTCATGAAGAGCAGTATTTTGTGCTATGGACCAGACCTTCTTGCCTTTCAAAGAATGAGTTAAAGCGGGCTGGTGAAAATGTAAAAGAGGAAGGTAAAAACTGGGTTCCTGCTGCTGGAGCTCAATATCCTTATGGTGTGTTGGAGCCATTAAGAACTCGTCATAAAAGTTTTATTGGCGCAATGATGACTGCTTTTGATGAGCTCAGCATTGAGTGTTCGCTTATGGAAGTCCATGATGCTTTAAATGCTATAAGATCTAATCTTTTTCCTGATCGTGCAAATGATAAGTGGCGAGCTTGTTTGCCGGGAGATCCTATTCCTCCTAGGGCACCCCAGAGTTCTGTTGATATGTCTGACATATTATGGCCTAACTTGCCAGGTCAGATTACAGCTGGCGATGCAAAGGTTCTTGGTAAATCAGTCGTGAGAATTGGCAATCTATTATGGGCCGGAGCGGATATGTCATTGGGACCAATGGAGGCCACGGCTTTTCCTGTGTTCTTGAACAGATTGGTTGAAGCTGACATTCCGTTTAGAATCTCATTTCTTATAGAGGGAGGTGGCGCGGCATCTGTTGCTTTTAGAACTTTTGCAGCTACCATGATGGGGCCTACAAACGCTGGTAACAAGCCAATAAAATATTCTTTAGAAAACTTAACTACCTTAGCCAGAAGTGAGCCCGTAGTTAAAGTTCGTGTATCTTTTGCAACTTGGTGTAAGGTTGAAGAAAAGGGGCAGATCCTTGATAGATTGTCAGTTTTGCTACAGTCTTTTGAAAGTTGGGGGTATTGTCAGGTTAATGAATATTCTGGCGATCCATTAGATTGTGTAATGTCTTCTGCAATGGGTATACATTGTGGAGGTACTGCTGTCACTGGTATTGCTCCAATGATTGATGTTATGAAATTAATTCCGTGGCAAAGACCTTCTAGCCCATTTGAAAATGGAGCAATGATTTTTAGAACTCCGGACGGAAAAATTTGGCCATACCAAACAGGGACTAATTTAACTACGACTTGGTTTGACCTTATTTTTGCGCAGCCGGGTGGTGGTAAATCTGTTCTGCTTAATACGTTGAATTTTGGGACATCTGTTACTCCAGGTTTAAGTAATTTGCCTTATGTGGCGGTTATTGATATTGGTCCATCATCTTCAGGTCTTATTTCTTTAATAAAAGAAGCAATGCCACTTAATAAGCAACATTTAGCATCTTATTACAGGCTGCAAATGGCGCACCAATATGCAATTAACCCATTTGATACGCAACTGGGTTGTCGCTACCCTTTACCTGATGAGCGTAGCTTCTTGGTTGAATTGCTAACACTTCTTACTACTCCTCCTGGATATGATAAGCCTTATGATGGTATGCAACAATTATGTGGTTTGGTTGTAGATGAAATGTTCCGTTGGCGTGATGATGGAGCCGCCAATGCAGAGGCGCGCCCTTATCTTCCACGTCTGGAAATGGAAATTGATGCTGCTATACAAAAGCATAATGTTCATTTGCCGTCAGATCCTTTCTGGTGGGATATCGTGGATAAAATGTTTGAGTTAGAATTACCTCATTTAGCAAATATGGCGCAAAGGCATGCTGTACCTACTTTAAATGATGCGATTACATCGTCTCGTAAACCTCAAATTAGATCTTTATTAGATGAAACTTCTGTTGGGGTTAGTGCAGAGAGTGTAATTGGTGCCTTTGAACGTATGATTACTTCTGCTATTCGTGAATATCCTATATTATCATCAGTTACACAATTTGATATTGCAGATACTAGAATTTGTTCTTTGGATTTGATGGACGTTGCACCGCAAGGTGATGAAGCAGCAGATAGGCAAACATCTATTATGTATATGCTTGCACGTCATGCTTTGGTTCGTGCTTGGTGGATGAGCGCAGATACGTTGCAGAATGTTCCAGAGAAGTTTAGGCCATATCATGCGTTACGTCTTCAGGATATTGGTGAAACCCCTAAACGCTTAAATTTTGATGAATTTCATAGGACAAGTAAGTCTAACGCAGTTCGATCGCAGGTTATACGTGATGTGCGTGAAGGGCGTAAGCGCGGTGTTCAAATTGTCTTAACTTCTCAGCTTATTGATGATTTTGATAAGGATATGGTCGATTTGGCCACGGGTGTTTGGATATTGGGTACTGCCATATCTGATAAAGCTGTTCAGGCGGTGGTTGACAGGTTTGGTCTTTCAAATACAGCTCGTCACGTAATGAGGTTCAAGCTTACAGGACCTAAGTCTATCGGCGCGCCAGCTTTGGTTGTTATTGGCTCTACTTCAGGACGTTATGAGCAGCATATTTATAATACGTTAGGGCCTATTGAATTGTGGGCATTTTCTACATCATCGGAGGATGTTGCAATTAGAAATCGCTTATACACTGTTCTCGGCGCTTCTAGAGCTAGGCAGATGTTGGCTTCTGAGTTTCCTGGCGGGAGTGCTAGGAATGAAATTCGCCGTAGGGTTTTATCCAATAGCGAGGAGGGCGGCGACTCTAGGAAGGCTATGATAAGTAGCGTTATTGAAGGTATAGTTGAGGAAATGGTTGAGAAGAGTCGAGAGTCTCAAGAGTTAGAAGATAGTAAACGTGTGAAGTTAAGAATGTAATAGGTAAATGGATCAGAAAGATGAAATATTAAAAGAAACCGTAATAGAGGATGAAAAGCCTAAAGAAACGCTTGCAGATAAATTAAAAGAGCAGAAGAATCGTGCTCGTAAAAAAACAATTAAAAGAACAATTCTGTATGGATTCCTGGCTTTTTTTGCTTATGGGGTATGGTTTTTATTTAAACCCTTTAAAGCCTCAGCTGAATATGGTATTTGTCGATCTATAATAGAGCTTACCGTCCCTTACCCTAGTTCAATATATGTTAGTGAACTTAAAAGTAAACGTGATGGCTCTATGGTTCTTTGGTATACTCATACAGATGCTTTTGGTGAGTACCGTATGGAAAACTTTACTTGTAAATTCCGTATAAATGAACAAACAGGCATTACAGAGCTTGCTGAAGTTAAGATGCGTAAAGTTACAATGGATCCCCAAAAACTTGCGTTTTTGAATAATGCTATGCCGTACTTTGCAGAAAACCCGCTTATTTTAACTTGGCCCGCAGCGCTACCTGATTCTATTGCGGGTTTAAAGCTTGATACGGATAGTTTCAGAAAGGTAAACTTGAGTGATATACAAAAATAGGCTTTTTTATGAAGTATAGAAATCTTGGCCAAACTGATTTATATGTTAGCTTGATTTGTCTTGGTACTATGACGTGGGGGTATCAGAATACGGAAAGCCAAGGCCATGAACAAATGGATTACGCCTTATCCCAAGGCGTAAATTTCTTTGATACAGCAGAAATGTACGCAATTCCACCAACAGCAGATACTTACGGAAAAACCGAGGAAATAATTGGTTCTTGGTTTGCTAAAACTGGCAATAGAGATAAAATTATTTTGGCAAGTAAGGTGGCTGGACCCTCTCTTCCATGGATTCGTGGTGGTGATTATATAATTGATAGAAAAAATATTTTAGAGGCAATAGATGGATCTTTGCGTCGTCTGCAAACAGATTATATAGATTTATATCAGCTTCATTGGCCAAATCGTGGTTCTAATCATTTTGGCCAACATTGGAATTACAATCCGCAATTTCATATAAAAGAAGTTGAAGATAATTTTTTAGAAGTTCTGGAAACGCTTAATGATCTTGTAAAATTGGGTAAAATTCGCCACGCAGGATTGTCAAACGAAACGTCATGGGGCGTAATGAAGTGGTTGCAATTATCCGAGGAAAGAAATTTGCCACGCATGGTATCGATTCAAAATGAGTATAGCTTGCTTTGCCGCTTGTTTGATGGTGATTTGCAAGAAGTTTCAATGGCAGAGCAATGTGGCTTATTGGCATGGTCTCCACTTGCTACAGGTATGCTTAGTGGTAAGTATATTGGCAGTAAGCGCCCAAAGGGTTCGCGTTGGTCATTATTGAAAAATCCTCCTAGAGACAATAAATCTGCTCATGAGGCTGTTACTGCTTATATTAAGGTAGCTAAAAAGCATGGTCATGATGTATGTCAAATGGCTCTGGCTTTTGTGAATTCACGCCCCTTTGTTACGGCAAATATTATTGGTGCAACCACTATGGAGCAACTTAAATCAAATATAGCTTCCGTGGACATAAATCTTTCAGATGAATGCTTAAAGGATATTGAAACCGTCCGTAGGCGATATCCTATACCTTATTGACTTATAGGTTTATTTATCATTTATAAATATATAAACTTTGCAATTATTAGTTTTAATAGGAAGGGAAAGCTGTGCGCTATTTATCAATCTTTTGTTTGTCATTACTATTCCTTTCTTTCTCTACCGTTGCAAAAACCCAAGAGATAAAAGATAAAGAATTTAATAAGGTTATGGACGTATTAGATAGTTTTTCTTCTATCCCTCAAATATTACGCAGAAATATTTTATATGGGAGAGTAAGTGCAAAGGAGCAATATATATCACTTGTTATGGGTTTTTTACGTAAAAACGGCGTTGATATGGTGAAATTAACAATCGATGATTTAGAGGTAAAACAAAGACAAGCATTGTTATCTGCAAAAAAGAAGCAAATTTCCGAGGTGCTTAATTACGATGATAATCTTGATGGTAAGGTAACATTTGATGAGATAGATTCATTTTTTGCAAATAATAAATTTAATATAAATGTAAGAAATAGCGTATATGCAAAGAGAAAAGCCAATGATTTAAAAAAATTGGATATTAGTGGTGATTCAATAATTTCCCACGAGGAAATGCAGCAATTAAGCGATGAAAGGAAAGAGCAGGCATTTAAGCCTATTGTAAAGAATTATAAACAATATTTAGCACTTGATCCTAATAAAGATGGTATTTTAACAGGTAATGAGTTGGAAATGATTGCAATAAAAACCTTTGCATTATTTGATAAAAATGGTGATGGCATAATTTCAGTTGAAGAAAAAAAACCATATTTAGATATGAAACAAACATATGGTAGAGTCATTATGAGTAAGGAACAATGTCCGTTGCCTAAGGTTGATGATAATCTTAAATTATTGGTAGTAAGTGCGTATGAAGGGGCTGCAATTTCAACTGTAACTGCCGCAGGTCAAGATAAAGAAACTAGAGCAGTAAAGGTAAAAATAGGCAAAGATCAACCACATGCTTATCTTGTTCTTACAAGTTTTCGCCCGACTATGTGGAAGCTTGAGGGGGATATTGATGCAATAAAAAAAGTTGTAGTTGCTGGTGGTTTCATTTTTAGAAATACAAAATCGGGAAGCGGTGTTATAGGTATTGATAAAGATAAGGTTGTTTTTGCCAAGCAAGATTGTATCCCTTTCTTTTCTGACAAGACATCACGTAAAATTTATATGGCAAAGGGGGCTGTGCGTACTTTAACAGGAAAAATTCCATATGAAATGAATGGAGCTTATAGTGTCAGAGAGGTTAATATATCTGATAGTAAAATTACCTTTCCTATAAGACGTAATAATATCCCTGCCTCTCCAAAGGCCATTGTTATAAATTCAGGCGATAAACCAGTTATAAGTGGAAGGTTAGAGAGTACTTCCGAAAGATTACAAAGGTTAAGGAATAGATATAAAATTTATATTCCACCAGCACCTGAAGGTTATGATAAAATGTTGTGGAAGAGGTTTATAAATTTCCATTCAGGTGGAATAGTAAAAATAGATCCCACCAAAGTTGTATCAGATGCAAAGGTTGAAAATTATGAGCTATTACCTGGCTTGGCTGGTATTATGGAGCTAATTCGTGATGGATATATGGAAAAAGTTGATTATGATAATTTTCGTATAATAAAGGATATTACAAAGTTTCCTATTGGTTTAGCGAGTGGTGGGTTTATTACCTTTACGGTTGCTAAAGGGGTAAAAATCCCACAAACAAGTGTAGGGAGATTTTGTGTGATTATGGAGGAAACTGGAGAGATTATTGGTAATAAAACAGTTTGCCGTTAGTTTATGACTGATCTAAGGTTTTGATGCTGGTTTTTTGTTTCCATATTAGTACTTTTCCTTATTAACTTTATAATGCTATAAAGCCATTCTATTTATAATAATGGAGATGAAGTCATGGTGGCAAAGAGAAGTTATAACAAGAAAACTATCGGCGATCATGAGTTAAAGCCTGAAACTTTGATGATGTCTTATGGATATGATCCTCAGCTTTCTGAGGGATCAGTGAAGCCTCCGGTTTTTTTGACTTCTACCTTTATTTTTTCTTCGGCAGAGGAAGGGGAAGAATTCTTTAATGTTATGTCAGGGCGTAAATCCGCGCTTGATGGTGATATAGGTGGCTTAATCTATAGCCGTTTTAACCACCCCAATGCAGAGATAATAGAAGACCGCCTAGCCTTGCTTGAAGGCTCTGAAGATGCGGCGGTGATGTCCAGTGGAATGGGTGCTATTAGCTCGGTTCTATTCGGGCTTTTGCGCCCTGGTGACGTTGTTCTTCACAGCGCACCTCTTTACGGCGGTACTGAAACTTTAATCCGCGGAGCTTTGGCAGAATTTGGCATAAAATCATTAAGCTTTTATGATGGTCTTGATAGAAAGGCAATGTCAAAAGCTTTTGAAGAAGCTAAATCACTAGGCCGCTTGGCAATGGTGTTTTTTGAAACCCCAGCTAACCCTACAAATTCATTGGTTGATTTTGAAATGATTGGCGAGCTGATTGATGAAGCTGAAAAATCAACAGGTCATCGCCCGATTTCTGTTTGTGATAATACTATGTTGGGGCCAATTCATCAGCGGGCAGTTCCGCAAGGTATTGATCTGGCTACTTATTCTCTGACTAAATATATTGGCGGGCATAGTGATCTGGTTGCTGGCGCGGTTTGTGGCTCTAATGAGATTATAAAAAAGATTAAATCTATGCGCGGGTCTTTTGGTTTAAATCTTGACCCTCATACATGTTGGATGATTTCAAGGTCACTGGAAACTGTATCAATTCGTATGAATAGAGCAGCCGAAAGCAGCCAAAAGGTAGCGCAATGGCTCGCAGATAATCCATATCACGAGGTTAAGATATATCACCCAGATTTTATAGAAGATAAAAATTATATAGAAGTATATAAGCGTCAATGCAGTGGCTCTGGATCAACATTTTCCTTTGTAATTGATGATATTTCCAAGGAGCAAATATTTAAGCTTATAAATTCACTATCACTATTTAAATTGGCGGTTTCCCTTGGTGGAACGGAGTCTTTGGTTTGTCACCCCGCTTCGACTACTCATTCAGGCGTGCCTAGGGAATTTAGAGAAATTACAGGTGTAAAAGATGGGCTTATCCGTCTTTCTATCGGGCTTGAACATTCTGATGATTTAATCGCTGATTTGAATAATGCGTTTAAGCTTACCTTTGGCGCATGTGTAAATTCAGCAGTGGCTTGAATTATTTTTCCTTATTGATTTTGGCTATGCGCGTTCCTGTAAAAAGGAATGTTGCGATGGATATTATAATGCTGTGAACGCTTGGGATTCCTAAATATGAAACGCTGAGGCTTGAAAAGGTAATTAAAATAATTACAGTCAGTAAATATGGATCTATACGTATAGCGCTATTTGCGGCTATGCTCATCATCATAAAAATTTTAAGAAAAAAAGATTTTTGTTCTTTAGGTAAATCATGAAATTTAACGATTTGCATAAATAGTATGATCATTATGGTGATTAGCAGTGCAAAATACCAAAGTTTAGCAAGGAAGAATAACAAAAGTCCAAATAATCCGAATATTGGGTTTGTTACGTCTTCAAACCCATAACCATCATTACCCGAGCGTGAATATATCATCGGTGGGTTATCTGATTTTATCCATGTTTTCTTATTTGTATTAAATTTGAATATGGCAGGCAGAGGATAAACAGTTTTCCACATAAATACCCAGCATGACTTCATAGATAGACAATATATAATAGCTTGCCCTCTGGTTGGGGTGTAGGCAATAACATATCCCTGTTCATCTCTGAATTGGATTCTGCTAATGGGGTATTTATTGTTTTCTTTGTCGGCTAACGTAAAGGCTCTTTCCATCTTTAGATATTTGTTTTTTCCAAGATTAAAGGTTTTGATCTCTTTTACCTTGTAGCTATCATGTGTTCCTATGAAGGGATTTCCCTTAGTTTTATTGCTTATTAAAACATAAAACCCCATTACGATAGTTATTAGTAATAATATTTGAACTATTTTCATTATGCTCAATCCTTTTTAGGCAATAAAACCCAATAGCGTCCTTGTGAGTTCATTTTACCAGCTAGTAGTTCTGCCTTATCGCCATGTCCCCAGAAAAAGTCGCCTCGTACCGCTCCGTTAATTGCCCCTCCTGTATCTTGGGTAATCATAATTTTGCGCATATTTTTCTGTCCTTCTTCAGGGCTTTCAATATCCACCCATAGCGGTAAGCCGTAGGAAATAAGCGATCTATCAATCGCCAAAGAACGCTCGGGAGTAAGGGCTACTCCTTGTGCTCCTATAGGGCCATTACCTTTTATTTCCCTAAAAAAAACATAAGATTTATTTGTATTCATTATTTCATCGGCTTTCTCAGGATTATCTTCTAGCCATTTTCTTATGCTCTGCATGGAAATATTTTCTTTGGTGAGCGCACCGATTTTTATAAGCTCACGCCCAATGGCATAATAGGGGTGCCCATTTTGCCCAGCATAACCAATGCGCATAATTTTGCCGTTCTTCATCTCAACAATGCCAGAGCCTTGGATTTGCACAAAAAATGCATCTACCGCACTATCAACCCATAGCAATATTTTATCATTATGTGGCCAGTTACCGGAAATAATCTCTGCTCGCTCTTCATACGGCTTTAGATTTCCGTTAACTACGCGCCCTGCAATACGAATGCCTTTTAGCTCTTCTCTAAATTGACCTAAATGCACCATTACCAAATCATCGGGGCGTTTATGTAGGGGGATATTGTAACGCTCTGTCTTTATATGCGACCCTTTAAGAGAAGCCTCATAATAGCCTGTAAACAAGCCAATAGGATTATTGCCATCACTTATTTGGTAGGGAGTAAAATTTTGCTCAAAGAATTGTTCTAGGGTGTTTTGATCCCAATCATCGCCCGTAGTAAATTTTAGGCAGATATTTTTCCAATCGCCATAAGTTCCAGATTGTTTTAATGCTCCGAACTGTTTTTCTGAGGGCTTTTCCATTATTACAAAGCAAGAGCGATCAAAAGCTCTTACAAATCCTGAAAAATCATCACTTCCCCATCTTGGTAATTGCGAAAATGTTGAGGGAGTTAAGGTTAGGCTAGGCTTTTGTTCTTCCTGCGGAGGTGGTTTTTGTTCTGCTTCATCACAGGCAGTTATAATAAGACAGAATAATAATGATAATAAAATGCGCATGAATAAAACCTACCACGCGCATTTAAAAACAGGAATAAAGATTTATATTTTAATGAGTATTGGGAATGGTTTCGTTATCATTTGCCCCGTCTTCACGAGTTTCAATAACCAACCAGCGTGGATCACGAGATTTAATATCACGAGAGAACGTCCAAACATCACGCATCTGCGTTACTTTATCTGGGTGTCCATGAATGATGTTACCTTCTTCGTCTTTTGTAACTGATATTTCATCAGCCCAGAAACGAACAGTAACAAAAGCTGTCTTACCATCAATGCGCGCTTCAACTACTTCGGACTTCTTAATTGATTGAATTTCAGTTTGCATAGTTTCGCCTGACTTTGCTCTGGCTTCTATCGCGCCTTTGAAGGCTTCAAATACTTGTGGCCCTAACAGGTCTTCGAGTGTTTCAAGATCACCATCTGCAAAAGATTCTACGGTAAAGACGAAGGCATCTTGCGCGGCTTGTAGGAAAGCATATACGTCAAAATCTCGATCTGCCTTTGCAATATCAGTTAGCCCATCTTGGGCAGTTTTATTTTCAATGCCCATATTGCTTTTTTCATTGTTCGCAAGTTCTTCTATTAAAGCAAGTTTATCGACGCTCTGGTCAGCATCACCACCAAGTCCAAGAATTTTACCGTCATCTCCTAATTCCATTTTAGGCATGGAGATATTGGATTCGTCATCGGAGCGAGTTCCTAAAATACTGCGTAACCAGAATATCAATCCAGCAGCAATTAAAGCATATATAATCAATTCAGCAGCCACTTTTAGTTCCCTTAATTTTGCGCCTAACTTATATGCCCGACCATAACGTGAATAAAACAATTTTACCACAGTTTTTGTATGAAGAAAGCTTATGCAGTCTTAGAATCTTTAAGGATATATTGGAGATAGGTAGCGTATATATCAAAGATATATAGAGTAATTGGCATCCCGTACGGGATTCGAACCCGTGTTGCCGCCGTGAAAGGGCGGTGTCCTAGGCCTCTAGACGAACGGGACGCACTAGAATAGTCTAAAACTGGTTGTTATATAATGTGTAATGCACCCTAAAGGCAAGCATTTCTTTTGATAAATTTAATTTTTTTTATTTTAAGATTAAAATATGGCTCGTGAGATTAGTCTTTTTCAATTGTGCATTGTAGTGGTTGCTCATTTGCTCTGGCAAAGTCCATCACTTGTGCAACCTTAGTTTCTGCGACTTCATATGTGAAAACCCCACAAACTCCAACGCCGCGCCTATGGACATGAAGCATAATATCTGTCGCTTCTTGACGGTTTTTTTTGAAGACACTTTCAAGGACATGTACGACAAATTCCATAGGGGTGTAATCATCATTTAGTAATAAAACTTTATACATGGAGGGCTTTTGTGTTTTTGGTCTGGTTTTAAGAACCAACCCATGATCTGTTTTTCCGTCATCATCACCATTATCTGGTGTTTCATTTTGGCAAAATATACGGTTCATTATATATGTGTCCATAGCATCAATAGTTTCAAATTTGATTTTTACCTACCATAAACTATAGTGGCAAGTTATTATATCAAGTGTAAATATATTGGGGCAACATAGAAATCCATATATTTGACATAATTAAGTAATTTATGATACTGAGTATGCAGTTAATTACAGATGGAATAGATGGTTATGTTCTCTAAAGGTAAAATACGTATCAGTGCCATATTATTAATTTTCGGCATTATGGTTTCTGCGCAAAATGTGAGGGCAGATGAATTTGGTGAGCGTTTTTATAATCAAACGCCTAAAGGCATGGCTGATTATACTGTTCCACAAGATGAAGATGCTGATATAGCTATGGACGAGGCGGCGCAGCAAATGCAAGACATTATGCCTGCCGCTGGTGATGAGGAAGAGGAAGTTAGTAACAGTTCTTCACTTGAAAATTCTGACGATTCTATAGAGAATAGTGAAGATTGAGTCTTCTGTTATTAATCATTATATTTGGGTAGTATAAAATGTCAGAGATGTCACCTGAAGAAAAATGGAGCTCTATGCTACGTGGGCAGATAATATCTGCTACAATAAATAAAATGATGGTGGTAATTCAGCTTGTGGATCAAAAGGCTCAGGTTCTTATATTCTTGAATTCAATATTGATACCCGTTTGTCTTAATGAGCTTAGTAATCCATCGTTTAAAGATGCGGCCACTATATCAATTATTACATCTGTTTTAAGTATCTTGACTTCGATGATATGTATTTACCCTAAAAGAAAATATAGAAAATCAAGTCATAGAGATATAAATTTGCTGCATTTTAATGACATTGGTCATTTAGAAAAAGACGAGTTTATCAAGATGTTTAAGCCTGTATTTAATGATAGAGAAAAAATTAGTGAAGCTGCTGTAAATGATATATATGATCTATCTAGGCATTCTATAATACCGAAATTCATGTGGCTTAAAATCTCTTATGGAATTTTTGCCTTTGGAAATATATTTGCAATTATATTGGCGGTTATAGAAGCATAGTAAATAAAATTATATTTTTTAAGACGCATCAGCAAAATACAAAGTTCGTTTATCATTAATACAAAAATTCATAATAGCTTCGGCTCGCTTATCCCATGTATATTTTTCTTTAAGGCTGTCATGGGCATTCTTAGCCAGATATTGCCCTATATCAGGATTATCGCGTAGATAATCAATGGCAACAGCCCATTTATATTCATTGGAGGCTGGCGGTAATATGGCATGGCGTTTATGTTGCAATATTTCATGAATAACAGGAAGATCAGAGCAGATTATAGGTTTTTGCGCAGCCATATATTCGAATATTTTCATCGGGGAAATCCATCGTGAAGTATTTCTTCCGGTTTTAATTAGCGCGCGGTGTTGATAAGGCGCTACGCAAATATCAAATGATTTTAAATATGAGGGGATTTCCGAGTGGTCGCGAAAGCCGTAAAAATGAATATTATTATATTTGTTTTTAGTTTGTAAATATTGCACCTGCTTGAATGTACCGCCTAATATATGAAAGTCATATTCAGGTCTGATTTTTGCAATGCGGGAAATAAGCGCAATACCTTTTCCAGGGTTTAGCGATCCTGCATATCCAATATTAAATGATTTCTCTCGGCCTTTCAGAGTGTTTAAATTTTTATCATTGCCCTTTATGTGATCTATAAGATCTGCACCATCATGAGCAACAAATATACTTTCTGGGTCTAGCTCTGGGTATTGTTTTAAAAGGCTTTGCTTTAAAACATCAGATACGGCGATTATACCTTTTAAATTATCTTGTTTTATTAATGAGGACAAAGCAAATTTATGCGCTGGGTGTAATGATAAGCTTTGAGCCTCATAGATTACTGAATGAACTTTCTTTGCATGCAGCGCAAGGGATACTACATCATGCCCATATATAATATCAGGAGGGTTGTTTTGATATTGGGTATTTGCTGCGTTTATAAGCCGCGCATTAGATAAAATCTGTAACGGGGATTCGCTTGTTATTTTTATTTCAAAAGTAGTGTCTATATCATAAATCTTGAATAGATCTTCAGGAGTTGCATTTAGACGACCCTTAGCAAATAAAGTTATGTTATGCTCGGCCTTTTTGAAAGCTTGAGACATTTTCATTACATGCACAGAATTTGAATTTTGTGATGGTAACTTTGTTCCAGAGAAATAGTATATATTCATAGCTGTTCCATAATTCTAATTATAAATATATAGCATATTTCCAGATAGTTTTTAAGTACGTTCCCAAGAGGGAACTTTCCTGCCGAGTAAGTTATATATATAATTTTTATCTACATAGAAAATATCTTCTAGTTGCTGTCTTGTCGCTTCGGATAGGGCTGGATATTTTTTTGGCAATTTTTCTCGTAATTTATCAATAGATTCTTTTGGATTAAAATTATCATCTTTTTCCAGTAAGCTACCTATTTCTAGACCTAAAAACTCTTCAAGTGGATTAAGGTTGCCTGTAATTGGCTCTGTCCATTCTTCATATATAAGTACTAATATATTTTCTTTTGGGTAAAAAGAAAGCCAGTGATCCAAATGGGTTTGATATTGATTTTTATATATCCAGCATCTTCCCGTGGTGTCAGGGGAGCGTAGCCCTGCAAGCTCGGCTTCCATGGCGTGTTCAAATGTACGAACAGTTTCTTTTTTATCTGCAAGTGCGTGATAAAATTGCATGTAAGAACGTTCAACTGGGTTGCGAAGTGTAAAGATAATCTTTGCGTTAGGGCTGCCTTGTGCTGCACGCTCAGGGTTGAATTCTTTTTCTACGTGCAAAACTCTGTTTTTAGGGATTTGTCTTAAAGAACCGAAATTAGTGGCATCTTCAAAAGCAATTCTACAGGATTGAATATTGTTTTTTGGAATTTCTTTTTGCAGAAAAAATTGGTGTTCTTTATTATGCGGAATGAATATTTGGGCGTGGTTATCCATAATATGAGATAATGCGCTAACACCACTGCGAGTTGCTCCCCCAATTATAACGTCCGGATTTTTCAACTTTTTACCCAATCATTTAAAACAAGGGTAGAGTATATTTTCATTTGTTATAATCACGCCATAGGAAAATATTCCGGAAGCCTGTATGCTCATATTTTACAAGTAAATTTATTGTCTGATTTCTTAAAATTTATGAGTTATATTGAAGTAGTAACGGGGTTCGCGGTTGCTTGTTACGTCCACTTCTCGAGTTAGCGGTAGTGCTACACCAAAGCTAGCTTTAGTAGTTTTGGTAATATCAGCACGCGCACCCAATCCAACAGAAACTATAGATTCGCGTTTACCGGCAGATGTTGTTGCATCTTGATTCCATACTCTCCCAACATCATAGAAGCTGAAAAGTTGATAATCATCTATATGTTGAATTTTCTTAGGTTGATTCCATTGTAATTCAAGCTTACCGGATATTCCATCTTCTCCAACAATCTCTGAAGAGTCATAACCTCTACCTATTGTTGTTCCGCCAACACCAAATTCTTCAGAGCTAAGTAATGGTGCAGCAGCTAACTGCCCTTGTGTAAGCATTAGAAGGTTTAAATTACTAGATACGCGTTGTAACCTCTGCATTTGAATGTTTGCTTTTGTAAATTGAGGATTACCGCGTGAGCGTGTAAGGTTTGCATCGCCATCGCCACTTGCCCCAAATATATTTAGTCCCTGTGATACTTGAACATCAACCGCATTTACTCCGACACCCAATAAGGAATCAATAAATTGCATTGTTGTCCCAATACGTACGGTGCGGATACGGTCGCGACGATTATTGGGTTCAAGGTTGTTTTTACTTTCAACATCACGAAAATCTATAGCTGCGCGACCGGAAAAATTCATGCTTCTTGATCTAATGAATGGGTGCGAAACAGTTGCACTGAAGAAACTTGACTTACCTTTAACTTCAAATTGATCTAATGAGCTACCTGGCTGCGTATTCGTCATACTTGCTAATAGGCTGATCTTACTGCCAAATCTGGCTATGGGCTGTTCGTATGATATAGAACCAAATAGAAGTTCGTCTGTGCGGTTTTTATCTCCAGAAATAACAAATTGTGTTCCAATTTTTTCGTTAAGGCCAAGAATTGAGTTCATAGAGCCGTTATATGATGCTTGATATGGCCCAAGAAACCGGCTTCCATGATTATTAAACCCTATTTCGGCTTCATATGCATCACGCTCAATGATTATTGTTAAATCTGAGGCACCAGTGGTCGTTGGAGATGGGCTAAGAACGCTGCGCGCCGTAATTCCTGCAATATCATTTATAAGAAGCAGGTAACGCTCTAGATTTTTTGCATTAAGAATATTATTCTCACGCAAATTATCAGCATATTTTCTAATAAGCTTTGCTTCGCTTTCTTTAACATCGCCATCAATTTTTATTTGATCAACAAAGCCTTCGACAGCTCTTAATTTAACTAGGCCGTTTTCAATGGTTTGTGGCGGCACAATAACCTGTGTAAGAATATATCCATCATTTCTGTATTTTGTCGTCATAGCATTTGCTATGGCATAAACGTCTTCAAGTGATATTTTCTCCCCAAGTTTATTTCTATATAGTGGGTCTACATCATCAGATTCGTATATTCCCACTCCATCAATCTGTAATGTGTCTAAAACAAAAGTTATGCTAGCCGCATTGGGTGGCGCAGTTTGAGTGTCTGTTACCTTAATATCAACTTTATTTGAAAGCTCTGGAAGGCTATTAATGTCTGACAGCTCTTGCCCTATTCTTGATGGATCTGCCGTTGTTGTAGCGTTTTCGACCTGTGCGTAAGCACCCGATGTGGAAACCAGCAATGTGAATAGCGCAGTATAGCTAAACTTCTTCACCATTGATGAAGTATTTTTTCCTTCAAATTTAAACATATCTAATACACCTGAATTTATTGATTAAACGGTACGCACTGAGTTATTAAAAGACATATAGAGCAATGAAGCTTAATATTCCATAGCTGATACTAACTTTTTTTAAGATAGATACAAGTCGTTTCAGTGTTTTTATGTATAAATATAACAATTACCCCATCAAAAAAGTTAAATGAGGATACTTTTTTTACCCATTGAAATACTTGCATTTAGTTTGACAGCAAGCGTTTCTATGGCTTTAGCTGACCAATCTATTTTATTTCACATAAAAAATTAACTTTCTGTTAATATTTTGTTGTATTTTTTTTCTAAAACTGCCATATATGTGCTGATTAAACATGCAGGATCAATATGTAGCACCTATTTTTTGATAGGAACTTAATTTTGGAACGCAACTTGCATAGGTTTGATTAGGGAATAGTTAGGGTAGATATAGCAAATTTAGAGAGGCTAACCAAAATGTACAACGATTCAAGAAAATTATTAATGGGTAATAGCGAACGCAATTTACAGTCAAAGTCAAAAACATTGTTGCTTTCTACGACAGCGGTTATGGTTGGAGCGTTATTGGTTTCTGATACTGCTGGGGCGCAATCGGTAAATGATAATTCATGGAATTACGATACGGTTCTTGATGGTAATGTTACCAAAGATGTTAGTGTTGATAAAATAACAGATATTACAGTTAGTGGCGGTAACGGCTTTGTTGAGGGGAACGCTGATATTAAGGCAGGTCACACTGTTAATGTAGAGGGGTTAGACGGTGCCCGTACGTTTGCTTACCGTGATAACCGCGATAATATAACATCTACATTATCAGGTAACTTAAGCTCTAATATTCAAGTTGTTATAATTGATAAAGACGGTTTGTTCTTTACCTCTCTTTCTCAAATCGATGTTCAGGGGCTTATCGCGACATCTGCTGATGTTGCCGTGGCTGATATAATGGACGGCGGAACGCTTGTTCTTGATAATGTTGGCGATGGCGGAGCAGTAGTAATTGACGGATCAATTACCGTTGCAGAAGCTGGTTTGGCCGCGTTTGTTTCCCCTTTTATTTCAAATAACGGCCTGATTAAAGCCAAGCTTGGTAATGTTGTAATGGCTGCTGGTGAGACAGTTACACTTGATATGTATGGCGATGGCTTGGTTGAAGTCGCGGTTGATGGCGAGCTTGCTGACGCGCTTATTGCTAATGTCGGAGAAATTAAGGCGGCAGGTGGTTTCGTTCAAATAACTGCCAAGGCTGCCAAAGGCACATTAGATAATCTAATTAATAATGAAGGTTTAATCACTGTATCTTCTGCGGAAGTTCAGGGCGGTAAGATTATTCTTTCAGGCGGAAATAATGGAACAGTAAATAATGATGGGGTTTTAAGAACTTCAGAGGGCGGTTCTGTTGATATATCAGGTGAAAGATTTGAGCAGGGTGATGCTGCGCCCTTATTTGCAGCGGCTGCTATAGTAGAAGAAGATGCTCCTATACCACCTAGAAAGCCAGCAATTCGTGGCGGTGATATTACAATTGAAACCGATGGCAGTGTTGAGATTTACGAGGGTAAAATTAATGCTAGGGGCGGAGATATAAATATCGATAATGGCGGCAGTTTTTATTCAGCTAAAGCCAATACATTGAAAACTGAGGGTAATGGTACAATTACCTTAAATCAGAGCATGGGATTGGTTCTTCCAGCACTTAAATTGTCTTCAATTCAAAATGCAGTCGATGCAGTTGATAATTCTGGAGACGGTCAAAATACAATCAACGTAAGTGCAGGTGTATATATAGAGTCTATTGATGTTGATCATGATAATATGACACTTAATGGCGCAAATGCCGGTGTGTCTGGTGATTCAGACGCTCGTGGTGCGGAAACGATAATACTTCCGGGTTCTCCCGCGTTTAATGTAACTTCAGATAATGTAACTATTGATGGATTTTCCATCATTGGCGATGGCGCAGGAAATGATATTGGCGTAAATGTTGATAGTGCCGATGACGTAACCGTTTCTAACAATACTATGATCGGTGTTGATTACGGGGTTTTGGCAGATAATGCAGATTACTTAAATGTTTCTGATAATAAAATTGATCTAGCTCTTGTTGATGCTATTCATGTGGATAGTAGTGATCATATAAGAATAGCAGGAAATGTTATTAACGGCACAGCCGTTGATGGCATAAAAGTTAGCGGTGGTCACGGGGCAACAATACGTGGCAATGAAATCAATGATTCTGGCGATGATGGTATTGATGTTCACGACAATAATAGAGCAATTATATCTGGCAATACTGTAGATACAACAGGATTGGATAACTCCGATGGTAATGGTATTCACCTTGTTAATAGTGGAAGAGCAAGAATAGTAAATAATACTATTGTAGGTGCTGGCGATGACGGTATTGATGTTGAAGGTAGCAATAATGTTAAGATCATTAGAAACAGAGTTAGAGGTTCAGGTGATGATGGTATTGATGTTGAGAGCAGCAATAATGCTCTAATTAGAAATAATAGAGTACGTAATTCTGAAGATGACGGTATTGAAGTACGTGGCGGCGATCTAGTAAGGATATTGAATAATACTATTTCTGAAGCTGGAGATGACGGTATTGATGTAGAGGGTACAGAAGTATCTAACATTAGAAATAATACTATTTCAGATATTGATGATGACGGTATATCAGTAGATGATTTTGGTTCTTCATGGATCGCATATAATGATATTTCTGATGTTGGTGATGACGGAATAGATGTAGATGGCGGTGATTTTGTCTCTATTTATGATAACTGGATAACACGTGTTGGTGAAGCTGGAATCCATGTCGGGGGTATTAGTGGTCTGGATAGAGAGTTTCCCTTTGGAGAAGGCTTTGGTTTCGGATATTATGGCTCTGATGCTGAAATTTTTGATAACACAGTAACATTCGCTGGCGAAGATGGGGTCTATGTTCATAATACGTCATCTGTTTATATTGCTGATAACAACATTGGTCATATCCAAGATGATGGTATTGATGTTCACGATACTGAGCTTTCATACATCGTTGGTAATGTAGTCTCAATGACTGGCGATAATGGTATTGGCGTTGATGGTGGAGCTTACGCTGGTATATTTGATAACAAAATATTGTTAACAGGCGATCAAGGTATTGATATTGACCATGTAAATTGGGGATTTGACGGTCCGCTTGTAGCTCTAGGTAATCGTGATTACGGTTATGGCTGGGCAGTTAATATTGCTGGCAACGAAGTTGCCTTTACTGGAACAACAGGTATCGAAGTTCAAGAAAGCGGTGCAACCAGAATATCAAATAATGATGTTATATTTGCTGGTATGGGCCATGAGCTAAGCCATCTTATAGATAATATTAATGATAGAGCTCTTGATAGCGTTGCTGATGATGCGCCAAGACGTATTGAAATTTCTCGGGAGCTTATACTTGAAGATTATGAGCCAAGCTTCTCATGGGCATGGGGCGATGGTGATGGAATTCACGTTGATGACACTTATGGTTATGGCCCTGGTGGTTGGGCAGTTAAGATTGACAATAATAGAGTTGCCCGCACAGGTGGCGACGGTATCGAAGTTCATGATGCTGGTAGAACAATGATTGATACTAACGTTGTTAGATATGCTGGAATTGATGAAACTGAGTGGTCTGGCTATCGTAGCTTGGGTAGTTTGTTGAATAGTGGTCCATTTGCATCTGAAGGCCGTAGAAACCTTTGGGGCGAGCAAAATATGAATGATGTTATTCGTGACTTTGTTCCTAGACCTGATTATATAGGTTGGAGCGATAATGACGGTATCCGCGCAGAGAACATAAATAATGAGTTATTTGATGAACGCCGTATCTTAGCTGCTCCTGCTTTTTCTGGTCAGGTAAAAGAAGGTGGTAGAGGTTATTATGAGTATGACTTAGTGATTACGAATAATAAGATTCGCAAAACAGGCGATGATGGTATCGACGTTAATGGTGCTGGCCGTACTTTGATCGGGTGGAACAATATCCGTAATATCGGTGGTTATTTAAGTGAAGGCGATTTATATCGTTTTGATGATGAGTTCGAATATGAATTTGAAGGTGCTGACGGCATACACGTGGATAACGTATATGGTAATGGCAGATTTGATCTTGTTGGTGAAGGTGAATATGGATATCGCGGTTATGCTGTAGATGTTATTGGCAACAATATTAACAGAACTAATGATGATGGAATTGAAATAGTTGATTCAGGATCTGCATATATTGCTGATAATATTGTTCGTAATGCTGGGTTTGGACGTGGTGAAGATTACGGTGGATCTGATTATTATGGCGCGGACGGTATCCATGTACGTAACGTATACGGCGAGGGTTTTGGCCCCGGAATTCTTGGTGTTGATTATGCCGTCGTAATATCTGGTAACAGAGTGAGAACGACGGGCGATGATGGCATTGAAGTTAATGGCGCAGGTCGTACATTGATTGATAATAACCGTGTTCGTAATGCTGGTTATGCTGGCGGAAGAAATTACCGAAGTGGTGATCGTTTTGGAGCCGATGGAATAGCTGTTAGCGGAGTATTCGCTCGCGAGTTTTATGATTATGAGGGCGAAGGAGAAGGACGCGAATTTAGAGTATCTCCAAATTACGCTAATCTAGGCTATAGCGTTATTATCACAGATAACAATGTTCGAAATACTGGTGATGATGGTATTGAAGTTACTAGAAGTGGTAGTGCATTGATCGACGATAACTATGTTGATAATGCTATGGGTGACGGAATATTTGTCGAAGGCCCTAGAAAGCGCCTTATAGGCCCTATATTACTTCAGGCTTCAGAAGTGTCATTTGGTATATATGATGATGGTTTTGGCAAGGGTTCTAGATACCGCACAGTTATAACCAATAATGAAGTCACTCATTCAGGAAATGATGGAATTCATGCTATTGATATTCCTGACTTAACTATTTCAGATAATGAGGTAAGTGAAAGCGGTGAGCATGGTGTCTATGTTGGTGGAGCATTCAACGGAGATGTTGAATTTCAAGGAAACACTCTTATTGATAATGGCGTAGAAGAAGAAGTTGCTCAGGCTCGTTTCGAAAGTGGCGATATTGATATGAGTGATTTGGCTAGACCGAATATATTTATCAATACTACTGGAACAGCTTCTACAGCTCTTCAATTTGATGATGTTTACCGTCCATTTGGTGATGATGGGGACTCGGTTGTATTACTCCGCAATTTCTTCGGGGGCGGAAATGGTCTTCGTATAGTTAATGAAACTCTTGGTTCAACTCGCTTTAGTGGATATGCGCCAAATGGTAGTTATTATGTGCGTTTCGAAGACGGATCAATATTAGATCCTATATCTGGCGCGCCAATAGTAATTAGCGGTATGAATGCGTCATTTGATGGTATCGTTCCAAACTCATTCTTAGGCGGAATTCTTCCATCTCCAGTATTAAGCTTTATTGAGGATCGTTTATATGATGCCGATGATAATACTGTTAATGGCAGAGGACAGATTTTCGTAGGTAGTGCGCCATTACCTGGTCTTGGGAATATTCAGGATTTCTTCCGTAACTTTAGATTTGGTGGCGGCACTAGTGGTGGAGCTATTCTAACAATAAATGGCTTGCCGTCTATCGGTGGTGGAGCTGGCGGATTGAATAATATTAATCCTGCTGCTGGAGAAGGCGGTGAAGAAGGTTCTGAGTTTGCTGGTATTAGTCCTGCCGCTGGTGGAGATGAGGGTGAAGCCCGCGAGGTTACTTGTGTTGCTGATGCTCTAAGCTCAATAGGATCGGGATCGGTTACATATAAGTTTGGTGGAACATTTGAAGACGGTATCGCTTCAGAATCAAGATGTGCATCTACTAATATTTAAATTGTAATTATATAATTGAATTTTTAAGCCCTGATATTTTTTATTAGGGCTTAACTTTTTGTTAGAGTTAATCTAGTTTAATAAAAAAACTTGCATCAAGGTGGCTAAATACGCTTAGATGAATAAAATTTTTATATAACAGGGGGTTGCACTTGAGCAATTTTCTGTCAATATGAATCGAGTTGATAAATATCAATAGAGTTAGGTATATAATATGTATCATGATGATAATTGGAACGATGTTACAGGTGATGAGCTTGCAGGGTTTTTAGAGAAAATTAACCCCGTTGATGGTAAATACCGTACATCTCCTGCTAGTACACAAGTTTCTTGGCGTACCCTTCCTTTCTATGAAAGCGTTGCGCTTATACGCGTGAAAGATCCTAATTGGGTTAATAAAAAGATGACAATTTATTATCTAACAGATCAAGGTAATCTGTTTAGGTTGAATGGTACATCTCCGCCAATTCATGAAGTTAACAGTAAGGCTCCAATCAAGATAAATGAAGATAATGTTTTGGATTATCTGAAGTTTTTCTGCTTTTTTGTGCGCGGCGATGAAGGTCCGTTTTATGTTTCAGAAGATATTATGGATCCTAATTTACCTCAGGATATGGACGCTACAACTAAATCAGTTGTTGAGGGTACTATACGCCCTGCCAGTTTTGAGGGTATGAATGAGCAAGGACATTTCCTTTGTGATGCTGTTGTGTTCTATTCCAATGCACTATTTATTGCAAATTTTTCGGTTCAACAAAGTGGCATGATTGAAATGCTTAATGATGAGCCAATTGCTGGAGATTTAACATCAAAAGTAGATCAGCCAATTGCTTAATTATGCTGAATATTTGTTATTCTAGGCCGCGTTTGCGGCCTTTTTTAATGAATATAGATATTTTTAGCACCCTTTCATTTGACAGTGGCGTTATAAGTAGGTATAAACTCCAATCCGCTTAGTGGAGAATTAAGAATTTATATATCTTTAGGGGTGTTATACTTTCTAAAAGAGATAAAAAGAGGTGGTTTTATGAAACAGAAACGTACATTCCAACCAAGTCGTTTGGTTCGCGCTCGTCGCCATGGTTTTCGCTCTCGTATGGCAGACCGTAGTGGTCGTGCAATCTTGGCACGTCGTCGTGCTAAAGGCCGCAAGCGCTTAAGCGCTTAATATTACGTTATGCGTATTTCAAAGAAGGGTCTGCCAGCAATGAAGATGCTGACGGATCGTTTGTGCTTCTTGGAAATTCAATCAAAGGGTAAGAAATGGGTTTCCCGTGGCTTGGTAGTGCAAATAAAAGAAAATAATTTGGGCTATAGGCGCGTTGGATTTACAGTTAGTAAGAAAGTCGATAAATCTGCGGTTAAGCGTAATAGAATAAAACGGCGCTTACGTGCGGTTTCCTCTGATGTTTTGCCCCTGTGTTCCAAGGATAGTTGTGATTATATTCTGGTGGGTCGTAGGGGCGGTTCTGAGCGATCTTATGATTTAATGATAAATGATTTAAAATGGTGTTTGAAAAAGACGGGATATTATCATAAAACAGAGCATGATAATAAATAGGGGCTAAAGATTGTTGTGATAGCGCGATTATTCCGGTTACTAATAAAGATATATTCCTATATGATCTCTCCCATTATTGGGCGTAATTGCCGTTATTATCCAACATGTTCGTGCTATGCAGATAAGGCTATAGAAAGACATGGAGTAATTAAGGGCGGATTTCTTGCAATTATTCGTATTTTAAGATGCCACCCTTGGAGCAAACATTCTTATATTGACCCTGTTCCTCAGGAATTTATTAGGAAACATCAAGAGGGTACGTGTGCTTCTGAAAAAACTTCTGAGCGTCATTTTAAAGATATTTAATATAAAGGCAGTAGCTAAAAATGAATAATGATAAAGACCAAATGCACCCGCAAGACCTAAAAAATTTGATAATTTTTGCTATAGCCTCTATGGCGATTTGGTTTTTGTATGAAACCTATATCCTTGGCCCTCAGACAAAAGCTTTGAAAGAAGCTAAGAGTGCTAGGGCTGAGCTATTATTAAAAGACCCTAGTTTAATTGATGATGTAAAAGAGCTAACTCGTGAAGAGGCTTTGGCCAAATCTGATAGAATTTATTTTAGCAATAAAGAAGTGTCTGGATCTATATCATTGGTTGGTGGCATAATTGATGACCTAAGTTTGAATAATTATTTCAAGACCTTGGAAAAGAAAGAAAATGTACAAATTCTTACGCCAGACCATGTTAGAGGTTCTCGATATGTTAATTATGGCTGGGTTAGTGGCGATAGATCACTTAAATTGCCAGATGCTTCATCGCTATGGCAAGTTAGTGGAAATAGGGATTTAAAGCCGAATTCACCAGTCACATTATTTTGGGATAACGGTGAAGGATTGCGATTTGAGAGGGTTTTATCACTTGATGAGAATTATGTATTCAATATCGCGCAGAAAGTAATAAATAACTCTGAAGAAGATGTTTACCTTCACCCATATAGTTTGATTACGCAAACGGGCATACCTGAGGACTCTTATTCAATGTGGGTTGCTTATGAAGGGCCAATGGGATTTCTTGGTAGTTCTTTAGAGCATATGGGCTATAGTTCAATGGTAAAAGAGCCTAATAAAAAAACAGAAGCTCAGGGTGGCTGGATTGGTTTTTCAGATAAATATTGGCTTACTGCTTTGATACCTCAGCAAGATCAAATGGTTAAATATAGGTTTAAATATACGCCAGATCCTATCAAAACACTCTCTCGTAAAAAGGGTAAATCTAAGCCAGTTCAAAATCAAAAATACCAAACTGATTATACATCATCAGAGATTCTTATAAAAAATGGAGAATCTGGTGAGTATTCTTACCATCTTTATGCTGGTGCAAAGAAAGTTTTGCTATTAGAAAAATATCAAAAAGAAATAGGCGTTAATAATTTGGACTTAGCCGTGGATTTCGGTTGGTTTTGGTTCTTAACTTATCCGTTTTTCTTGGCTCTGCATTATATCGGCTTGTTGGTTGGTAATATGGGGGCTGCTATTATTCTTCTCACAATATTACTTCGTAGCGCAGTATTTCCTCTTACCAGAATTTCGTATCATTCTTTTGCTAAAATGAAGGTGGTCACGCCTCAAATTACAGAATTAAGAGAAACATATAATGATGATAAGGAAAAGCTTCAGGCTGAAATTGTTAAATTATATCAAAAAGAAGGTGTTAACCCTATGTCTGGTTGTTTGCCGATAATAGCGCAAATACCAATCTTCTTTTCCTTTTATAAGGTTCTCTTGATGACAATTGAGGTTCGCCATGCCCCATTTTTTGGCTGGATACAGGATTTATCTTCAAAAGACCCAACTTCAATGTTTAATTTATTTGGATTGCTTGATTATGATGTATCTTTCTTGCCCACTATAGGCGTTTGGCCTATTTTGATGTTGGTTGTTATGTTGATGCAGAAAAAGTTAAACCCACCCCCTCAAGACGCTAATCAGCGTTTTATGATGAATATATTTCCGTTTTTTATAACCTTTATTATGGCTAATTTTGCATCAGGTTTGGTTATTTATTGGACGGTAAGTGCTGCCATGTCAGTTATGCAGCAGGCTTATATAATGCATTCACTTGGTGTTCCCATCTATATCTTTAATAAGGATAAATTTAAGGAAGAATTAGAGGAAAAAAGTGAGGAAGGGCCTGATGTCCACCCTTTGGTTGAGATGGCTGAGGATGAGGTTGAAAAAGCAATGTTTGGCGATGGTGATGAAAAATCTGGAGCTGAAGAGCCTAAGCAAGTGATTAAGCCGCTTAAGCCTAAAAAGAAAAAAAAGAAAAAATAGAAGATGACTGAAGAATTCTCTAGTGAAGAGCGCGAGCAATCACGCAAGTTATTTGCAGGAAATTGCGATTTTATGCTAGGTGTTGCAGGTTTGCAGCAATTACCAGAGGCGGAAGTACCTGAGATAGCATTTGCAGGGCGATCTAATGTTGGTAAGTCTTCTTTGCTTAATGCTTTAACTGGGCGTAAGGCGTTGGCGCGCACATCACATACGCCAGGGCGTACGCAAGAGCTTAATTATTTTAATCTTGGTGATCATATATATATGGTCGATATGCCAGGTTATGGATATGCAAAAGTATCAAAAGAGAAGATAGCAGCATGGACATCATTGATATTTTCTTACCTTAAGGGCAGGCCAACGCTACGGTGCGTTTTTATTTTAGTGGATTCTAGACATGGCGTTAAACCCAGTGATGAAGAGCTTATGAAGATGTTAGATAAATCAGCAGTTTCATATCGTATAGTGCTAACCAAAATTGATAAAGTGAAACGCGAAGATCTGGAAAAACTATTGAATAAAACAACAGGAGTTGTGAAAAATCACCCTGCGGCTTATCCCGAAATTCTAAAAACAAGCAGCTTTAAAAATGAAGGTATTGAGGAGCTGCGCTGTGTAATTCGGGGTTATGGTTTGATTTAGCGATCTAAAATTACGCTGTAAAAGCTATAGGCCGTGGCCGTGTTGTTACTAACGCAAAGAGAGATGTAACCTTCGCACGCCGCGCAAGAGGCAATTGTTAAATCAGAGTTTGAGGCAGTATTTAGTAAAAACTCACTCATATCACCACTTAATGCTGGAATGCTAATTGACCCAATAATTTTTTTATTGATCTTTTCACATACAGCCCTAGATATTTGATAAGCGGTTAACATAACATCTGTCCCTGCGGTTTTTGTCCATTCAACATTGTTGAATCTGTCTAAATACCAACCTGCGGGCGGAGTTGATGATATTTGATATATGGCTTGCGCTGGGATAGTGGCGGCGGTTAGCCCTCCACCTTGAGGGTGATAAACTTTATGAATATATGGCGCGTTAGAAAACCCTGCTTCACTTGGCTTTGTAAATATAAGATCATCGATATTTGAGCCAGTGAAGCTCATTTGTTCAATAATAGACTTTACTTGCGAGGCATGAGTTATTAGCTGCATAGCGTATAACTCTGCCTTGGCATCATCAATTTCAGATGTGCCAGAGTTACGAGATTGCCTTGATAGTGTAAAGCTGAGACCTGCGAATAATGCAATGGCGATTAGAACATATATTAGAGCGTTACCTTGGGCATTATTATATTTTTCTTGGAACTTATTGCTCATTTCGTTCTCTTTTTGTTTTCATTTTTTTCATTTTGCTTTATGCTGTGAATCGTTAATTTAAAATATCAGAGATAATCAAAGAAGGAAAATGATATGGCTAGTTTTTGGTTTGCCATTGGCGGATTTTTATTAGGCGCAGGACTTAGCGCATTTTTCTTTATATTTGAACGGCAAAAACATGTTTCTTCTAATGCTATTGAAGTTGATAGAAGTAGGCAATTTAAGGAAATGGCAGATTCGTTGGAACAGGAAAATAAAGAACTAGCCTCTGATATTCAAAAATTGCGTGAAGATTCAGTTCGGCTTGATGCAGAAAAGAAGTCCTTTGAGCAGCGTATAGTGCAGATTGAAGAGGATAGAAAGAAGCATGAAGAGGCCTTAATCAACAGATTTGAAAACCTTTCTAATAAGATATTTGATCAGAAAAATGAGAGCTTTAAAAAGCAATCACAGGAGAGCATCTCAACTTTGTTAAATCCTTTAAAAGAAAAATTGGGTGAATTTGAAAAGAAAGTGAATGATTCTTTTGGCAAGCAATCGAAAGAGCAATATTCCTTAAAAGAGGAAATAAAAAATATTGTAGAATCAAATGAGAAGATAACATTGCAAGCAGAAAGCCTTGCCAATGCTTTGAAAGGAGATAGTAAAGTTCAAGGTGATTGGGGAGAAATTATTCTTGAAAAGATACTTGAGAATTCTGGTTTGCGTAAAAATGTTGATTACACCGTTCAAGGTGGTGGTTTGAATTTACGTGATGTTGATGACCGTTTGCAAAAACCCGATGTTATTGTTCAATTACCTGAAAATAAGCATGTGATTATCGATTCCAAAGTATCACTTACGCATTATGAGAGGTTTTTTTCTGAAACAGATAATGATGAGGGGAGTGTTCATCTTAAGCAGTTTCTTGCATCAGTGAAAAAGCATATTGGGGATTTAGAGCAAAGACGCTACCAAGATACGGAAAAATTGGGAACGCCTGACTTTGTATTGATGTTTATCCCTATCGAAGCGGCTTATATCTTGGCGGTGCAAGAGGATTCGCAGCTACAAAATTATGCTTGGAATAAAAAAGTCGTGCTGGTTTGTCCAACCACTTTATTCGCAACATTAAAGACCATTGCCTCTGTTTGGCGGTTGGAGCTTCAGAATAAAAATGCATTGGAGATCGCGCGCCAAGGTGGTCAGCTCTATGATAAAATAGAAGGGTTCGTACGTGATATGCAGATTATGGGTAAGCAAATTGATACTGTTGGTAAAACATATAATGGGGCAATGAATAAGCTTTCCGATGGTAGAGGTAATATATTAAGCAAGACAGAGAAGCTAAAGGAATTAGGAGCAAAAACTTCTAAATCTTTGCCGCAAGAGTTATTAGATAGTAATTCCACTGCCGAAGGAAATGATCCTGAATTCATAGAAAGTGAAAAAGATCAGGCTGCATAAATGATAAATACACTGCTATTACTTGACCAAGCTTAAAAAACATATTATCGGTTTGTCCCATGATAGATTATGAAATTATTACAGTGCCTGATCCCGTTTTAAAACAAAAGGCGCAACCAGTTAATAAAATTGATGATGCTGTTCGTTCTCAAATGGACGGCATGTTGTGCGCTATGTATGATGCACCCGGCATAGGTTTGGCGGCAAATCAAGTTAGCCTTCTTAACCGTGTTTTGGTTATGGATCTATCTCGGCGAGATGATGAGAATCAAGAAAATCCTAATCCTATTTGTATGGCCAATCCTGAAATAATATATGAATCTGAAGAGATGAGCGTTATGGAAGAAGGTTGTCTTTCAATTCCTAAGCAATACGCAGATGTAGAGCGCCCTGCAATAGTTAGGGTTAAATATCTGGATTATAATGGTAAGGACGCAGAATTAGAGGCCACAGGTTTGCTATCGCATTGTGTGCAGCATGAGATAGATCATTTAAACGGGGTTTTATTTATTGATTATCTTTCTAGCCTAAAGCGCAATATGATTTTGAAAAAAATTCAAAAATTGAAAAAGCAAAATCTATTATAGCCGTAAGGGGGATTTATGGCTGAATCATCTTTAAAAATTATATTTATGGGAACACCTGATTTTGCTGCGGTGGCATTACAGTCATTGATTGATAGCGGGCATGAGGTTATATGTGCCTATAGTCAACCACCCCGTCCTAAAGGTCGTGGACATAAGGTTCAAAAATCCCCAGTTCATAGGCTGGCTGATGAAAATAATATTCCAGTTTATACCCCTAAATCTTTGAAAGGTCAGGAAGATCAGGAATTATTCGCTGCTCATAATGCTGATATAGCAGTGGTAGCTGCTTATGGATTATTATTGCCTGAGGAAGTTTTAAACGCTCCCAAATATGACTGTTTGAATATTCATGCTTCAATATTACCGCGTTGGCGCGGGGCTTCACCTATTCAGCATGCAATATGGAAGGGTGATGATATTTCTGGCGTTACCATCATGCAAATGGATAAGGGGCTTGATACTGGTGATATGATTGCAACGTCACAAATTCCTATCGATAATGAAATGAGTGCAGCAAAATTACATGATGCTCTGGCAGAAATAGGCGGGGAACTTGTAATAGACGTATTGAACGATTTTGCTGAGGACAAAGAAATTCAATATCAAAAACAAGATAATGAATTAAGTAATTATGCACCGTTGCTGAAAAAATCAGATGGTAAGATAAATTGGCAGCAAAGCGCCGTGGAAATTGATAGGCAAGTACGCGCTCTTACCCCTTGGCCCGGTGTTTGGTCGGTTATCGATGATAAGAGATTTAAAATATTACAAACGCAAGTTACATATAAGAAAACTGATAAATCTGCGGGTACTATACTGGATAAAGATGGATCGGTTTCCTGCGGTGATAAGGGCATATTAAAGATTATTACAATTCAGCCTGAAGGGAAAAAAGCTATGGATTTTACTTCGGTGCTTAATGGTGGTTATCTCAAAATTGGTGATGTTTTTTCATGACGCGCTATAAATTAACTATAGAATATAGGGGGAGCGATTATGCAGGTTGGCAACGGCAAGTTGATGTTCCTTCAATACAACAAGCAATAGAAGAAGCAATTTTCGGCTTTTACAGGAAAGAAGTTTCAATTTGCGTTGCCGGCAGGACTGATGCAGGGGTTCATGCAAAGGGGCAAGTGGCACATGTTGATCTAGGCGAGTTTTCTAAGCCTATGGACGAGTTTTCGATTATGAAGGCTATAAATGCTTATTTAAGGTCAAAGCCAATTACTATTGTTAATGTTAAAATTGTTAACGATGATTTTCATGCGCGCTTTGATGCCGTAAATAAATTATATCGCTACCGCATTATAAATCGCTCTGGAAGTTTGGCTTTAGATAATGGCTTGGCATGGCATATCGGTAAGAATCTGGATATTAAGGCAATGCAAGAGGGAGCTAATTACCTGTTGGGTTATCATGATTTTACAACTTTCCGTGATTCTGAGTGTCAGGCTAAATCACCAATGAAAACACTAGATAGGCTTTATATAAAAACTAGTGATTATGATATATGTGGTGGTAGGGAGATTATAGTAGAAACAGAAGGCAAATCATTTTTACATCATCAAGTGCGTAATATGGTAGGGACTTTATCTCTTGTTGGTTTAGGTAAGTGGAGTCCCGAAGATATGAAAGCCGCTTTGGAAGAAAAAGATCGCACAAAGGGAGGTCCTACTGCTCCATCTGATGGATTATATTTAGTGCGGGTGGATTATTAAATGGATAAATTGCCGACATATAGGGTATGCGTTTATGTTCCTAGTAAATCTTTGGAAGAATTTATTGAAGCTATAAGCTTTCATATTCCATCATTTTTAGGCGGGTATGATAATGTTTGCTGGTGGAGTGAAAATGGCGTTGAGCAATATAGAAAAATAGGTAAAGATTGCGTTGAGGTAGCAGCTTCTCACCGTGTTGAAATATCTTTGCCTTATGAAGAGCGCATTTTGGAGAATTTTATACTAGATGTTATTATCCCTAGTCACCCATGGGAAGAGCCTGTTATAACTATAACAGAACAAAAAATTGTAAATATTAGAAAATAGTGGTATTGTACGCTCAAAATTATGTAAAAGAGGTTGTCATGAAAACATATCTAGCTTTATGTGTAACTATTTTATCGGGTATTTCTATTGCTTATGCTGTGGAGCAAGAGAAAAAACCTTCTGCATCGCCAGTGCAGCTCCAAAAGGAAATGAATGATGAAAATCGTATAGATCCTATGCAAAACCCACGTTATGTAAGCTCTGCTAAGATTATGAAACGTCATATATTGGATAATGCCAGTGGTGTTGTTGGTGAAGTTGAAGACATTATTATTGATGAAAATGGGTATGTCGCTTCATTATATGTTGATTTTGATAGGTTGCGTTTATCTGAACCTACTTATATGGCTTTTAAAGATCTTGATGCAGAAAGTGTTACATCTGGTTATAGGCTGGGTATGAATAAAAAGGAAATAGAGGAATTATATCCTTCATTATTATCCTCGATAGAAACTGCGGCTGGTGGGGACGAAGGCAAAAAATATAGTGTTAAAGAGCTTATAGGCAGTAATGTTGTTACTGACGAAGGCGATAGTATCGGTAATCTGGAAGATATGTTATTTGATCAAGAAGGCTCTTATGTAAGGGGCGTTTATTTGAATATAAATTATAAGACAGTGCGTAATAAAGCGATTGCAGTGCCGTTATCTGTTGTAAATTTTGAGCAGGATAATGGTAAGATGCGCGTTATGATTGAGAAAAAATTTGCAGATCTGATCGTTAAATATGCCAAGGATAGCTAGCCTATAGAGCTATTTTAGATATAGCTCTATTACACGTTCAAATATCTTAGTTAGATCTTCAAGGTCTTTAACGCTGGCATTTTCGTTTATCTGGTGGATAGTTTTATTTATTCCGCCAAATTCCACAACAGGGCAATATTGAGAGATAAAACGGGCATCGGACGTTCCGCCGTTTGTTGTGAATTCTGGTGTATGATTAGTTATATCTTTAACGGCAGTTTTTACTGTTTCAGACCATTTGCCAGGTTTGGTCAAGAAGCTTTCTGATCCATGAATTAAATCAAGTTCATAATTATGCCCTGTATTTTTCAGTATATCGTGAATTTTTTGCCCTAATGTTTTACCGCTCCATAAATCATTAAATCTGATGTTAAAATGGGCTTCTCCACTCTCGGGGATAACGTTATCGGCCTTATTGCCAACATCAATAGTTGTGATTTCAAGATTGGTTGGTGGAAAAAACTCTGATCCTTCATCAAAGCAAAATTCATTTAAGGCTCGGAGCATATCAATAAGCTTTGGCATCGGGTTGTCTGCTAAATGCTGATAGGCAACATGTCCTTGTTTACCTTTAACTTTTAAAATTCCAGTTATAGAGCCTCTGCGACCAATTTTAATCTCTTGTCCTAAATAATCGGGGTTGGTTGGTTCACCAACAAGGGCAACATCGGGAATATGATTATTTTCTTTTAACCACTCCAAAACTTTTACAGTCCCATTGATTGCAGGACCTTCTTCGTCCCCAGTTATAAGCAGGCTGATTGATCCATTGGTAGGGTTACTTTCCAGATATTTTGATACGCCAGCAGTAAAGGCCGCAACCGAGCCTTTCATGTCACTAGCGCCGCGTCCATATAAAATTTCATCTTCAATTTGTGGATCAAATGGGTTGAATTTCCATGCTTCAACTGATCCTGTCGGCACAACATCGGTATGGCCAGCATAGCAAATATGAGGAGATTCTGTTCCAATTCTAGCAAACAGATTTAAAATTTTTTCACTATCCTCGCCAAACTCTAGTAAATGACATTCAAAGCCAAGAGCAGATAATTGCTCTGATAAGAAAATAAGTGCGCCCTCATCTTTTGGAGTAATAGAAGGGAAGGAAATCAGCTTTTTTGTAAGTTCAATAACATTGTAAGTCATGAAAGTGAGTTTATGCTACTGGCTCGTTCTTGTCATCATCGGAATTATCATTCACTGGTTTTTCTATTTCAATACTTCGTTTTATATTATTTTGCATATGAGTGTCAGGGTAAATTTTTCTTATGCGCTCTGCCGGAACGGTAAGCGGGTGAAGTCCAGAAGGTATATCTTTGAATATATTATTGGGCATGGAATGGCATAGCTCATCATCATTGGGTAGTTTTTTACCTGTGTTGACGGTATGAAATCTTGATACTTTGATCTCTTTTTTTATTACCTCTTCCATGATTTCATATAGAGGTGCCTGATTTGGGAATAGCTCGCTTGCAGTGGGTATGTAGTCTTCTTGTAATTGAAGCGTCTTTGCAGTGTAATCATGCATGTTCCTAATATCTTTTACACCGATAAGAGTCATAATATTGTGAGAGCGGTCAAACATCTTGGCAACAGAGGCATTTTTGTCTTTTGCCACTGTTTGATAATATGCGTAATCATGCTCATGACATGGATCACCATCTTTTCCATATCTTTTACTTATAGCATCAAAGCTTAATTTTAGCTGCTCCGTTTTGTGATTTGATTTTATTCCATTATCATTCATATGTTGTTCAATATCATTAGGTTTGAGACCAAAATCTTCACCAAGATCATGGCAAAAAATTAGGCTCATAACTCCTTCAGGGTCATCTATATATAGACCATTTTCCATGGCACTGATTAGCCATATAGCTTGTGCGACCTCGTGTAACGCGCTGGGGGTAATACCATCTTGTCTGGTTTTATCTTCGTTAAGATCAAGCATTAGGTCTAATAAAATATTTGCCTGATCATAATTTCTGCTTGTAAGCCACGATTTAAGATCATTAACCAAATTATCAAAATTTTCAATAACAGCTTCTTCAGAATCGTAAAGACCAGTTAATAGCAAGTGCTTGGAAAAACTTTGATCTTCCATAAAACTATGTTGGTTTGCACCTTTTTTAAAAGAATCAGTCGGCTTTTCCATATTTGCTCTAATCTAAATATATTAAACAAGCATTATCCATATGTTTATATAGCATCAGTTTGAATAAGGCAAAATATGTAAATACATAAGAATATTCTAATTTAGAATTTTAGTCACGTAATAGATCATTTATGCCGGTTTTGCTTCTTGTTCGCTCATCTACACGCTTTACTATAACTGCACAGGCAAGGCTCGGAGCAGGTGATCCGTTAGGCATAGTTTTATCTGATGGTAGTGTTCCAGGTATTACAACTGAATATGATGGTACTCTACCCATGTAAATTTCACCTGTTTGTCTATCTATGATTTTAGTTGATGCGCCAAGAAATACGCCCATAGAAATAACAGAGCCTTTTTCAACAATTACGCCTTCGGCAACTTCTGACCTTGCGCCTATGAAAACATTATCTTCTATAATTACTGGCTCTGCTTGAAGTGGCTCAAGCACGCCACCAATTCCTACACCGCCCGAAATATGGCAGTTTGCACCAATTTGTGCGCAAGACCCGACAGTTGACCAAGTGTCAATCATTGTACCCTCTCCAACGTAAGCTCCAACATTAAGGAAGCAAGGCATTAAAACGGCGTTTGGCGCGATATAAGCAGAGTGGCGAACAATAGAATCTGGAACGGCGCGAAATCCTGCATCACTGAATTTTTGTTCGTCCCAGCCAACAAATTTGCTCTCTACTTTATCGTACCAATTTGCATTTCCAGGGCCGCAAGAAATGATATGGTTAGGGTTTAGGCGAAATGACAGAAGTACAGCTTTTTTAAGCCACTGATTAACAGCCCAACCATTTTCTGACGGGCTGGCAACTCTTGCTTCACCGCTATCTAGCAGATTAAGCGCATGCTCTACAGCTTCGCGGTATTCACCTTGGGTGGAGGTATTTATGTTATCCTTGTTATCCCACGCAGTGTTTATTGTTGTTTCTAATTGTGCAAATGTATCGGCCATGTTTTTCGTGTCTCTTCTTGATAAAATAATATTTGCGTTGAATTCAACATGAAGAGCGTTCAAAATCAAGTCGTTATGAAACAAAAAGCCTTAAAAAACCAAAGTGAATATAATATTGAGTGGAATAATGTACCTCCAGCGCAGTGGAAGACATATTTAAAACGGGTAACTCGTCTTAATTTATTGCAGTCTGAGGAATATGCGCTTGCAATGGCAAAGCTAAATAAGCAACGCATTAAACGTGGTGTAATTTATTGTGATGGTAAAGAAGCTGGCATTGTTCAGATATTAGAAGTTGGAATTTTAAAAAATGCTGTTCACGCTGTTTTATTGGATCGAGCACCATTATGGTTTGATGGATTCGGCAGTCTTAAAGATTTCAAAGGATTTTTAGAGATTTTCTCAAGTCAGTTTCCTAAGCGTTTAGGAAGAAAAATCCGATTTATTCCTGAATTTGAAGATAGCCCGAAAGCTGTATCAGCTATGAAAGAATATGGTTACAACTCTGTGAGCGCAGAAGGTTATCAAACTATATGGCTTAATCTAAAGCCAGAGCTAGAAATTTTGAGAAAAAACCTTAATAAGAAATGGCGAAATATGCTTAACCAATCAGAGCGTAAAGATCTGGAGGTTATATGGAGCAAAGGGGGAGCTAACTTTGCATGGCTTATGACTAATTATGCTCAGGACAAGGATAATAAGGGATATGATGGAGCATCGTTAAAGACTGTGATTGCTTTGTCTGGTGAATTCTCTCGTGGGCAAAATTTGCTAATAGGCACTGCAATGTTGGATAGTAAACCAATAGCAGCTATATTACTTTTTATTCATGGTAGAAGTTCAACCTATCAAATAGGATATACCTCGGATAAGGGGCGTGAATGTCGCGCCCATCATTTATTATTATGGTCGGCTCTGGAGCAGCTAAAAGGAAGGGATATAGATGAGTTTGATCTTGGAGGCGTCAATGATAAAAGCGCCGAAGGTGTTAGGGTTTTTAAAAGAGGTCTTGGCGGAAAGGTTGTTAAGACGCTTGGCATATATCATTAGTCTATCCGTATTCATTATATCCCCTTCATTCGCGCAAGAGAAGGCAAGGCCAACTTATCATTATCAAGAGGCAAGTTATGACGTTTATGCTGGCGGTATAAATGTGGTGCGCGCAAATATGAAATTAGATTTTAGAGATAAAGGGCATTATTCAATGTTCTTTAATGCAGAAACTAAAGGTTTTTTAGGCTCTTTAGTTCCTTGGTCGGGAAGTTTTGAGTCTCGAGGCTGGGCTTTTAGGGACGGCCGTAGAGTTCCTGAAATTCACCAATCTATTGCAATGTGGCGTGATGAGAAAGAAACGAAAACGTATGACTATGGTAAGGACGGCTCTTTTAAAGGCTTGTCTGAGCTTTATACTGGCAAGAAGCCTAGAAAAGTTAAATATGAAGAAGAGCTTGTTAAAGGTACGACAGACGCACTTACTGCAACAATCTTGGTGATGGAGAAAGTATCTGATGGCGGTAATTGTGAGGGCGAGAGTGAGGTTTTTGATGGTCGTCGCCGTTATAAGCTGATCTTTCATCATCAGGGTTTTGTTGTGCTTAAAAAGACGCGTTATAACGCCTATGGGGGAACAGCAGTTGAATGTACGGTTGAGGTTGAACCAATGGCTGGTGCTTGGCATAAAAAGCCGAGGGGCTGGCTTTCTATACAAGAGCAAGGGCGTGAGCGTGGCATGATGCCCACTGTCTGGTTGGCGCAGGTGGTTGAAAACTCTGTGGTAGTTCCTGTTAGGGTGCGTGTAAAAACAGCTTATGGAACGTTATTTATGCATATGACGGGCTATAAAAGTGGAGATACAGTGTTGAAGGCTGGTAGATAAGTCTATATCTTGAGTGGCTTAGATTATATTTTAAGTATTGAAAGATTAGTATGTCAAAGTTAAAGCCACTTGCTGTCGTTGTTCTTGCCGCTGGCAAAGGCACGCGTATGAAATCAAAAAAGCCCAAGGTAATGCATGAGCTTTTAGGTATGCCAATGATACATTGGTTGCTTAACACTGTAGAGCAACTTAATCCTGAGAGGGTGGTTGTGGTTGTAGGTAAGGGCATGAATGATCTTGTCGATGCTGTAAAACCCCATAAATGCGTTATTCAAAAGAAACAACAAGGAACGGGCGATGCTTTAAAGGCTGCTCTTCCTGCTTTGAAGGACTTCACAGGTGATGTTTTAGTTTTGCTGGGAGATACTCCTTTGATCGGCGTTTCTACCCTCCGCAATTTAATTTCTACGCGTAATGTTGATGCGGTAACAGGAATATCTGTTTTGGGCGTTGAGATGCAAAACCCCACAGGATATGGACGCTTGCTTATGGGGCGTAACAATATTTTAAAGGCTATTAGAGAAGAAAAAGATGCTAGCGTTCAGGAAAAGCAAGAACGTGTAGTCAATACTGGGGCTTTTTGTTTGGATTCTAGGCGCATTGAACGTTGGCTTTCTAATTTGAATAATAAAAATGCACAGGGCGAGTATTATATAACTGATATACCAGAGCTTGCCGCGCTTGATAAAATCAAAACTAGGGTCGCTATTGCCTCTGATATCAATGAGGTAATGGGCTGTAATACCCGCGTTGATTTATCAAAATTAGAGCAAGCCGCGCAGAATAAAATGCGTAATCATTTTTTGATGAACGGTGTTGTTATGCAAGACCCTTCAACTGTTTATTTTCATCATGATACACAAATTGGCGAAGGTACTTTAATAGAGCCAAATGTATATTTTTCCGCTGGCGTTAAGGTTGGTAAAAATGCTCATATCAAAGCTTTTTGCCATATAGATAATACTGTTATAGGTGATAAAACCACTATAGGGCCCTTTGCAAGGCTTCGCCCTGGTAGTGAAATAGGCGAAGATGTCCGTATTGGGAACTTTGTTGAGATTAAAAAATCCAAAATAGGAGATCGTAGTAAGATCTCTCATCTAGGTTATGTTGGTGATTGTATTATGGACAGCGATGTTAATTTCAGTTGCGGGGCAATTACTGTGAATTATGATGGATTTCAAAAGCATCAAACTATAATTGGAAAAGGCGTAATGGTTGGCAGTAATGTTAATCTTGTTGCTCCAGTAACGCTTGATGATGGAGCTTTTGTTGCTGCGGGATCTACTATTACCACTGATGTTCCTGCCGATGCGTTATCGGTTGAACGCGGTAGGGCTGAAGTGCGCGCAGGCTGGGCTGCTTTATATAGAAAGCGCAAAGAAAAAGCCAAAGAAAAGACAGAAGATAATAAGGAATCGAAATGTTAAGATTATTTTATGTATGTCTATTAGCTGCTATCTTTTTTCCATTTCAGGTAATGGCGTGTTCGTGTTCTGCGGATAGTTTTACAGACGAGGCAAGTCAGAAAAATATTAAAAAATCTTCTCTTATATTTGAGGGACGAACTTTGAATATTTCAAATCCAATGGAAAATTCTAATTTCTCGGAAATAGAGATTGTAATTGAAAAGATATTTAAGGGTGCAGAGACAAAGAAACAAATAATGGTTTATGCTGATACTGAAACCAGTTGCGGTATATTGCCTTTGCCGTTGAAAAAACAGAAGTTCTTTATGCTATATAAGGTTAGTAATAGATATGTCCTCGCAAGTGGCTGTGGGGCATATATATCTGATGCTGATATGAAAGCTCTTAAAAACGGTGATTATTTATATCACTCGCCACAAAAATTGGTATTTCCTGAAAATTTTAAAAATAGAAAAGATTTGGATAGATGGGCTAAGAAAACCACTATTGCGGGTGGAAAAATTATAGAGATTCAATTCAAGGGAATTACTATTTTTATGATATCACGCAAATTTAGCTCCAAAGAAATCATATCTGATCTATCACTCTATACCATGCAAAAAAGTGGAGCGTATAAGTTAAGCGGTTCGTACCCTTATGTGGTTTATGATGAAGTAGAGGCAAAGCAAACACCAGAAATCTTGACTTTTATTGCAAAGGGCCATGGCGAAGTTTTACTAGAAATGGCTGCTTCAGACATACTTGGTAAGTCCTGCGCACAAAAAACAGATTGTAGTGATAAACAATATTGCTTGAAAAACGATTATTTTGATGTGAAGGGTCTATGTATGCCTTGCCCTGATGTTGATGGTCAATATATGCCCGCGCAGTGTAAATAGCTCTCATTGATACAATTCGTAAAACTTTGTGATTTGAAATAAGCATTGTTATGTCTATGATTCATACGTTGATAAATGAAAGGTAATAATAAATAAATGTGTGGAATATTTGGTATTATTGGAGAGCAAGAAGTAGCCCCACTTTTATTTGAAGGGTTAAAACGCCTTGAATATCGTGGCTATGATTCTGCTGGGATTGCTTGTTTATCAAATGGACATATTGATCGTCGCCGCGCCCAAGGAAAGCTACATAATCTTGCAGCAAAATTAGAGGCTGATCCGTTAAAGGGTACTGTTGGCATAGGTCATACTCGCTGGGCTACGCATGGTCTGCCCAATGAGCGTAACGCTCACCCGCATGCTAATGATAAATTGGCGGTTGTGCATAATGGGATAATTGAGAATTATGCTGCACTTAAATCAGAGTTAGAAGGCCAAGATGCAGTTTTTGAAACAGAAACAGACACAGAAGTTATTGTGCATTTAGTTACGCATTATATGAATGAAGGGCTAGAGCCTATAGATGCGGCAAATAAAGCTATGGATAGGCTAGAGGGAGCTTATGCTCTGGTTATAATTTTTGCAGGTCATCATGATTTTATCGTTGGTTGTCGTCATGGTACACCTTTGGCGATCGGTTATGGTGAAGGTGAAATGTTCATGGCGTCGGATTCTTATGCACTTGCTCCACTTACAAAGCGTATATGTTTTCTGGAAGATGGTGATAGAGTTACCGTTACGCGCGAAGATGTAAAAATATATGATAAAAATGCCAATTCAGTGGATCGCAGCATTCGTATTACCGAGCAATCAGGGGCAGCAACTGGCAAGGGCGAATATCGTCATTATATGCTTAAAGAAATATATGAGCAGCCTGCTGTAATCGGTGAAACCCTTAATAGTTACGTAAATGCAGGAACAGGAAAAATATCAATTCCTGAAGATGTTCTTGAGGTAATAGTTAATGCTCCGCGCCTTACTTTGATTGCTTGTGGTACGGCATATTATGCGTGTATGGTTGCAAAATATTGGTTTGAACAGATAGCGCGCATACCATGTGAAATTGATGTTGCAAGCGAGTTTAGATATAGGGAGGCGCCAATGCCTGAAGAGGGTGCAGCAATTTTTATATCTCAATCTGGCGAAACTTTAGATACACTAGAAGCTTTACGCTATTGTAAATCTCAAGGTCAAAAAATAGTATCTATTATCAATACGATAGAAAGTACAATAGAACGTGAGTCTGATTTTGTGCTGCATACTTTGGCAGGGCCAGAAATTGGTGTTGCATCAACTAAGGCTTTTACAACGCAGCTAACTACTCTTGCCTGTATGATATTAGCAGCAGCGCGCAGCAAAGGCTCTATTGATGAAGAGAAAGAGCATGAAATGGCTGATGCTCTTCGCCACGTCCCGACGATTGCTGCGGAAATGTTGCAGCATGACGAGGCAATACATTCCGTTGCAAAAGATGTTGCTGATGCAAGGGACGTGCTTTATCTAGGTCGCGGCAGCCTATACCCAATCGCGCTCGAAGGAGCGTTAAAGCTTAAAGAAATTTCATATATTCATGCAGAGGGTTATGCTTCGGGAGAGATGAAGCATGGCCCGATTGCTTTGATAGATGATAATGTTCCTGTTGTTGTTATTGCACCAGAAAATGATCCTTTATTTGATAAAAATGCGTCAAATATTGCGGAAACTGTTGCTCGTGGAGGCAAGGTATTTCTTATTTCTGATGTAAAAGGTGCGCATTTGCTTAAAAATCAATCAACATGGAGTGTATCTATGGGCGCAGTTCACCCTTTTGTTGCGCCTATTTTATACTCTATTCCAGTGCAGCTATTGGCTTATCATGTTGCAGTTTTAAAAGGCACTGATGTGGATCAACCACGTAATTTGGCAAAGTCGGTTACGGTTGAATAGTTGGAGAATATATAAATGACAAATATAGGAACGCCATTTTCTGCTACTGCAAAAAAAGTTCTTCTGTGCGGTTCGGGAGAGCTAGGAAAAGAAGTTGCTATTGAGCTTCAAAGATTAGGCGTTGAGGTTATTGCATGCGATGCCTATGAAAATGCACCAGCTATGCAAGTGACAGATCGCTCTTATGTGTTTTCTATGCTTGATGGTGATGAATTACGCAGAGTGATAGAACAAGAAAAACCTGATTATATTGTTCCTGAGGTTGAGGCTATTGCCACTGAAACTTTAGTAGAGCTTGAAAATAAAGGATATAATGTTGTTCCAACCGCTAAAGCTGCGCGCCTTACTATGAATCGTGAAGGGATAAGGCGATTAGCGGCAGAGGAATTGAAACTACCAACTTCGCCATATTGTTTTGCTGAAACTTATGACGAGTTTAAGTCAGCTATAGATGAAATAGGTATTCCGTGCGTTGTTAAGCCGATTATGAGCTCTTCGGGAAAGGGGCAGAGCACTATTAAAACAATAGACGATCTTGATAATGCGTGGAATTACGCGCAAGAAGGCGGTCGCGCGGGGGCTGGTAAGGTAATTATAGAAGGGTTTATTGATTTTGATTATGAAATAACTCTCCTTACAATTCGCCACATAAATGGAACAAGTTTTTGCCTGCCGATTGGTCATAGGCAAGAAGATGGTGATTACCGTGAATCATGGCAACCGCAAGCTATGTCAGATCAGGCTTTGGAAAAATCTAGGGAAGTTGCAAAAAAAGTTACCGATGCGCTTGGCGGTAGAGGTATTTTTGGAGTTGAGCTGTTCATTAAAGGCGATGATGTTTATTTTAGTGAAGTATCGCCGCGTCCCCATGATACGGGTATGGTAACAATGATTTCGCAGGATTTATCAGAATTTGCGCTACATGTTCGGGCGTTTTTGGGCTTGCCAATAGCTGGTATTCGCTTTCATGGAGCCTCTGCATCGGCAGTAATATTGGTTGAAGGTAATTCAGATAAGGTTAGTTTTGGCAATCTTGATAACGCTTTGGCAGAGTCTGATACCGATTTACGTTTATTCGGAAAACCAAGAGTGGAAGGTAAACGCCGCATGGGAGTTGCTTTGGCTAGAGCTGAAACGACAGAAAAAGCGACTCAAAAGGCATTGGGCGTAGCAGATAAAGTTATTATTTCTTTGTCCTGATATATAATTATTACTTAGGGTTATTGTAATGAAAGATATAAATGGCAAGGTTGTCTGGATCATTGGATGTAGTAGCGGTATTGGCCTCGCATTGGCCAAAGAGTTATCAGAGCAGGGGGCTTCTTTGATTTTATCTGCACGTAGGCAAGATAAATTAGAGGATCTAAATAATAGCCTTGGAGGAAATCATCTTATTTGCCCAGTAGATGTTGGGAGTCACAAATCACTTATTGATGCTGTAAGTATAATAAAGGAAACATATCCAAAGCTTGATAGTGCGATTTTTTTGCCAGCGATGTATGTAGCTCATGATGGAATAAAAAAAGATATAGAAATCATTCATAAAATGTTGAGCGTTAATATTGGCGGGGCTTTTAATATGGTTGATGTCGTTCAACCAATATTTGAAAAGCAGGGTTTTGGCCAGATTGTTTTATGCGGATCAATAGCAGGGTATCGAGGTTTACCGATGGGGCAGCCTTATTGCGCTAGTAAGGCTGCAATTATAAGTTATGCCGAGAGTTTAAAGATAGAATTAGAGCCTAATAATATTGATGTGAAGCTTATAAATCCTGGTTTTGTAAGAACACCGCTAACCGATAAGAATGATTTTCCTATGCCAATGATTATTGAGCCTGATATTGCTGCGAAAGCGATTGCTAGAGGACTGAAATCAAGAGTATTTGAAATTCACTTTCCTAAGAAATTTACCTATATAATGAAGCTCTTGCATATATTGCCGCCATCGTTGTATTTTTTTGTAATGAGAAATATTCAAAAATTTTTTATAAAAAAATAGATTATATTCATTTTCATTTAATTGTTTGGTTATACAGTCAGGTTTAGCATGTGCGTTTTGTACATGTTATCTTTTAAAAGGCCTTGTTATGTATAAACCATCTTATCTTGTTGTTGTTTTGAGCCTATTTTCATTTCCTGTAGTATCTGGAGTTCTCGATGATTTTGGTAAAAAGATTGTTCAAGATATTGTAAAAGAAGCTATATCCGAGCCAAAGTTAACGGAGGACTTAAAATCATCTACTGAAAATAAGTCATTAGATAAGTTAGATGCTAGTGAAAGTGATCTTTGGTCTGAAGTGCGGTTTCAATGGGGGAAATATGCAACATCTGATAATGTTAGTTTTATAAAGCATGATGTTACATGTGATGGGCATACTGATTATGTTGCTTATCGATTGAATCAAGACAATCCTGATGGACTATTTTTTGATGTTTTAGTGGTAACATTAGATAGTGGTGAAGTTGCATCTTATGGAAGATCGCTTGCTTTTGATGATTCCCAAAGTGGATTATGTAAGCCGATAGAAAACCCTGTCGTTACTGTTGAAATTGAACATTGGGATGAGGGACAGTTAGATGCAGAGCTGGGTTCTTGGGAGGGGATTTGTACTGAGGCTATTCGTGTTGATGATGGAATGTGTGATTCTATACGATATTTTTGGTTGAAGGGCAATGACGATACAAAGCTAATGTTTTATCGTAACTAATATTTTTTCTTACTTACTCCGATAAAACTCCAATAAAAAGTGCTGGGTATTTACCCAGCACTTAAATCTTTATAATATCTATAAGTTACAATTAAGCTGCAACAGCTACTTTATCGCTTTGCTTAGATTTTCTTTTGCGGTATCCAGCAAGAGCTGCAAGGCTAAGACCAAACATTGGTAAAGCAGCAGGAACGGGAACAGCTGAAACAGTGTAGGATATTTCGAAACTCTTAGCTCCCAAAACATTTCCTAAGAAAGTTGAAACAAAGTCCATTGTTCCTGCAGACAGGTTTTTGATAACTGTTGTTCCTGTTTGTAATCCCTGTATCTCTGCGCTAGCAAATGCAAGAGCAGTAGAGGCAGAGCCATCGACAGTACCTTCAGCAGTTGAGAAGCTAGAGCCAACACCATCAACGCCAGCAGCGAAACCTTCAAAAAGCTGACCGCCATCATTGTATGAATAATCTGCTGTAGCAGAAAGAAGAGTTGGGCCAAATCCAACTAGACCATCGAAGCTATAACTAAATGTAATCATTCCGCCTTTTGGTAGAGTACCATTTATAACATTCAAAACTGTATCACCAATTATAGATGCACCAGTAATTGTTCCTGTTTGACCAAAAACAAGTGGGTCAGGTGACATGTTTGCATATGGCCCTGTAAAATCAACATTAACAGCTGCTGCTGGCTTAACGCTTACCGCTGATATCATCATGATGCCTGCAACTATCAAAAGATGTCTAATCTTCATTGTTTTATCCTTAACTAAAGTAACTTATGTCGCAGAGCTTTAGCATAGGTAAAATAGCTGTGCAATAAATTTCTTACATATATTATTGTTTATGATTAAATTTCTAGTAAATGCCCAGATAATGACCTATAGCATGTGCGAATGGTTATAATAATATTCACGGAGATTTTATGAGGTTGCGTAAATTTTTATTTGTTCTATTGGCTATATTTCTTAGTTTTCCTCTTGTTGCGTGCGATTCACCAGAAGAAAAAGAGAATAAGTATATAAGCCGTGGTGATAGTTTTTTCGAACAGCAAGATTATGTAAGGGCGCGCCTAGAGTATCGTAATGCTGCTCGCATATCTCCTGCTGATCCTAAGATATTATATAAGCTAGGTCTTGTAGATGAAATGCAGGGAAATATTGGTAGCGCTCTAAAAGCTTATTTAGTAGCAGAGCAGCAAAACCCAGATTTCATTCCCGCGGTTACTAGGTTAGCTCAGTTCTATCTAACTGTAGGGCAGTATGATGAGGTGGAAAAGCGAGTTAGTCACATTTTATTGATTGATTCTGGCAATGCAAATGCTCATGCTTTGAAGGCTTCGCTTTTACTTAAAAAGAAGAAATTTGATGAAGCCAAAGCAGAAGTTGAAGTTGCTCTTAAACTTGATCCAAGGAATATAGTAGCATTTTCTGTTATGGCGGGTATTTACCTAGCTCTTGAAAAATATGATGAGGCCATAAAAAATTTAGATAAGGGAATAGAGCAAAACCCTGACGATTTATCGTTATTATTGCTTAAAGCGGCAGTATATTCTGAATCTAGAAATTATTCTAAGGTGATTGATACCTATAAGTCAGTATTTAAGCTTCGCCCTAATGATATAACTATGCGTTTTGATCTTTCTGAAATCTTATCCAAGGAAGGATATGAAAAAGAAGCAGAGCAGGTGCTTAGAGATACTGTTGAGAAATTCCCTAATAATATATTTGCTAAGCGTAAGCTTTCCGTAGCGATGGAAAAATGGGCTGGAATATCAGAAGCGGAAAAAGAAATCCGTTCTTATATAGAAAAAAGTCCAGATCAAAAAATTCTATATTTGTGGTTGGCTGACTTATATGTAAGGAGCGATCTTGCCGATCAGGCTATTCGGACATTGGAAAATGTTATTAGTGCCAATGTAGATGAAGGTATAAGCCTTGATGCTAGTACATCTTTGGCAGGTATAAAATTAAATCAAGGTGATGCAGCGTTGGCCTCTAGGTTAATTGATGAGGTTTTGGCAAGGGATATAAATAACAAAGATGCGCTGTTCGTTCGTGCTAGTTTGGCATTTTCTCAAGGGGACTATCAGGGGGCGATATCTGATCTTCGTACTATTGTGCGTGATAATCCAAAAGATATTAAGGCGTTTCGCGTTTTAGCCGAGGCTTTTGTAATTCAAGGATATAACGACCTTGCTATAGATACGTTGCAAAGCTCCATAGAGGCAGATCCAACAAATTTAATCACATATATACGTTTGGCACAGCTATATGTAATCAGAGATGATGTTAATAGAGCGCGTGAGTTATTATCAATGGTTACAAAAACTGATCCTGAAAATTCTCTAGGTTGGGAAAGTTTTGCTAGGTTAGCTATTGAGGAAAAAGATTGGAACAGCGCTGAAAAGGCATTAGAGAAGCTTTCATCTATAGAAGGGCAAGAGAGTTTATCACTATTCTTGCGTGGTCAAATTAAGGCTGCTAAGGGTGAAAAAGAAGAGGCTATGCTTATATATAAGCAGGTTATAGATAAAAACCTGTCTTCTGCGTTATCAGAGCATGCTTTGTCTGCTTTACTGATTATAGCCGAGGAAGTTAATAAATTACCTGAAACGGCAGAGTATATATCTTCTCTTGATACTGAGAGTGCAACCGTTTCAACGGTACTTGGAAAGTTATTGCTAATGCTTGGTAAATCTTCAGAGGCTGAAACAGCGTTCAAAAAGTCAATAGAACGCAAACCACGTACTCAAATGCCATATATCTATTTAGCAAAAATATTAGTAGCTAATAATAAAATTGATGAGGCTATGGAGGTATTGTTAAAGGCTAGAGAATCCGTTTCTACAGAAATAAATGCTTCGATGATGATGGCTGGTTTATTCTCAAAGCAAGGGCAAATTGCAAAGGCGATTGATATATATGATAGGCTTTTATCAGAAAACTCTGAACTTGATGCCGCAGCGAATAATTTAGCGCAGCTTATCGCCGATTATCAAAGTGATGATAAAGAGGCTATGGAGAAAGCTAAGCTTGCCGCAGAACGGTTTATAACTTCTGATAACCCATATCATTTAGATACTTTGGGTTGGGTTTATACCCGTCAGGGAAACTACGCGCAGGCAAAGCCAATTTTAGAGCGTTCGTTATTCCTTGTTGATCCTCCCCTACCGCAAATGCAGTATCATTATGGGTATTTGCTTCTTAAAATGGGTGAGATTGAAAAAGCAAAAGAAATCTTGCAAAAAGCAGCAAAAGGCAATGATAAATACCCTGCCTTTGATGGGGCTAAAGACTTACTTGGTAAGATTAAATAAGTATTTTATTGAGGGATATATTGCCTGATTTTAGAATATGACTCTTTGATTAAATCTTGGATTCTTTTATCGGCTAACTCTTTGCTTTCATAGTCCAATATAGGGGTGGTTAAGCGCACCAATGCACCATCAGTGCGTTGTTTGGTTATTGAATCAACTAAAAGATACCATTTTGCGCCATATTGATCATTGATAATGCGCCCGCGTTGATCAAACCAGTAATACATAAGGAGCGATTGATCTCCCTTGGTAATAACCATACGTGTTACTGGAATTGATTTATTTTCCAGCTCAACGGGGATTATTTCGCGTTTTGTGATTTTCCAGCCACCCCCAGGTAGGCAATTAGAAGGCGAGTGCGCAGAAGTGCCAACGCGCTGGCTGTTATAATATGCCATATATAGGTTCACAGGTTCTTGATCTTGGCTTTTTTTATAATCAGCGATGAAGTAATCAGTAAGTTTAAGGGTTTCTAATATGTTTGGCTCAAGTTGGCTTTGTCTACCATGCCACTCTCCCAAGTTTAATGGGAAAAACGCAAATTTTGGGTGCGAAGGTGTAATTTCTTTTCGGTCATTAACATCATAGATTATTGTAAATGATGATAGCATTATAGTTATTACAAAAATTATAATTGATGGGGTTTTGAGTTTAGGCTTTCCTGTTATAATAGAACCAGAAGCAAACCCAATATATTCATGGCGCAAGCGACCTTTATTATAACCTATATGAGTTAGTATCCAGACCTCTATCATCAGAATCGTAATACATATAAGAAAAATCATCCAGCCCTCAAGGTCATGTATCAGACCTTCTGCCATTTCACTTCCGCCCCAATTAACTAATATTCCGACAATGGCAATGCGAAGCGAGTTCATAGCAATAGTTATCGGGATAGCAGATAGAAATATAAAAATACGCTTCCACATTTTATCATCTAGTAAAAATGCGATAAGAAAGCTAAAGCTCATAAGCGGGAATAGGTAACGCAGACCGCTACATGCTTCTACGACCTGTAGTTTTTGAGTGCCTAAATCTATAATATTTCCATCTTGGAAGACAGATATCCCAAGCATTTGTAATATGAATACCCCTAGGGAGGAGGATATAAGCTGTAATTCAGCGGAAAGCCCCATATAAATGAGTTTTGGCAGGGGAATAGCAAAGATTAGATATATGAATGCTGGGATTAAAACAATTGCAAATCTTAGCCCAAAAAATGATATAGTTATACCTATAAGCGCAATTACAAAACCGTAATATGAAGGCGTTGCAAAGGCCGAGAGCTGAGAGATTATCAAGAATAAAAATCCTATAATCACCAGCGGAAACCCAAGCCATGAGGGCCTTGTTTCTGGTTTTTTCTCAGTAAGAATATGCCAACCAATAAGTACAGATAAAAATGGAATAATATATCCGTGGCTATATTCCTCTGTGTTCCACGCTTCTAAAAGTCCCTTTAGGTTAGGAAAGAAACTGGCAAATATCAGGAGTGAGCTAATAGCTAAGAAAGACCAGAATATAGTTTGTGTTTTCATCAGTAAGCTTGCATTTCAAATAAATAGAACTTAATAAAGGCAGACACTAAATGACCTCTCTTGGCAATGCAAGAAAGTTGATTTGGCTTTGGTGATAATAATTTAGGAATGGCAAGATGAAAGTTCTGCATGTTTGTGAAACTTTACTAGGTGGAACAGGAACATATTTAAATGAATTATTGCCTGCCATGCAAAAAGAGATGGGGGAGGATAGAATATTCATATTAGTTCCTGAAAATCATAAGGAAGCTATCCCTGATATTAAAAAATCCGTTTTCTGGTTTTCTCGCCCTACTCGTAAATCGGGTATTTTTAATTTAGTAAAGGAATATATCAAGGTCATGCGTAAGGTTAGGCCTGATATAGTCCATGCTCACTCTACTTTTTCAGGGTTTATAGTGAGGATCTTGTCACCATTTTTTAGAGCAAAAGTAATATATTGTCCTCACGGTTTTGCAACTGATATTAAGCAATCTAAACTACGAAAATCAATTATTGGAATAGTTGAGAAGATATTATCTTATTTTTGCAGCAAAATAATTTGTATTTCTAATCATGAAAAGCAAGTTGGTATGGATATTGGTATATCAGAGGAAAAGCTTGTTGTTATTTATAATGGTATTTCTAAAACCCCACCAAAATTCACCCTTGTTCCTTGGGAGGATAAGCGTTTAAAGCTCTTATTCGTAGGCAGGCTTGATACCCAAAAAGGCATTGATATTTTGCTTAAAGCTGTTTCTGAGATGGAAAGTAATGTTATTTTATATGTTATTGGCGGTTCTGTTGTTGGTGATGATGAAATATATTTTTCCAAATATAAAAATGTTAAGGCATTGGGCTGGCGTACATCTTCAGAAATTACTGCGTACATGAATGAATGTGATATAGTGGTCATTCCTTCTCTATGGGAGGGGTTTGGCTTGGTTGCTGTTGAGGCAATGAGGGTTTCAAAGCCTGTCATTGCTTCTAGAGTTGGAGGTTTAGCAGAAATTGTAATTGATGAGGAAACAGGTTTTCTTATTCCTCTTGGTGATGCAGTCGCTTTGGGCAAGTGTATATCGTCTGTTAATAAAGAAGATCTTATCAAAATGGGTAATAAGGGGAAAAAGAGGTTTTTATCTAATTTCACTAGTGACCGAATGTTATCGGAGGTAATAGATATTTATAAAAGTGTGGTAAAGAATTAGGGTCTGTCATGAAGATTGTGCAAGTTTCATTTTCAATCATAGCAGCATAATGTAACTATTCATTTGCCATTTTTCTTAGGTTTATTATCAGACAAAAAAACTCTCCTTTAGCAGGGAATAATTCCCTGTTATCAATAGGAAGTAGTTCGTTTTCTTTTGCAAAAAGTTACCATCGAATATTAGGCACTTTTAGCCTTTAGTTCTTTTTCTGCTTTACGAAAATCCATGGCAGCTTTTTGTTTCAATCTACGTTTTCTTTCTTTACGCATCGCTTTTACTCTTTGCTCATCAATTCCATTTATATTATCAGTGAAATCTTTTTCTTCATATTCAATTTCAGGGTGCTTATATTGCGCGTTATGTAAGGCCTTGACGAGTTGATAGGGATTGCCAATAGCAGGTAAGAAAACATCATCAATAAAGCGGCAATCTAAATGAACACTGCCATAGCCAATAAACCAGCCCATTGCTCCATGTTCTACATGCGCCCCCCTTATATCATCGAGATCGACTTGGTGTATATCAACAAAAATAATGCCTTTTTTATGGATTATTTGTTTATCTGTAAGGGCAATTTCATGTGAAATATAGATTAGAAAATATGGCCATAATATAGCTAGACCTGTTGCACCAAATAACCATGGGATAGGGGTAAATTCCTCATTAAATGTTATAAAATATAAGTCGATATTAAAAAGGTCGGGAGGAACATTTATTCCTCCGAGGTTATAGCTGTGACCATGTGTTATCTTGGATCCAACATATATGTAAAGGTAATGGTCAATTATCAGCCCTATAATAAGAAAGAATAAAAACCACAGAAAACCTTGTAATAGGTAAATCCAATGTGGTTGTCTTAGGGCAACGATTTTTTCTCTACTAGAAATTAAGTCTAGGACTTTGCTCATTCTTTAGCTCCTGATACTAAAAGGTCGCAAGGCGGATCAGACATAAGGCTGTTGGCCACAGCACCTATTTTTTCTGATGGGTCAGCGTATGCCCCAACACATATCAAGTCAATTTCTCTTTTTTCAGATTCTTGAATTAGTGCGTAATATGGATCTGTTTTTAAAAACTCATAATTTAGTTTTAGGCTGCCTCCTTTAAAACATTTGGTTTCTTCTTTAATAAAAGCAGCCATAGCTTTTTCTCGTTCTTCTTCGTTTAAAGTATATTTACCCATTGTATTTATAAATTGAGGATTTGGGTAAACTGGTATATTTTGATATGTATGGATTATTTCAAAACTAGCCTTTGGGGCAATGTGAGTGGCCGTTCTAAACGCTCTTTTTGACGCTGGCGCAAAATCAATACCACATAGAATTTTATTATATGATCCAACAGGTTTATCTTTTACCATTAGGATAGGCGTTGAACTGTTAATTAGTACACGCTCTACGGTCGTTCCTAAAAATAGATCTCTAAATTTAGCATGACCATGTAATCCCATAATTATCAATTCTGCTTTTATCTTCGAGGCAAATTCAGGGATTGTCGTATATGGTTTGTCGCTCTTAACGATGTCTATAACTACGTTAAGGCCATCAGCGTCTTTGTAATCCTTTAAGTAGGATTTTACTTTATCAGTATTTTTTTTGGTGTTTTCATCATCTATTACTACATGTAAAATATGTAGGTTGAAGCCATTTTCCTTAGCAATCTTTAATGAGCGTTCTAAGGCACGATCAGAATTTGCGCCTAAATCAGTAGCTAGTAATATTTTTTTCATAGCTCTCTCCATATCAATGTATAAAGCATTATTACAGAAAAAAAGTGGTATTGAAATTGATAAGATTCAAATGTTGTGTTTGCAATGAATATATCAAAAACATTTAATTGGGAACTGGGGCATTATATAAAAAATAATGGAGTGAAGGGATTCGAACTCTCGGCCCCAACCTTGGCAAGGCTTGGGTTTAAAACTTAAAATCCACTGTCACTAACGTTTTCCGAGCATGTGGGGTATGTCATGAAGATTGTGTAAATAGCCATTAAAACTTAATTTTAGATTCCACCCTTTAATATATGATAGTGTGGTAATTTATTTCATGAATTAGGAATAATATCCATGATTCGTATTTTCTTTGTGGCTTTATTTATAGCACTAATTTTTGCATTCAATGATACTGCACATGATTCGAAAAATTCATCAAAGAATGGTGGTTGGTTTTCTGGTCAATATAGCAGTAATAAGCGCGCCCCCATCAGTTTAAAGCGTAATAAGAGTAAGCCATATAAAAACACAGAAAAGGTTAGAGATTCCGGATCTAAGTAATTTTTTTGTATCAATATCCTATGCTTTTCCAGAGCTTAAACGCATCATTTATATAAAACCGCTTTCATATTTCTTTGCTTCAGTTTATCAATAAAAAGTCATTCATAAATATCTGGAGTCTTTAATTTATGTATCGGGATATGCACCTTGGTAAAATGCTTCTAGCACTGTTCCTTGTGATGGGGCTTACTGCTTGCTCTAGCTCGGGAGATAAAGATGAAGTAGCGGTTGAATCTGCTACGGTTGAAACTTTATATGAACGTGCAAGCAACGCTATGGACGATGGCCGCTATGTTGAGGCTACTAAATATTATGAAGAGGTAGAGCGTCAGCACCCATATTCTAAATGGTCAACCAGAGCGCAGCTTATGGCGGCTTATGCATCATATCTTGATCAGCGCTATGATGAGGCCGTTGCCTCACTTGATCGCTATATACAGCTCCACCCTGGCGCGGAAGATGTTGATTATGCCTATTATCTAAAGGCTATGTCTTTTTATGAGCAAATATCTGATGTTAGGCGCGATCAGGAAATGACTATTCAGGCTATAAAGGCACTAAATACCCTAATTAGACGTTTTCCTAATAGTGAATATTCCCGCGACGCGTCGCTAAAACGTGATTTAACATTGGATCATTTGGCTGGTAAAGAGATGGAAATCGGACGTTATTACCTAAATCGTGGATATACCAATGCTGCGATTAACCGTTTCCGCACTGTTGTTGCGAGTTTCCAAACTACTAGCCATGTTGCAGAGGCTTTGCACCGCCTTGTTGAGGCATATATGACTTTGGGGCTAAAACAAGAGGCCTATAAGGTTGCCGCTGTGCTTGGGCATAATTATCCCGGTAGTAAATGGTATGAGCGTTCATATAAATTGCTTGATGATACGCAACGCAAAAAAATGATTGATGAGCGTGGCTTGGTGGAGCGTACACTGGATTCGCTGTTAAAACCTGATTAGGTATAAAATATTTGCTATGGAGTAACTTGTTATTATGCTGATGGAATTAAACATTGATAATGTTGTTCTAATTGATCGGCTTAACCTTGTTTTTAAATCTGGGCTTTGTGTTTTAACTGGTGAAACTGGGGCGGGTAAATCGGTTTTGCTCGATTCTCTGGGGCTTGCCCTTGGAGTGCGCGCCGAAAGTGGTTTAGTTCGCAAAGGGGCAGATAGCGCAAGGGTAAGCGCAGCATTTCAAATATCCGAAAACCATGAAGCAATGGATATTCTAAGCAGTGCAGCAATTTCTATTGATGATGATTTGTTGATTTTGCGGCGCGTGGTTTATAAATCAGGTAAAAGCCGAGCCTTCATAAATGATCAGCCCGTAAGTATTGGTTTACTTAAACAAGTTGGCGATACTCTTGTAGAAATTCATGGGCAGTTCGAAACTCAAGGGCTATTAAACCCATCAACTCACCGCGCTATGCTTGATTCTTATGCGGGAATAGAGCTTGAGGAATTGGCAAGTCTTTGGAATGAATGGAAAGATTTAGAACTAAAATTTGAGGAAATGCAAAAACTATCCGCTCATGCCCGTGAGGAAGAAGAATATCTAAAGTCATCTTTAGAAGATTTGACTTTACTTGACCCGCAAGGGGGAGAGGAAGAATATCTTTCCAGTTTAAGAGAGCAGCTTAAAAATCATGATGCGATAATTGAGGGGCTTAATAATGCCTATCGTTTGTTAAATGCAGAGCATGACCCCGTACAAAAAGCGTGGGCGGAGCTTGATAATATAGCGCAAAAAGCAGGCGATATTACTGATAAGGCTTTGAATAGCTTGTCTCGTGCATCTTCAGAGATTGAGGAGGCAAACGCCCTTATTCAAAATGCCTTAGATGATATGAATGAAGCCGAATATAATTTAGAGGAAGTTGATGATAGGCTTTATGCTTTGCGTATGCAGGCGCGTAAACATAAATGCAGCCCCGATGATCTGCCAGAGGTGAAAAATAAATTGCAAGCGCAGTTAGATTTGATTGATAATGCGGATAATGAACTTACTCAGTGCCAAAATGATTGTGATAAGGCGCGAAGTGAATATGTTAGAGCATCTCAAGAAATAAGTAAAAGCCGCAAAGAAACTGCGTTAAGGCTCAATAAATTGGTGCAGGCAGAGTTACCGCCTTTAAAGCTGGAAAAGGCACGTTTTGTAACGGATATATCGCCATTAGATGAAATTGACTGGAGTTCAAAGGGAATAGACCGCGTACGGTTTTTGGTTTCCACTAATCCAGGTCGTAAAGCGGGGGATATTGCAAAAATTGCTTCTGGCGGAGAGATGTCACGTTTTATGCTTGCGCTAAAAGTAATTATTGCTCAGACAGGAACAACTCATAGCTTCATTTTTGATGAGGTTGATACCGGAATTGGCGGAGCAACCGCCGATGCGGTGGGCGAGCGTTTGGCTCTTCTTGCCAGCTTAAAACAGGTTCTTGTAGTAACACACGCGCCGCAAGTCGCGGCAAGAGCCGGTCATCATTGGGTGGTTAGTAAAAGCGGTGATAAAGATGTTAAAACCGATATATCATTATTAACCTCCAGAGAAGATCGGTGCGAGGAAATAGCGCGCATGCTTGCAGGGGCAGACATAACAGACGAAGCCAGAGCCGCCGCAGACAGGCTAATTGCTTGAGTTTTTAACCATAAAATATATACGTTTCATCATTGTTTCTTTTAGCTTATAAAACCCGCGAAATATAGGGTATAGATGCTTATCAATTCCGCTTAATATTATTGTTTTATTAAATCTCTCATCGCCTATATTGCTATCCTCTATTTTTGCATGGGTAACAGGGCTTGGGATAGTAATTAAATTATCAATGCCAGTTTCCCACGCATGCCCCATAATCGTATCAACGGGGATATAGATTTTTTGCAAATGTTTGAGAAGTTTTATTGCCCCTTCTTTGGATATGAAATAGGCATAAGCCCCGCCTGGAACGCCTCTTGTGCGCGCAAGATTTATATTATTACCTAAATTTTTTATAATTTTATGCTTGGTTTTATAAACTTTATCCTTACCTATAAAACGCACCAAATCAGCCGCAGGCTCAAGCGCGCTAATAGCCGATATGCAAGATGTGAAATCTTCACCTATAACCGCGTCATCTTCAAATATTACAGCATAAGGGTGGGAGCTGTTAACCAGTGTTTCTAAGGCTTTTTTATGAGATAGCAAGCAGCCAAGCTCACCGCCAAGTAAATCCCTACCGAAATAGCGATGGCGTTTTTTGACATCATAAGATGGGTGGTTTTGCACATCAAATTCGCGCCCGTTTATTCCTTCTATAAGGCTATAATTCATGCCAATTTCATCAAGGCTTTGTGATAGGCTCTCACGGCGATGCTTATCTTCAGGCAAGCTAATAATATAGGCATGAGGCAAAGGGCAGGGCATATTTATCCTTTCTTATTTGTCCTTCATAACATATAAAAAATGAGGTTTCTATCATACTATTGGCAATAACAAAGGGGGCATATTTTGATATCTTTATTTGACATTGATTTTGAAGATGCAAAGGCTCGTCATAATAAGCTGGCAGAGCAAATACGCGCAGCGGATAAGTCTTATTATATTAAAGATGCTCCCCATATTAGTGACGCGGATTATGACGTCCTAAGGCGTGAATTAGAAAATCTGGAATCTAAATATCCTGAGCTTATAACCAAGGATAGCCCAACGCAAAAAATTGGGGCAACGCCAGCTAAAGGGTTTAAAAAGGTAAAACACGTGCTTCCCATGTTATCGCTATCAAATGTGTTTAGTGAAGAAGATGCTATTGGTTTTATTGATAAAATCCGCAGGTTTTTAGATTTAGCAGATGACGAAGTAATAGAGATAATTGCCGAGCCAAAAATTGATGGTTTGTCGTGTTCGCTGCGCTATGAAAATTGTAAATTGGTGCAAGCTGCGACTAGAGGTGATGGTGCGCAAGGTGAGGATATTACCGAAAATGTAAAGACTATTACTTATATTCCTCAAATACTTCCTGATGATGCGCCCGATATATTAGAGGTGCGCGGCGAGATTTATATGGGCAGGGCTGCTTTTGAAAAACTTAATGAGGCGCAAAAGAAATTAGGTAAAGAGGGGTTTGCAAACCCTCGTAACGCGGCGGCTGGCAGCGTAAGGCAATTAGATTCTACCGTAACAGCAAGTCGTGATCTTGGCTTTTTCGGCTATGCTTTGGGCGAAGTATCAGAAAAAATTGCAAATACTCAAGAGGGCATAAGGGATAAGCTGACAAGTTGGAATATTCCCGAAACCTCTTATAAATTATGCCGTAATATTTCAGATATAATGGATAATTATAATGAGTTATTAGAAAAACGCTCTGAACTTGATTATGAGATTGACGGTATAGTTTACAAGATAAACCGTCTTGATTGGCAAGAGCGTTTGGGCTTTGTTTCACGTTCTCCGCGCTGGGCTACGGCTCATAAATTCCCTGCGGAGCAAGCAATAACGCGCATAAACAATATTGATATTCAAGTTGGGCGCACGGGAGCGCTTACACCTGTTGCACGCCTTGAGCCGATTACAGTGGGCGGGGTGGTGGTTTCTAATGCTACGCTTCATAATGAAGATGAAATTAAGCGCAAGGATATACGTATTGGCGATATGGTGGTGGTGCAACGCGCAGGTGATGTGATTCCGCAAGTGGTTAAGGTGCTTAGCGATAAGCGAAGTGGCGCAGAGAAGGTTTTTATATTCCCTGATAAATGCCCCGAATGTGGAGCGCATGCAGCGCGTGAAGAAGCAGAAGCCGTGCGTAGATGCACAGGTGGTCTTACTTGCCCTAAACAGGCAGTTGAGCGATTAAAACATTTTGTATCGCGCCTTGCATTTGATATTGATGGGCTTGGCGATAAAATAATTCAGCAATTCTATGATGAGGGCTTAATCAAAAATCCTGCCGATATATTTACTCTTGAAGAGCGTAATAAAAATTCCCTTACCCCCATCAGAGCAAAAGAGGGCTGGGGAGATTTATCAGAGAAGAATCTATTTGATTCGATAAATAAACGTAAAAATATCCCTTTAAATCGCTTTATTTACGCGCTTGGGATTCGCCAAATTGGTGAAGCCACCGCCAAGAGGCTGGCATCTAGCTACATAACGATTGAGAACCTTAAATCAGCTATGATTGCAGCGCAGGATAAACAGAGCGAAGAATATAATGATTTAATTGCGATTGATGATATTGGCCCGATAGCAGCCAGTGATTTGGTCGAATTTTTTGCAGAAGATCATAATTTGAATATTCTTGAAAAACTTCAAAATGTCCTAAACATTATCCCTTATGAGTTGCCAGATACGGCTGGCAGCCTCATTGCAGGAAAAACCGTTATATTCACAGGAACTTTAACGCGCATGACAAGAGCCGAGGCAAAAGCAAAAGCCGAGAGCCTTGGCGCAAAGGTTTCTGGCTCTGTTTCCAAGAAAACTGATTATGTTGTGGCAGGGGAAGATGCAGGCTCTAAGCTTAAAAAAGCCAAGGAGCTTGGGGTGAGTGTTTTAAGTGAAGATGAATGGTTATCGCTGACTTCACCCGCATAAAAAAGGCACAATAATTCTTAAAGTGCCTTTTGGATTATGTATTAGCAGTGTTTAAACCGCATCTTGTTTATCACGAAGCTCATAAAGCTTGCTCATCGCAGTTTCAATCTCTGGCGGATAATCGCGGCGTTCTATAAATTCACCGCCACCAGTATTGCGTGTCATTGCCTGCTCTAGGGCGCGGGTTAAAAGCTCTGATATTTTTATATCATCTTGCTCTAGTGATAATTCAAGTGCAGACAGAATTCTGTCACTTAATCTGATTTGTTCTCTGCTCATCTCGCCCATAACAATTTTCTCCTCTTATTAGCGGGTTGTATTTTGCACTGTAATTAGAAAGGTTTCAAGGTTTCAGGTCTATCTATAATCCTTTCTTTAACAAGATCATAGAAATGCTTTAAAAAATTATCTCTAATTTCATCTTTTTCCATGAGTATTTCATGAAAAGAGTTCGGATATTCAATAACTTTAGCATTTGGTAAATGACCTATAACTTTATTAGCTATCTTATTATCGACCAGATCTTCTTTGCCGGCTAAGGCAAATAGGCAATGTGTTTGAATATCATTATCCAATATTTCTTTTTTAAGGTTGAGACAAGATAGTTGCGCTTCATGCACCCACCCGTATGTAACGTCGCCGCATTGCAGCTCGGAATCAAATTCATACCACCGATCATAAATCTCTGCACGAATGGTATCGGAGGTAAGGCGCGCATAGCCAGAGCCTTTTTTCCAATCTCCGCCAGCAGGGATATAAGATGATCCCATTATGGTTGAGCAGGTCTTTGTTGCCATTAGTGCAAGTGATTGTGGAATTTTGCTAAAGGCTTTTATTCCAATCATGGGAGAGGTTAGCCCAGCGCATTCAAATATATCAGGGTGTTTGGCAATATATCGAAGTCCAATATTTGCACCCATAGAGTGAGCCAGCATAGCCATAGGAATGCGCCCCTTATCAGGGTGGACGCTGGAATGTTTTATATATTCCATAATAAAATAATGTAGATCATCTATATCTGCGTCAAAGCCTTGGCTGTGGCGTTTTTGCCGGTTTGGAAGGAAGCGAGTGGACTTTCCTTGCCCTGCCCAATCACAAATCCAAAATGCCATATTATTATCTAAGCACCAATGCGCCATCTCATAATATTTTTCACTAAATTCACGTACACCCTGAAGGCATACCATAACTGCATCAGGGATAGAGTCTTGGGGAAACACCGATCCAAAGCGAATCTTGCGCCCCTTTATGCGCTCAAAGCCATGCCAACGCCAACCTTCGGGAGGCTGAAATCGCGGTTCAATATCTGGCGGTGAGTTTGTCTGGCTCATATTTCTTTCATGAATAATTTAAAGTACTTATGTATGCACTTTATGGAGTATGCAGGAAAATACTTAATAGATTACAAATTTATTCTATAGCTTTGATAATATTTTCAGTCATCTTTTTTGCATCACCAAGCAGCATCATAGTAT
>Ga0316209_1000537_pt1 | contig 63990 bp, 59 predicted proteins | sample 6monopyrite_MG_FD_204945 | JGI IMG/M metagenome (GOLD analysis project Ga0316209, IMG submission 204945) | Microbial mat bacterial communities from mineral coupon in-situ incubated in ocean water Damariscotta River, Maine, United States -... | ecosystem: Environmental > Aquatic > Marine >... | reverse complement strand
GCCCCGCCTGATTATTGCGGAAAACAAAATTGGTCAGTTCGTTGTGAAAAACATTCACTTCATACGAAGTTGTCCCCTCGTTAAACTGCCAGCGTGGCGTCAACTGGATACTCCTGAGATTTTCCGGTTCTAAAAATTCTGATCCCCTGAAAGCGGGCAGCGCGCCGTAGCGATTCCAGTAGGGTGAATCGACAAAAGATTCGCTAAAACTCATTTTCATCTGAAAGTCATCTTCGCCAAAATAAATCAAGCCTATTCGCGGTGAAAAATTGTGTTCATTACTCATCGTTAAGCGATTTTTATCGTCATAGCGAAAACCGATATTGGTCAACCAGCGGTCATTCAGGTAATACTTCCAGGTCGCGTAATAGGACAGCACGCTCTCTCTCCCCGGCCGCACAAGCGGATTTTCGTCGGTAAACAGGTTACCGCTATATTCACCGTTAACGCCAATGGGAAAACTACTTTTATAAACTTCCATCGCGTCATACTGCATGCCTATTAGCGCGCTTCCCCACGGACGCGTCCAGGTTAAATCGCTGGTAAACCCCGCCGAGCGGTCGTACATATTACCCTGACCAAAAGACTGAACTGCTGGATCGAGTACAAAGGTTGACTCCATGTCGCTACTGTCATAATAAAGTCGGTTTTCCCATTTTAAGTCGGCGCTAAGCGCGCGCGAGTGTCCCACAGAGAAGTGCCAGAAGGTATATTGAAACCCCGGACCAATGCCATTTCGTTTGGGGTAATCGCTGTAGTCGAACGCTTCGCCGGTCAAGCTGGCGGAGGTGAACGGTTCCACATAGTGAGCACGGCGGCTATTCAACAAAAACTCCCAGTCATTACGCGATAACTTGAGGCCCACATCATAGGCAGGTTTATCAAAATAGCCGCCGACAATCGCCTCAACTGCATCACTTGCCGGTGAACGGGCGTAGTCATTTTCAGGGGATATTGAAATACGCTCGCCGTCATTTTGATAATAATGAAGCCAGCTGAAAAGGTCACCGTTACCCGCCAGAGGTTTCCCCCAGTTAGCGCTCAGTTTGCTCTGCCCAAAATTACCAGCGGCGACCGCGACTTCTGCGCCGTCCAGTTCCGCTCCTTTTTTAAGTACGATGTTAATCACCGCCGTCAAAGCAACGTTGCCGTAGGCGGCAGAGCCAGGGCCTCGAATGACTTCGATTCTTTTTATTTTATCAAGACCAATAGACTGATCCGGATTGGCCGCAGAAATCAGCCTTGAATTCAGCCGATGACCTTCCAACAGGATCAGTATTTTTTGTTGTGACGAGGAATAGACACCGCGCATGGCGACGTTCACTTCATTTTGGTCCTGGACAAAGGTCATACCCGGAACAAAGGTGACCAACAGATCTTTCAGGGTACGCGCGCCGGTATTGCGGATCATTTGTTCGCTAATCAGAGTGATCGGTACGACCGCTTCAGAAGCGGGCTCTTCAATTTTGGATACGGATTTGATTTTAACTTTTAGCAAAGAGCGTAAATCCATATCAACGATGGATTCGCTTGCCGAAAGCACAGAGCTGGCCGTACATAGAGAAATAACCAGCAAAGTGGCGGTTAAAGAATAAATACGTTGCAAGTAATCTCCGAGGCCTCGAAAGATTCCCGTGTCGATTTTGACTATTTTTATTTTTCCGAAAGCCTTAGACTGAGTCTAAACCAATTATAAATAAAACCCAAATACACAAGTGAGATATGCGGATTCTGACCTTTCGGATAACACAGTCATAGCGACTAACAACCTGCAGCAGGCTCGTTAACGCGCCGGGTTATTTTTGATCACAAAATTATCTTTCACCAGATCCCGTGGTAATCCGTTTTTAATTCGCCCATTTTGATGTTGACCAATGCCGATAATATGACCACCAAAAGTGAGTAATACTTCGCCTTTGACTATTCCCCTGGGCTCGACTTCAATATTCTGACCACGTATGAATTGCGATGTTTGATCTTCGTTAAGCGCTATAACCTGTTTACCGGCGTCGTCACCGAAACAACTGGCAAACTCGTGACTGGAGCGTATTTTATTGGGATAAACTTCGCCCAGTTTTATCCCGGCGCGGTTGACTTTGAGGTAGCGGTTTATCCGGTTCAAGTCTTGCGGGAATAACCACACGGCTTTGTCGCGACGGCGCAGCTCAAATCCCTTTGCTGCGATTTCGATCCCAAAATGTCGCTTATAATAATCCACTATTTTTTCGCATTCCGCCCGTGTCATAGTAACAAAAGGTGTATCAAAGACTGGAACAGGTCTGGCGCTGACCAGCGACGATTGAGGCTTTTTAAAACGCGCAACAAAAAAGCCTTCGCTATCAAATTGTTGCGGCATCAAATGCAAATAACCCTCAGGCGTAACCGCTGATTGTGCGCCGTCAAACAATTCAGCGAGCGGCTCTATTTTGGCGTCGCTGTGTTCACACAAATAATCAGCGACCTGATGGTTTTCCTCGGGTGACAGCGTGCAGGTTGAGTAGACCAGTCGCCCACCCGGTTTCAGCGCGGCATAGGCCGAGCGGATCAATTTTTTCTGTAATATGGCCAGTTCTTTAACCGATTCAAGCGACCAGTTTTTCAACGCCTGCGGGTCTTTTCGCACCGTTCCTTCGCCGCCGCAGGGCGCGTCCAGCAAAACATAATCAAACTGCCCCGGCATCAACTCGCCAATTTGCGCCGCATCCAGATGAGACAGGCAGGCATTGCTTATGCCGCACCGGATCAGATTTGCGTGCAGGCTTTTAAGGCGACTGGCAGACAACTCGTTGGCCAGAATGACGCCGCGGTTATGCGTTAGCGCCGCCAGTTGGGTCGTTTTTGAACCCGGCGCTGCCGCCATATCCACAATTAAAGGCTGCTGTATTTCTTGACCCGCGAGCAGAGCCTGTGGCGGCAGCATCGAACTGGCTTCCTGTATATAAAATAATCCCTGCAGGTGCGCTGGCGCGTTTCCCAGCGATTCGTCAGCATCGTCTGCCTCGATCCAGAAACCGGTTGGGCACCAGGGTATAGCGCTGAGCCGCCAGCCATTTTGTTCGGCCACAGTGAGAAACTGCTCCACACTTATTTTGAGGGTATTCACGCGGATACTTTTTCTGAGCGGTCTGCCGCAGGCGTGCACAAATGACTGCCGATCATCAGCGTCGGCAAAAAAAGCCTCAATATGCGCCAGATAGTCGGGGTTCACTTCTCCACCGCTTTGTAATTTTATCGGCGCTGAAATCGGCATAGATTGAGGATCATCGAAGCTAGAGTTTGTTGATTGGCATGTCGAATGGAAACAGTCGTCGGGCGATAAACCCGACGACCTGTTTTGCAATTGAAATTAGTGCTCTTCACCATCACCGAGCGATAACAAAGTGGTGTTGCCGCCAATTGCCGCGGTATTGTTGGTGCGCGTTCTTTCTGTGGCGAATCGATGCAGGTAACGCGGGCCACCCGCTTTGGGGCCGGTTCCGGATAATCCCTGCCCGCCAAAGGGCTGCACCCCGACCACCGCGCCGATCATATTGCGATTGATATAGACGTTACCGACACGAACTTTGGCGTCTATGTATTCAGCGGTGCGTTCATTGCGAGAATGAATGCCCAGGGTCAGACCGTAACCATAGTTATTGATCGAATCGATCACCTTGTCGAGCTGCTTTGCGCGGTAGACAATGACGTGCAACACCGGCCCAAACCACTCCTGTTTGAGATCGTCAATTGATTCAATTCTAAACGCGCTCGGCGCCAGAAAATAACCTTTTTCCATTCCCGCCTGCTCGGGCGTTTGTGCAATGAGTCTGCCCGCTGCTTTAAGTTGCTCTATGTGTCCAAAAAGCTCCTCGCGCGAACCCTGGTCAATAACCGGACCGATATCCGTCGAGACTTCATGCGGCGCGCCCAGTTTAAGCTCCTGCATTGCCCCGGCCAGTACTTCGAGCATACGCGGCGCGACTTCTTCCTGTACAAACATCACCCTTAATGCCGAGCAGCGTTGACCGGCGCTGGTGAAGGCTGAATGAATCACATCGCTGACCACCTGCTCCGGTAGCGCCGAGCTATCGACGATCATCGCGTTCTGACCGCCGGTTTCTGCGATTAACGGAACAATAGGTGCGTTGTCGCGCGCTGCCAGCGCTCGATTGATGTGTACCGCGGTATCGGTTGAGCCGGTAAAGGCAATACCGCCAATACGCGGATCAGAAGTCAGCACAGAGCCGATTTCGCGACCGCTTCCGGGGATAAAGTGAAGTACCTCGGTGGGAATACCTGCCTGGTGCATCAGTTGCACCGCGCGCCAGGCAATAATTGGGGTCTGTCCCGCGGGCTTGGCGATCACAGCGTTACCGGCGGCCAGCGCAGCGGTTACCTGTCCGACAAATATAGCCAGCGGGAAATTCCAGGGGCTGATACAGGCAAACACGCCGCGTCCCTGCAGATAAATCTCGTTGCTTTCACCGGTCGGGCCCGGCAAAACAATTGGCTCGGCAAAATCCTTTCTCGCCTGCACCGCATAATAACGCGCGAAATCGACCGCTTCGCGCACTTCGTCTATCCCGTCCTGAAGTGTCTTGCCACCTTCGCGCGAACAAATTGCCATCAGTTCCGGCTGGTTCTCTACCATCAGATCGGCAAATTTTTCCAGACAGCGAGCGCGTGCTTCGGCGCCAATGGCATTCCATTTTTCCGCTGCGGGGAGCGCAATATCAATGGCTTTTCTGGTTTCTGCTGCGCCCGCCAGTTTAACCGAACCAATCACCAGATCGGTCTGGTAAGGGCAATAAGCCGGTTTGGCTTCAGTGCTGACTTTCACGCCGTGGATCAGCGGCTCTGCATGCCATTGACGGTAGAGGTGCTGGTTAATTTGTTCGAGTAATGGCTGTAGCTGACTGTCAACGTGCAAGTTTGCACCGGGCGAGTTGATTCGTGACGCCCCATAAAGATTCGGCGGCGTCGGGATCCGGTCGTTAGAGAGCTGGCTGAAAGATCTCAGGGTTTCACACGGATGCCTGACGAGACTTTCGATTGAAGTTTTTTCGTCAACCAGCTTGTGCACAAATGATGTATTAGCACCATTTTCGAGTAGTCGACGCACCAGGTAGGGCAGTAAGTCTTTATGCTGACCAACGGGTGCGTAAATACGGCAATTGACGTCCGGGTTTTGTTCCAGAAACAAATCGTATAATGCTTCTCCCATACCGTGTAAACGCTGGAATTCGAAGTTCCGGTTATTACCCGCCATTCGCATGATCGCGACAACAGTCTGAGCGTTATGCGTTGCAAATTGGGGGTAAAAAGTTCCTTTAGTCGACAAAATATAGCGAGCGCAAGCCAGGTAGGACACATCAGTTGCCGACTTGCGGGTAAAAACCGGATAGCCGCTGTGACCACCTTGCTGCGACCATTTGATTTCCGAATCCCAGTAGGCGCCTTTCACCAGTCGCAGCGGGATCTGGCGGCCACACTCTTTGGCCAGCTTATTCAACCAGCACAAAACCGGCAGCGCTCTTTTGGTGTAAGTTTGTACTACCAGCCCCAAACCTTCCCAGCCTTCGCACACTTCGCTGCGATACAGCTTTTCAAATAAATCCAGACTCAATTCCAACCGGTCACACTCTTCCGCGTCGATGGTAATGGCGACGTCCAGTTGACGTGCCAGTCTGAGTAAATGCACCACTGAATCAAACATTTCGGTCATTACCCGGTCGTGCTGACTGTGCTCGTAGCGCGGATGCAACGCCGATAATTTGATGGAAATACTGGGCGCCGGTACACCTTTAGCGCGTGGAGTCGAACCGATTTCTTTTATCCCCTGGCAATAAGCGTCCAGGTAGCGTTGCGCGTCGCTCGCGGTATAAGCCGCCTCGCCGAGCATATCAAACGAGTGGGTGTAACCGTTGGCGGTTGCTTTACTGCCGCGTTTGATTGCTTCGGTTATGGTTCGTCCGAGTACAAACTGGCGCCCCATTAATTTCATCGCCTGGTTCATCGCCTGTCGAATCACCGGCTCACCAGCTTTGCCAACCACATTTTTCAGCGCTTTTATCGGGTTGCCATTGATTTCGCCGCCCAGACCGACGAACTTACCGGTCAGCATCAACCCCCAGGTCGAGGTATTCACCAGCCAGGAGTTACTCTGCCCCAGGTGCTTTTCCCACTCCGCAGCCTGGATCTTATCCTTGATTAAATTGTTGGCCACCTCGGCATCTGGAATTCTCAACAGGGCTTCGGCCAGACACATCAGGATCACGCCCTCTTTGGTGGACAGACTATACTGCTGTAAAAAAGCCTCCACGCCTTCTTTGGCATTACTACTGCTTCGAACTTTTTGAACCAGTTCGGCCGCAGCACGAGTTATCTCGTCGATCTCGGCACTATTTTCACCGGCAAGCTGCAAGAGTTTTTCGAGGCAGGCGTCTTCATCGATACTGTAATTGTCCGATATCGCTTTTTTCAACTGTGCCAGCGATTGCTGCTCACTTGCGCCCTGCAAAAGGTTTTCAGTATTAAACATGAAACGACTCCCGAATATTCTCGCCATAGGTGTTTGATAAAAGCCCGCGCGATCAAACGATTCAGGGTGATGCTGTTTGCACCGCGTCAGGCAGCTAAATTTGGCGGTATTATGGGATAGAACGCGGGATTAATCGATCTTTTTCTGAAGCATAATTGATGTACCGCAACAGAATAATTATTTGTCAGCGCCAGCCGCTATCGCGCTTACGTCCGGCCACTTTACCCAGCAGCCATCCAAACAGCATACCGGTGAGGATCACGGTCGCGCCCGCGATAAATACCTCGCTCATAAAACCGCTCTGATAGACCTGACTTTTCTGACGCGACTGCTCAAGATCAGTTTCCAGGCGTGCCAGCTTTTGTTGCAACTCCTGGTTGCGCGCCTGCAGCGGTGAAAGCTGTTTGATTTGTTTTTGCAATGAGGCAATTTTATCCTGCTGCTGCTTTTTGTACTCATTCATCTGCTTTGTCAGCGCAGCCAGCCGGTAATTGGCGGTCGCTTTTGTCGTCAGCATTTCAGATTTTATCCAGAATTCGCCACCACGCTCGTCTTTGACCTGAGTATAGCCGCTGGCCTGGTCAACGCCGATCTGATCCAGCTTTGTACCCGGCGCCAGTTGTTTCCACACCCGGTACTCGTCGCTGGGCCCGGTTCGCGTCCAGATTGTTTTTTGCTGGTCGCTGACATAAACCGTTAGCGCGGCTGAATTGAAACTAATGGCCAGAAATAACAAGCCGAAACAGGTGGTTAGTTTTTTCATACTCTTGATTCCTGTTCAAAGATGGCAGTCATTGTACGTAATCCACCCGGTGAATAAAACCGGCCGGGATCACGTTTTTGCCAATCCAGATTGTTAATCAAATCAGTCCATGAATGACAAAACTTAAAATCAATGGTTAAATGTCCCCATCAAGGCATTTGCAGGTTGTTATCTTATGGCTAGCGAACTCGAGTTAAAGCTCGCAGCAACTTCAGAAAAATTAAAAAAAATCAAAGAGTTAGATTTTCCTGGCGCGGCATCCCAGAGTCAATGGGAAACCCTGACGCTGGCCAATACCTACTTTGATACTGCCCACTTCCGTCTGCGTGAAATGGCCATCGGTATGCGGATCCGCGAAATCGGGGCGCAACATATTCAGACGGTAAAGTCCTCAGGTAAGGCCATCGGCGGCCTGCACCAGCGCAATGAAGATGAAGTGCCACTCGCGGACGACCAGCTTAACATCGAGCTGATAGAAGAACCCTACCTGAAGATTCTGGTGGAAGAGGCGCGCGACGAAGACGGAGACTTTATACCCTGCTTTAATACGGATTTTGACCGTACCCAGTGCCAGCTCACCTTTTCTGACGGTACTCAAATCGAAGTCGCTCTCGATCAGGGGGCTATCACCAGCCAGCAAAATAGCATGCCCATTTGTGAGGTGGAGCTGGAGCTGGTCAGCGGGAGCGCCGAATATCTTTTTGCCCTCGGCCGTTATCTTATTAAAGAGCTTGACCTGACCCTGTATAACGCCAGTAAAGCCCGCCGCGGCTACAGTCTTTGTCAGTCGCTGTCGGTGGAAAATAGCGGTATGCAGGTCACCGAATTGAGTCAGGGCATTCAGTCGGAACAGGCATTTGAGCAGATCTGCTTTGCCGCGCTTAAACACTGGCAACATTACGAATTGTTTTTAAATCAGGAACGCCCGCATTCTGCGGTACTCGAAATGTACCGGGCGTTGATATACCTGCAACACATGTACATAGTTTTTGGCGGATTAATTCCGCGCAAGGCCACTCTGGATTTACGCAATAACTGGGGTTGGCTGGCCGAAGCGATGCGACCGATAGTCGATTCGGCCAAGCACAAGCGCTATTTAACCCGTTACCTGCAGCAAAGAGCCGACTGGGATCTGGTCGAAGAGCAGCAAAAGACTATCGATCATGACGTCAAACAGGCAATCGATACCTTCAAGTCGCTGCTGGCGACCCAGCGTTACAATCTGATGATGCTGAATATGTCTCAGTGGCTATATTTTAAGGAATGGCGAGATTTTATTCCGGAAAAAGAACGTGAAAATCTGAGTACTCCGGTTATCGATTTTGCGCGCAAGCAGCTGGAACATATTCTCAAAGATCTCAAACGCGACCTTGGCCCAAAAAATGACTTACAACCCGAGGATTATTTTAAACTGATCGCCAAGATCAGACGTGCGCTGGACACCGGCCTGTTTTTTGGTGGTCTGTTCGATACCCATAAACGACAGGCCTACCGCCAACCCTGGGTGGATGTTCTCAACGGTATTCGCGAGTTACAGATGAATCAGTATATTTCTGAGTTACAGCAGGAAACCCACGGTATAGAAGAAACTCAGGCCTGGCTGAATAATAGGAACGCGCCGGTGTTGCAGGCCATCGAGCAAACACGCAAAGCCGCATTTAAATCTAACCCTTACTGGAGCTGATTAGCCCACCGAAAAAACGAGGCTATCGTGGCAAGAGCAAAATCATCTAATCGATTATTTTTTGCGGTGACGCTTTCGCCAAAGCTCACACAAGAGCTGCTCGAACTTCAACAAAGGTACTCTGCTTTCGACTGCAAGCCGGTCGCCCCGGAAAATTTTCACCTCACTCTCAGTTTTTTAGGCAACCTCAGCGACAAACTGCTGGAACAGATTATCGACGGGGTTCAAGCGCCCGACATAGCACCGTTTACAAGCACACCCGCTTCGCTGGTTTACTGGCAAAAATCTTCGCTGCTGGCGCTACTGGTCAATGACAAGGACGGCCTTCTTGCCCGCTGTAAACGCCACCTGGAGCACCAATTGGCGGGGTTGAACTTGTTCCACTATGACAGGCGGGCATTTACCCCGCATATCACCCTGTTTCGTCAGTTGGAATCACCACCGCCGCTGATTGAAGTCGAGCTTAAAAATCAAATCCTGGTCGACCAATTGCACTTAATGCGCTCACATTCGTTACGTGGCCGGGCAATTTATCAAAGTATTGAGCAATGGTCATTGCAACAGCCGGGCATCAGGCAACAGTTATTGGGTAGTACGCGTGATCCCGGTTGAGCCCGGCTGCTACCGTTTCCTGATCCTGGGTTTATGCCTGCTGATCAGCGCCTGCGCCAGCAATGGCAGATCCTGCGGTCCAGACGCTTCAGCTCTCAAGCGTACCGCTCAATCGGGCGAACAACTTATGGCGTTAGAGCGCGTCGATAAAACTCGTCTGATTGCTGATTTAAAAACCCTGTCCTCTCCAGCCATGCAGGGACGCAAGGCACTTTCCAAAGGCAGCGAAAAAGCCCAGGACTTTATCGTCAGACGTTTCAGGCAGGCCAGGCTGAAACCCTTTAATACAGACTACCGCCAGCGTTTTTATAAACCGGGCTTTTTTCAGCGAGATACCCGCCGCCACCGTGGGACTAATGTGATCGGCTGGGTCGAAGGTACACATAGGCCGCAAGATTTTATTGTGATCACCGCCCATTACGATCATCTCGGTGTCAAAGGGAGAAGAATTTACCCTGGCGCCGACGATAATGCTTCAGGCGTTGCCGCGATGCTGGCGCTGGCCGATTTTATGACTCGCTCGGGAACTCGCCATTCGGTTATCTTTGTCGCCACCGACAGTGAAGAACAGGGGTTATACGGCGTTAAAGATTTTCTTGAACGTCCACCGGTAGCGATCGAGCAAATCCGTTTGAATATCAACCTGGACATGCTCGGGCGCGGCGGCGGCCGTCAGCGTTTGTACGTTGCGGGGACGCGTGCCAGTCAACCACTGAAAGAAATGATCAGCAAGGTTGCGCAAAATACGTCCATTTGCCTTAAAACCGGACACGATGGCATCGAGCGTGCGAGGCGTGGCAGTGCGCGCTCGACCAATTGGCGAAAAGCCAGCGATCACGCCGAGTTTCATCAAAACGGCATTCCCTATCTATACTTTGGCGTCGATACCCATAGAGATTACCACCAACCTTCCGACACCTTTAACCGGATCGACCAGCCATTTTACGCCGCGGCGGTGAATGCTGTGCTCGCGACCTTTGAACTGGTCGATGGCAACCAGGCTAATTTTTCCGGCCGACGTTAGTCAAAGTATTTGGCGGCATAACGCAAGATCTGATAGCTCGACTGGACAAATCCCGACGCGTAAGCCTGCGATCTGAGTAGTTTGAGTTTGACATCTTTGGCGACTTCAGCAAACAACGGGATCCCTTTGCCAAGCAACACCGGGATCTGGGTTACGGTGATATCGTCCAGCAATTCCGCGCGAATAAATGATTGAATGGTCGCGCCGCCGTCAACGTACACCCGCTTAAATCCGCGACTTTGCAATTCCACCGCCAATAGCTCGACTTCACCGCTGAATAGCGAAGCTTTGTCTTCTAACGCTGGCGGGATGCTCTTTAGATGCCTGCTGAGTACAATAACCGGTGTTTTTTCATAAGGCCACTGGCTGAAAGCGGCCACTTTTTCAAATGAATTGCGCCCCAGAACAATACAATCGACGCTGGCTACAAATTGTTGGTAACCGTAATCTTCGCTTTTATCTTCTCCAGCGGCTTCATTTAACCAGTCGAGCTTGCCATTCAAGCGCGCAATGAAACCATCGAAGCTGGTGGCGATAAACGCCGAAAATTTTATGTCCACGGTTACCAATTACCTCTTTATAATTTTAATCAACAACAATTCAGGCTTTTCTGATCTGATTAACAAACCAGCCGATCAAAAGCATAAAACCGATCAATCCGGCTATCATTGCCAGCCATTCTTCGCCGGCCCATCCGGTGCCGAATCCTTCCGGTTTTTTGCCCTGAATAAAAGCGGCCGCTGCAATGCCTACGCCGAGCAAACCCTCACCCCCGACAAAGCCACTGCCCAACAATACGCCAGTCTCACGCCGCTGTTCGCGTTGCGCTTTTTGCTGACTTCTTTTTTCAAAATAATGTCGGATTAATCCGCCGATAAATATGGGGGTCATGGTTGAAACGGGCAGATAAACGCCCACTGCAAACGGCAAAGATGGCAACTTAAACAGCTCACACAAAATCGCGATACTGGCCCCTGCAAATACCAGTGTCCAGGGTAAATTTTGATCCAGCACACCATCAATGACCAGTTTCATCAGGGTTGCCTGTGGTGCGGGTAATTCCTGCGAGCCAAAGCCGAAAGTTTCCGCCAGTAAAAGCACCGCCAGACTGACAAATACCGCCGAGGTCAGCACCCCCAATAATTCCGCCATCTGTTGTTTTTTTGGAGTCGCGCCGAGCAGGTAACCGCTTTTTAAATCCTGCGAGGTATCGCCCGAAATAGAGGCCGCAATGGCAACCACGCAACCGACAATCAAGGTGCCTGCTTTTCCGGCACTGTCGGTCCAGCCCATCGCCAGAAAAATGGTCGCGGTGCCGAGCAGAGCGGCGATCGTCATGCCACTGGTCGGGTTGCTGGTCACGCCCACCAGACCGACAATACGCGAGGCAACGGTTACAAAGAAAAAGGAAAAGACAGCCACACAAAGGGCGGCGATCAAGCGCGTTTCTATACCGCCAATCGAACCAAAAGCCTGCGGCATAAAGGTGAGTACAAGAATGACCGCCAATACCCCGACCACGACCACTTTTATTGGTAAATCAGCTTGCGTGCGCAAGCGAGAGCCGACGCCCTCGCCGATATGACCGGCGCCCGCCTTGAAACTTTGCAGCATTACCGGAATGCTTCGGATCAGAGTGATGATACCTGCCGTTGCCACCGCGCCAGCACCGATATAGCGCACATAACGCGACCAGATCTGAGAGGCTGTCATTTGTTCAATCAAAAGTTCCGTTTCCGGAAACAGCGGCAGGCTCTGCCCTTCGCCCCAATAAGCAATCGCCGGAATGATGATTAACGCCGACAATAATCCGCCACCGACCATAATCGCGCCGATACGCGGCCCGAGGATATAGCCGACTCCAAAAAGCGCCGCCGACAGGTCGATGCCAACACTCGCCTTTTTGATAAAAGGAATATTCATCGAGGCGTGGCCGGGAATTATTTTTATCCATGAGGTCAAAACTTTAAATAGCGCGGCGACGCCCATGCCAATAAAGATAAATTTGGCTTTATCCCCGCCTGATTCGTTCGCAACCAGCACTTCAGCGCAAGCGGTTCCTTCCGGGTAGGGCAGTTTGCCATGCTCTTTTTCAATTAAGTACTTGCGCAGCGGGATCATAAATAACACGCCGAGCAATCCGCCGCTCATGGCGAGAATGGTCATCTGCAACAAGTCGGGTGCCAGACCCCACATAAACAGCGCGGGCAGAGTAAAAATAACGCCACTGGCGATCGAGCTGGACGCAGATCCGGTGGTCTGCGCGATATTGGTTTCTAAGATCGTACTGCCGATCCCGGCTTTGGCCAGAATTTTAAAAACCGCGACCGCCATCACAGCGACCGGGATCGAAGTGCTGATAGTCAGCCCGGCCCGCAACCCCAGATAAGCATTGGCGGCACCAAAAATAATGCCGAATAGCACGCCCAGAGCGAGCGCCTTAAAAGTAAACTCGGCGACAGTCTCCTCTGCTTTAACGTACGGCGAATACTGTTCACCCTGTTCCAGCGGTCTATAAGCGCTTTGGTCCAGTCCTAGCGGCTTATCCATTTTTAACCCTTTTTTTATTGTTGTTTGTTTTCATGGAAATAGTGTCTCCTCAGTTTTTAAATTTTATTGTGGTTGTGTTATTGCGCGGATATTTGAGTACGCGAATATTTGACCCGCTATCAGGTTTCGATTCTCACTGACTCACTGACTCGCTTACTCGCTTACTCACTTACTCGCTTACTCGCTTACTCGCTTACTCGTTTACTCACTAACTCGCTTACTCACTAACTCGATTACTCACATACTCGACTATTAAAAACACGCCAGCCTTAAACTGTCAAATGCGCTACCCTTTACCGGGTATTTTCGCCGAGGTGCAAGCAGTGCTAAAATAGCCTGGTTTTGCCGAGCGTTGCCCTACTATGCCGGATCATCAAGATTCGTGCGAGCACGATAATTGTGACTACTAAAAACCAGAAAACGGACAATCCATGACAACTTGGTCAGACCTGCTCGCAGCAGAAAAACAACAGGACTATTTTAAGCAAACCCTGGACTACGTTCGCGAGCGACGTGAACAGGGTGTCAAAGTCTACCCGCCTTCAGATAATGTTTTCAACGCTTTTCAATCAACCCCATTCGACCAGGTTAAAGTGGTGATATTGGGACAAGACCCTTATCACGGACCGGGACAAGCGCACGGATTATGCTTTTCAGTACAAGCTGGCGTCAAGCCGCCGCCGTCTCTGAATAACATTTTCAAAGAGCTCAAAAACGATATCGAAGGATTTGAAATGCCGACCCATGGCTGTCTGCAGTCGTGGGCGCAACAGGGCGTATTACTGCTAAACACCGTGTTGACGGTGGAGCAAGGGTTGGCGCACTCGCACAAACATCTGGGTTGGGAGCGTTTCACCGACAAAGTCATTGAGCAGCTCAGTCTGCATGGCGACGGCATTATATTTTTACTGTGGGGCGCGCACGCGCAAAAGAAGGGGCGAATTATCGACCGCGACAAACACTCAGTTTTGACTTCGGTACACCCTTCACCGCTTTCGGCGCACCGTGGATTCCTGGGCTGTGGTCACTTCTCGCAAAGCAACCGGTTACTACTCAAGCAGGGCAGGCAAACCGTAGATTGGCTATTACCGCCTCTTTAACATTCGAATTCAGCCAAACTGTCAGCCGAATACTATTTGTATAATTTGCTAGCAATCTGGATACATCACCGGCGATTGGCCGACTGAGGACAGCCGCCAATGACTAACAGACCAATCTAATATTTCTTTCGGGCTGGCATCAATCAACTCTGGCGGCGTTGTCTGCCGCAGATGAATTAACGCCTTGAGTAACCACTTACTCGCGTTATCCGACCTTATTTCAGCAGAAAAACGGCTCTTACTCAATTTGCTGCCGCTGGCGTCGAGGGCCAGGGGCAAATGGAAATATTGCGGCGGCTCTGCGCCAAGGCATTGATAAAGGAAATTTTGTCTTGGCGTCGATTCAAGAATGTCGGCCCCGCGCACCACGTGATTGACCTGCTGCGCCAGATCGTCCACAACCACCGCCAGTTGATAAGCAAACAAGCCATCGCGGCGTCGGATCACAAAATCCTGCTGGTGAGCGGCGCTATCCAGTTGGCAGTCGCCCAGAATATGGTCGTAAAACCGCGAGCAGTCGCGATTAAAACGAATTCGTAGCGCGGTCTGATCGCCGGCGAGGGTCAACTTTTCACCGCTTTTGAGTCGGTTAGTGGAACAAAATGCGTCATATATTCCACCGCTACGCGCCAGCACTTCCTTGCGACTACATCGGCAGGCGTACACCAGCCCATCATCAATCAGTCCTTGCAAGGCGTTTGAATAAACCGGAGTGCGCTGACTCTGATAGATGACTTCGGCGTCCCACTCAAAACCGAAGGCTTCCAGCGTATGTAGTATCTGTTCGGCAGACCCGGGCACTTCTCGCGGCCTGTCCAAATCTTCCATTCTAACCAGCCAACGACCGCCGTGGTGTCGCGCTACCAGATAACTCGCCAGAGCTGCCACCAGCGAGCCAAAATGCAACGGGCCAGTGGGTGTCGGGGCAAATCGGCCAACCCAGTCAGCAGGCATATTCGGTTCCAACAGGCAAAGCCCGACCCCGGCGAAGTAGCCGTCTGATGTAACAAAAAAGGGGATTTGTAAACAAAACAAGCGCCATCAGGCGCCTGTCATTTGCTTTATAGCCGACGAAACTGATCATCGACGCGCACACCGGTTTATCGATTAATGTGCTTTTCTTTAATTTCATCCAGCGTTTTGCAATCAATACACAGCGTCGCTGTGGGACGCGCTTCAAGACGCCTGATACCAATTTCAACGCCGCAGGAATCACAGTAGCCGTATTCGTCTTCTTCAATTGAAACAATCGACTTGCCGATTTTTTTAAGCAGTTTACGCTCCCGATCACGGGTTCGCAATTCAAGGCTGAACTCTTCTTCCTGACTGGCGCGGTCCACCGGATCAGGAAAATTGGCCGCTTCGTCTTTCATGTGAGTAACGGTACGGTCCACTTCTTCCATTAACTGCTTTTTCCAGGCGTTCAAGATTTCCTTAAAATGCTGGCACTGCTCTTCGTTCATGTACTCTTCGCCGCGTTTCTCCTTGTAGGGAGCAATTCCTAAGGCGCCGAGTGTAGTGGAAGTGGCTGTCTTGACCGATTTTTTACTTGGCATTCGTTTCTCCGCCAGGTTAACTACTTGTAATTTAAAGGATATTTCCAGAATCCAGTCTTCTTAAAAAGTCCTGATTCAGGATGATCGAAATCGACTTTTAATTAAGGCGCGGATTTATATCACATACAACTTATAAGAACAATGATCTTTTAATTTTTTTGCTCGAACTCGCTCTACCGGGTTCACCCCAGCCGCTCGATTTCTGTTAATAGCCGTAGCCTGGTTTGCTCAACCCTATCTTTCCGGTAGGCTTGCATCGGCAATTTTCCCCACACCGGCTGTGGCCAGCAAAGGTCATTTTTAAAACGTACAATATGATGAAAGTGAAGCTGCGAGACCATATTGCCGATCATCGCCAAATTCAGTTTATCCGGCTGATAGAGGTTGGCCAGCGCGAGCGATAACAGGTTGGACTCGCGCCAGAGCTGGCTTTGATCTGCAAGGCTTAGCTGGTACGTCTCGACGACCGAATCGCGCTCCGGCACCAGGATAAACCAGGGGAACTGGGTATCATCGATCAAGCGCAACTGGCAAAGGGACAAGCAAGTTAAAAAGTGGCTGTCTTTTTCCAGTTGCGGGTGCAGGGTGAAACTATTTGCTTGCGTGCTCATGCCCGTGATACCTCAAACATAAGGAAAAGTGTGACTATTACCCTTGAATCGAAAGCGGCTCTGTTGTTATCGTCTTTTTAGAACCTATTTTGACAACAGCCAGAAACCAGCCCGTCCTCAACCCTGTCGTGCTGACCCAGCAAAGGATATCACAATGCCTCGAATCAACCTTAAATTTTACGCTCTTGTAGTGCTCATCTCCGGGCTGTGGTTTAGCGCTGGTTTTCGCACAGTGACGGCGCACAGCGACAGCCATCCTTTTCGTTACGTCAGCAACAACGGCGTTGACCAGGGCGTGTGCAGCCAGCCGAAATCGCCCTGTCGCAGCATTGAGTATGCCGTTAACCAGGCAGGCAAGGGCGATCGGGTCAAAGTGGCCGCTGGCGAGTATCAACTGGATGGACTGGATATATTTTTTCTACTTTCTGACATGGTAATCATTGAAGGCGGCTACAATAAAGACTTTAGCGCGCGCGGCGCGGAGCGGAATGAGTCGGTGATTAAAGGTCTGCCGGGAGAGTATCGACAGCGACTGGCAAGCAGAGGATTTAAACTGCTGCGCGATCAGAAAGACGCAGCAATCCAACTGAGTATAAAAGATCGGCAACTACTTTCCAGATACCAAAAGCTTACCAGCGCCACTGAAGGCGCCGCCGAGTGTGAGGATGGTCTGGCTGGCGAATACCCTTGTCATAACCTTGACTTACAGTCGCACATACCGCTCTCTTCTTTTTCAAGCAACCCCACCAGCGCAAACGATATCTGGGGTTTTGTCGACCTGAACGACCAGCGTGAATACGCCTTGATCGGGCTCCGCAACGCAACCGCCGTTGTTGACGTCACCAATCCACAAGCGCCGGTAGAAGTCGGCTCGGTTGAAGGGATTAGCTCAAGTTGGCGGGATATTAAGGTGTACCAGTATTTTGATGAAGCAGAAAATCGTTACCAGGCTTACGCCTACGTAACCACTGAAGCGGCTACTCAGGGAATGCAGATACTTGACCTGACCGGCCTGCCCGACTCGGTCAGCCTGGCAAGTACCCTGACAGAGTTCAGCCGCGCGCATAATGTTTACCTCGGCAATACTGACTACGCCAATGGGATGCCGCTGGACCAAAGTGGCGCCAGTCTTTACATTGCCGGCTCCAACAAAGACGAGGGCGCTTTTCGAGTTTTCTCATTGCAGGATCCTGTTAACCCCAGCCTGCAGCTATCACCGCCGGCTGGCACCGGTTACGTTCATGATGTCACCAGCCTGAACATTGAAGATGAAAGAAAAAACGATTGCCCTTCACTTCAGTCCAATAGCGCGCTGACCAACTGCCAGCTGTTTATCGACTTTAACGAAAGCAGCGTTGACCTTTGGGATATGACCGATAAATCCAACCCGACCTTGATCAGCTCCACCGGTTACGCGGGCGCCAATTATACTCACTCCGGTTGGTGGTCCGAAGACAAGATGACCCTGCTGATTCAGGATGAACTGGACGAACGCGAACTCGGCATCAAGACGACTCTACGCGCGATGGATATCAGCGACCTGAGCAATCCTTCAATCATCGGCACCTATACCGGGCAAACTTACGCGATTGACCACAACGGTTTTTCTGTCGGGAATTATTACTATATGTCCAACTACCGGCGCGGTTTGAGCGTTATAGATATATCCACTCCGAGCGATATGGTAGACGTAGCCTTTTTTGACACCTATCCGGTGCCAGAAGAGAACGATGCCAATTTTGACGGCGCCTGGGGGGTTTATCCTTATCTGCCGAGCGGTAACATTCTGGTGAGTGATATCGGCTATGGACTGTTTGTATTAAAACTGAACGAAAATGACGGTGAGATGCCGACCGAGCCGAATGATGACAGCGGCACCGGCGACAGTGTCATTCCTCCGCCTGCGCCTGCCAGTTCCGGTGGCGGAAGTATCAATACCTTTCTGCTAGGAATGTTCCTTATTATTGCGGTTATGCGGCGAAAAGCTTAAGGGAAAAAAGCGGGTTAGTCGCAGGCTTTGTAATTAGCAGGCACCTGCTCGGGATAAAAGGGAATTTTCTCATTTTCTTCACACTGTTTCAGGAAGGAAAAAATTCCCGCTGACGGAAAAGCCCATACCAGTGATTCAGGAATGACCAGATCGACCCCCGGCTCCTGCAACTGTTTAAACAGGTCGCGCCAAACCGTTAATGCACCGGTGGCACCGGTTAAGTTGCCCGGTCTATTATCGTCTCTTCCCAGCCAGACAACGCCCAGTCGTTCCTCTCCAAAGCCAACATACCAGCTATCGCGCAGGTCGTTGGTAGTTCCAGTTTTACCAGCATAATTCTGCCCCGAGAATGTCTCGCCGATAGCTTTGGCGGTTCCCTGCTCAACCACCTGAGTCAGCAGATATTTGATCAAAAACACCGCTTCCGGTTCGAATTTGAGCGACGCGGTTCGACGATACCTTTGCAGCAGATTTCCCTGATGATCCTGTACCGCGATCAAACCTGTTGGCGTTACCGCTACACCGTCATTGGCGAGCACCTGGTACAATTTCAACACTTCGACTGGTGACATTTCTTTTGCACCAAGCGCAATAGACGGAAAGGCCGGCAGGTCGCGCTCAAATCCGGCCGCCTGGATGGTATCAACCACTTCATCCATACCGACGGCGAGCGCCAGTCTGGCGGTGGCCAGATTGTAAGAGTGGATCAAGGCATCTTTTAGTTGCACTTCCCCGTGAGTCTGTCGGTCGTAATTTTGTGGCGTCCACAAACTGTTATCACTACCCTTTAACGAAAAAGATTCGTCCGATAAAGGTGATAATAAATTGAATTGCCGATTGCGCGACAATGCCGCCAGATACACAAAAGGTTTAATCACCGAGCCGGTCTGCCGGTAGGCGTCAGTCGCACGATTAAAACCGATAAAATTAGGGTTGCGGTCGCCAACCATCGCCAGAATATCCCCGGTTTTAATATCGCTGACTATCACCGCGCCCTGCAACGCCGGTGTATTTTCAGCCATATTTTTTTCTATTTGTTTCACCCGTCGGCTAAGCGCGTCCTCGGCTTTTTTTTGTAGCAAAGGATCCAGTGTAGTGAACAAGCGTAGCCCCGCCGAATGCAAAGTGGACAAAGAATAGGCCTGACGCAACTCAGATTTAACGGCGCTCAAAAAAGCGGGGACGCGACTGGTTTTAGTTTGCGGTTTTGCCACTACCTGTAGCGTTTTTGCCTGCGCATCACGGTAGTCCGCGTCAGTGATCAAACCGTTAGCTAATAATTGAGAAAGTACCAGTGAGCGGCGTTGACGGGCTCGCTCGGGATTTTTGCGTGGATTAAACAGACTCGGCCCGTTTACCAGACCGACCAGCAGAGCGACCTGACTCAGGTCGAGTTTTTCCAGCGGTTGATCAAAATAAAATTCGCTAGCACGCGCAAAGCCATAGATGCCGCTGCGATTGCCCTGCCCCAGATAAACCTCGTTCAGGTAAGCTTCAAGGATTGTATCCTTGTCGTAATGAATTTCGGTGAGCAACGCCATGATGGCCTCGCGGAATTTTCGCCACCAGCTGCGTTTCTGCGATAAAAAATGGTTTTTCATCAACTGTTGGGTCAGGGTGCTGCCACCCTGACGCACTTTACCGGTAGAAACATTCTGCCAGAGTGCTCGCGCGATACCGCTGATCGACAATCCCCAGTGAGAATAAAAATTCTTGTCTTCAGTGTTCAGCAGCGCGCTGACAAAATGCGGCGGCAATTGTTGCAGTTTTATCAGCTGCCTGTCTTCCAAATTACCGGCTTGAATACTGCCCAGCGGGAGTGGGTCCAGGCGTAAAAAATTTACCGCCTTGCGGCTGGCAAAATCTTTTAGCTGAGAAATTTTACCATCCTCTATAGTAACTTCCAGCGTCTGCTCTGGCTGAGTACCATCCCAGAACTTAAACTCGCGCGTCCGGATCACCAACGTATTGTGATATTGCTCAAACTGACCCGGTTTGACCGCCTTGATCGTTTGCCGATAGCCGAGCAACGCCAACTCGCTTTTTAGATCGGCCAGTGTCAGTCGCTTTGCCAGGCTAAAGGATAGAGGGCGCGCATAGACTTTCGCCGGAATATTCCAGGCCTGTTGCTTAAATTCGTTTTTGACCTGCGAATCCAGATAAATAATGAGAAATAGCAACAAAAAACCAGCGAGTAGCGCCAGACGCCAGCTGAACATTTTTATTTTTGAGAGCAAAAGGGGATGATTTTTAAACATAGAAACGCAATTCAAGCGACCCTTATAAATTCAGCTTGATCAACTGCCCCTGATATTCAACAACCAGAAAGGATTTTTTGATCTGCTTTATCAGGATTTCTGGCGTCACCTGTTGATTGATTTGATAGAAACGTCCGTCGATGATGATAAAACTTTCCTCGGCTTTGTCGGCCACCACAGAAGAACTGACCGAAAGCATTGCTAATTTTTGTCTGGTTTTTTCTGGTAGATCTTCCAGTAAAACCGGCATCGACGCAGATTCATCGCTGACAATTTTCGAGACGTCGGCAACGGCGTTTAAATTTTCAGGTGATTGATCTCTAGTGCGACTATCAAGTGGCGTCGATACCGCTTGCACACGTTTTTCGGGCTTGTACGACTGTCGGGTGTCAATCGTTTTGCTCTCCTGTTGATGCCCAAACATCAGGCTTTCACTTTGTGTTCTTCCCTGAATATCAAGTTCTCTTGGTGTGGCTTCTGGCGAACCAGAATCTGACATTTCAGCATTGTTGAATCCGGATTTTTTTAACTCAGGTTCTTGAAACTCAGGTTCTTTAAGACTGGATTCACTGAACTCGATATCGAGTGACTTATCCGCGACACTGGCTGTTATTTCAGTTACTGCCTGTCGATCGCCATCAAACAATGGCCGGCCGCCAGCTAACCAATAACTCCAACTTAAGATTAGCGCCAGCAGCAACACCGAAGCGATAATCTGCCATCGGCGTACACGCCTGCGCAACCAGTCGTCACCCAACATGTCTTCGTCAAAATGCACCGAATGAACATCGGGAACCGCCTGGTTTTTGTTTTCCTGTTGATTGAGTGATTCGAGCAAGATCGACAAATTAATTTACCTGACTGGATGTGAGCGTGGGGAGACCGCTAAAACTCTCGTTGTTCAATTTGACAATCGTCTGCATGCCAGCGATGCCATCGGCGTTTATTTTCTTCTGCATTTGAAAAGCTTTAAGTTGTTGCGCCAGCGCCGGAGTAAAACGTGAAAGTGCGGGTTGCTGAATATCGCTGAGTTTATTCAGCGTTTGTGACAACCAGCTCACAGCCTGCCCCTGATCGCCAACTTTAAGCTCTTTTTCAAATCCGGGCGGCGCCTGCCAGAGCAACTGGTACTCGCCGCTCCAAAATAACGCCAGTTGTTGCATGGGGATGGTTACCCGGTTTTCGCCAAAAAGCATCCGCGCGTTAACGCCGTCAAGGGTTTCCAGAGTCGCCCAGAAGTCGCCCTGCAAACCAGCCGAAAAACGCAACATCGCGGGCCGATTAAATTCTCGTAACTGCTGCCAATAGCCATTAAATCGCGCACAGCGTAGTCCGTAACTTGCGGCAAATTCGCAAGCATCTCCGTGTTCCAACGGCGAGTAGTCAATTTGCCAGAGCGCTAAAAGGTTGCCCATCGACCAGGTGCCGTTAGTATCCCAGCGCTGGTCTCCAATCCAGTTTTGTAAAAGATCCTGCGGCGTTACTACGCTTGAAGGCGGCTCTGCCTGTAGCCGGGATTCGGGCTGGACTTTAGATTGTATAGCCGCGACCTTAGCATCTGCTTTTTGTTGACCAAGCCAGTAAGCGCCACTGGCGATCAGTGCGATCATTACGCCGGCCGCCACCCATTTTAGACTCGCGAGCTGGAGCCTGCGAGAATCTTTTTGTCTGCGTGATTTTTCAAGATAGAACTCACCCAGCACTTCGCGTACTGCCTCAAGCATAATTTTTTGGTCGACACCGGCTTTATTTCGACTGGCGGCAGCAATCAGGGCACGGTCACAAATTGTATTGATCAAACGCGGTACACCTTGAGTTTTCCGATGCAACAATTCGATCGACGGTCTCGAAAAAAGCACACGATTACAACCGGCGATTCGTACCCGATGTAAAATATAGGCAACCGTCTCCTTACGCGTCAGCGGCTTGAGGTGATAACGCGCAGTCACCCGCTGCGCAAGTTGTCTGAGCGAACGATGAGCCAGTTTTTCCTGTAACTCAGGCTGTCCCACCAGAATGATCTGCAGTAATTTACGTTGATTGGTTTCCAGATTGGTCAGCAACCTGATTTGCTCCAGTACCTCGTTTTCCAGATTTTGTGCTTCGTCGATCATGACCACAACATTCAGATTTTGCTGATAACAATTGAGTAAATAGTCACTTAATCGGTCGGTTAAAATTTTCAGGCTCTGGCAATCCTGCGGATAATCGATCTTCAGCTCGTCACAAATTGTCGCCAGCAGTTCCACACTGTTTAGCTTGGGGTTGAGCACAAAGGCCAGCCGTGTGTTTTCCGGCAACTGTTGCAACAAACAGCGGCATACGGTAGTTTTTCCGGTGCCGACTTCGCCGGTTAGTAGAACAAAACCACCGCCTTCTTTCACCCCAAAAGTCAGGTGCGTGAGCGCTTCCCGATAGCGGTTGCTCATAAACAGAAAGCGCGGATCAGGCGAAATTGAAAATGGTTTTTCTTTGAGTGAAAAATGTTTCAGGTACATAGCGTTTCAGATACAAAGTGTTTCAGGCACATAATGTTTCAAAGAGCACGGATAAATCAGGTTTATAATCGCCGGTCGCTCAATTTAATTCATCAAGAAATTTTTGAATAGTTTGTCCCGCTTGACGTTAGAATAGAGTAATGGCGTCGTTATAAGCCTGGGTTTATTCAAACGAGCATCACCGCAACCAAGAGGCTTGCAGCCGCTATTTAACGCCCACGTAAGACAACCATCAACCAATAAGGAAAGTATCATGAGCGACAACTATCACCCAAGTCAAGAAGAAAGGAATCTGGCCATGTTTTGCCATCTCGGCGCATTCGCCGGATTTATCTTCCCGTTCGGGAGTATCATCGTTCCGCTTGTTATCTGGCTCACCAAAAAAGACGAATCGCCCTATATCGACTACCACGGCAAAGAGTCGCTGAATTTCCAGATCAGCGTTATGATCGCCATGGTTATCGCGGCTATTCTTATTTTTGTTATAATCGGTATCCCTTTACTGATAGCGCTGGTGCTGTTTGAAGTGGTGATGCTCATTATAGCGAGCATTAAAACCAGTGAAGGCGCGTATTATCGGTATCCCATCAGCCTGAGGCTAATAAATTAGTTGTAAAAGTATGCAAATCTACCTGGTCGGCGGCGCGGTTCGCGATAAACTCCTGAATTACCCTGTCGTCGAAAGGGACTGGGTCGTCGTCGGCGCGAACCCTCAGCAAATGCTGGATTTGGGTTACAAGCAGGTTGGCAAGGACTTTCCGGTATTTTTGCACCCGCAGACCGGCGAGGAATATGCGCTCGCTCGCACCGAAAGAAAAAGCGGCAGCGGTTACCATGGCTTTGAAGTACACGCCTCCCCAGACGTAACCCTTGAGCAGGACTTGATCCGCCGCGACCTCACAATCAACGCCATGGCCATGGACAGCGACGGAAACATAGTCGACCCCTACGGCGGTCAGGCGGACATTCAGGCCAAACAACTACGCCATGTTTCCCCGGCTTTTTCAGAAGATCCATTAAGAATCCTCAGGGTTGCCCGCTTTGCCGCACGCTATCACCATCTGGAGTTCACTCTGGCGTCAGAAACTCAAAGCCTGATGAATGCGCTCGCCTCTTCAGGTGAACTAAAAGCGCTCGCTGCTGAACGCGTATGGAAAGAAACCTGCCGCGCCCTTGGCGAGAAATCACCTCAAGTTTATTTTGAAACGCTGCGTCAGTGCGGCGGACTAGCCGACTGGTTTCCCGAGCTCGAATGTCTGTGGGGCGTGCCTAACCCGCCGCGCTGGCACCCGGAAATTGATACCGGTGTACACACCATGATGGTATTGGAGCAGGCAAGCTTGCTCTCAAAAGATCCTGTCACCCGTTTTGCCGCGTTATGCCATGATTTGGGCAAAGGCAATACCCCCAAAGACATGCTGCCACGTCATGTAGGTCACGAAAAAAGGGGCGTTTCTTTGGTAGGAGACCTTTGCCGCAGGCTAAAAGCACCCACCGAATACGAACAACTGGCAAAAATTGCCAGTGAATTTCATCTGCACCTGCATCGGGTGGATGAGTTAAAGCCCAGCACTATCGTCAAAGTGCTCGAACGAACCGACGCATTTAGAAGGCCACAGCGATTTGCCCAATTTTTGCAGGTCTGCGAAGCGGATTTTAGAGGCCGAACCGGATTTGAATCGCGCGATTATCCACAAGCACAGATCATGCGCCAGGCGTTTGATGCCTGCCGATCAATAAAACCACAAGAGCTGATTGCCCAGGGTTATAGCGGTAAAAAATTAGGCGAGGAGATCCACCGCGAGAGAGTCAGCCTGGTAAAGCACCTGGACGCTGGCTCTGCCGGTTAGGTCAGCCAGGCGCCAGAGATGACTGGCAATCCCGCCGTTAAGATTCAGGATGCCTCCTGCTTAAACCGAAAAAGCAATGCAGGCTATAAACCGCAACAACGCTTGTATTTTTTCTTGCTACCGCAAGGGCAAGGATCATTACGCTTGGCCTGTTTAGTGCTGACCGCGCGCGGCGTTTTACTTTGCAACACTTCCAGATCACGAATATCTTCTTCTTTGTCTGGGTCAAGGCTCACCACGCCAACCCACTTATTTTCCAGCAAGATTGACTCAACCTCTTCTTTGCGTGCCTGATCTGTAACGCTGATGTTTGCTGGCGCTTTAGGCGTACCTATGCGAAAAGCCTTCTTCTCACTTCCTGGCATAGCGCTGCCTCGTTCATTGAGGTTACTAGCTTTACCGTGATAAAAGAATTTTGACATGGATAGTTGCCTTAAGGGGGGGGAATTATCGCCGGATTATACTTGATTCAAAGCCAAACCGATAAGGTTGATTAAGATTAAACAACTTGCAGCCGTTATTTCAATCAAATTCGGTTGTTTGGATTAGGGGCCTGGAAAAAAACCAATTAAAGGCAACAGTGTATCAGCTTTCAGATAAATCCAAAGTATCTCCAGCTTTCATAATCACACACTGAACACCTAACGCTCCTACTCTTTTCCTAAACATCTTATCATCTGCTGGATTCAACGCTTTGGAAAAAAGTCCAGGGCAATTATAATGACAAGGGATCACCAATTTTGGCTCAATAATTTTTACTGCTTGCAGTGCTTCTTCCTCATCCATAGTGTTATGAGCGACTTTACCACCAATTGGAATCATCAACACGTCTGGCCCGATAAACCTTTCCCAGCCCTTGGCGTGCAGTAATGTGTCACCGAGGTTCAAAATACGTTTACCATTGATATAAATATCAAATCCAATCGAGCCCCAGCCAATCCTCTCTTTGGGCCCGGGTTTAACAACGCTACTAAATGGCCCTATTTTAAGAACGAGTTCGCCGTGCGTGGTCTTAACCCCTGTCACGGTCATACCATCGATGTCGATCGTTTCCTCAACCGAAAGCGTTAGTACTTTTTTAAATTCTGTAGTAAATGCCACTCCCTTAGCTCGAGGCCCCAACGCCAGATTTTTTCCCCCGACCTCCCGCAACATCGTCCTGTTAAATATTACCGCTGCGTTTGACGTTTTTGCTACTCTGTCTGCATGCCAATAGTGATCCGGATCGCCGTGAGTGATAAAAATATGAGAAATGTCCTGCCATTTCGACTTGGGAAAAAGCGTGGTGAACCTAAACCAGTAAAAAAACAACGCGCCTGGATCAATGGCTAGCAGTTTGTCGCCGGATTCGATCAGAAATGCATTGTATCCAAAAAACTGAATTTTCATATCTTACCCCTATTCACCTTGGCGAAAAATCCTGGACCATCTGGTTCAGTGATGCTTTCGACGAATGAAATTTTCATTACACGACAGAGAATTGGTATTTCACTCGCCGACAACAGAAGTACTTTAGAACAAAGCTATTTGCTCAAGCTTCTCCGATACGGGTATATCGGTTTGCTACCCGGCGTTAGCACCGGACGACCTAACGAGGGGCAGGAACCCACCGTACGCCATTCGTTTCGCATCAAAAATGGGATTCGGTTTTTCGACTAAAGGTTCAATTAAATCCACCATTCTTGGGTCTGCGGCAACTTTCTCATTTACCCGAGCATGCGACTCACGAGATTTAAATACCACCCATCCAAACACAACGGACTCATTCGCGCTTGCAGTTACAAGGTCATTGAACGCACGCGTTCCACCGCGAACCATATCGTCACCTACATATTCGCAGTAATCGAGTGCTCCGTGTTCCTTCCAGATATTTGCAACCGCTTGAGCGATACTCTGATACTCGTCCAGGCGATCGCTGGGAATCGGAAATACGAATCCGTCGATATACTGTGCCATAGCGGCTCTCCAATCATGGTAAAAAGTATTTTGCCTTATCTACGAATAACGCTAAGCAAAAGATACAATACTCACTTCACTTCGATTTTAGCACTTTGTTTATATCCATTGATTAACAATCATCAATCTCAAACTTCGCTAGTACTCTTTCACCGAGCACTCTTTCACCGAACATTACAAAGCGATCAGTTAAGAGCTTTTAAAGAGTTCGCAGTTAGGATTTCGGCTCTGATAGAGGCAACAGGCGATAAAGAGTAGTAGCATTATAACCTCCTGACCCTCGGAAAAATAAGGAACCCCCGATCCACCGCCGCCACCGCCACCTCCACCACCGCAGCCGTAAGAAAAAACCAGACCAGACAAAATCGTAAACTCAAAAACTTTACTGACTTTAAAATTGGTTTGAGCCGCTTGTGTAGCAGCGGCCTTAGTCATTAACTTGATAACCAGCAGCAGCAAAATCAAAAAATTCACGGCTTGCCAGATAATCAAATGAAACAGGTCAAACAACTGAGGTGCATACACTTTCAAGTAAAACAGGTGCGAAATTCGCAGAACATTGAGTATCTGCAAAAACAACACCCAGAAAAAAAGCGTCAATATTCGATTGCGCCAACTTGAGCGCAGACAGATTAGGCTAAAAAGTGCGATAAACAGGGAAATTTCTAGCGCTGTACAGCTATAGTCGACAGTCACGAAATTGCTATTGGTCGGGTCACTTAGTTGGTTGGCGGATATTTCAGTCGGAATGGACAACAGCTGTAACAGCAGAGCAGCAGTTTGGGCAAGCAAACGTTCAAAGGCGATTACAAAAACGGTATCTGAAGCCTGCGTCAGCCAGACAAGTCCCACAATGCTGAGCGCGCAAAATACAATGTAGTTGGCGAGATTTTCTCGGATGCGGTTAAATATTTTTGCGACAACCGACAAGTGACCCGCTCCACTCTGGGCGTGGGGCCAGAGCTGAAACGAATGAATCGCTTGAATTTTATCGATGAAGTTTCTTACTCGCGTAAGAAAAACTTTTTGTAATCCGCTAAAACACCAAACCATCGTCGGGTAATTCCTTTTTTTGTTATATTGTCACATCCGCTCGCTAGCGTTTTGCGCCTGCCGGCGCCTTTTCACCATTCAACCGGTAAACAGCCTGACTATGATAAAACAATTTTACTGTTCGGTCACACCCGCATTTGCGAGGTTAGCATCATTGAAAAAACCATGGCACCTCGCTTACCGACGCCCTATTTCACTTTTACTCTCTCTACTGTTTTTGTCTGCCTGCGGCGCAGACAGGCTAGAGCCTCTGGTCGAAAGCGATGTCATCCTGGCCTTTGGTGACAGCCTGACTCATGGTGTCGGTTCGAGCAACGGCGATACTTATCCCGCGACCCTCGCCCGGCTCACTGGTCTGACCGTGATAAACGCCGGAATATCGGGGGAAACTACAAACGAAGGAGCTAAACGCCTTCAGTCGGTGATAGCAAAGTATGACCCGCAACTGTTGATCTTATTAGAGGGCGGCAACGATATTTTACAAAATCACGATAAGGCCAGCATTAAGCGCAATCTGGAGCAGATGATCGAGCTGGCATTGGCGCGTGGAATTCAGATTATTTTGATCGGTGTGCCGGAGAAAAAACTCTTTTCGGATAGCGCGGAGTTTTATCAGGAACTCGCCGACAAATACGATCTGGTATTCGCCGACGACCTGCTGGCCGACCTTTTACGCAGCATAAAATACAAATCCGACCCAATCCACCTGAATTCAGCGGGTTATCAAAAGCTCGCGGAAGGTATTGCACAATTACTGAAGGAAAACGGCGCGCTCAATTGAAGGGATTTTTCCTTTACCGCCAACAAGTAATCCTCCACTCCATACCTTCTTTTTCGGGGAGAAGGTATGGATGAGGGCATTCAATTTCAATCTGATCGGAGACCTTGGGTTGCAGCCACTGAACGACAACCACTGGGAAATCAACGAGTCCTTGTTAAACATAGTCTCGCCCTAATCAACAAGGCGAGCCTCAGTTTAAGGCTCAATCAGCGGTACAAAACTGAAACCATAGTGTTCGCGACGATAGTCGATTTCGTCTACTGAATTTTTTTTGACTTCAACCACGCTAAACAGCTCTGGAATCACCATTTTGCCGTTGGCCGCCAACTGTGCCAGCAAATCCAGTGGGACTTTTTGCTGAGCAGCGGCGCTAACCAGAATACGATCATAAGGCGCGTATTCTGGCAAGCCCAGAGTGTCCTCGGTCAGATGAAATTCGATATTGTCGAAGCCCTGCGCCTTACAGTTATTTTCCCCGAATGTTTTTAACTCGGGTATGCGTTCGGTCGCAAAGACTCGGCCTTTTTCTCCAACCAGATACGCCAGCATTGCGGTAGTCCACCCGGAGCCGGAACCAACGTCTAATACCTTATGCCCGGGCTCTACGTCTAACCAGCAGAGCATCAGGCGCACGGTTGTTGGCTGGCTGATGGTCTGTTCATAGCCGATGGGTAGTGGTACGTCATCTTCGCTATACCTTAACAAGTGTGGCGGCAGAAAGTGCTCACGTTTAACGGTTCGAAAGGCGCCGTCTACTTCTTTTAGCGTTTTTTGTGACAGGGTCAGGCAACTACAGATTTCTTTAAAGGAGTGACTTTCACTGGCACCGGCGCGCAGCATCCATCGGAGCGCTTGCTTCGACCTTGTAGGTGGAATAGCTCGTTCACCAGTCATGATTTTCTGATCGACCCTGATTGCTCTCCGATTTAGTCGCAAAAAATGCAACTGCTGTCTGCAACCTCATACAACTATCAAAGACTCCGGGGCAAAAGCTCACGGATTTCATCGGATTCAAAAGTTGTTACGTTTCGAGTAACTTCCGCGGCGACAAGATTTTTCACTTTGTCGGGGAGCTGCGCTCTAAGCTCGCCCAAAAATCCAGGCGCCGACACAATGTAAAGTTTTTGAAAGTCGTGGCTGTCACAACCTTGTTCCAGAACCGTCGCTATTTCCCTGGCAAAGCGATCTGACGCGACCCGCTTAGCTGACTTTTTCTGCCCCATCGCGTGGCGCCCCAGAGCCGCACCATCACCGTGTACGCCCGGTTTATCGGATATTAACTCGTTGTCTTTAAGACGTGCCTCACCATTAGAAAAAGACAAAACTTCGGCAAAAGTCTCTTCCGGGTACGACCTCTGAAAGAGTCTTGCGCGAGCGCTATCCGCCGCCAGAATCCAGATACTCATCACTAAAACCTCCTCACATTGTTCGCTTCAGCTCAATAAACCAACCGACTATCGCCATACAGCTTTTAAAGGTGCTCATTTCTGTTGAGACAGCGCCAATGGATGGATAAATTTAATGATCTGACGGTGATCGCTGGCGTCGATTACTTCCATACTGTCCACATCGCCGCCACTCAAACAAACATAAACGCCGACAGGCGAATTTACCCGATGGTCTGCCTCCGCAGAAGATATTTCCAGCAGGTCTTTTTTAGCGTCATAGGCGAGATTGTTCAGTGGTATTTCCTCGGCGATCACCTGATCACCAATATCCATACCGACCTGCTCAATATTAACCGTTGTGGTTTTGTTTGAAAGCTCCTTAGACAAGCGCTTAAAATAGCCTGACCAGTCAGACTTTTTAATTTCCATAGTTTGCATATTCCCTCTCCGCCGAAATAAATCCACTCGAAACTAAAGCGTACCTGAGACATTTTTATAATCGCTGACAAAAATCAGATGGAGAACAGATAATACCTTGTCGGTTGAGGATTCCGGTTTTGAGGTGAGAGCAGTAGCGAAGAGAAAATCGGATTGTTACTCTCATCATCCGCCATTGTCATCACGCCAATAGAACAACGTTTGAATTAATCGCGAACTATTAACTTTTTCTCAGATCAGACGACAGTTGATGCGATTTATCTCCTGACTCTTCATTTACAAAATAAACTGACGCTGCGCCTATCAACATAAATACACCCGCCAGCACGATGATGTTGATTGCATGATTGTCAAATACAAGGCGCAAAATTTGTCCGGCAACCAGACCGGAAACAATTTGTGGTACAGCGATGGTGAAATTAAAAAGGCCCATATAAATTCCGGTTTTATTAGCGGGCAGAGTGTCCGAAAGGATCGCGTAAGGCATGGCTAAAATGGCCGCCCAGGCGATACCGACACCGATCATGGGAAACATTAGATTAAGCGCGCCGCGGGGCACGTCAATTTCGGTGATCAGCAGATTCACATGGACGATATCTGAGTTTTGAAACAGGGTAAAACTGATGTAGCCTAAACCTCCGGCCAGCAAGGACAAGGAATAAGTCAGCTTGCGATCCAGCCGATTGGCGATCCGCGTCAGTAGCACAGAAAATATCGCAGCAAACAGCGAGTAACCGGCAAAAATGATTCCAACCCAATCTCCCGCAGTCCCTTTGGCAATAGCGATCGATTCGGGAACACCGCCAACCGACTCAATATAGTGTGAATCGAACCACTTAGCATCGACTCCCCATATATGCTGTGTGATCGCGGGCATGGTGTAAACCCACATAATAAAAAGCGCAAACCAGGAGAAAAACTGAACCACCGCTAGCTGCTTCATGGTGTTCGGCATATTTACCAGTAATTCACAAAGCTTTTTCCATTTAACCGCCAGCGTTTGCTTCTGTGCTAACTTTTTTGAAACGCATTCTGCATTGATCCCCTTGTAGGCGTAGTAAGTGGCTGGCGGGTATTCGCGCGTTCGACATACTGTCCACAAAACCGAGCCGAGCAAAGTCGTCGCCCCAAGATAAAAAGTCCAGATTACGGAGGGCGCCACTTCGCCGCCTTTAGCGACATTATCCAGGCCAACGATGTTAGTCAGTATAAACGGCAATAGGGAACCGACCACGGCACCAATATTGATCAAACCGCTTTGCATGGAATAACCAAGATTACGTTGTTCCGAAGGCACCATGTCGGCTACCAGCGAGCGAAACGGCTGCGTGGTGATGTTAAATGCACCGTCCATTATCGCCAGCATTACTCCGGCAAAAATCACCGGCGCCATCAACCCCGCCACGATCGATGCGTTTGGCATAAACACCATGCCTATCGCCGCCACAACAGCGCCAAATAGAATGTAGGGATTGCGTCGCCCCAACCGATTCCATGTTCTGTCCGAGGCCGCACCCAGCAACGGCTGAACAACCAGTCCCATCAGAGGTGCTGCCAACCAGAATAAGGACAAAGAATGCAAATCTGCACCCAGATCTGAAAGAATGCGGCTGACATTGCTATTTTGTAAAGCAAAACCGAATTGAACACCCAAAAATCCAAAGCTTATATTCCATATCTGCCACCGGCTCAGTTTAGGTTGTTGTTTCCTGTCATCCATTTAGCTTATTTCCAATAAGGGTTGCTCGTCTGTTCGGGTTTGCTAGCACCCAATACACCACGTTTTAAAAATCATTACGACTGAAGCAAGCGGTTATAGCGCAGATCGGTCGGTCTTTATTTCGACGTGATAACTGGTATATTTCCGAATATTAATAACGCCCGTATCAAAAATCAGATATTGCCCCTTAATACCCAGCAACGTTCCTTCAACTATGGGATTTTTATCAAAATTATGCGAACGGATTTTTTCAGGAAACTCCAACACTGGATAGTTAATCGTCACAACTTCCTCGATTAATGATTCAATTTCTTCAGCATCAAATTGGCTAACCAGCTCTGCTAATTTTTGATTCAACTTTTGCTTCAGATCTTTGGCTTCTACATTCAGGTCTCTCGGCTCGGCATTGCCCTTGAGCAAAGTGCGCCAATTTGTTTTATCGGCAATTAGATCTTTAAAGATCACTTCAACCAATCCGGACTGCTGGCGCGTGCTGACTTTGAACATTTTGACCGCCTGAGTAGCACCCTGGTCAATCCAGCGAGCTGGAATCTGGCTATGCCGGGTGATCCCGACCTTCATCCCTGAGGTGTTGGACAAATACACATAGTGGGGCACGAAACAGTTGTCTTTGCCCCACTGAGGCTCCCGACAGGTTCCCTGCTCAAAATGACAGGTTTCCGGTTTCATGATACATAAATCACAGCGGGCGAGTGCTTTCATACACGGAAAACAATACCCCTGAGAAAAACTCTTGTTTGTTTTGCGCCCACAATGCTGACAATTAATATCACCCGAAAAAGACAATGAAAGCTGACCGCCAATTAACTGGTTCAACGGGATTTCAGTATCACCGAGTGGCAGGAAATAATTGGCAGTTAGTCCCGCTGCCTGCGTTTGCAAATATGAGTTGTCCGACGCGGTGGGAATCAAATCGGCTCGCATTTTTGAGAGTAGACCCTGCATGAATTTTCTCGCTTACTGGGTAGAATGAGGTTACTTAATCGGCTCACGCGCCTTCATCGAAGGGGCATTTTATCCTTAAAGTCGCGTTGATAACACCGAAAAATAGCAGACTTACACGGTAGATGGATTTGAAGAATATTGGTTCAGGAAGTATTCAGTGTAAACACGCTATTCTGACAACCATTATTTGGAACCTAATCACCTGGAATTATTTCAATGACTTTAACTTTGTTTAGATGTGCCTTTATTTTCGGGCTTCTGCTGGTTACCCCAAAAGCTTTTTCCGACGATGTTTCTCCCAGATTGTTCTACAGCTACGAAAGCAACGGCGGGGACTCTATTTACGGCATTGGCACGGGTATCACTTTTAAGAATGCCGAAACGAATTTTGGTTACCAGTTGAACACGTCATTAAATAACGCGAATATACTTGCCACCGATGGTTATAGGGAAGATTTTCTGGCATGGCAGGGCTCGGTAAAATTTGGCTATTTTTCCGATGTGTTTATTTATGGCGAAGTTGGCATTGACCTGGGAGAGCTGCTGTTTCACGATTTACGCTATGACCATGATGGATATCATAGCGACTACTATTACGATCTTGATACTAATTCTGGCTCTTACGAATACGAGGATAATATCGACGCCTTTTTCGGCATTGGCGCAGGCTTAAACAGTGGTCCTTTGCGTCTGGAAGCTTTTGTTCGTTTAAGGGAAATTGACGGAAAATATTGGGAAGCGCGATCAGAAAACTTTTCCGGCTTGCAGATTTCCATTAACTTTTAGCCAGTTCTATAATCCTGGAATAATAAAAATGCGACCAAAAATACGATTTTGTTATTACTTTAATTAAGCGGATACCCCCGCTACAATAGGCTCTTCTTTTATTATCAAAAGCTTAGCTTGAGTTTTGTCCGGTCTGGCCGGGCGATCGGTAACCCTCCGGCATTTCAGCCGGCCTTCTACTGGTTGTTTTTTGAGCAATTCGGACTAGACTTGATAGTATGAAGGGTTTGTTGATCGGTGTTTCTTTCTTCTCAATGGTTATTCTTGGCTGCTCCAGCACGCCGAGAAAGGTTGCATTGAAATCTGAATTCGTTGGCCCCACGCTCAATTTGCTGGACGATTCTTTTTTCTCCCCCCACACCCAACCGCTCCCCCTTAGTCAGGTGTTTAAACTAACCCGGGAACAAAAAAGCCGGTTTCTGGACGCTTATTATCATCCTGATTTTAGGTCGAAAAAACCGAAAGCAAGGGTTTACTCGTATCTCAAAAATCATCTGGAAAGTTTTAATTTTTACTCGGATACTCTCACGGCGAGCGAATCACTGTCTAACAATCAGGGTAACTGCCTCTCCCTGGCAATTTTAACCAAAACCCTGGCGGATCTGGTTGGTGTTGAAGTCGCCTATGAACTGGTAGAAACGACGCCAATTTATCAAAAAGAAGGCGATATTATTCTTAGCTCGCAACACGTAAGAACTTTACTTTCTGACCCAAAATCCACCCTTGGAACAAACCAGTTCAGCTTGTTCCGTGGGCGCATTATTATCGACTATTTCCCATCTGGCGGTACTCGCGTTTTACGAAGCGTCGATGAGCAAGAGTTTTTTGCTATGTATTACCGCAACAAAGCTGCCGAAGCGCTCATCAGGAATAAGGATAGTGCGGCTTTCTGGAACTTAAAAAATGCTCTTAAACAAAATCCGAACGATGAACACGCGATTAATATGTTGGCTCTGCTGCACGAACGAACCGGTTATCCCGGTTACGCTGAGAACATATACCGCTACGGTCTTTTCTACGCAAAAGAAAAGCTGGATTTACTCAACAATTACCATGTGCTATTAAAAAACCAGAACCGCCTCAAAGAAGCAAAACTAATCTCTGAAAAACTGGCCGCTTTTGACGACCCAAATCCCTTTAAGTGGATCAGTCTGGGTAACAAGGCATATAATTCAAAAGATTACCGCCGCGCGATCGCCTATTACCGCAAGGCCGGTCGGCTCGCACCCTACCTGCACGAAAGCTATGCTGGTGTCGCCCACTCACAATACCAGCTTGGTTATTTAGGTTCCGCCAGGTCCAGTTTTAAAAAAGCGATCAAAAATACTCACAACCAGAAAACACTTTTAATTTATCAGGCCAAGTTCAATATGTTGACGCAGCTTCTCGCACAAGAAAGTTGATCCGCTTTGCAGGAGGCCATGCTAAACTCCGAGTGACCTAATAAAGAACCCGCTCTTATGACCGTTTTCCAGCTAAAGAGATTAACGCTGTTGCTCTGCCTTTTGGTGCTGGTTTCCGCTTGCGCCGAAGGCGAGCCCACCGAGACGGTCGCCGCTACCGAATATGCTTATCAGCCTCCCGAATTCCAGAATGACGGCTGGCAGGTAGGTCATTTGACCGACCACGGATTTGACGAGTCCACAATCACTACACTGATAAAAGGAATTGTCAGTCAGGAGTACCCCGGAATTAATTCTATTTCTATTGTCCGCAACAGAACATTGTTGTTATATGAAGATTTTAGAAGTGAGCTGACTCAATACGATGACTGGGTAGGCAATCGGCAACTGAATCGTACCATTATGCATTCCACCAGCAAGAGTTTTGTTTCCGCGATGGTAGGAATTGCCATCGAGCAGGGATATATCGAGAGTGTGGAAGTTCCCTTTTATGATTTTTTTGCTTACGAGCATTACAAAAACTGGGACAGTCGCAAGCAGGACATGACTCTCGAAAATGTGCTCACCATGCAGCTCGGGCTTAGATGGGACGAATGGGATGTGCCCTTTGGAGAGCCTCAAAACAGTCTGACCAATCTGGTAGAAAATAATCAGGACTACGTTAAAGCGCTGCTCGACCTGCCACTGGATTCAACTCCAGGAACCGAATACGCCTACAATACGGTGGCTTCCATCGCGCTCGGCGCCGCAGTAGAAAATGCCACTGCAATGAAGCTTGAAGAATTTGCCGAAACCTATCTGTTTCAACCCATGCAGATCAGCAATGCTATCTGGCTAAAAACACCAACGGATCGGATCAATACAGGGAGCGGTCTTTTCCTGCAAACACGGGACATGGCCAAGCTGGGGCAGTTATATCTTGATCAAGGCGTCTGGCAGGGAAGCCAGCTAATCAATCCAGATTGGATCAATAATTCCTTACAGCGCCACGTAGAACTCAATTGGGAGTTCACCAATGGCTATGGCTTTCAGTGGTGGTTAGGCGAATTCAGCGTTAACAATGATTCATTCCCATTTTATTCCACTCGTGGGTACGGCGGTCAGTTTATTGTGGTTGTTCCCAACTATGATTTGGTCATCGCCTTTACCGCTGAAAATTATGAAAATGATCTTTATGACTTACCTTTCAAGCTGGTAGAAGAAATTATTATTCCGGCGATAATTAATTAGTCGCCTTTAAGAGCCTTATTGGTTAGTAACCTCTTATTTGATCAGCTAAATCACCGCTATAACACTGCAGTGTGTTAAAACCATTTTGTTCGCTGTTTATAACTAGCCAGATGGCTTTTGATTTCATCTACATAGGCATCCATGTCCTCGGCCTCATCAAGCGCATCTTCTTGCAAATCCACAGCTTTTTCATAATTTCCCAGCGCCGCATAAGCGGCCGCCTTTATTTGATATTGCGTGGCCTCGTCCCAGAATAATCTCTGGTCTAGATCGTCGATGATGGCAATCGCCCGCTTTGGATCGGCAATTTCTGGTTCGGTCGAAGTTGCCAGGAGCCAGGCCATTTTTATTTGCGCGTAAGGTGTCAGTTTATCAACCTGCTTAAAATATTCCAACGCGCGTACTTTATCTTCAATGCTTTGGTTGCGGTAAGCCAACAGTCCAAGCGTTTCTGCGGCCTGGTCGACTCCATTAGCAGCAGAACGGCTAAGCCACTCCAACCCTTTGGCTTTGTCTACTCGGCAACCCTGGCCACGTACAAGATTTCTACCTAACTCGTATTGTGCTGCAGGGTGCCCCTGAACAGCGGCTCTAGTAAACCAGTCGTTTGGATTATCCTGGTCTTTTAGCTCACTCAGAGTTTTATATAAAATACCGAGTGAATATTGCGCTCGGCTATCACCGGCTTTAGCATTTTTTCGGGTCTTTTCCAGATAATCCTGCTTAATCGACAACCCACCTGTGTCAAGCTTATACTCCATGGTATAGCGCAGGTCGAAACTCTCAACTGGCGAACCTTGCTCATCCTGAGCGGGTTTGAAACGCCATTTTCTTATTGCTTTTACCGATGGTTTGACAAAAGTTCGATCGGGTAATGCCTGAACCAACTGAATATTTCTTGGCACGCCTTTTTTGTCCAGGTCAAATTTAAACTTGACCTGGCCTGTGAGGCCTTTCATGGCCGCATCTCTTGGGTATCTGGGCTCGCTAATTTTTATCGGCTCTGCCTCAAACGCATTCGATTTTTCGACCTGCACTAACTCGGGATAGAGTGTATCAAGCAATACGCTAGTCGAATACTTTGACTTCAGGCGTTGATACTCTTTTTCCGCTGCCCCTTTATCGGTTATTTTCGATGCAATTAAATCAAAGGTCTTTTTTTCCTGCTCTTTGGCAATCTCACTATCAACCGCCAGTTTCATCCAGGCGTATGCCTTATTCAAATCCTTAGGCACATATTGTCCTTTAAAATACATGACGCCCAGATTAAACTGCGAACGTTTTTAGCCGTTTTCGGCCATCGTCCTAAACTGCTGATACGCGCTTTCGAAATTTTCCGCTGAATAGGCGTCAAGTGCCGTATTAAAGTCGGCTAGAGCCGTATGAGAAATAAAAAGAGCGATGAGTGCGAAGATCTTTTTCATTAATGCTTCCCTGAAACTTGTATTCAAACGAAGAACATTATCAATCAATTCTTCGTCAATCAAGGTAATATTACCGAACAGGTCTTAGTCAAAAATTCCAGCCCCCCTCCTCTTCATCAGTCGGAGCAATATTGGGTAAAGTCAGGTTGGGCGAATCCGAGTCACGCATTAGAACTTATAGCTTTATCGTAGACGTACCACTCGATTTACAGCGCAGTTTAACCGATAATTAACGAAACCTGTCCACCGAATAAGCCAGTTTTATGCCCTACCAAACCGATGACCTTCGTATCGACGAAATCAAAGAGCTGCTGCCGCCAATTGCATTATTGGAAAAATACCCAGCCGATCCCAAAACAAAAGAATCGGTTGTTAACGGCCGCGCAGCTATTCATAACATACTCACCGGACAAGATCCTCGTCTGCTGGTTGTCATTGGGCCCTGCTCCATCCACGACCCGGAAGCGGCGCTGATTTACGCCGACAGGCTCTTAAAACTTCGAGCAAAATATGCAAACCAGCTTGAAATCGTTATGCGGGTTTACTTTGAAAAACCGCGCACTGCCGTCGGCTGGAAGGGATTAATCAACGACCCTGATCTGGACAACAGCTACAAAATTAACCACGGCCTGCGCACCGCACGTAAATTGCTAGTGGACATTAACCACAAGGGACTACCGACCGCCGGGGAATACCTGGATATGATCACCCCCCAGTACATAGCTGATCTGATGAGCTGGGGCGCAATTGGCGCGCGCACCACCGAGTCGCAGGTTCATCGTGAACTGGCTTCCGGTTTGTCCTGCCCGGTGGGTTTTAAAAACGGCACCGACGGCAACATTAAAATCGCGCTAGACGCAATTGGCGCGGCCAGTTCCTCGCATCATTTTCTGTCTGTCACAAAATACGGTCACTCGGCCATTGTTAAAACCAAAGGCAACGCTGATTGTCACATTATTTTGCGCGGCGGCAAGCACCCAAATTATGACTCCGCCGAAGTTAGTCGAGTCGCCGGGCAACTGACCAGCGCCAAGCTTAACCCCAAGATTATGATCGATTTTAGCCATGCCAACAGCAATAAGCAGTATCAACAACAGTTGCGTGTGTGTGATGACATTTGCCAACAGCTGATAGCAGGCAGTGAAACCATTTTTGGCGTGATGGTGGAGAGTTTTCTGCAATCGGGTAATCAGTCGCTGGTCGACGGCAAAGCTGAAGTTTTTGGACAAAGCATAACCGACGGCTGCCTTGGCTGGGATGACTCGCAAAAGCTGCTGGCGCAATTAGCGCAAGCGGTCATCGATTCCGGGCGACTCAAGCGCTGATCGAATCAAGCCTTGTTACGCTTGAGCGGTCGTGCCCCTTCTCCCTCTGGGAGAAGGTTAGGATGAGAGCAATGGAATCTCGATCCAGTCCTAATCAGATCAGTATTTTTCTTTTTTTATCCACGCTGAAGGTGCACCACTCTTACCATCGAGCGGGTTGGAAAATTGGTAAATATGCCGTCCACCTGCATCCGGTGTAAATCTTCTATATCTTCTTCGTGGTCCACGGTGTAAACGTACACTTTCAATCCTCTGGCGTGCGCATCATCGACAAATGTCTGGTTAATAACATCAACGTCGATATGCACACTGTAGGCGTTGAGTTTTTGCGCGAATTCGGCGTAAGTTAGTGGCAGGCTGCCGGTGAGTGCGCCAATCGACCAGCGCTTGTCTGATCGTTTGATTTCTTCAAGTAAATGATGGTTAAAAGAAGAAAGTAAAAACTGCTCTCGTTTAAAGTTAAGCTCAACAATAGACCTTTGTAATAAATTTAATAATGGCTCAACGGTTCTTTCCGTTTTAAGCTCGATATTAACGTCACAGCGACCATCAATTAATTCCAGCACTTCCCACAGCGTAGGAATTTTCTCGCCCTTACCCGCGTCTAACTCTCGTATTTCCTGCAACGATTTATCAACGATGCGGCCACTACCATTAGTCGATTTATGCAACCAGCGATCGTGAATAACCAGCAGTTCGCCATCAGCCAGATGAACATCGACTTCAATCGCATCGACTCGCATATCCATCGCCGCCTTCATTGCAATCAGAGTATTTTCCGGCTCGTGGCCACTGGCGCCGCGGTGGGCGATAATTTTCATAGTCGAAATACCCTGATTCAGGCAAAAAACCCTGTTAACAGTTTAGTCGATAAGCACCTGTTTTATCCAATTTTGCGCGAGCTAAGCGCTTTGGCGCAGTTTTTCAGACATTCCTCGGTAGTCTCCCAATCAATGCAGCCATCGGTAATGGATACGCCATAGGTAAGCGAATTTTCATTACTGCCAATCTTTTGATTGCCAGCGTACAGGTGACTTTCCAGCATAAAACCGATAATCGATTGATTCCCATCGACTATTTGTCGAGTGACATCGCTAAGCACCCTGGGCTGCAGTCGGTAATCTTTGTTTGAGTTTGCGTGACTACAATCGATCATGACGCGCCTGGATAACCCGGCAGCCTCTAGTTTCGCCTCATAGCTAGCAACATGCTCGGCTTGATAGTTTGGCTGGTTTCCTCCTCTGAGAATAACGTGTCCGTGCGGATTACCCCGGGTTTGCATCAGTGTGACCTGACCCTGCTGATTAATGCCGATAAAACTGTGGCCGCTGGCCGCCGCTTTCATGGCATTGATCGCAATAGATGCGGAGCCATCGGTACCATTTTTAAAGCCAACCGGCATAGATAAACCGCTCGCCATTTCGCGGTGTGTTTGTGATTCGCTGGTGCGCGCGCCAATGGCAGCCCAGGAAATCAGATCTGACAGGTATTGCGGGCATATTGGGTCGAGTACTTCAGTGGCGACGGGCAATTCTAACTCGGCCAACTCAAGCAGTAATTCTCTCGCCATTTTAAGACCTTCCTCCACCTCAAAACTATTATTTAAATGCGGATCGTTAATCAATCCTTTCCAGCCCACCGAAGTGCGAGGCTTTTCAAAATAGACTCGCATGACGATGAATAATTCGTCGCTGAGCGAGGTGCGCAAATGTTTAAGCTTTAACGCGTATTCTCGCGCCGATTCAAGATCATGAATCGAACAGGGGCCGACGATGGCGAGCTTTCTTTTATCTTTTCCATCGAGAATAGTGGCAATGGTTTTACGCGACTTATCGATAAACTCAATTGCACTCTCTGAAATGGGCAAAAGCTGTTTTAACTGCCGCGGCGTGATCAAGATTTTTTGTGAATTAATATTCACGTTATGAATTTTTACGGCATCGTTTTGTGTAGACATAATAGTTCTCTTTATAGAATTTTGTGCGAGGTTTAAATTACCGTTACAACAATAGCGACCCAGCAAATAAGAATGAATAGTGAAAACGGTGGCGCTATCGCCAGATCGGTTGAAAGCGTTCTTGATCAGATTAAAAACTGAAAACGATAATACAGATGGGGAACAAAATAAGAATAATCATGAGAGAAGTTGAGATTTAAAAAGGAATCACACCGAACCGAAAGCAGGGCAGATGGATCACTCATCGCGCCTTGCTGAGCCAGAGATTGCGAACGCAAAAATTGAAGCGTCCGCGTCAGGCCTTTAATTTGAGACATTAATTTTCTCCGCTTAAATTCAATATAAACGCCATCATTGATACCTTAACCTAAAAGACCTGTACAGGATTTTTTTGGAATAAACGAATTTCAATTCAGCTCGATTACCGTTATCCGCTAATCAGTTCTGGTCGCGCGCGTTCGATGATCGCAGCGCAATCTCCCTGCTTGGGCAGAGTGCCATAGTTATATCCGACGCCTTCACCAAGACGAGACGCACAAAACAGATCGCTGACTTCGCTATTGCCCGCGCGTACCAACAGCGAAGCTTGCAGTGCTAAAGCGAGTCGATCGATAATAGTACGCGCTCGATACTCAAAGTTGTCAGGACTGATAAATTCCTGCTTCAGTTTTTCGGAAAATAAATCAAGTGCCCGGCTTGCCCCTTTCGCCAGTTCAACTTCTTCAAAAAAGACATCCAGCGTCGCGGGCGATTTGGAGAGCGCGCGTAGCACGTCCAGACATTGTACATTGCCGCTGCCTTCCCAGATTGCGTTAACCGGAGATTCGCGAAACAGGCGCGCAAAAATACTGGTTTCCATCACACCACTACCGCCAATACATTCCATCGCCTCATAAGCATGATTGGGCGTGCGTTTACAGATCCAGTACTTACCCACAGCCGTTCCAAGGCGCATCAATAATTTTTCCGACTCATCCTGTTGATTATCCAGTGCGCGTGCCATGCGCATGGTAAATGCCAGGGAACCTTCCTGCTCCAGCGCCAGATCGGCCAGCACATTCTGCATCAACGGCTGACGGGCAAGTTTTGCACCAAAAGCTGCGCGATGATGGCAGTGATGAAGCGCATGCGCCAGCGCCAGTCGTTGTCCCGCCGAAGACCCTGCCATGCAATCAAAGCGAGTGAGAGACACCATCTCGATAATGGTTTTCACGCCGCGTCCTTCTTCTCCCACCATCCAGGCGAGCGCACCACGCAATTCGGTTTCACTTGAAGCGTTGGCAACATTCCCCATTTTGTCTTTCAGTCGCATCACCTGCATCGGATTTTTACTGCCGTCCGGCCGCCAGCGCGGCAACAGAAAACAGGACAGACCGCCCGGCGCTTGCGCCAGTACCAGAAAAGCATCACACATGGGCGCTGACACAAAATATTTATGACCGAGCAGCTCATACGCCTGACCGGATCCCGGCTGGGCCACTGGAAAAGCTTTAGTAGTATTAGCGCGTACATCGGACCCGCCCTGCTTTTCCGTCATCGCCATGCCAATAGTCAACCCCTGTTTTTCGGTATAGGCGATATTCTCCGGCTGATAATGTCGCGCCGTGATTAATGGCTCCCACAATTTGGCCAGCTCAGGTTGCGCACGAAGCGAAGGAATAGACGCGAAAGTCATGGTAATTGGACAGCAATGGGCCGCTTCTGCTTGCGACTGCAGGTAAAACTTTGCGCTACGGGCAACGTGAGCGCCGGGTTTTGGTTCGGTCCAGGGAGAGGAATGAATGCCATTTTCAATCGCCGTTTTCATCAGCTGATGATAAGCAGGATGATACTTAACCCGATCAATCCGATGGCCGAAACGATCATGCGAGTGCAGTACAGGCCTGTTCTCATTTGCCTGAAATCCCAGTTCCAGATATTCGGCCCTGCCCACCTGTTCGCCAAAATCAGAAAGCTCGTCGAGCGCCCAGTCGCCACCTTCGCGAGTTACCGCTTCCGTTAGCGCCTTATCCTGTGTAAACAGGTTATAGTTTTCAAGCTCCGGCGGCTGATTTTCTACCTGGTGGGTATTAGCCAAATATTTGTCAGCAGAATGTAGTTCATCAAGTGGGGTCATTGCGATACTCCTTGGAAAAACCGGAAATGTTCAAGCTAACGTTCAGCCGAGCGGAATTGATCTAGATTACCTCAAAAGAAGATCCAAATACCAGTATGCATCGGCCTGTTTTACTATTTTCTGATTCGACCCTGACTAGCCATCTTATCTTCTTTTATCGCCCATCAATATGAGCACGCGGCTCTATTTGATCAGCGATTCAATTTAACTTACAAAGGCGCTCACCTGGGCAGCGATCACACCCCAAATAACCGTGTTAAAAAGGCTCTCTTTGACTAAATACTTTACGATGATTTAATGAAGAATAAAACTAACGAGTGCACTCATTGTGATATTGAATTCGAATCAGCTATTTATACAAAGTCAGACCGTGTTGCACTTCCATGTGAATGTATTAAGCGGATTGTTTGCGATGTCTGTAACAAGCTTCGATGTCTAAAAAAAAAGGAAATCACATTAAAGATTTTTAAACCCGCCTTTACAAGCTATTGGCTGTATAATAAAAATACAGCTAATAGATTGTAAACCACAATAACAGTCTATATACTGTATTATTATGTTACAGTCAATACAGTGTAATTAATAGGCTAAGTTATGCTCCACACAATCAATACGCTCGATCAACTAAAACCAATTCTAATAGGGTTTCGCAAGTCACAATGCCTGACACAACAGGATATGGCAGATATGCTAGGAGTGGCACAACAAACCTATCAAAAATTAGAATCAACACCTCAAAATGTCACCGTAGATCGGTTGTTTAGAGTGCTTGGGCTTCTCGGAATCAAATTATGCCTGTCAGCTTCAGGCGCTCCGACCACTTCAGCAAGCGACAAACCTTCTAAAATTAACTTGGGTCAAATCACATCGAAACCTGGGAAAATCTCTTCAAAAGCTACTGCGGTTAACAACACAGGCAAATTTGTTACCGCAAGAATCACTGACAAGAAACAAACTTCGGTGATGAAAAAGAAAAGCAGAAAGGAAGAGTGGTAATGGCGCGCCGCTTAAACGAATTGAACATTTGGTTGAACGGTGAATTCGTTGGGGTATGGCGACGAAAAGGCGGTCGAGAGGAGTTGAAATACGATGAAGCCTGGGTCAAAAGCGAGCGCGGTAGACCATTATCTCTATCTTTGCCATTTACACCTGGTAATCAAATGCTACGCGGCGAGGTCGTGCAGTATTATTTTGACAATCTGTTACCGGATAGCCATGGTATTCGAGAACGCCTAGCGAACAAATTCGGAGCTAATAACGCATCACCATTCGATTTACTAGTAGAGCTGGGTAGAGATTGTGTAGGTGCCGTTCAGCTATTAAAGCCAGGAGAAGTGCCTGAAGATGTAGACACAATAAACTGTGAGCCATTAGAAGAAGCTAAGGTAGCGGATATTCTCAGAACAACAGTTTCTGGTATTCCTCTGAGTCATGGTGATAGAGATGGAGAGTTAAGGTTATCTTTGGCTGGTGCCCAAGAAAAGACAGCCTTACTTTGGCATGATGAGCAGTGGTGCTTACCACTCGGCGTAACACCTACAACTCATATTCTGAAGCTACCATTAGGTCTAGTGGGTCATATGAAAGTGGATATGAGCGAGTCAGTTGAGAACGAGTGGCTTTGTTTAAAAATAGTAGAAGCGTTCGGATTACCTGTAGCTAACTGCGAAATGGCACAATTTGAAGATCAGAAAACATTGGTGGTAGAACGCTTTGACCGGAAACTAGCGTCAGATGGTAGTTGGATAATAAGAATACCGCAAGAAGATATGTGCCAGGCAAAAGGAATTTCTCCATTACTCAAATATCAGTGCGACGGCGGTCCTGGTATTGCCGATTGTATGAGAGTTTTGGATGGTTCATTAGCAGCGTTAGAGGATAAACAAATATTTTTTGCCGCACAAATAATTTTCTGGATGTTATACGCAACCGATGGACATGCTAAGAATTTCAGCATTCAGCATCGTTCAAAAGATAAATACGAGCTTGCCCCTTTATATGATGTCTTGTCTGCCTTACCCATCATTGGAAAGAAACACGGTCAAATAGCGGAACAAAAGGCCAGGCTAGCCATGGCCATTCGGGGTAGTCATAATCATTATTTGATTAATCAAATACAGCGCCGACATTTTATTAAGCAAGCTACTCAATTCGGCTTTACTACTGACGTAGCCAACTCATTAATTGAGTCGGTTATAAATAAGACAGAACAAGTGATCAATGAAGTAGGTGCAATGTTACCCGAGCAATTCCCCTACACGGTGGCGGATCGTATTTTTAATGGTCTACAAAAACAATCTAATAAATTGGCGCGCAACGTTAAGTTGTCATAGTTATCAAAATTCAGTAAAACATCAAATCAATGCCATCGCTTTGATCTGCGCGAAAATCCGCATGCCAGTCTCCAATTTTAAATACACTTTGGAGTACTCTGAGATTCGAGCGATCAGGAAAAATTCGCCAACTTTAATCGTGACCAAACATTGCGCATTAGGATCAAGTTTAAGCTCAGTGATAACCGCAGGTAACACATTTAATATGCTGGTTTGCTCCGGTGGTGCCAGGCACAAACTGATATCTTTTGCCAGCACCCGCACTCTCACTTTTTGTCCGGCTCGCAAGTCACCGCAAGGCAGGCTGAGTTTGAGCCCGTCGAACGCCAGTTGCGCTAAATGAAACTCCTGGTTTATTTGAGTTACCACAGAATCTATCAACCCGAAACAGTCGTCCAGTTGCGCCAGCGGCGAGTTTAAATCGGCCAGTTGTTGTAATAGAGAGGCATGAGAAACGATGCGACCCGCCTGCATAATTGCCAGGTTGTCGGCCAGCCGCGCAATCTCTTCTTCGGCATGGGTCACATACAACACAGGAATATTCAGTTGCTGGTGCAGTTTTTCCAGATAGGCCAGAATTTCCTGTTTGCTGCTGTTATCCAGCGCCGCTAACGGTTCGTCCATCAGCAATAATTTGGGATGCGCGAGGACCGCCCGAGCAATCGCAACTCGCTGACGCTCACCGCCAGACAGAAGCTGACTGTTGCGCTCTAGCATGGGAGTTAGTCCCATTAGCTCTGCGACAGTTTCAAGTTCGAACCGGGAAGTTCCGGATTTAATTCGATTCAGTCCATAATTGAGATTTTGACGAACGTTCAGATGAGGAAAAAGACTGGCTTCCTGAAACACATAACCAATCCCGCGGGCTTCGGGCGGGAGATTTCTTTGGCCGTTACTCCATTCAACACCGGCAAATCTAATTTCCCCCTGTTCAACTTTTTCCAGCCCGGCGATGCAGCGTAGTAAACTGGTTTTTCCGCAACCGGAGGGGCCATAAATCGCAGTTATCCCGCGCTCGGCAAATTCTGTGTCAATCGACAAGTTAAAATCGCCACGACTATGCTCAATTTTAAGACGCAGGCTCATGCTTTAGCCACGCTGAATTTGCGATTGACAGCATAAACAAAGATCAACATAACAAATGAAAGCAGCAACAGACCGCCGGAAAGCCAATGCGCCTGGGTATATTCCAGGGTTTCAACCTGCTCATAAATCGCAATGGAAAGTACTTGAGTTTTACCGGGAATATTGCCGCCGATCATCAGTACCACGCCAAATTCGCCCAGGGTATGGGCAAACCCCAGAACCGCCGCGGTGATATAGCCCGATTTAGCCATCGGTAAAACGACGCTGAAGAAACGGTCGAGGGGTTTGGCGCCAAGCGTCGCAGCGGCTTCCAGATGGCGTTTGCCGACGCCCAAAAACGACTGTTGTAGCGGTTGCACGACAAACGGCATTGAATAAATTACCGACCCGATCACCAGCCCGCTAAAAGTAAAATTGAGGGTTTTCAACCCGAAAAACTCAAACACGCCGCCAAAAGGCCCCTGCGGTCCTAACGCCAGCAACAGGTAAAAGCCGATGACCGTCGGCGGCAACACCAGCGGTAGCGCGACGATTGCTTCAACCGCAACTTTATAGCGCCAACTGCTGCGCGCCAGCCACCAGGCAAGTGGCGTCCCCAATAAAAGCAATATAACCAGGGTCACACTGGCCAGTTGCAGGGTAAGTAAAATTGCACTAATGCTCGATTGCAATAACATTAATAACCTTCCGGTAAATCTGCCTTGATGGGAGTTTGATAGCCGTGCCGACGGATTATTCCTATCCCCTGCGGACTTTGCAAAAACCGGACAAATTCGGCAACGGCTGCGTTATTTTTTATTACCACAAGCTGTTGCTCGATCACTGAGTGATTTCTGTTAGGCGATTTCCAGTAGGTGATATTTTTTACTGGCGACAAATGATTGTTATTTCCCTGACTGTCTTTTTCCAGCTTGTCTTTTTCCAGCAGTGACAGAGCGACAAAGCCGACTTCGGCTGACCCGCTGGCGACCAGATGGTAGGCTTGTGATACGTTCTGTCCAAAAACCAGTTTCGATTTGATTGAGTCAAATTCTTCTACGCGCGATTTTTGCTCTTGCAACAGTACCGAATAACTGCCGATCAATTGCATCGCAGCTTTACCGTAAGGCGCTAGTTTCGGATTCGCCAGCGCAATTTTTCTCACATTTGAATCCGCTAGAATAGCCGGATTGCAAAGCGCTTGTTCAATTGTCGGACACCACAGAACCAGCTGGCCAATGGCGTAAGTAAAACGGCTATCGCCAGAAGTCAGGCCTTGCTGTTGTAATTTTTGCGGTCGTTCGCTGTCGGCCGCCATAAAAATATCGAATGGCGCACCGTTAATAATTTGAGCATAGAGTTTTCCGGTTGAACCTGTGACTATCAAAAGCCGGTGCTCGCTGGATGATTCAAATTTTTGCTTTAACGCGCTAATCGCCTGATAAAAATTTGACGCGACCGCAACGCTAACCACTTCAGCGCGCGACGGTGTAGCACTAACACTTAGAAATAGCAAAGCCAGCATCATTGTTAAATGCTGCCTAATGTGTTTTTTCTGACTCTCTGGTCGATTAGTTTTGTACATCGCGATCTGCGCTCATTCGAGCCTAAACTTGTTTAAGTTTCCGCTACCGAAGCCAAAATTTCACTAGCCACAGCTTCGGGCGCTAATATTAGCAAAACTTGATGCTAACACCTTGATTTAACCCCTTGAAACCTCAAAATGCCGATTTCAAAGACATTAATGAATAATTACAGCCCGACAGTTAAAATTTTTGCGGCAATAATCTCAAAATAACCTATATTTCTATTAAACCGATAACCTTGAGCATGAGGCAATTAATGCCAGGATAGCTCTAATTCCAATCGTTAATAATAATATCCGGATTATCTTATGACTAATCAAAACAACTTCAGATCGTCATCTCAAGTGCATTCACAAGAAAAACTGTCGATGGCATCCCTGTTTTTAGCTCTAATGGGGCCGGGGCTGGTAGTACTATTTTTGGGCCTTATCCTTCTGATCGCCTTGACCGAGTTGACCTCGCTACAAATCATTTCAATTGCTCTACTGAGCCTGCTGGTATTTATTACCGGCTATATTCAAACTTATCGACTGGTGTACTCGGGAATGAGACGGCTTTTTGCCCACGTTGAAAAAATAAGTAACTCAAACAAAATTAATATTAAATTGCGTTTTTCGGTCAAGGAAGCCGGGGTGTTTGCGCCCGTTTTTTCAATTTTTAATCGTCAACGACAAAAAATAGACGACCTGCTGACCCAGATTTATGCGTCTGCCGCTCGACTTTCGCCCATGGCAGAAGAATTGAACCACATGCACCACACCACTCAGCAAAAAAGTGCGATGCAGGAGCAGTTTGGGAATAGCCTGCACACGGCTTTTTCCAAGGTATTTGAATCAGCCATGAGCCTGCATGATGATTTGGAGCATGTATCAAAGGAAGTCGACTCCTCAAATCTGGCGGTACAGGAAGCCAGTGCAGGTACTTTACAGACCAGCAAGAGCATTCAGCAACTCGCCATCAATATCGATAAAGCCAGCAAACATATAGAGCAATTACAAAAAGACAGCAACCAGATCAACGATATTATCGATGTAATAACCTCCATTGCCGATCAAACCAATTTATTGGCGCTTAATGCGGCAATTGAAGCCGCGCGTGCCGGGGAGCAAGGGCGCGGGTTCGCGGTAGTCGCGGACGAAGTACGAACGCTGGCCGAAAAAACCGGCTCTTCCACCCAGGAAGTCAGGGATATGGTGGCGCGTATTCATGCGGGAACCAATGCAGTCAGTGAATCGATGGAGGTCGGTAGCGAATCGTCGCGAGAGTCGCTGGCGTTGTCAGAGCGCTCTGCCAGCCAGCTTAATCAGATCCTCGAATCAATCCAGGCCATAAACACCCTTTCCGACAACCTGACGATTGCCTCAGGGCAGCAACAGCAAATAGCGACCCAGGCGCAGACGGAAATTTCTGCAATGGTCGAACTAAACAAGGAAGTCAAAGAAAGTAGTCTGGAGCAGGAGTTATCTGCCGAGGACATGGAAAAGCTGGCGCACCGTCTTAAAGAATTGCTGGATGCTTTTGACTTCAATGATGCTGTCTGGGACGAAGGAATCAGAACAAAAAAGAGTGCAACAGAGCAAAAGCCTCTGAATAACAATGTTGAACTTTTTTAACCCCAAAATCGATCCACAAGGCTAATCGCACGCTCTTTTTTCGATAACTATCACAAAAAATGCGCTTTTTTACTTGATCTTGGAGACGCTGCCCTTAAAATGACGATTCGTCACATGACGGTTCGTCATTTATTAATTAATCCCCAAACAGATCGAGTCAATTGCCATGAGTCCACGCACTATCAGCGACAATGATTTTCATCAACGGGAAACAGAACTGATTGAACTGGCGCGTAGTCTGGTAGAAAAAGCCTGCCTGACCACGCTAACCATCGACAAACTGGTTGCCGCTTCGCCTTACTCCAAAGGCACTATTTACAAGCATTTTGTCGGCAAAGAAGACCTGTTGCTGGCCATTTGTAATACCTGTGTCCAGGAAATACAGGCACTTTTTGTTCGCGCACTTTCATTTAAAGGCAATAGTCGCGAAAAAATGGTGGCGGTAATGGTGTCTTACATTATCTGGGCGAAGCTTCACCCGTCGCAACTGTTTGCCGTGCTATCGGCTCACTCGCCTAGCGTGGCAGCCTGTAGTTCCGACCAACGCAATCAGGAGCACCACGAATACGAATCGCAACTGATGGCGCTGATGAATTGCGAAATTGATAAAGCGATCGAAGCCGGAGATTTAACGCTTCCGCAAGGGATCAGTTATGAACAGGTGACTTTTTCCATGTGGTCGGCCGCCTGGGGTGCGATGGCGCTAATCATGAGTAAAGGCAGTTCGGTTAAATTACAGCCGATGATTCTGGAAAGAGAGTCATTCAACAACGCTCGCCTGATCCTGGATGGTTATGGCTGGAATCCACTGTCTTCAAAATGGGATTATCAGCAGACCATACGAAAAATTACCCACGAAATTTTTCAGCCGGAAATAGAAGCACTGGAAGCCATGGGTACCCCTTTTATATTTAGCTAACTTTAGAGACTAACAACAATGGACATCTTTTCAGACAAAATACTGCGCTTTCGCTGGCTGATCATTATTGTCACTCTGGGTCTGGTGGGGGTTGCCTTTACTGGCGCCTTCGATCTGACATTCAAGAGCGACTATAAGACCTTTTTCAAACAGGATAACCAACAACTCAACGATTTTCTCGATTTGCAGAAAATCTACAGTAAAAGTGACAATGTAGCTTTTATTGTCGCGCCAAAGAATGGTGAAGTATTCAGCAAAGAAACCCTTGGCGCAATCTGGGAACTTACCGACGAAGCCTGGCAGGTCACCTATAGTTCTCGCGTTGATTCGATCACCAACTTCCAGTACAGCTACGCCGAAGAGGATGACCTGATCATCGAAGATCTGGTACTCGACCCGGAGACTTTGCAGCCGTCCGATATAGAGCGCGCCAAACGCGTCGCACTGGCAGAACCCCTGCTGGTTAAAAAACTCATCTCGGAAAAAGCGCACGTCGCCATCGTCAATGTCACCATTCGATTACCTGGCATCGATAAAACCAAAGAAGTTCCGGAAGTTGCCGAGTCAGTCCGGGCCATTCGCGATCAATTCGCGCAAAAGTACCCGCAAATTGATTTCAAACTATCCGGCATGATCATGATGAACACCAGCTTTCCAGAAGCCTCCATCGCGGATATGTCGCTGTTGCTGCCCCTGATGTTCCTGGTAGTTATTATCACTATCGGTGCCATGTTAAAAACTGTTTCCGGAACGCTCTCTACCGTGGTTGTCATTTTTGCCAGCATTATGACCGCAATGGGGCTGTGGGGCTGGATGGGCGGTTACTTAACCGGGCCGTCTGCGGGTGCCCCCACCATGATATTAACCTTGGCGGTAGCCGACTGCGTGCACGTTTTGTCGACTTTTTATTACAATATGCGCCACGGCATGGATAAAGTCACGGCCATGAAGGACAGTATCCGAGTCAATCTGCAGCCGATATTTCTGACCAGTCTGACTACCGCGATGGGGTTTTTAACCATGAATTTCTCCGACGCACCGCCTTTCGGCGATCTCGGTAATATTGTCGCCATTGGCGTGACTACAGCATTTGTTTTCTCGGTTACGCTGTTCCCCGCGCTATTAATGGTATTACCAACTAAAGTTAAACCGACGGTCGAGCATAAACAGGACATGATGGACAAATTGGCCGATTTTGTCATCGGCAATCGTAAATGGCTGTTGCCTGTATCGACCCTGGTGATTATCACGCTGGCCGCATTTGTTCCAAAAAATGAGCTTAACGACGACTTTATCAAATACTTCGATACGCGGGTTCCTTTCCGGCAAGCCACCGACTTTATGCAGGAAAACATGTCCGGCATGACCACTATTGAGCTTTCGTTTAATTCAAAAGTCAGCAGTGGCGTCAACGACCCCAAATTTATTAAGTATGTCGCCGATTTTTCCGACTGGCTGCGCGCCCAACCGGAAACTGACCACGTCAATACCATTACCGATACGCTTAAACGTCTTAACAAAAATATGCACGGCGACGATCCAAATTGGTATCGACTCCCGCAGGAACAGGAGCTGGCAGCACAATACCTGTTACTTTACGAACTGTCCCTGCCGCAAGGGTTGGACGTTAACAACCAACTCAATGTCGACAAATCGTCCACACGGGTAATCGCAACTTTCAAAAACCTCACGTCTAATCAAACGCTGGATATGGAAAAGCGGATTCTGGCGAGGTTTAACGCGCAGAACACCGGATACGAGCTGGTACTGGCCAGCCCTTCACTGATGTTCGCCCATATCGGCTCGCATAATATAGTGAGTATGTTGCAGGGTTCCTCGCTGGCGCTGGTACTTATTTCGATTTTGCTCGGCATCGCCCTGCGTTCGCTAAAATTTGGCCTCATCAGCCTGCTACCCAACCTGATGCCCGCGGCGATTGGTTTTGGCTTGTGGGGTATGTTTATTGGTGAGGTTGGTCTGGGTCTCTCTGTTGTTATGGGGATGACGCTGGGGATTATCGTCGACGATACGGTGCATTTTTTAAGCAAATATATCCGGGCAGGACGCGAAAAGAACTATACCTCAGAAGAGGCCGTTCGCTACAGTTTTGCCAGCGTTGGCCGGGCCTTATGGATAACCACCATGGTACTGGTCGCCGGGTTTGCGGTAATGGCGACTTCCAGCTTTAAACTCAACGCAGACATGGGGCTGTTAACCGCAGTAACTATACTGATCGCGCTGATCGTCGACTTCCTGTTTTTACCGCCGCTACTGATGATGCTAAGAAGCAAAAAGAATGTGCGACAGCAATCAGGAAAAGCGGTCAAAGTGGCGACCGACTCGGCTAGCTGATTGATAGAATAATCACATACCAAATTAATTAATCGTTTAAACTTATTCATCCGGTTCAAATAAACTCCGGAGAATTTAATGGAGAAAACAATGAAGATTTTTAACCGCGCGTTATTAACCATAATGGCATTTGTTATCGTTACCCCGGACGCCTTCGCGGGTGAAGCCGAAGAAAAAGGTCTGGCCATTTCAGTTGAAAGCAAGAAACGCGATCTGGGCTGGCAGGACTCACAAGCTGAAATGGAAATGATCCTAAAAAATCAGCATGGCGAGACCTCAACGCGGCAAATGCGGATTAAGTCAATGGAGCAGCAAAATGACGGCGATAAAAGCCTGACCGTATTTGAGTCTCCCAATGATGTAAAGGGCACGGCGTTTTTAAGCTTTTCACACCCCACTGCCGACGATGAGCAGTGGTTGTATTTACCTGCGTTAAAAAGAGTCAAGCGAATTTCTTCGCGTAACAAAACTGGGTCTTTTATGGGTAGCGAATTTTCATTTGAAGATCTGACCTCTTTCGAAATTGAAAAATACGACTACAAATATATCAAGGACGAAACGATTAATGGCCTGGATAGCTTTGTAGTAGAAAACTATCCAAAGGATAAGTATTCAGGTTATAAACGCCGGGTCGTCTGGCTGGATAAAGATGAATACCGCATTCAAAAAATTGATTTTTACGACCGCAAAAATACCCTGCTGAAAACTCTGACCATGAACGACTATCAACAGTACGTCGATAAATTCTGGCGCGCGTCAACTTTGGAAATGGTCAATCACCAATCCGGAAAAAGCACTGTACTAACCTGGAAAAATTATGTTTTTCAGTCTGGCCTGAATGAAAAAGATTTTAACAAAAATGCACTAAAACGAGCGCGATAATAACCATGAACAAGCTGATAAATTTAACCGCCGCAACCTTGATTGCTATTGGCGTGCTACCCTATGCGCAGGCAAATGAATTTGAGGTTAGAGGCAATATTGAGCTGCAGGGGCGCTTCTTTACCGAGGATGCTCTTTTCCCTGACCAGAAAGACAGCTATATTTCTATTGCTGCAGAACCGGAGTTTTTCTGGAGTTGGAACGATGGCAATGACACTTTTGAATTTGTGCCATTTGCCCGTGTAGATCAATACGACAGCGAGCGGACCCATTCGGATATTCGTGAGCTAAGCTGGGTACACGTTGGCGATGACTGGGAAAGTCGTATCGGTATTCGGCGTGAGTTCTGGGGGGTTACCGAGTTTTCGCATCTGGTCGATATCATCAATCAGCAGGATTTTGTCGAAGATATTGATAACGAAGACCGTCTGGGTCAGCCAATGATCAATCTGTCGCTGGTAAACGACTGGGGGATCGTCGATTTGTTTGTGTTACCCGGATTCCGTGAGCAGACTTTTCCAGCGGTAGACGGTAGACCCGGTTTTCCTTTTGTCGACATCGACAATCCGATTTATGAAAGCAGCGACAAAGACGAACACGTCGATCTGGCCGTGCGCTGGGCCCATAGCGTCGGCGACTTTGACCTGGGCCTTTCAGTCTTTAAAGGCACCAGCAGATTACCTTTGTACCTTCCCGCGCCGGGCGCTATCACCTTGCCGGTACAACTGGTTCCCTATTATCGCCAGATCACCCAGCTCGGCTTTGAAATGCAGGCAACGGTTGGCGACACCTTGTGGAAGCTGGAAGTCATTAACAATCAGAACAATGTCGAAAATTACAGCGCTTTGCAAGGCGGTTTTGAACATACCCTGTATGGCGTTTTTGATTCCAACGCCGATCTAGGTTGGCTGATGGAGTATGGCTGGGATGAACGCGGTAGTGACCTGTCCAGCTTTAATCAAAACGATCTGTTTTTCGGTAGCCGTCTGGCGGTTAACGATGTCGATTCAACCGAGCTGCTGTTTGGCTTTGGCTACGATCTGGATTTTGATTCGACCAGCGTCATTATTGAAGGTAGCAAACGCTTTGGCGACAGCGTGAAAGTGTCGCTGGACGTGCGTCTGTTCTCCGCCGACGATTTATCGGATCCGCTGTATCTTTTTAGTCAAGACGATCAGGTTCAGTTGAGTGCGCAGTATTTTTATTAGATAAAACGCCGGGGAAATCGGCGTGAGATCTAGATTTTTTTTGGAGTTTTATAAGACGCTTTTTATCTAAATGAGAGCGTTTGGTTTATACTCTGATTTTATTGAGCAGAGTAATAAAAAATGAAAATTGCCATCCTCTCACGCAACCCTTCATTATATTCGACCCGACGGCTGATAGAAGCTGGTAATCTTCGCGGCCATGAGGTTGATGTTATTGATACCCTGCATTGCTACATGGATATCACCAAAAGCCGTCCGGCGGTCAGATACTACGGTAAAGAGCTACCTTTGTACAACGCTGTAATACCTCGAATTGGCGCATCCGTCACTTTTTATGGCACGGCGGTTGTTCGTCAGTTTGAGATGATGGGAACCTTTTGCGTGAACGAGTCCGTCGCAATCAGTCGTTCAAGAGATAAACTCCGCTCGTTGCAACTTCTCTCACGCAAGGGGGTCGGCCTGCCGAGAACGGGGTTTGCCAATAAGCCGGACAACATCAAAGACCTGATCAAAAATGTCGGCGGCGCGCCAGTGGTCATCAAACTTCTGGAAGGAACTCAGGGGATCGGCGTAGTACTTGCCGATACGGCGAAAGCGGCAGAGAGTATCGTCGAGGCGTTTATGGGGTTAAAAGCCAATATTCTGGTACAGGAATTTATCAAGGAAGCTGGCGGCGCAGACATCAGGTGTTTTGTCGTTGGCGGCAAAGTTGTCGCAGCAATGAAACGCCAGGGTGCCGAAGGCGAGTTTCGCTCCAACCTGCACCGGGGTGGCTCAGCTACGCTGGTAAAACTGAGCAAGCAGGAACGAGCCACAGCGATCCTGGCGGCTAAAGTACTGGGACTTAATGTCTGCGGTGTCGATATTCTGCAGGCCAGCGATGGCCCGGTTGTCATGGAGGTCAACTCTTCGCCGGGTCTCGAAGGGATCGAAAAAGCAACGGCAAAAGACGTCGCCGGTATGATTTTTGACTTTATCGAAAAAAATGCCAAGCCGCATAAAACCAGCACTAAAGGAAAAGGCTGAAATGTCAGGCGGTTTTTGCATCGCAGGCGCAACGATTGCCAAGGGAGAAACCCGCAAGCTGGAAATTCCCATCGGCACGCTCTACACCGATACCAGTATGTATTTGCCCGTTTTTATCAAACACGGAAAACGCGAAGGCCCGGTGATCTTTGTCAGCGCGGCATTGCATGGTGACGAGTTAAACGGAATTGAAATTATAAGTCGTTTGATCAATAGCAAGCGGATAAATACTCTAAAGGGAACTTTAATCGCCGTCCCTCTGGTCAACGCTTACGGGGTACTAAATCAAAGTCGTTATTTGCCTGACCGCCGCGATTTGAACCGCTGTTTTCCGGGCTCTAAAAAAGGTTCAATGGCTGCTCGTATCGCGGACCTTTTACTGGAAGAGATTGTCGCCAAGTGCCAATATGGAATAGATTTACACACCGGAGCCATTCATAGAAGCAACCTGCCACAAATCAGGGCTAACCTGCAAGATGAGGAAACATTGAAGCTGGCGCGCTCATTTGGCGTACCAGTACTGCTCAACTCCGACCTTCGAGATGGTTCCCTCAGACAGGCTGCAAGAGAGCTGGGTACGAAAATTTTATTGTATGAAGCCGGGGAAGCGCTCAGATTTGACGAACTAAGCATTCGGGCAGGATACCGCGGTATCCTGAATGTAATGGTAGAGCTGGGAATGCTCAGTAAACGAAAATCCTCAAAATCCAGTGTCGAGCCTTTCGTCGCCAAAGATAGCGCCTGGATGCGAGCAACCAATAGTGGTTTTGCGACTAACAAGGTGAAGCTCGGCGATCTGGTTGAAAAAGATCAAATACTCGCTGAAATAAAAGATCCGTTCGGTGAGATTATCGACAAAGTAACCGCAAAAGTCAGCGGCATCATTATTGGACAGCAAAATATTCCACTCGTGCATGAAGGTGAAGCAATGTTTCATATTGCTTATTTTAAAAAGCCGGACAATGTTGTTGAAAACATTGAACTCCTGCAAGATAATTTTGCTATTGAACGCTAATTTTTTCTATTACTGGAGCTTTAGGTGTGCGGTATTAAACAAAAGATGATGGTCGGTGCATTGGAGTATTGCTCGCTGCCCGACCTGGAAATTCAAAGTTTGCACATGCGTGTGGATACCGGCGCCAAGACGTCATCTCTGCACGTTGATAACATCAATGAGTTTTGCAAAGCCGGCTTACAGTGGGTGAGTTTTGATATCCATCCAGATTACCACGATGTTGAGCGGGTAGTCAGGCGAGAAGCTAAAGTAAAGGCGGTTCGCTCCATCAAAACATCAAATGAAGTCAGCGAAAAACGATACGTTATCGACACGCAGATTGTGATCCAGAAAGAAACCTGGACTATTGAATTGACCCTGACTGATCGCTCCAATATGAGTTATCTGATGTTATTGGGGAGAGAAGCAATGTCCGGAAAATTAATTGTCGACCCGGAACTGGAATATCTACTGGGGTCAGGTTTCTGATCGTTTGTTACTAACCACACCCTTTTATAAAGTCATTCTCAGTTTATAAAAATTGCTGCACTCATTCTCAGGTAGATACAACGCCCTTAAAAATAAAATGCAGCTAAATCAAAGATTTAGAAGTCAATCAAGATATTCAATTTTTTTAAATCCTTTTTCCTCAAGCTCGTCGTTGACACATTCGAGTAAATAACCATCAATTTCTTCTTTGGGAACCCTGTCTTCTTTAGCATATTCCATGCAGCTTTCCCGCGCACTATCTATTACCGATTGTGGTGCTTGTGGCAGGTCACCGTCTGCCAGCAGGTTAGATGACGCAAACAGGCAGAGTAAAAACAGTCTGGTTTTCATTTTAATTCCTCGTTAAATTAGACCAGACGCAAAATTAGCACCCAAATTCACAAACATCCAACAAATTGTTTTTATGATTAAGACAAATCCCTTGTCTTTTAACCCGCAGAATAAAACCTACATAGAAAAAATGATCCTGGCGATTAAGTCGTCAAATTTACCTGCCAGACTCCCTTATGATGACATCCAGAACTTCTTTTATCAGCTCTGTATTTCGGTTTTCGTTGTGATAACAGGCATAAATTGGCCGACTGAAAACTAGCGCACCCTCTACCTGAAATAAATCAGTACCGATGAAATCTACTACCATTTTTTGCGGTAAATAGGCGCTTCCGCCATGCTTCATGATGAATTCCAAAGCAATTCTGGCAAGGGTTGTGTGCAGAACCGGCGGCGCCGTTTCGCGATAATTTTGCGCGTAGCTCATTTCAAAAGCGGTTCCCCAGTCTACCGACACATACTGGTTGTTAATCACCGACATTAGTTCCTTGTCACGTTCAGTGCTGACTAACACCAGTTCCGACTGCGCGACCTGCTCTGTGGTGAGTTCTGTTAATTTGGCCGGTTCATATAAAAGTACAACATCTAAAGTCCTTTCCATCAATCGTCTGATCAGCACACTCTGTCCATGCGACTCCGCCCGTAAAGCAACAGTTGGAAATGTTGAGTGTATAGCAGAAAGCGCGCCCTGCAGCACGAGATCCCAAAGACCACTAGTCCCACCGATAGAAAGTACTTGCGTCTGCTTTTTTGTTAATAGCACGTCTGCTCTGGCCCTTTCCCAGCCCATTAAAATAGCGTCGGCATGGTCGATCAGGCGCTCACCGGACGGTGTGAGCTGCAGATTATTACGATATCGTGTAAACAATGGGGTGCCAAGAATACTTTCAAGCTGTTTGATCCGCGCGCTGACTGCAGCCTGGGTCAGATAGAGGTTCTCGGCGGTTCTTCCAAAATGTCTGGTTTTACGAACTTCTAAAAATGTTTTGAGTAATTCAATATCCACAGTTAGGCCCTATTTAAACCCAGAATTTAACAAGCTCTACTCTACAATGAGATTACCACAGAGCATAGGATTACATTCAAGTTCCTTTGAACTCTGGAGAGTCTTAACTTACTGATTTGAGCGGCTAACGATAAAAAATAATTATCGAAAGCAATAAAATATTTTATTGTATTTTGGCCGCTATTTCGATTATTTATTACGCCTTCAATGAGGAAATCCACGGCCAGAGCTTTAACTTAGCAAGTAATCCTGGCTTTCATTATTATTTCAACCGAAAGAATGTATTAAATGAATGTTCGAAACTTTTACTTATCAAAAAAATATTATGACAGCTCCCGATACCCCTACGGCTTTTCACGCGCAGGCGACTTCACCATTACCGAAGCCAGAATACTAGAGACATACGGAGAACTATTCAGCGCTCTGGGGAGAGGAGAAGTGAGTGATCCTAACGGCGAAGACAAAAGACTCGTTCAGGTTATCAATGGTAAACGGCAAGCCGAAAGCCTGGAAGAAAAAACGTGGGTGAAGTACTTGAATTCAAATAAGCGAACTCAAATCTGGTTAAATGAAAGACAGGCGGAACGATCAGAGTTGGACGATGAAGAATACGATGGTGCCACAGACAGCGAAAGCACTGATTTTGAAATCAGCACCGACTTAGATATTTGATCATTAAATCAGATACCGTCATATTTCATCACATTATGCGTTCAATATATTCTAGTACGCGCCGACCCGTGAATAGCTTCTTAAACTGATTAAATCGCGCTGTCAGATAAAAGGAATAACTCTACCTAGAACTGATGAATCCCCACGAGTTCTTAAGATAGCCATTTGATTTATTTGAAAATAAGATCGACTTTCATGGCGGTTTATGATCCATATTCCCGCAGTTAAACCCTGTTTACCAACAAGAAAACACCCTATTTTTGACAACCATCATCCACCCCCAGTTGCATTTGTGCCACAATCCTGCGCAATAACATAAGTTACTTCTCGCGGCAGAGAAGTAACGCCAACCAGAGAAAAAGTGATGAAGACAATCATTGAACCTTTCCGTATAAAATCGGTTGAACCTTTGAGAATGACCACCGAGACGGAGCGAGAAAACTATTTAAAGGCGGCAAACTATAATCTGTTTTCACTGAAATCAGACGATGTTTTGATCGACTTGCTGACAGACTCCGGAACTTCGGCAATGAGTACCAAACAATGGGCTGGTATCCAGCTCGGCGACGAAAGCTACGCGGGTTCGCCTTCCTTTTACCGTTTCGAAGAAGCCTTGAGAGAGCTGGCGCCATTTAAACATATTATTCCAACGCATCAGGGGCGTGCAGCAGAAAAAATTCTGTTTTCTATTGTCGGCGACAAGGGAAAAATAATTCCCAACAATACCCACTTTGATACGACCCGCGCCAACATTGAAGCCACTGATACCCAAGCGCTCGATCTGGTCAAAAAAGAAGGACTGAATCCGGAGTTATCTCTGCCATTTAAGGGCGATATGGATCTAAAAAAACTGCGCGAGCTACTTGAAACCCGAGGCGAAGATATACCGCTGGTGATGTTGACCATCACCAATAACTCGGGCGGCGGCCAACCTGTATCCCTGGCTAACATCAAAGCAACCAAAGAAATCTGTGAAGAATTTTCAAAGCCGCTGATTCTGGATGCCTGCCGATTTGCCGAAAATGCCTATTTCATCAAATTACGCGAAGCCGGATACGCGGATAAAAGTCCAAAGGAGATAGTCAAGGAAATTTTCAGTTACGCCGACGGCATGACCATGAGCGCCAAGAAAGACGCGCTGGTTAATATGGGTGGCTGGTTGGCGCTCAACGACGATGAGGTGGCGATGAAGGCACGCAACTTGCTGATTTTAACTGAAGGTTTTCCCACCTATGGTGGACTTTCTGGTCGTGACCTGGAGGCCATGGCGGTGGGACTGAAAGAAGTCGTCGAGGAAGATTATTTGAACTATCGGATCACATCAACCGCTTACCTTGGCGACGCGCTCGACAAGCTCGGTATTCCTATAGTGAAACCGGTTGGCGGTCACGCGGTGTACATTGACGCTCGCGCCATGTTGCCGCATATTGATCCGCTGGCTTACCCCGGTCAAGCGTTAGCGATTGAAATGTACCGTCTGGGCGGCATTCGCGCGTGTGAAATCGGCACGGTTATGTTTGGAAAACAACCCGACGGAAGTGAACAGGCAGCGCCAATGGATCTGGTGAGAATGGCGATACCAAGACGAGTTTACACCCAAAGTCACATTGATTACTGCATTGAGTGTCTGGCCGAGGTAAACGCCAATAAATCAAAACTAAAGGGAGTCAAAATAGACTGGGAGCCACCGATGTTGCGTCACTTTACCGCGCATTTTTCCATCGACTAAACGGTCTGCTGCAAGGCAAGCCAGAGTCCACACAGCGGCGCTGGCTTTAACAAAAAAAACCGGCTAAGAAGCCGGTGATAGGGAGAGCTTTGTCAGACTGGCGGCCAATGTAAAGCGCCGCTTTATCTTGAGTTTAATATCTTGCTTTTTTACTCGCAAAATAAGCATCTGCCTTACGCGCGGAGACCCGCAACCAGCGTTGAAACTTCACCAGCCATTTCCTGGCAAAAGGATATTCCAGCGCCAGAATTCCAAGACCTAGCGGAATTAATATCACTGCAGGTCCAGGTAAAATAATTAGAGCGACACCCACAAGAACCAGCAGAACACCAACCACAGTAATAACTGCTTTTTTGGCTGGCTTTCCCAGTGGATGGTCAAAAACCGTCTTAAGAGATTCGACCACTCGTCGCTTGAAAGCGCGTATTCGACGTTGATTGATTGTCATTTGATTTCTCCAACCCAGCCTGCCCGATGTGAACAGGTTAGGTTAAAGTGTATCCTCGACGCTCGTTTATGAGTTTGTACAAATGTAACAAGGCATAATCGGTGTCTTCGCAATCGAGATCCTATCCAATTGATTTTAAACAGCTTTTATATGCCTGCTCCGAAAAAACGAATCCAGTCAGCAACTGATTTATCGTTAGATACTAAAAAGCGATTGAACATTTATACTGTTTGGCATACAGTATAAATGTTACTGTACACCACACAGTATAGATTTTAGATAAATTGCATCTACCGATGGGTAAAATCCTGAGAAAAAGCCTATGACAGAGCAAGATCACTTTCAAAAACTCAAGCTGGAGCTAAGGCGCGGCGTTCTGGTTATTGCCGTTTTATCGGCGCTGCGGCAGGAACACTACGGCTACTCCCTGCGTAAAATATTGCTGGCCAAAGGACTGGAAATTGACGAAGGCACCCTTTACCCGCTCGTGCGCCGTCTGGAAAAACAGGGACTTTTACAAAGTCAGTGGCGAGAAGAAAACAACCGCAACAAACGCTTCTACCAGCTTTCGGACGACGGTAAATCCATCCTGAAAAAACTGACTATTGAGTGGCAGCAAGTGGAAGCTACCTTGAATACAATTCTGGAGTAAACTCATGCAAACGCAACTATCTATGATCAATAACTACTTAAGCAATCTACGAAACTACTTACCGGACGATTTAAAGCAGGAGGTTTCGGCAGAGCTGGAGGCGTCAATCCTGGAGCAAATAGAAGATCAACAGGAACAACTGGGACGGCCACTAAATCAATCAGAGCAGGAACAATTATTGCGCGCCATTGGTCATCCAATGCGAGTTGCCGCAGCCTACTTGCCCAACCAGCAATTAATCGGCAAAGAATATTTTCCGGCCTACAAAAAGACGCTGGAACTCGCCTTAACTATCGTGTTCGCATTGATAGTTTTGTTTTCTGTTCCGTCCATTTTTTCTAATGAGCGCATTTTTACTGGGGTTGCTTCTCTATTGGGCAACCTGGCCGACACGGGTTTGACTATTTTTGCAATCGTCACTTTGGTTTTTTACCTGATGCAAAAATCCGGCGTCAGTCTGGACGAGATTTACGCCTGGTCTCCAAAATCACTCAGCAACAAAGCGGACAAACTTTCGCTAAGTCGTGTGGAAGTCGGCTTTGAAATCCTTTTCTATTTGTTGTTTTTGGCCTGGTGGCACGACGCCATCGGCTTGCCTGAGAGCCTGCAGGCCAATGATCGACTATCGGTGTTGGCATTAAGCGCCGAGTGGCAGCAAGTTGCGTTAGCCATCAACCTGATTATCGGCTTCTCGATTGCAATTAATATTTATAAGTTTGCGATTGCCGGCTGGACCCGGTTCAGCCTGGTGGCAGATATTATTTTGTGTTTTGCAGCGCTTGGCGTACTCTACACCATCAGCCAGTTCGACCAATATCTAGCGATTAATATCGAGCTGGAACAAAATCCAGACCGGGACAGAATATTCAAAAACGTATCAAATACCATCGGTTACATTCTGGGTTTTATCGCGGTCGTCAATATTTGGGATATCTATTCGAACGTCAGAAAATTTTTACGCTTGTGAGCGAAAAAGCGCTACTCCTCCGGCCCCAACATAATGGCCAACCAGCGTGTTCGCTCGCTGGTTTCCAGCGCTATTTTAATCGTCATGGTCAGCGGTACTGAAAGAAACATTCCAACCGAGCCAAAAATCCAGCCCCAGA
>Ga0316209_1000536_pt1 | contig 64053 bp, 57 predicted proteins | sample 6monopyrite_MG_FD_204945 | JGI IMG/M metagenome (GOLD analysis project Ga0316209, IMG submission 204945) | Microbial mat bacterial communities from mineral coupon in-situ incubated in ocean water Damariscotta River, Maine, United States -... | ecosystem: Environmental > Aquatic > Marine >... | reverse complement strand
ATTTATCCCAGTGGCCTGACTTTTCCCATAAAGAACGATCAACAACTTGTGGTGTTTTTACTTCTTGGTAGTTATGCATACGTAAAGCTTCACGAATATATTTTTCTACTTCTTGATATATCGACCACCCTTTTTCATGCCAAAAAACCATGCCAGGCGCTTCTTCTTGAGAGTGAAACAAGTTAAGCTTTTTACCTAACTTACGATGGTCTCGTTTTTCAGCTTCTTCTAGACGATGTATATAGGCTTTTAAATCTTTTTTATTTGCCCAGGCCGTTCCATATATACGGGTGAGCATTTCATTATTAGAATCACCACGCCAGTAGGCGCCGGCCATTTTCATTAATTTAAAGGCTTTTAATTTTCCTGTAGATGGGACATGAGGACCACGGCATAGATCAATAAAGTTACCTTGTCGATAAAGTGATAAATCTTGATCTGCAGGTATAGATGCAATGATTTCAGCCTTATACTCTTCACCCATGTCTTTAAAAAATTGTACTGCTTCATCTCGTGTCTTCACACTACGCTCGACAACATCGTTTTGTTTAACAAGCTCTTGCATTTTTTTCTGAATTTTATCTAAATCCGATTCAGTAAAGCCTTCTTTATACGCAAAATCATAATAAAAACCATCGTCGATCACTGGACCAATGGTAACCTGTGCTTCGGGATATAAACTCTTAACAGCTTGCGCCAATAAATGCGCTGTTGAATGACGTATCACTTCTAAACCATCATCATCGCGGTCGGTGATAATGGCAAGCTCGGTATCCTTATTAATAACAAAACTTGTATCAACAAGGTTACTATCAATTTTACCGGCAAGTGCCGCTTTGGCTAGCCCAGCACCAATATCGGCGGCGACTTCCATTACTGTTAAAGGATTAGAATATTCTCGACGTGAACCGTCAGGTAAGGTAACAACTGGCATGTGTATCTCCTAAATATGTGTCAGTGGCGTTCTATACAAAAGAACGCTTGTTTATGTCAACGGCCGCTACGAGTAGCCGAAGTTAAAATATTTAAGCTTGTTTTTAGAGTTAAATCTATGAAATAAAAAAAGCACAAATACGAAGTTCTGTATTCTACTATTTTATTGGAACGGTCGGACACCCTTAATTAACAAATTTTAGAGTGATGATGGAATTTATAATACTAACGCACTAAATAATCAAAAATATTATCAAGTTCTGCTAATTTTGGTTGTACCAAATCCTTGGGGGACAACTCCAGCTGCTCCTTGGGTAGAATCCAGTCAATATTCAATACAGTGTCATCAAAAGCCAGGCCACGATCATTCTCAGGTGAGTAGTAATTATCAACTTTGTATGAAAAAGTAGCATAATCACTTAATACAACAAACCCATGCGCGAAACCATGAGGAATATATAACTGATATTTGTTTTCTCCTGTTAATTCCACAGCAACATGTTGACCATAGCTCGGGCTACCTTTTCGAATATCAACAGCAATATCTAATACGTCACCATTAATCGCACGAACTAATTTACTTTGACTAAAAGGTGGAAGTTGAAAATGTAGTCCGCGTAACACACCTTTTGAGGATTTAGATTCGTTATCTTGTATAAAATCAACATGATAGCCAATTGCTTTGTCCAGCTCATGTTGCCGAAAAGTTTCAACAAAGTACCCTCTCTCATCGCCATGGATTTCTGGTTTAATTAAGATAACATCAGGGATATTAAGCGGGATAAATTTCAAAATTAACGCTCATTTGCTCGTTGAATAAGATATTGACCATATTGATTTTTCTTTAACGGTTCTGCTAACTTAAGTAATTCTTCTTTAGAAATATAACCTTTTTCAAAAGCAATTTCTTCAATGCAGGCAATTTTTAAACCTTGTCTATTTTCCATCGTTTGAATAAAATTTGAAGCTTCCATTAAACTTTCATGCGTTCCCGTATCGAGCCATGCAAACCCCCTGCCTAACAGCTCAACTTTTAACTCTCCTTTACTTAAATACTCTTGATTTACGGAGGTGATTTCTAATTCGCCTCTTTCTGAAGGCTTAATTGCCTTTGCTATTTCAATAACACTATTGGGGTAAAAATATAAACCAACAACAGCATAATTACTTTTCGGGTTTACTGGTTTTTCAACGATACTAAGGGCATTTCCATCAATATCAAATTCAGCGACTCCATAACGTTCAGGATCTTTTACATAATAACCAAATACGGTAGCTTTATTTTTCTCTTCAGCATTTAAAATAGAATTATTTAATAATTTAACAAACCCATGACCGTAAAAAATATTATCGCCCAACACCAAACAGACATTATCATCCCCAATAAAATCTTCTCCAATGATAAACGCTTGAGCCAGTCCATCAGGTGAGGATTGTTCTGCGTAGGATAGTTTTATACCAATGCTACTTCCTGTACCGAGCAAACTTTTAAATTGAGGAAGATCATGAGGTGTCGATATAATTAAAATTTCAGTAATGCCTGCTAGCATTAATACAGATAAAGGATGATAAATCATAGGTTTATCATAAACAGGAATTAACTGTTTACTAACACCTTTTGTTATAGGATAAAGACGCGTCCCAGAACCTCCTGCTAAAATAATTCCTTTCACTTATTGTTATCCTTTACTTCCTAAACGTTCACGTTGATAACTACCATCTTGTACGTGCTGACACCACTCAGAATTCTCAAGATACCATTTAATCGTTTTTTCGATACCTGTTTCGAAAGTTTCATCAGGTGTCCAACCCAATTCTGCTTCAATCTTGCTCGCATCTATGGCATAGCGTTCATCATGGCCAGGCCGATCGGCAACATAGGTAATAAGTGATGCATGAGGAATATAAGGCGAATTGGGAACTAATTTATCAAGATGCGAGCATATTGTTTTTACAACGCTCAAGTTCGTCTTCTCGTTATCACCACCAATATTATACGTTTCGCCCTCTACACCTTTTTCTAGAACCAAGCGTAATGCTCGAGCATGATCATCAACATGAAGCCAATCACGAATTTGATTTCCTTTTCCATAAATAGGTAATGGCTTACCTTCCAATGCATTCAATGTAACAAGTGGGATTAGTTTTTCAGGAAATTGGTAAGCGCCATAATTATTTGAACAATTGGTAATAACAATAGGAAATCCGTACGTTCTATTCCAGGCTCGCACTAAATGATCTGATGATGCTTTACTTGCTGAATAAGGTGAGCTTGGATCATAACTCGTTATTTCAGTAAACAAACCTTCATTATCTAAATCACCGTAAACTTCATCGGTGGATACATGGTGGAAACGAAAGTTTGATTTTCTATTTTCATCTAATTGATTCCAATAGCGTAGCGATACTTCAAGTAGGTTACATGTGCCAACAATATTAGTTTGAATAAAATCAGAAGGTGAATCAATGGATCGATCAACGTGCGACTCAGCGGCCAAGTGCATAACTGCATCAGGTTGATGTTGTTCAAATATACGCTCAAGATCTGTAATATTACAAATATTAGCATTCTCAAAATAATACTGAGAGCTATCAGAAACATCGTCAAGAGACTCTAAATTACCCGCATACGTCAATGCATCAAGATTAATAACTTCATTTTTAGTTTCATTAATATATTGTCGAATAACAGCTGAGCCAATAAACCCGGCTCCACCGGTAATTAATATTTTCACCAAATTACTCCACCAAGGCTGAAAAAATCTTAACAATTTACCGCCCATTCTAAAGCAGGTAAAAACTATATTAAAACGTCAGAAAAGAAATGGTAGTCACTGTCGGATTCGAACCGACGACCCCTACCATGTCGAGGTAGTGCTCTAACCAACTGAGCTAAGCGACTTTTATTAAACAGGAGAACATTGTATCGGTTCGAGTCAATATTTCAAAGCTGAAATACAAACTTAGTACCAATTTATTCATAAGCTTTCACCAGAACCTGATCATTACCACATATCAATTCATAACATGAGGATGTTACTCCACTCAATTAACAGCCATGTGATTTTTAATCATAATTTTACTGAATTATTTCATTTCAGTAGTTATTAAATCATGTCTGTGCGACTACAATAATAATGAAAGATAGTATTATTATTGCTACAATATTATAGTTACTCCTAAATATGCTAACTAAAACGAATAATCTAACAAATTTTACATTTTGATGTACTTAACAAGGTCTCAATGGAAAAAATAATTAACTGGCTAAATAGGCCTTTTGCAGCCTACCCTGATATAACAGAACGCATAGTTTATATACTAATATTTCTTTTTCCAATTGCTGGTATGAGTGTTCGGCACTGGATTACTAACATTTTTAATATGCTTGTGCTTATAGCCTTACTCACTCTAAGAAAACCGCGTGAACCCTTACTCAAACAAGAAAAATATTTTTTATGGATATGTGCAGCGTATTTTTCAATGTTTGTCATATCGTCTTTAGCTAACGGATGGGGAGAAATTCAAACTCGCTACTTAGGTACAGAATTACGTTTCTTAATGGTTATCCCACTCTATTTATTACTAAGACGTTATCCTTATTGTAGTAAATGGCTATTACGTGGAGCAATTTTAGGTGGTTTTTTTCTATTTGGCCAAGCTTATTACGATGTATATATACTGGAGAAATCTACCGCATGGGGTATTTATAGCAAAAATATAATTGGGCCATTTGCTGTATTAATAGGATTTTACTCTCTCTATTTCGTCTGGAAAAATTTTAAGGATCTCAACAAGCCAACTCTTTTTATTATTTTGTTATCTATCACCGCGGCTTTAGGCTCAGCTAGCTTATCGGGCTCACGTGGAGCTTATGTTGGCTTTATTATTACAGGGTTAGCCTGCGTTATGTTTTTTTCTAAACCTCGTTGGATGTTTACAAGTTTGGCCGCGATAAGTTTAATTGCCTTTGTTTTTTATCAAAGTTTAGGAATCGTTAAAAACGGTGTAGATATAGCTGTAAATGAAGCGCAGCAATATTTTCAGGCTGAAGATCACGTAAAAGACCGTAGTTCGAATACCTCGACAGGGATACGCTTAGAGATGTTACGAACAGGAATGTTATTAGTTAGTGATAACCCTTTTCTTGGTATTGGTCCTGGTAACTATAATACAAGCACAAAAAACTATATTAAAGATGGTAGAGCAAGTCCAGTTATTGGTGAATATTCATACACTCATAATACATTCATGGAAGTTGCAACGGCTAAGGGATTAATAGGTTTAATTACAGTAGTACTACTTTTTTATTATCCTGCTGCTATTTTTATTAAAGACTATAAAATATGCAAAGCAACTGCAGTACTGGGTTTAATCCATATTATTGCTCTTTCGGCCTTTTCACTAACTGATCATTCAATTGTACTTATGAATAATTATACTTCCATACTTTTACTAGGAATGGTTATATTCTTTTCATCACATATACAGAATAGCAACAAGATTCAAAAATAGAATCTTAAAGAATTATTAACACTACCTTCATATGTATTTCATATAGCCATATAACTAAATACTTTAACTATGAATTAATACGTCTAACTTAGGTAAAGGGAAAACTAAATTTATACTAGAAAATAATTCATTTTCTTCAAAAAATTTTCTAAAGTGCCATGGTAAAACGAGTAAATAATCAGGCTTATTAGATAATAATTGATCTTCAGAGACTATAGGTAGCCATGTTCCGGGTGTATAACATCCATATTTTTCAACATTAACTTCACCAACCGCTGTAAGCTTGTCAGTAGTCAAGCCACAGTATTGCAGTAATACATTTCCTTTTGTAGATGCACCAAGGGCTGCTATTGATTTACCTTCTGATTGAACTGACTCAATAAACTTAAGCAACTCATCCCTTGTGTGAACTACTCTGTCAGCAAATTCCTGATAAGGTAAAAGTGTATTTAATCCAAGAATATTCTCATTATCAAGAATTTTTTGCACTTCAGGCATTATTGTTAAATCACCTAATGATTTTGAGACAGTTATTGAGAAGCTACCTCCATTTATATCATTAAATTCTACATCCCGTATTTTGAAGCCAATTTTATCTGTCATCCATTTAATTTGATGTAAAGCATAGAACTCTAAATGCTCATGACATACCGTGTCATAAGAGTTTTTCTCTAACATTGTAGGCATATAACTCTGTTCAAAAACCCATATACCATCATCTGCAAGAACATCATAAACTTCTCGCATGAAATCCATTGGAGATTCAAGGTCATAAAACATTGAGAAAGATGTAACAACTTTAGCTTTCCTGTAAGGAAAACGCCCATCTAATAAAGAAGATGAAAAAAACTCTGGAATTAACTGAATGTGCGAAGGATAATACTCATGAAATTTAACACCAGTTGGATCTATACCAACTAGAGTAAGACCTGTGTTAGGATACGCTTGTAGCGTTGTACTGTCATTACTTCCAATATCAACAACCAAATCCCCATCGGAAAGGGAAACCAATGTGAGAATTTTTTTTACTTTATTATTTAGGTGATCAACCATGCTTTTATTTAAGCCAGAACGATAACCATAATTATCTCCATACATTTCATCCAAATCATATGAATGTTCCATCTGTAATAATCCACAGTTATTCTCACCCATACATTTTACAAGTCGCAATGGACCCACTGTAATATCGGCATTCTTTTCAGTAGGGAAAACACCTGTTAGCATTTGTTCACCTAAATCTAAAACAGACTCAAGATCTTTATTACCACATATTCGACATTTATCAATTTTTACAACCATCTTCATTATCCTGTAATTTCTTTAAGTATTTTCACTAAGAATTTGCATGTCTGCCTCGACCATCATTTTTACAAGTTCCTGGAAATTTATTTTTGGTTTCCAACCTAGTATGTTTTTTGCCTTATCTGCATTCCCGACTAATTGACATGATTCAACGGGTCTGTACGCAGACTCATCAACATGAACATAATCAAGATAATTAAGTCCTAAACAATTAAATGCCATTTCACATAATTCTCTAACAGATCTAGTCTGTCCAGTAGCGATAACATAATCTCCAGGTTCCTTATTCTTCAACATAAGGAACATCGCATATACATAATCTCCAGCAAATCCCCAATCTCTGCGAGCTTCTAAATTACCTAGATTTAATTCTTCAGCTAACCCCAATTTAATCTTAGCTGCACCATTTGTTATTTTTCTTGTGACAAATTCTAATCCCCTTCGAGGACTTTCATGGTTAAATAAAATCGCGGAACATGCAAATAACCCATACCTTTGTCGATAAATTTCAATCATTGAGTGCGCATAAAGTTTAGCTGCACCATATGGGCTTCGAGGTTTAAAATTTGTGGTTTCAGATTGTGGACTCTCATCAGCAAAACCAAACAATTCACTACTTGATGCTTGGCAAAACCGTATACTTGAATCAACACTACGAATAGCTTCAAGTATAAGGGTTACCCAAAGCCCATTAACTTTGCTGATGCTGACAGGATCATCATACATCCCTGCGCCAGACGAGTAGGCAGCAAAATTATAAATTTCAATAGGTTTGTGCTTTTCTATTATATTTGTAATTTGTTGCTGTTCTAGAGTATCACAAGAAACTAATTTAATTTTATTCCTTATAGTTACAGGAAGATCCTGATTGGTAGTATCAATATTTCGTGTCGTACCAACAACTTTATACCCTTGCGCAAGAAGTAGTTCAGCCAAATATGTCCCATCTTGACCTGAAATCCCAGTAATTAATGCACAGGGTGTATTATTAATTTCCATTCACACTCATATGTTCATGTAACAAGTAAATTTGTGACTATTGATTATACATATCGTAGCTTGAACGAACATCACTAAGTCGCTCTCTATTTAGTCATTCAGACTTACTCATGATAATCATTCGCTTTATAACCATGTTTTTTCACAAGCTCATCACGCTGAGCAGACTTAAGATCTTCATGAACCATCTCTTTAACCAATTCATCAAACGTAATCTTTGTAGCCCATCCAAGTTTCTCTTTTGCTTTGGATGCATCCCCAAGTAGTGTTTCAACTTCAGTTGGTCGAAAATAACGAGGATCTACAGATACAATACACTTATCAGAATCGTCATACCCTTTTTCATCAAGCCCCTTTCCCTTCCATTTAACATTAATGCCTAGCTCTTGCGCGGCGGCATTAACAAAGTCACGAACACTATATTGTTTACCTGTAGCAATTACAAAATCATCAGCAACATCTTGTTGAAGCATAAGCCATTGCATTTCAACATAATCTTTTGCATGTCCCCAATCACGTTTTGCATCTAGATTCCCAAGATAAAGATGCTTCTGAAGACCAAGTTTAATACGTGCCAATGCGCGAGTAATTTTGCGTGTTACAAAATTTTCCCCTCGAACTGAAGATTCATGATTAAATAGAATACCATTACAAGCATACATTCCATATGCCTCGCGGTAGTTCACTGTAATCCAATAAGCATATAGTTTTGCAACTGCATAAGGTGACCGTGGATAAAAAGGTGTAGTTTCAGTCTGAGGTGTTTCTTGAACTTCACCGAATAACTCTGATGTAGATGCTTGGTAAAATCGTGTTTTAGTTTCTAAACCTAAGATTCTGATGGCTTCTAAAATTCGAAGTGGCCCTATTGCATCTGAATTTGCAGTATATTCAGGCTCCTCAAAAGAAACAGCGACATGACTCTGTGCTGCAAGATTGTAAATTTCATCAGGTTGAATTTTTTGAATGACATGAATTAAGCTTGTTGAATCAGTCATGTCACCATGATGCAAAAAGAATCGAACATCTTCTTCATGTGGATCTCTATATAGATGATCAATTCGGGTTGTATTAAACGAAGATGCTCTTCGTTTAATACCATGAACTTCATAATCTTTATTCAGCAAGAATTCAGCTAAATATGAGCCATCTTGCCCGGTAATACCTGTTATAAGTGCTACTTTTCTTGTCATTTTTGACCTATTTTCCTTTTATTTATTGAACTATGTATAATCAATTCAAATAAATTTACGTGCAAATTAACCTAGAATTCTAGATATTTTGCCTCACATATCTTAATTAAATAAACTATCTACTTAAATTTTTTTAACGTTCTTTTATTCCACAATAACCAAAATATACCTAAAAAGATTATTATACCTAAATAAATTGAGAGTCCACCATTTCTAAGAAAGAAAGGCTTTTCAACTACAGGATAAGTACGTGAAATTGTATTACCTAAAAGTAATGAAGAATTATTCGCAGCATGAAGTCCACCCGCAGTAATTTTTAATGAAGTAACGAGACTTCCATTACTTGAGGAGTTAATGAATTTTGAAGGTAATGTTCTTGTTGCTCCAATATAGCTAATTCTTGAGGCGAAAGTACCATTATCTATTCCAGATAAATTACCCCTAATTTCCATAATAACAGGGACAGATAATCTATCCCCTAAGCCGCTCTCAAAAGTATTTGTATTTAATACCATATCATCTCTAAATATATATGAGTCACTATCCAAAGCAATTGAGTTAGGAGTAATATCCCAATTCTCTAAGTCATATCTAAGAACAGCAAAATTATAGTTAGATGATTTTGAATAACCCGCTACTATAAGCTTTCCATCAGGTTGCAATGCCGCACTGTGAGCAACATCATAATTTACTCCAAGCGCAGTAGTTACATGTCCACCTACACCAAAGCTTTGGTCTAATTTTCCATCAGGGTTAATTCGTATTACCGCAATATCCATCGATGAAGATCCTAGTGTTTTATCTTCACCTTCAGAACCAATAGATTTACCAACAACTACAATCTTACCATCAGGCTGAATGACAACACCTCTTGCTTCATCTTTTGCTGGGCTAACAGAAGTAAAAAGTTTACCATTTCCACGAAAAGACTCGTCGAGCTTACCATCAGCCGTATAACGAATAACAACAAAATCCTTGTATGAATAACCTGCGATTACAATCTTGCTATCAGGTTGCAACGCAATACCTGCTGCATGATCATCCCTATCATCCATCTGCCCTACCCGATGGGTAACCGCTGTAGTCACAGAGCCATTTGTTCCAAAAGTAGTATCTATTGTTCCATTTTCATTATATCGAATCGCTGCAATATCATAATAATTTTGAGAATTCCGAGAAGACCCTGCCACAACAATTTTACCATCCGACTGAACTACTATACCTCGCACTTCATCATCTGTATCACTCAGTGTTGTTTTAACAATACCATTACCACCAAAACTTTTATCAAGCGTCCCATCTGTATTGTATCTTAAAACAGCAATATCATTATCTTTTCCATTACTAAAATCTGCTCCCACAACAATTTTCCCATTAAGCTGCAACGCGGCACTACTAGCAAAATTGGAATATTTATTAATACTTGTGATACTTATACCATCAACACCAAACGTGGTATCTTTCTCTCCAGTTGAAGTATAACGAACAATAGCGACATCTTTACTTGTATTTTTTGTATTAGTTGATCCTACTGCAATAATTTTTCCATCAGGCTGCACCATAACGCTGAATGCTTGAGAATTAAGTAATCCTATTTTTGTAAGTACAACACCATCTTCACCAAAATCTTTATCTAATGAGCCATCTAAGTTGTAACGAGTAAGAGCAAACTTATATAGACTTCCACCACTATTAGAAAAACCTGCAACAACAATTTTTCCATTTTTCTGTACAGCCACACTTGTACTAACATCTCGTCCTTCACTAATGTTAGCCACAATTGAACCGCCATTACCAAAAGAAGCGTCAAGATCGCCTGGCGCCGCTTGCACATAAGTAGGTACTATAACAAGTGATAAAAACACAATAGCTTTGCATGGCAAGAAAGCATATAAAAATACATTCATAATCACCCACCAAGTATTACTATAGTTTAACATTGAATATCCCCATTTATTAATTTGACATAATATTTTTGATTTTTTTACGAAACACAATTGGACTAAATTTATTAGAATGTTCATGTATCGCACTTGAATCCCATTTTATTTCCATAAATTCCCCAATCGCACGTGATAGACTTTGAGAGTCAGGAGTTTCATATGTGAAACATGTTGCAGGTATACTGTCATCAGAATATACAATTTGGGTTTCTTTAGTAGCACCGCATTCAACACCTAGTACTGGCAAACCTAATGAGTTTGCCTCAATAGTAACCAAGCTCCATTCTTGCACCGATGGAAACACTAAGCCACAAGATGCATCCATTACCTTTATTTTATCTTCAACAGACAAATAGCCTAAGAATTTGCAATTTTTATTATAATTTGTACGATAATTTTCTAATAATGGCCCGCCACCAACAACATTAAGATTAAAATTATTTTGTTCATCAAAATACTTGAACACGTACTCTAAATTTTTCCAATCAACTAAACGTGAGACTAAGACAAATGTTGGTTTATTACCAATTAACAATCTTTCAGAGTAAAGTGTATTCTTTGATTTGTCGTAATAGTCATAAAAAACATTATCAGTTGGGCAGTTAAGTACCGTTGACTCAATACCCATCATGTTTTTATAAGCATCTCTGCACGCTTCTGAAATAACATAAATATTGCTATATTTTTTTATACATCTTTGCTCAAATAGCTTAAATATTGCAACAAAAGGACGCACAAGAAAAAGAATGACTGTAGATTTAAAAAATTCTTGAGGGAAGAAAATACCTCGTGCAGGGTAATTGGAATAAAGAATAACTCGCTTTTTTGAAAATATTTTAGCAAATTTAGAGATTGTAGAAGAATAGACCATAATCGATTCATCTGAGCTCACTCGAACTCGGCTCATCAAAAAACAAATTAAAGGATAAAACAAAAACCAAATAAAACGGTTGCGTACGAAGATCCCCCAAAAAGGAGTGACGATTTTATTAACACCTAGTATTTTCTTCCAGTCATGTTTCGTATTGACTGTAGATGTAAATACAAATTCAGGATTTAGTGCTTCACATATCTGAGCTAAAACAGTTTCACCTCCGCCCATATCTTGTAATTTATCAGCGATGACAATAGTTTTTTTTGAATGAACCTTCATAGTCTCTCTTTCATTTAATATTTATACTAAAATTCCAAATTATCAGTATAAATTTACACATTAATTTACATCTAATGACAAGTCACCCAAAAATAGATGATATCTGTGCACAGAAATTATTATTATCGAAATCCGAAATGACTTTATTACAATTATTTGAATATAAATCTATATTCTCAATGCACTCATGAATTGCCGCGTCTAAAGAATTTACTGATAAGGATTCAGCAACAACTCCAATATTATATTTCTCAACTATTTTTGAAGGATACCCCATATCAAAACAGACTATGGGGTTGTAATTAAACATCGCTTCAAAACAAACCAATGAAAAAGTTTCTTCAACAATAGAAGGGAAAACCAATATATCTATATCCTTATAAAACTCTCGTTTCTTATCATTTTCAATATAACCTAAGTATTTTACATTACCATTTTTAGTAATATTATTTTCCAACGGACCTTGTCCGGCAATAATCACTTTAAATTCATTTAAATTTAAAGTGTCCAAAAATATATCAAAACCTTTATGGTGCGTGAGGTTTCCTATAAAACCTACGACAACTCTATTTTTTTCTTTTAGCTTACAGCAGTATTTAGATTTTTCTGAATTTATTGGATTATGAATAACAGTAGTTTTATTATTGTATGCATTCGAAATAATACCAGGAATTATTACTGTATTTGCGAACAACTTAAGCCACTCAAAAATAAATCCTAAGCGTGAATGCTGATGAAAAACAAGATTTCCTTGCTTGTTTTTGCAAAGCACTTTAAGAATAATAGATACGATAAGTGCTTTCTTGGTAACAGGGTAAAGATGATATTTATCGTCTAGATCAATCTTTTTTAATAATATAGATACAATCCGCGGAAGCTTATAAAAGAAATAAAGACTATTTCTTATATTAAAAAAATCATAAAAAATATCATATCCCTGAACAAGGGAAGCAAGCTGGAAACTCTTACCAAGGTCATATAAAGATACTCTATTTTTTTTATTCTGAACTAAGCATTTAACAGCTTCAACGGTTATACGCTGGCCACCACCTAATTCATACCTTGATGTATCTTCGATAATTAAGATTTGAGTCATGTAACTAACATTTAGTATTTAACTATAGCTAATGTCATACAAACTAATTCAACCAGTTTTACTCAAAGGGTTACTTGGAAAAAGGGGAATTACCAAGAAAGCTTTAACTGATAAGATCCTCTAAAGTTATCTAATAGGGCGCTTTTAGAATAATAAATAGGGACAGCCAATAATCCCCAAAAGTACATGACGAACTGCGTGCCAAATGTATCTGTCACCATTATTTGAGTCACAAAAATCAACAAAAGAGCTACATACATTCCCCATGGCAATATGGATTGTAAATTTAGTGTACTATAGAGATTTTTGCTATATATATTTTTAACTTTCAGTAACAACATCAATAAAATGGGGAAAGCCCAAGTCAGCTGAAATAGACCGGACAATGAACCACTTTCTTCTTCTGATGTAATATGTACTCCAATATTTGTAACTTCACGTACTATTTGTTTATTAGCGTTGATGGCATTTATGTCAGCACTCGTAACATAATTATAAAAATCTAATAAACGGCTTCCTGCAGCAAAAATATATTGCTCTAAATTTAACTGAAAAGTTACGAGCCCTGGAACAATGATATGATATAACAATAAACCGCCTCCCCAAACAAATATAATTTTTAAAGATTTCGATAGTCCTGTTACTCCATATTGAATTGTAATTAGAGCAGCAATCATAATCAGTTGAACTTGCATTATTTTAGACAAACCAAAAACAATTAAAATTATACAAACAATCAAACTAAGGGAGAGTTTGTTAATATTTGAATATACATTTAAAACTAAACTGAAAGCAACCAAAGCACTAAGCATTGCTTGTGAATGAAACAATCCTGGAGGTCTAAATTGTGCAGGATTAATTTCTATATTATCAAAATTCTCACCAACGGAGTTTACCACCAACCCAGTATTTTCACATACCAGATTATCATCACAAACAAAAAACAATGTATTCCATGAATGTAGAATATCAAAAACACCTAAAGCCTGTAAAACAACAATTGGCAACGTAATTAATAAGTATAAATTAACAAAGCGGTAGAATTTCACTGGATCAGTAATAAAATATAATGCAGAAAAAGAGCCTACTAATAACGTAGCACAAACCCAGAATGCTATTTGCAGAATCTCAGCACCAGAAACAAAATAAAATATTTTAAATATTAACGCGAGTCCTATCAATAATATAAATTTTACGTTTGTTTTTGCAAGAACCACACAAATTATCAAATAGGCAAGAGTATTTAAAAATTTTGCAAGCACAGTGAAAAATACAATATTTTGACTTCCTATAAGAGGCAAAAGAAGAAATATAAAAAATACCGTATTAGCGAAATTTATTGTAATCTTATTTGGCATTTCCAACACGAATTCGGTTAACTAACCTTTTGGGAATATTGATTGACATTTCATAACCACACCTAAATGTAGCATACAAATAAAAATGTAGCGTAGATAGACCTGATAATGTTATATAATAACGTCTCGCTCTAAGTTCTTTCAGTAACTCAAGCAAAGAACCTTCGTTAGGTTCTGCTGCCTGCGTATAAACTAAAGCTTTAGGACTATTATAAAACGTTATATTTTTTTGCTTGTAAAGGTATGACGCTATAAGGTCTTCAGCATATGCTTTACCTCTGTATGGATAGTAATCATCGTGTATTAAATTATCACGACGATGCAATACACAGCAACCAGCTAACCATTCGATGTTGATAACTGAATCTGCAACTTCGGAAAACTCTGGACCAAAGCATGAGCCCACACTAGTAACGGTTCCAGGAACATACCCTTTTAATCCATTTGATATAAAATGCCTAACTATATTAAAAAATGTTGGAATGTTTTCATATTGGTAAAAAGATGACTTAGTTTGTGCATTCATTAACGTGGCAGATACGGCGCAGTTTAGAGGTAAATTTACTGCCGCATCAACTAGGTTTTCTAAACAAATTGTAGATAAGTGAGTATCATCATCCAGCTGTAAAATGAATTCTGATGTTGCTAGCTTAAAACCTTTTGCGCGTTGAGCAACCTGCGATCTCTTATTGCAATGTATTAGCTTAGCATTATTAGGAATGTCAAACTCTAATATCGTATTATCGGGCACGCAGATCAAAATTTCGTCAGGCACAAGCGAGCCGGCATTAAGAAAACTAATCGTTTGCAGTAAATTACTAGCCCCTAAAGATGGGATAACAACAGTAACAGTATCCATTTTGCTTAACTCTAAATTTTCTTCTATTTTGACATGCTATAAAAATATATACTTAACTAACCCGTTGAATCCAAAATGAACTTAATTGCTGCATAGAGTCAGATGGATTGAAATACGAAAACATTTTCGATAACTGCAACGAGCAGCTTTCTTGCATAAACCTCGAGGCCCATATAACTTTAAAGCTTTTATTATGCAGCATAAAGGCATGCACCATATATGATTCATTCCAGAACATGTTCCCACTATCAATCCAAACTTTATGGTAATCAAAAGGAATCATAATATCATGCCAGTGAACGATAGCGCCAACTTTTAACCTAGGAATTATATCAAGAATCTCATAATTCACATCTGAACCAATTTTTGCAACATGGCTTGAATCTATAAATAAAATATCTGCCTGTGAAAATAATTCAACATCGACGTCTTGTATTTTCTTTTGAATTAATTTGAAATTCTTATTTTCAATATCCCTTAAATATTGTTTGGGATATGGTTCAATAGCTGTAAATTGGCATATAACGCCTTCTTTTTCATTTTCACCCAATGCTGAAAGGCTTATTTTTGTAGAGTCACCCGAACCAATTTCAATCATAGTAGTTGGTTTTTTATCTCTAATTAAAGCATACAAAATAAAAGCATCGACTTGAGAAAGACCATCATTAACAGGAGGAGTATATTCATCAATATATACAGAACAATTTTCTCTCAAAAAAGCCAATTGACTCTCCACATCTAACTCTAACCCTATACATTCATTTTCTTTTGTATAAATATCTGGGCTTAACTCACTTACATTTGGTATTGGTGAGTAAAAATGTACGGGGGTAATGTGTATTTTCAAATATTTCTCAGCAAACCTAAATGCTGGCTTATGTATTCCACGAAGAATTTTTTTTAAATTATTAAGCATAGTTTATCCTGGTTAAAATCATTAATTTAACTCATTAGTTATTTATGTAGTATATCTTTAAGCATCGCTCGCCCTAGCTGAAACCAGATATAGCTTTCATCGGTATCACGCTCATACAAGCTCATTCGATGAAGCAAAAAATTAGCTGTATCGCGATTCACTCTTCCTGATGCGGAAAATATTTTTCTCGCCCCTAAGTTTTCAATAACCTCTACATCACGTTCTGAAAAACATGATCCAGGCTGACCATTAGTAAAGGCAAATAGGTTCAAACTAGATTTAAATTGAGAAAGAGCTTCTTCATTTCTCTTGTATTGACTCTCAATCTCATCAATATTTAATGCTACAGCATTCCAATGATTATAAAGATGATTCCCATACGATACTAATTTTTTATTATCCCATTTTTTCAAAGTATTCAAGTCCGCAAATTTCCCTTGATATTCCAGTATGGATTCCTCGTCAATTAAACCATAATTACTTTGATATAAATCTAGAAGTGCAGGAGTAAGTGTAAGATGAAACGGAGGTTCTAAATTGACTTCCTTTGAGAATTCTAAAAACTCAGGTGCATACTTACTAAGAAAACAGGCTACAGCGGAAATAATCGGTCTATTTTCAAGAATCGCATACATATTTACAAATAAAATCGATGGGACATTCAGATCTTCTAGAATACTTAGACCATTATCAAAGCTACCCAAGAAGCCATCATCAAAAGAAATAATTGCGGCATGTTCTGGTATCGAGCTTAAAGAAACCAAATCTTTGGGATGTATAATAGTGTAAGTAGATTTAATCCACTGAATTTGTTTCAGGAAAGCCGCTTTTGAAACAGCAAGGCCATATTGCTTTGCAAAGGAGCTAGGAGAGTCTGAGATTTCATGATATACAAAAATTGTCAAACCATTAATAAGTTTTCGTCGAATAATATTAGGAAAGCTTTTAACAGTAAAACCAAGCGACTTCTTTATTGTATCCCGAATTAATCTCATATTATTTTTTTACTATCAACATATTTCACACTAATCTTCTATCATTCTAAATGCAAAAAAACTACAATCTTCAACACACCCACGAAAGGCATCATTTTTACGGAAAAAATGCTCTATCTCCATCAATTGGAGAAACATGAAATTCAGGAATTTCACTATGCAATGGAGTGCTACGAATAAAAAAGCTATTGATACCTTTTGTTTTATAAAAACCAGACTTAAGTAATTCAGAAGTCATTTCATCATGCAATGAATAAAATGTTACGAAGGCAATATCAGGTCTCCATTTTTTTGCGATAATCTGAACCTGAGTGATTATTTTTTTTATGATATTCCCTGATAAATACAATGTCGAAATATCAAGTAATTCTAAACGAGTAACCCCTCGACTAAATATACATTTAAACGAAACTAAACCAATCAGAGTAGAACCTTCTCTTAATGTTAAAACTAAGCGCGTAGATGATTGTTTACCTGAGAAATACAACCATCCTATATTATTCTTGTCACGCGGGAGAACATATTTATATTTAGATATAAATTTTCCATTAAAAACATCAATATCTTCAGGTACAGAGCTGCATTGACTAACAGTAAGTTCTGGTTTTAGCCTACTATTAACAAATGAATAAACAGTAGATACAAATTTTGAAAAGATGCAGCCTAGTTTTAATATGTTATTTTTAATAATACTATCTTGGTTTGAAAAAGATATGAATTTAAAACTCTCCAACAAATTAAGCGGGATTGTATAATCATATTCTAACCAGTAAGGCTCAAGTTCATCATAGCCAAACAAAAATGTTATAGCATGACGTAATTTTGGCTCAGTTGTCGTGCTTAATATAACCGCATTTTGTTCAATAATTTTGCTATATAGCTTCAGACTCTGACTTCTAGCTTGCATAGATACCACCCAAGTTGTAGCACAAAAAGCATACTCAGGCTTACCGTCCCGAAAATAAACAACAGGTATATTCCCAATAAAACCGTATATTTCCTGATTATAATTAACAAGAACCCAACCACGACAATGTTTATCTTCATCAAACCATGGATTATTATCCCAAAAATAGGTAAATTTATCTAACCACTCATTTTCGCTATATCCACAGTGCTTTTTATTGAATAAAAATTTTGCAACATCAGGTAGTAATTCCTTTTTAACCTTTTTTATTTCAAAACTATCCCCAGATTTTTCCATATATTTTATCTTTTAATTTCTTCAGTTATCGTCTATCAAAGTCGTATAATGTCTATATTTCGCCTAATATTTTTTCACAAAAAAATTCTTTATTTACTGACATGAAATATTCTCTACAATAAGTGTTTGCTATTTTAAAACTTTCATTTAGTTCATTGATACTTATATTCAGATCATTATTAACATGCAAAACTAATTCACTAGGTTCATGTATTACATGTTTCCACACAGTTAAGTTAAATAATGGATCTATATCAAGCTCGTTTGGCAATGCTAAATAAAAAGGCCTAAGTCCCGATACTACAGCATGAACTGCTGCGCCGCTGCCTCTATAAACAGCCCATCGAGAACGTTTAAAATCATCATCTATAGAGAAGGTCGATATTTCTATATTTTCAGGAAGTTGATTTAATCTATTATCTAACTTAGCAACATCTCTAAATGTTAATAAAGGATGCATTCTTATTATAAATTTTATATTAGGAAGCAATAATGCAGCATCTATTGAAAATTTAATTATAGTTAAACATTCACACATATTTCCATCAGGAATTATTAAACAAGAGTGCTGTTTATTAGTAGAAGATAGTTTTTCAGTGAGATCTATAGGTAAGCCAGCTTGTCGATGGGTCCCTACAGTACTTATTTCAACATTGTGCAATGACTCTTCTTCGTTTAAAAAATCACGAGCTATATTTCCAGCTGTTAATATAGCATCTGGATCCATATAACTATTAATCTTTCTCTTTAATGCGTGCTGACGAGGAAATAAAATTGCGTGCTGATATCCGATGCAACGAATATCTGGAAAAATACTTCGCGCAGCAGCGAATGCCAAACGTTCCCATGCATGACCTTCATACAAGACAATTATTGATTTAGGTCTTGCTAGCTCAATAACATTTTTCATCTGACAATAAAAACGAAGCGCGAAAATTGAAGTCATAGACAAAGCTTGATTAGCCGATGCCTCTAATATTTTGTTGTAAAACAAGTCCTCATTTTCTTTGACTTTCATACGCAGTCCTTTCGCCTCTTTAGATAAACGACGGACAAGATTCAATTCTTCTTTCCATGATAATGTACTGGAAAATATCAACCTGGGTGTAGCATTAGACTGAAACTTTAATGATAGGTACTGAGCATCAAGACCAGTATGATTATGATAAACAATAAGGCTAGAAACTCCCTTTTTCGCCAAATCTTCTTGTACACTACCAAAATAAAAATCACATCGTTCACTTGCTTGCGATTCATTTAAGAGATTTGATACAAATATCACGTCGGCTTGCTCTATATCACCCGATGAAGAATACCATCTTGGGCTTTTTTTAAGCAATTGAGCCCCTCGTGATAATATATATAGCAAAGATTTAATGCCAATAAACTTTGGCAACATCCCAGTGAATATGCCAGTATATTTCGCAAGTGATAATGGATGTTCGTTTAGAACATGTAACCATGTAATTGAAACGCGCTCAATGGTTATTTTGGTTTCAAGTAATACTCGATCGCAAGTCTCGCAAATAAGCTTATACTGTTCTTCCGTCAAATTTATTCTCTTTATAATCTACACAATTTATAAAACTAAAAAAATTAGGCAATTTTCACTATTATTTTGAGTAAAATACGTGGGTAAATTTTTCCTTGGTTGATAGAGCATAATATTGACCAACTACGACAACATCAGTTCATTTACACGCTTCAAGTCATCAGTTGTATCAACTGAAACTGAATCATCATTTGTCTCTACCATTCGCACATGATAGTCATACTCAACCAATCGATACATTTCCACACCTTCCACTAATTCAATACTACCAGGCTTATGTTCTGAGAAAAGTTGCAAACCACTCTTTCGAAATGCATACAAACCAAGTTGCTTGTAATATGTAGCCTTTCCAGATTTAGGATAGGGTATAGCCTGGCGTGAATAAGCTAATGCATTATTGTGCTCAGACATTATAACCTTCACTACATTAGTATCGATAACATCGCTTGGGTCATTTATTTCAGCATACGCGTTAGACGCCATTACCATAGAATCATCACAGTTTACTAGCGCATTCACAACTTTCACAATTGCATCTGGTTCTAATAATGGCTCATCTCCTTGTATATTTACATAAAAATCCGAATCAATTTTTGTCGCCACTTCAGCAACTCTATCAGTACCTGTTTCGTGATTGTCACTTGTCATAACCACATTCATATTTAGTAATTCTGCCGCACTTTTAATTCTATCATCCTCAGTGGCGATATAAATCTCATCTAAAACTTTAGATTCAATACATCTCTGATAAACGTGCCACATCATAGGCTTACCATTAATATCAGCCAATGGTTTACCTGGAAACCGTGTCGAACCGTATCTACAAGGTATTACACCAATAACTTTCATTTTATTCACCTTCTAGGAAATTATAAATATCTCGAAACGAATTAAGTCCAAAAACAGTATGTTCGATTTTCGGGGAATATCCCCACATTGCATGAATATAATCAATCCCCGCTCTTTCAGCAGCTAAACAATCAACATCCATATCACCGACATAAATTGTATTAATTGGGTCAGTATTAGTAACCGCCATTGCAAACAACAAATGATCAGGGGAAGGTTTCCCTCTACATAGATTATCAGGCGTACGTATTATAGAAAAAGTCACATTTAATTTATTTAAAATTAAATCGGTTCGGTCTTTATCTTTTGATGTAATAATCCCTAGTTTATATCCCTTTACAGACAATTTATTTAAGACATCAGAAACACCATCGTAAAATTCAATATCATTTAATGTTTTCAATGAAGTGGATTTATATACATCCTCAATCTTATTACTATTTTCTGAGTGCCCTAAGATTTTCATGATCTCAGAAAATGGACGTCCAATATTTTTAAAGTAATCTTCAAATGGTGTAGTTATCGCAAAAATAGTTTGAACTTCATTCCATGCTAATTTCATATTTGATTCTGAATTAACAATTACGCCATCTAAATCAAATAAGATTAATTTTTTATTTTTCATATTCCATCCATTATTATTGCTTTATATTATCGATTCAATACTAACAACTAAATGTAAAAGACAGTACATATAGAAGCCACTACATCTCCACAATCAATCAAATGTTATTTATTACATTACATACTTCAAACTCTGTTTTTGAATTTCCATTAAATCTGATAAATCTGACTGTGTCAGACAAGGAAAATCAGTTTGTCTATCAGACTCGACATTAAGAATATCGTTACCAGGAACAATATTAATATGTAAATGAGATCTAAAAGTACCCATTTTCAAATCTACTCTATGAAGTCCATTTGGATCAAAAAGTACAAGATCACCTTTATTACCAATACAAGGGATAATTTCAAAATGGTCCCTCATATATTCTTCAGAATAATAGTAATCTTTATCAGTTAGCTGAACACGATGGGTACGGTGACTGCCCTTTGCATACAACATGCAATTATCAGTGGCTACGATATCATTCAATAAGATATGCGCTGTAGTTAGGTTAACCGTATCGTAATGCCAAAAATTATTATAACCTCGAAAATTACGATCTTTTTCACTTTGCGGATGCGTGCAATTAATTGCTGGTAAGTGCCGAAGATATGGTTGGCAGCCATAATAACCAGCAAGAATCGATAACATAATAGGGGCGGTCACAATGTTTAAAATATCAGGATCATTTACTTCAAGATTGAACCTTGTGTATTTATCACTTGGTGGGTAATCATTACGCGTTATATTATATCGTTCACATAGATTATTTGCTTCAGCTTTGAAAGCTTCAGGGATAAATACAACACCGTCTCTTTTCATTGTATCAAGATATCCTTTCCATTCATCTAAAAGTGAAGTCATCGGTTTTATTGAACTTCCAAGAGATATCATTGACGGCAAAGATACTACTTGACCATATATAAATTTCATCAGAAACCGCTTAGGCCTTAATAAATTTTTTACGATTAGGACAAATAGACTATCAGTACCAAAAAATTGCTCATAGTAATACCTTCTTTCGCGCATAAAAAACGAACGTAATAGCGAATGAATCGATAACAATATATGCTTCCGTAAATTAACAAATGACTTAACAATAAACATTAGAACCCTCCTTCTAATCCTTGCTTATAAGGATAAACTACTTCTATACAATGATATTTTGATATCCTTACTTAACCATTCAGAATTATATTGAACCAGTTTCCCAGACACTCTTTTCCACTTAAAACTTCTATACCATGAGCAGCACGATCACCTTGTTGAATTACTCCAAGCGGATCGTAAAAACACGACGGCTTCCCTAATTCACGGGCAAGAATAGCTGTTGATGTATAAGGCATGGATACTACAATATCCGCAGATTCAATAACTCGATACGCAGAAATGTCTGAATCTATTGACATAACATTCGCAACATTTGAATAACACTCATTAAAATATATTGCTTCCGGATGAGCCAGCATTCCAATTTTACGCTTTCTTTTCCACAAAACCTGATATCCTAATGTACTAGCCAATTCCTGAATATCTTCTAAAAATTTTTCACAAACATCAGGCGTATAAAATTCAATTTCTGCACCCATTGTCACATAATGTGCAGTCCTAAATGGGGTGACATCAAAAATTGCTATTGCTTTAGATTCAAGCTTAGGTATTTTTAAGCTACTTGTATTAAACCAAATTGAACCAACAATACTGACCTTTGCACTCTCACCTACAGCTCGGTTGACAAAATCTTTTTGATAGTCATCCCACACTAAGTAGTGCGGCCAATTCATAGCCTGCCAACCATAAGTAATGTTTGGATAGTTATCAGCTAGCTTAAATGATTCACAATTAGTTGAATAAAAGTAAAAGGTGATTTTTGAACCGGCCTTTTCAGCCTCATATGTCCAAAGTGGTCTATATATCCAGTTAGAATTATTAAATAGATATTCTCGAGCAAGCCTTTCAGGCTGTTCTATGCGTACTATTGCTGCAATCGAAGACTCTTTCAATAGTACAATGTTCCACCAATGCCCAAGAAAGAAATCATAAATAGCATGTAGAGTTACAATAATACTCCATGCAAAATAAAAAAAAACTGATGTTAATTTTGATAATGGTAAAATAGGAGATGGAATTGAGGTTACCTGTATACTATTTAATTCAATCTCCCTGGTTGTACTCACGCTATGACATAATGTATCTATATCTTTAATTCGTCCCGGCCATTGTAGGTACCATGATAAAAGATCATGACTAATTCCATCCTTAGATGCTTGCGGCAAACAACCTTCAACAATGCCATCAAAGTAAATATATTCACCAAGAAATTTTCGTTCAGAACGAGAAATTATCGATTTAAAATTACTTAAACTTTGCCGCACTAAGTATAGAAGTCCATTGACAAAAAATAGAAAAACATAAGCTTGCCATATTAGTTTTGTTCTAACTTTTGGTACTTTAAATCCATATTCACGTAAAACACATCTCCATGCTGGAGGCAATGGATATATCACTGAGGAATTTTGATTTCCAAGCGAATACAACAATGCCCTATTAAGATTTAATCCTCCTAATCGCATTAAAAGATACTGTCTAATTATTAGTTCTCGATCATGTAATCCAGCACCAAAAATACGTTTAGAAGTATTTTTTTCTATTTGAGAAATTCTAGTATTTGTTAATGTCTCTTTAACAGAAGATATTAAACCAAGTCTATTAGATTCTTTTAAATGCTTATAACCTCTTATTACTTGCCGGAGGTATTGACGTTTTTTATATCTTAAAAACTTTGAAATTAAAGGTATTTTCACAAAGCTTTTATATCTTTATGTACAAACACAACTGCATTCTTTCCATTAAAACAAATCCCAGCTTAATGCAGTACCACGTTTTAAATCTTGTTTCACCGGTTTGCCTATTACTTGATCTAAGTATTTAGTTTTTAAGCCTAACCCTGGTCTTATGGCACGTACATTTTCAAGTGTAAGAGCCTCTCCTTTTTTAATGTTTTTAACTATATAAAGTGAACGGCGATATTGAAGAGATTTTTTTTCAGCTTCAGTAGGACCATAACTAATTTTACCTAATGCTTGCCAAGCACGTGTAGATTCAATAACTAATTGTTCCATCTCATTTGGTTCCATAGAGAAGGAACTGTCAACACCCCCATCACTACGGCGAAGAGTAAAATGTTTTTCAATGACAGTTGCACCTAACGCAATACTGGCTATGCTAACGCCCGTACCCATCGTATGATCAGACAAACCTACTTCACAATTAAATAGCTCACGTAAATGTGGGATGGTGGAAATGTTAGTATTTTCAGGTGTAGCAGGATAAGTACTTGTGCATTTAAGAAGAATTAAATCCTTGCAACCTGATTCACGTGCTGTACGAACTGTTTCATCAAGTTCAGCAACTGTTGCCATGCCAGTAGAAATAATAATCGGTTTACCTGTAGAAGCAACCCGCTTGATTAACGGCAGATCTGTATTTTCAAAAGAAGCAATTTTATAAAATGAAACATTAAGATCCTCTAGGAAATCTACAGCCGTTTCGTCAAATGGTGAACTAAATGGAATTACGCCTAGTTCTCGAGCTCTATCAAAAATAGGCTTGTGCCATTCCCAAGGGGTATAAGCTTCACCATATAAATTATAAAGTGATTTACCTTTCCATAAACTGCTTGGATCATCAATATGGAATTCTCTTTCATCCAAATCAATAGTCATAGTATCAGCAGTATAAGTCTGAATTTTAAGAGCAGAAACACCTGCTTTTGCTGCTGCATCAACAATTTCTATTGCTCTATCTAAGGAATGATTATGGTTACCCGACATTTCAGCAATAATAAAGGGGGATTCACTTATTCCTATTTTTCGATTTTCTATTTGTATCATTATACTTTTCCTGCCACAGACTTTACACTAACAATATATTTAATTTTTGATCTTAATATAAGGAATGATCATGCACCTGAATTCCAATGTACTATGCACCCACCCCAAGAATAACCAACGCCAAAACCAACTAACATTACTTGGTCTCCATTATTTAAGCGCTTTGCATTCTCCACATCACTCAAAGCGATAGGTATAGAAGCTGATACAGTGTTGCCAATATCTTGATAATTAGTAAAGACTTTTTCTTCCGGTAATTCTAATCTACGAATAATATTATCAATTACAAGTTTACTTGCTTGATGAAATACAAATAAATCAATTTCGTCTATATTAAGTTTCGCTTTAGCAAGCAGTGCATCTACACACTTTGGCACCATATCCATAGTAAACATGAAGACATTACTTCCAGCCATAGATAGTTTCCTTTCATTCAGTTCAAAACTTCGAGCTCCTCCTGAAGGAACAATTAAATTATTAAAACCAGATCCATCCGTTCCCATTTCAAATGGACCTAACGTCTCATAAGTCGAGGAAGTTAAGTAAGCTGCTGCGGCACCATCACTAAATAGAGGACGGCAAGTACGATCATCTTGATCAATATACTTAGTATATGTATCACTGCAAATAAGAAGTCCACTTCTTGCTATTCCTGCTTCAATTAAAGCACCACCAATTGCTAGGCCATAAACAAATCCTGAACAACCCAAATTCACATCAAAAGCCATACAGGATTTTTTCAACCCGAGACGATCCTGAAGAATGCAAGCCGATGTTGGTAGCAAATAATCAGGTGACTGTGTCACAAAAACTAAAAAATCAACATCTTCAATATCTACTTTAGAATAAAGTAATTTCTCAGCGGCAAGTACTGCCATATCAGCTGCGGTTTCATTTGGAGCAGAAATTCGGCGAATATTTATCCCTGTTTTTGCTTGTATATCATCAATACGCCAATCAGGGTTTTGTTCCTTAAGATTAGATCCGTCTTCCGTCTTACTTGGTAAATAGTATTCAATGGCATTTATTGCGACTTTCATTTAAATACTCACACTTTCAAATAAACGAATTTTCTTTTAAAACAGAAAATATTTTACTAACAGAATCAGCTGTAGCCATCGCAGGAATCCCCGCTAACTTACCGTCAAATGCTTTGTCTAATGCGACTAATACTCCAAGGTGACCTAGAGAATCCCACTCATCAACGTTATCGGCAGAACTATCCATATTGATGCTACTCTCAGCAATATTTAAAGTCTTTGCTATAATTTTAATAATTTCATTTTCATTCATACTCACTATAATATTCTCCTTTAGTTTTTAAAAATTTTGCATCATAATTTAGATACATGTAAGTATAATAGTTATCTATGTACTGATACTATTTTATAACGTAACAAAGGCAACTATGACATTGCCCCATCAATATTAATAACAGATGCATTTGCATATTCAGATCTCATCAAGAAGTCTACGGCTGCGGCAATATTTGAGACATTCCCAAATTTCTTTGATGGTATCTGTTTTCGAATACTATTTTTATGTTCATCAGATAAATCAAGAAACATTCCAGTTTCAAATGTGCCTAAAACCAAAACATTAGAAGTAATCTGAAATCTTGCGTATTCCTTCCCTAATACTCGAGACATTCCGATAAGCCCAGTTTTACTTGTGGAATAAGCAATTGTTCCTATATCTCCATCCATACCTCCGCGAGAAGATATGTGAATAACACGTCCCCAACAAGCTTCTATCATTTTTGGAAGCAATGCTTGTGTAAGAATAAAGTTACCTCGCAAATTCACTCCCATCACACGATCCCAATCTGATAACTTATAATTAGCTGCAAGACCATCGATCTTGGCTGCAGCGCAGTGTACAAGTGTGATTTTCGAGAGTTTTGAGTCCCACTTTTTAACAAACTCTTCAACTTCTGATGCTTCTTCAATATTTAATTTCTCATAATGTATTTTGCTATCATTATAATCCTTAGGCATAGAATTATTATACAGCCCAATTACATCATCTAACTTGCAAAGGTGACTGATAAGTTCCTTTCCGATTCCACCAGATGCTCCTGTTAAAATAATCATTTTCTATTTTCCTAACTGGTTATAAAACTATCGTCTTAAACAACTAATTTTATAAACTATAATTTGCATTTTTTTATTTCCTTAAAACTAACTGTTAGTGACTTTAGATGAAATATTAATAGTAATATGGATTTACTTTTATTTTATTTATTATATGCCACATAAATATCTGTAAAACAAAGTATCATGCCAAACATATCCTTATATTGAATATGACCTTCTTGCTGCATACGCTTAAGCACGTCTATATGCTGATACATATCTTTGGGCATAGGCCACTCCTCTCTTCCTAATAGTTCCACATTAGTAAAGTTTTCACGAGCCACATCTAATATTTTATCTACATTGGAGAATGAGATGACTGGAAAAAATAATAATCCATCTACATTTAAGTGTGCTGGCGCATTACGTAAAACTTGTATAGTTAAATCTGTACCATCAACTCCAGAAACACAAGGTACATTATTAAACCATGGCGACAGTTTAGCCACCTCTTCTGCAATTCCCGATATATCATCTACAATATAATCAAATTTTTCACCTGACCATGGTTCAAGCAAAGATCCACCTTTAGCTGTAACAGGTATGTCATATCGGTTACAATTTTTAATTATACATTCTAGTGCTCCTTCACTAAGATCAGATGCATACAAAGGTAAATCAACCATCTTATTTAGAGAAAGAGCTATACCTACAACACCTGACCCCGAACCTAAATCAAGCAACTTACCGGGTTTACTTATATAACCTTTAACTGAGTTGATTAAATTAGTTGTTGTAGCAGTTGGAACAAATACCCCGCTTTGAATATCTAGATGTAATTCAGTAGTATCATCAATAGAAAATTTTGTATTAGTTTGTGTCATATTTTTTCCAGGTTCAAATTTGATAAAAGACTATCTAGCAACTAACCATCCACTAGATTAAATAACTTAAATATTTCCTTCCGCTTTTCAGGCCATTTATCTGAAAATAAAGCAACGAGAATAATATCTTCAAAATTGTCATTTCTATATACATGTTTTTTCAAAACACCCTCTTCTACAAAGCCAAATTTTTTATGTGTAGCAAGAATTCTATTTGATGCTAAAGCCTGTCCCCACAATTTTCTAATCCCATGATGATTAAAAATACGATCAATAGCTCGAATCTCCATTAAGACACCGATGCCAAGATTCCCAGCATTTTCACCGATATACATTCCCCACGTGCACGTACCATTCAGGCTACTAATATCAGTAATTGATACTACGCCAATTGGTTTTTTACTTAACTCAGCAATCAACCACTCACATTTTGGGTCATTATGTGTATTTTGATACCATTTCTCATGATCTTCTAACTGGATAACATGATCAGTAATGGAATAACGCCTAACATGATCAGAATTTCTCCAATTCAGAACCATTACTAAGTCGTCTACCTCCATAGGACGAAGCTTCAAATCAATTAATGGTAACACTAGCCATTTCCAAAATAATAATAAATTCCCATTCTTTTCAAAGTTGAACTATTTAGAATCACAAGATTTCATAGATGTAAATATCATATCAATACCATCAGAATTTCCCATTAATTTCTTAGCTCGACAGCCCATTTCTAGTAGTTTTTTTGGGTCTAAAAATGCATTGTCAATAGCTGTAGCAATATCATCAGATGTAATTTCATAATGCCAGCCTAAATTCCAAATTATACCTTCATTTCCTAATGAAGAAATCGCTTCGAATTGATTCTCTGCTGTCATAATACTGATTGCAGGTAAACTTAAATAACACACTTCCCATATAGTGCCACCACCTGCGATTACAGCCAAATCTGCTTGCATCATTAGTTCTGCAATGTTATTAATCTGCAAGTGATAATTGACAAAGGGCATAGATTCGATCAATTTCTTGATCTTTTTTTGGTCAGTATTTGCTTGGCCAACAACAACATCAGCCCTGAAGTTTTCTCCTTCTAATATCGATAATGCTTCTAGTGCCTTTAATGTTTCATGTGTTGAGTCACTACCACCAAAAAATATAAAAATGCGGTTTTCAGATTCAGTTCGTTTTAATAATATTTCAGGCGCTTTTATGAATTCACTTCGCAATAATAAATATTGAGGTCCTAAAAATTTCTGGCAATATTCAGGAGTAAGTCCTTCATAGCGAGTTTCCATATTTACATAAAAGTTTTGATCGAGTAACAAATCACAATCATGCGTTCTATTAGCAAGATCATCGATCACCATTATATGACCTACATGTTTTCGTAAAGCACACTCCCAATTTGTATCAAGGCTATAGTGATCTATGATTAACCAATCAGGTTGTATATTTATAGAATTAATGGCTTTAATAGTTTGTTGAGCATCATCTTGCCAGGAAACATTAAGAACACCTTCGTCAGAACATAGACCATTATTATTTCGTAATTGAGAATTTACAAAGGGTAAATATACAACTAAAAAACCCTGTTTTTCAATGAGAGTATATAATGAACTATCGTATTCACGACATATAAAAAATATCGAACAGGAACGCTCACTCAATATCGTTGCCAAGGTTAAACAACGCATAAGATGTCCAGAACCAATCAGCGAAGAAGCATCGACTCGGAAAACAACATTCATAAAACTAATTCTACTCTTATATTCAATTCGATAAATCAGTAATGCGTGTAACTTTATTTAATTTATTAATTAATTCAGGATCTGTTTTATACGACAGAGTTAAATGTTGATTCATTTTAGAAATTAACGCATTCTCATCTAACACTTTAAATACATTTAAAAGGGTTGATTCATAATTATTTTCATCCAAAATTGAATAGAGTTTATCAAACATTTTCAAATCTTCAGGATAGTCTAAAGTTAAACGATATTCTCGATTTAATATATCCGGCAGCTCAACAAGATTAACTTTAAATATATCAGGGTTGTTTTGCATATACCAAGTCATATACTCAGAGTAATCTGCATTACCTAAATGCGCAAGCACTCGCCGTAATGCCTCAACATTATAAATTTCTGGACTCGATCCAACAGCACTACTGATCGCTGCAGTATAATCAGCGCCAGCTTCAAAATGATTTTTAAGAAGGAGCTCCATTATTTCAGGAGATATTACTGGGCAATCTGCCGTTACACGAACGATAACATCGGTACCGTATTTATCACATGCACCTAAATAACGTTTAATTACATCATCCGGATCACCTTGCCAAAACTTAACCTTGCCATCTAATGTATAATTTTTGAGAATGGCATCATCTTCAACTGTTGATGTAGCAAGAACAATGTCATCCACATCTTTCATTAACAGGCAATTCTGCAAACACCTTTCAACACTCGAAACGCCATAAATCAATTGAATAGCTTTCTTTTTAAGACGCGAAGACTTCATTCTACAAGCTACAAAAACACCAATTTTAGCCTTCCTAAAATCGTTTTTTGAGACTGTAGAATTCTTTTCAATCGAGTTAACAGTAACCTGGTATTGTGATTGCTCAGTTATAATTTCATTTAAATTAAGTCCATTCTGATTTGTTCGTTTAAAAGATAGATCACTCAACCCTATCAAACTGGATCCATTTAGCTTATTTTTCAATATTGGAGCTTGATAACTCTTCTCTAAATAATTTTTTTCTGATACGGATACAAAACCACCTGAATTTGCAGCTACAAGATTAGATAATCCATCTAACATCAAACTAAACTCACTAGGTTCAAGTGCTGAGTAGAAATCAAACTCAGCATCTTTTCTGCTATAGCAAAAGTGTTTTTCTACATATGAACAACCAGCCATCACCCCCCATGAAGGAATTTCTTTTGCATATATTGTTTCAGCTGAAGCATGATCGGCTATGCATAAAGGTATGTCTGGAAATGCAGCTTTTAATACAGGTATTTTCTGAAGCCCTGTATCATCAATAGACGTTGGATAAGCTTGAAAACCAAGCTGAAGAATTATATCTAAAGTATTAAGCTGCTCAAACTTAGTTATATAGTACTGAATATTTGAAATTTCATAACCAGAAATATTTATCATTAATTGTTGTTGTGATAAGTCTAAATTGGACAAAGCACTAATAAGCTCAATATTATCTAGAACTGATGCTTGTAACTTAATTCCAGTTATTAAATCTTTATTTTTTTGAAGAACTTCAACACCGTAGACATCAAATAAATCTAACCAAACGTCACCACTTTCAGAAGCTAAACCAATAAAATCATTCCAATCATTTAAAGAGAAATATAATTTTTCATAAATTCCAAAAGCATGAAAGTCAGGCAATGCAATTTGATCAGGTTTCAATGGTTGAAACTTAATTGCCTTTTTTGGGTAATTAATCTTTTTATATTCAGCGATCAATTGAAGTACTTTTTCACCGCTTCCACCATGAACATTAGCAATTTCAAAAATCACATAAGGAGAATAAATCATTTAGAATATTCCAACATTATTTTTGAACCCAATAACTTTTAGTCTGCTTATCTATCTTTTTATTCAAATAATCTATTCCTATAACTCTAAGAATAAGTCCTATTGGTGTAACCACAAATACAAACACAACTAAAAATATAAACTTTAATAATATATCAATCATTTTATTAATCCAATTCAAATACATTTTTCCAATCTTGCTCTTCAAAGTATTCAGGCTGACTTTCTTTTTTTAACACGTAATTGCCTAACACGAGACAATCCATTTCCGTTCGCATAAAGCATCGGTAAGCATCTTCCGGACTTTCAACAATTGGCTCACCCCTGACATTAAATGATGTATTGATTAATACAGGACAACCTGAACTCTTTTTGAATACACTCATTAGTCTGTGCAGTCTAGGATTTATTTTTTTATCAACAGTCTGTAATCGAGCAGAATAATCCACATGTGTAACAGCTGGAATTTCTGATCTGATATTTTTCACATTATCCAAATTATAATTATCAGTATCAGATGTGCCTTTAATTCTTTTATCTTCACGTACATCACTAACCATCAACATGTAAGGTGATGCGAAATCGTCTTTAATGTTATTCTTACCATCAACATCAAACCAATCCCTAACATCCTCAGCAAGAACTAACGGTGCAAATGGACGAAAACTTTCTCGATATTTAATTTTCAAGTTCATTGTAGATTGCATCTCTGTAGATCTTGCATCTCCAATAATGCTGCGAGCACCTAATGCTCTTGGCCCAAATTCCATTCTTCCATCAAACCAGCCAATTACTTTTCCTTCTGTTATTTTTGTTGATACTTCATCAAAAAATTTATCATCATCGAAATATTCGAATGGAATGTTTTTGCTTACAAGATAATTATTTATTTCATCATCAGAGTAGAACGTACCTAAATATGAGCCATGCTGGTGATCATAAGCATCAGTTGGTTTACGTTTGTTTCCAAGATGCTTATACCAAATCCAAAGAGCAGCACCCAATGCACTTCCAGCATCACCCGCTGCTGGTTGAATCCAAATACGCTTAAAAGGACCCTCGCGATATAAGCGTCCATTTGCTACACAATTTAATGCCACACCACCAGATAGACAAAGATTACTTTCCCCTGTCTCTTTAAATACATGCTCCGCTATTTTGAGGATTATTATTTCAGTAACCGCTTGAATTGATGAAGCCAAATCCATATCCATCTCTGTAATCTCAGTTTCAGCTTTTCTGGGCTGTCTTCCAAACAATTGACTAAACTTTTCACTCGTCATTGTAAAACCGGTACAGTAATTAAAATAACTCATATCGAGTCGAAATGAACCATCATCTTTTAAATCAATTAGGTTGTCTAAAATCTTATCAACGTATTTTGGCTTACCATAAGGAGCTAACCCCATAAGTTTATATTCACCTGAATTAACTTTAAAACCACAATAATATGTAAATGCAGAATACAAAAGACCTAAGGAATGAGGAAAACGAATTTCACTTTTAATATTTAAATCGTTGCCTTTAGCTGAGCCGAAACTTAAAGTTGTCCATTCTCCTACACCATCCATCGTTAAGAATGCTGCACTATCAAATGGAGACGGGTAAAACGCACCAGCAGCATGTGACTCATGATGTTCAGGACAAATTAAAGGACCATCGAAACCAAGTTCTTTACGAATAGATCGTTCTAACCAAAGTTTTTCTTTTATCCATATTGGCATTGACTTTAAAAATGAGCCTAGCCCTTTAGGAGCATACATAAGGTACGTTTTAATAAGCCGGTCTATCTTTAAAGAAGACTTTTCATAATAACTAACATAATCAAGATCAGAGGCAGTTACTCCTGCATATTCAAGGCAGAACTTAATTGCTTCTTTAGGAAAGCTTGCATCATGCTTTTTACGCGTAAATCTTTCTTCTTGAGCTGCCGCTATGATTTCACCATCTTTTATTAGACAGGCTGCACTATCATGATAAAAAGCGGATATTCCTAAAATTAACAATATTAAACTCCTACAATATTTTTTAATGAAACTGCAAAATCACTTAAATTGTGATCATATTCTTTCAGAATTTTACTATTATTCATTTCCGGATTATATAATGAACAATATTTTTCATGTATTTTAGTTATATCTTCAATGATTTTTATAAGATTACATATTTCCGAATTTTTAGAAGAATTCAATCCTTCGTCAATTACTAAGGCTACAGCTAATGATTCTGTAATAAATTCTAAAGTAACTCTCTCATACCTCATAGAGACCCGAGAATGCGAACCAAACCTTAAAGTTTCTCTAAAGTACCAAAAAATTGTCCCCTTTAAACGGTTAGAAATCTGATTTCCTTGTTCCAGATGAGATAGTATACTTTTACGTGCATTCGTTATTATTGTCTCTAACCAGTCATGAGTATAATCTGATTCATATACAGGAATTTCTTTATTTACCCATCCTTTTGCATCATTTGGCAATATACTCAACAACTCATCTGATGACCGAAGCAATGAAAAACCCGATGTAAATTTCACAGATAAGTGCGAAGCCGCTTCGATTTTTTTAACATAAGGAATCATAAAGCGAATAATAAAATACTCTGGAAATCTTCCAATGTCTGTTGAATGAAATGGATTGACTCTAACAATATCGTACAAGCGTGAGAAACATGGATGACGTTGATAATACTCAATCGCATATTTCATATCAGAGGGAATATCTTTTAAAATCCTCTCCTGCTCTTTTTTTTCTGTTACTTTACTTACTGATTTGAAGACACCTTTAATATAAGAGTGGATTTCTGAACTAGTTAAAGTTGAAAAAGATTTAAAATAATCGTGAAACGATTGGTTGTTCCCTAATCCATACTCAGGATTATACAAAGTATTTACAATACTAATACTATTATTACCTTTAATTTTTTCAGTACAAATTTTTTCGAATATTAAAGCTGCAAATTCCTTTTGCGCAGCTGGCAACAAATGACAATGATCAACAAAATCTTTATCAATAAAAAAGTTACTTTGGTCTATAGTTTTAACATTTTTATATTTATTTGCAATTTCATCTATTGCCATCTTGTATGGCTCACGAATTCTGTACATTGAATCATCAATCTCATAGGAATCATTAAGGAGCTGATTGTACAAAAACTCGTTACCTTGTTCTTTTGCTATTAAAGCCATATTGTATAAAATTATATCTTTCCTGCTACCGCGTTCACCCAGCATAAGGTTTAACAAGTAATTCGCCTCAGTAAACTCTCCAGCTTTTGCTTTGCAGACAGCATAGTTATTCACTACCAGGCTTTGATACTCAAGAGTACTAGAAAGCTCTGATGTATGAGATAGTATTTCTTTGTATTTTTCAGCAGCAGCTTTATACTCCTCTCTCCCATACAACTTCATCGCATCTTTAATTCGTTTATCTTCTATTGAAACAAGGTTAGCGACTTTATCGGCTATATCAAAATAATGATAGAATGCGAAATTACCTTTACCTGAGCCAGATGGGAAGTGTTTATGAGCAATGGGGCGTACTAAAACAACCGGTATATTTTTATTGTCACAATAATTAATAATTCTTGATAAATTAAATTTAAAATCATCTTGTGAAACTGCAGCTTCTATGTTTCGATCGTAGAATTGATTCCATTCATAGTGTAACAACCTATTTTTTAACCTGACCTTCTTGTTGCTGATATTCAGCGAATTTTTAACTTTGTCCTTAAGTTCATAAAGGTATGTATAACTACCTTTATTTAATTCTGATGACATGGTGTCGCAATTACCCAAATATACAATTACCGTTTGAACATCATCAAATGTACTTAAATTTTTAAAAAAAAATGCACAGGCATCAGTAGATGTAATCCCAGGCATTGAGCAATTAATGATACGTAAATCTGAAGACCACGATTTCATATCAGAGAGAATAAAAGGATATGACTTTCTCTCTGCACCAATGCTCATACTAGTAGAATCACCTAGTATCACTATAGATTTATTTTTCATTAGAATAATGGGTAGACATCGTCACCTGCAGCACTTGCATTTGAATCTACACTCCCTTTCTTTTTACTCTTATTTTCTTCAATTAGTAAAAATGGATAAAATAAAATACTTAAAAATAAATACTTTGCTTTCAATTTCCAGCTATCTTTTGATAACGCGTTCCTAATGAGGCTTAACTCTAAACTTTCCACTACACCCAACCTTTTGATTTAATTTCATTCATCAACACCTCTGCAAAGATATCATTACCCTTTGCATTAATGTGTCCGTCATGAAAAATTACTGGATTGGTTTCAGTATGGTTTTTTATCATCTCGCCAGTCATATCCACATAATTAATGTCTAATTTATCTAAAATGTTTTTTAGTCTTATTCTTGGTAAATCATAATCGATTAGTGCACTATTTCTTGCACCTATAAACTGTTGATGAATTGCTCCAAGCGCTAATAAAAGATGTATATTTTTTTGCCTACAATAATCTCGGATAACTATTAATATTTTCTCTAGTAATTCATACAAGTAATCATAATGATTTATTTTCCAATATAGAAAAATAGGGTCCGTTAATGGATCATAACTATTTTGCAAATCTATACCCGATCTAAATTCTTGTAGCTCTTTTTTAAAAGAATAGTATGAGCCAAGAAACCTTCTAGCAAGTGGAAACTTCATGATTCTTGGCACTTTATTTAGCTTTAGATTTCCTGTTTCGTCTATACTAAAAAGTGGTTTTACATATCCATTCACATAACCACTTAAAATTCGAATAACCGCCCAAGGATATTGCTCAAGAACAATCACCCGCGGATTATATTTCGATGTTTTTTTCATGATTGCAATGCAAGCTTGATCTACCCCTAAACTTGCATGTCCCATATTTATAACTTGTCTATTTAGTTTTGAAGCTAATAGTTCGGAGTAGCGCTGTTCTTTATCCAACCCTCCACCCCAAGAATGAGAACCACCAATAACTACGATTGAACCTTTAGAATCAATACCAGCTACTTCGTCATTTCTATTTCCGTCGCTATTGTGTTCCACATCAATTGGCTTATCACGTAAGTCTGTTTGCACAGATCGTTTGATATTGGGCATCCCCCAAAATCCAGTATCTGAATCAAACGTATACATGGATTTCGCTACACGCTTAGCTGTGATTTCATTCGAAAATAATGATGCAATTGATTTAAACATATATCTTTAGCTTATTTTATAAATTATATTCAAACTAAATATAAGACATCTTTCAAGGCTTTCACAACTTCGTCTATTGAATCATCACTTAATCCATAGTAGATAGGTATTGTAAGAGCTTGACGATAATATTTTTCCGTTTCAGGGTAATCACTCATTTTATATCCCATTTCAGCATAAAACGGCTGAAACGGAACGGGAATATAGTGTACCTGCGAACCTATATTTCTATCGATTAATTCACGCATCACCCGTCCCCTTTTCTTCCCAATAGCGTCAAAGTCAATTCGTAAAACATAAAGATGGAGCGAGCTTAAAGAACGAGAATCAACTTGAGGTAGAATTAAATTTGGAAAATTTTCTAATTTTTTATCATAAATTGATGCTATTTTTTTTCTATGAGCAAGAAATTTATCTACCTTACTTAATTGTGACAAGGCTAAAGCACATTGGAAATCTGTTATACGGTAATTAAAACCTAACTCCTGCATTTCGTAATACCATGGGTTTAAAATGCCATCATCAGAAGCTTCATCTTGATACACTAAACTACCATCACCAATACTAACACCAGGTAAATCAAAGTTTCCTTTACAAATGCCATGACTCCGCAAACTTAAAAGATGCTTATATAATGATATGTCATTTGTTGTAATTACACCCCCTTCTCCAGCTGTCACCCCTTTTACAGGATGAAGAGAAAACACTGTCATATTTGAATATTCACAGTTACCAACATGGTTACCATTTGGGTACTTTGCCCCAAAAGCATGTGAAGCATCCTCAATCACAATTGCGTTATATTTATCAGCAATGGTTTTAATTGAAACCATATCACACGGAGTACCACCAAAATGCACAGGGATTACCGCGTCCATTCTTCCAGTTTTTGCTACATGTTCGGCCAAATATTCTGCTGACATATTTAATGTATTTGAATCAATATCACAAAATTCTGGCTTACCTCCTGCATACAACACACAATTTGCACTTGCTACGAATGTGTTTGCCGATGTATAAACAACACTATCATTTTTAATATCGGCAACTAAGCAAGCTAGATGTAAAGCTGCCGTACCACTCGAAACGGCTACTGCATATTTTGCCCCAACTTTTTCGGCTAATACTTTTTCAAACTCGGCAACTTTTGGTCCTTGAGTTAGAAACCCGTCCTTAAGCACATCGATTACAGACTGTATATCCTCATCATCCAAGTAATGTTTGCCATATGGGATCATAGTTTCTGTAGTTCCTGTATAAGTCCACTTTCATAATCTTGATATAGCATATCTAAATGCTCATCGACATTTCCTAGCTCTCTATCTAATGCATTGCATGCTTTTTTATTTGATAAACTCATATCACTTGGTCGGTGAATAAGATTAGATTGTCCAGCAAAATCACCCTTAATTATAAGTGCTTCATCAAGTCCGAAACGTTTTGCTAATTTTTTCCCAAATTGATATTTCGATAACCGTTCATCACCCACAATATTAAATATACCAACAGTATTATCTTTGAGCAGATCATCTATAGCTTGTATTAATACACCCATATATATTGGCGTATAAAATACATCATGAAATAACGTAAGTTTTTTACCACTTTTTAATTCACTAAAAATCATATCACTAAATGATCTACGATATGTTGTTCCCCAGCCATAAAAATTCGTCCGTACAACAAGGCTTTTAGCATTCACGTTAATTACGCGTACTTCTGCTTCAGCTTTTGTTTTTGCATATTCATTCTGAGGATTAAGAGAATGCATCTCATCTAGCATCATCTCGTTTCCTGCAAACAAATGATCTGTTGAAATATGAACAAATGTAATATTTAATTTTGAACAAACCTTTGCTATATTTTCAGCTAGAACAACATTTGTATGATGAGCTAAATCATGATTTGCCTCACACTCTTCAACACTTGTAAGACCTGCTGTATGGATAACTATTTTGGGTTTTATTTTTTCTATATTCGCTTCGATATCGTCTATATCATCAAGTGAAAAACTGACAAAAAACGCTCCTGATAATTGTATTTTTCGACTATGCATTACAAGGTAAACATTATATTTATCACGTAATGCTAGGGCCCAGTTAAGGGCTAAAAGACCTGTTCCACCCGTTATAAGTATATTTTCTTTCATTGTGTTCATTTAAATACAAAATATCAATATAGTATTATTTAGATAACCCCAATCTTGGACCGATTTAGGTTAATCCATTTCCTTAATTCTTCAACAGGCATCCACTCATCATTATTGTCAGAGGTATAAATAAAATTCTCATCGACCTTTATTCCACCATTAATACGAGATTCGTCTGCAGACCAGTTATGAATTGCTGGTAAAATTTTATAATGACCATCATAACCATAAGTATGGGGAGCATCCTCCAAACCTATCATTTGCTCATGTATCTTTTCCCCCGGCCTTACACCAATTATTTTATGCTTTGCTTCAGGAGATACTGCTTTTGCAACATCTAAAATATTCATAGATGGAATTTTTTTAACATAGATTTCACCACCTTGCATATCATCAAAAGCATGCCAAACTAGCTCTACTCCTTGCTCAAGTGATATCATAAAGCGTGTCATTTTTGGATCAGTTATAGGTAGCTCTCCCTTTTCCACTAGACTCATGAAAAAAGGAATGACTGATCCACGTGAACCCATGACATTTCCATAACGCACAACAGAAAAACGTGTATTGTGTATTCCAGCATATGGATTACCTGCTACAAATAATTTATCTGATGCGAGTTTAGTCGCTCCATAAAGATTTACAGGATTACTCGCTTTATCAGTAGATAACGCAACTATCCTCTTAACACCTCTATCTATACAAGCATCTATTAAGTTCATTGCTCCATTTATATTCGTTTTTACGCATTCAAATGGATTATATTCAGCAGTAGGTACTATCTTAGTCGCTGCAGCATGTACCACAAAATCAATACCATCTAGTGCACGCAATAAGCGTTCTTTATCCCGAACATCACCAATAACAAATTCAACTCTCTTGTCATTCTCAAACTTTAGCGCCATATCCCACTGTTTCATCTCATCACGAGAATATATCACGAGACGTTTTGGATTATATTTTTCAAGCGTCATTGGAATAAAAGTATTTCCAAATGAGCCCGTGCCACCAGTAATAAGTATTGAGGAATTATTTAACATTTTTAAGTCAACCTTTAGTCTTTTTATACATAATTGAATTTTTTAAATTTATAATAAAGAACGCCAATAACATAACAATTTTCACATCTCAAGAAAATTAAGAAAAATTAATATCTTTTTTGCTTAATAGAAACTCAGGTGTGCCTACTTCTAATATCTCGCCTTTATGCAACTGATATAGTCGATCACACTTTTCTACCGTCGTGAGACGGTGGGCTATTAATAATATTGTTTTTTTACCATGCAAAATATCTACAGACTGCATTACTTCACGCTCTGTAGTTTCATCAAGTGCACTAGTAGCTTCATCTAGAACAAGAATTGCCGGGTCATGATAAAGAGCGCGTGCGATACCTATACGTTGTCGTTGTCCACCTGACAACCTAACACCATGTTCTCCAACAATAGTTTCAATGCCATTTGATAAATCATCGACAAACATATCAAGCTGAGATGACTTAATCGCTTTTAAAACAGCAACATCATCAATCTCTTCATTCGGTAAGCCAAATGCGATATTACGTCTTAATGTATCATCAGTAAGATATATTGACTGAGGCACATAGCCTATTTGATTTTGCCATGCACGTAGATTTTCATTCACATCTTTCCCATCTACTAACACCTTACCTACATCCGGTTTTAACAATCCTAAAATAATATCAATTAAAGTACTTTTTCCTGAACCGCTAGGGCCAATAAAGCCAATTGACTCTCCTAATTTAATCGAAATTGATATACCCTTCAGCGTTTCTGTTTTCGTAGACGGATAAGTAAAATGTATGTCCTTTAAACAAAGTTCACTTTGAAATAATGAAGCAGGTTCATTAACAATTATTTCTTCAGCTGCATTTAGCATAAGTTCATTATGCAAGGTATCAACAACAGCAACTCCATATCTTATAGATTGAAAAGCTCCTAAAACTCGATTTACTGATGGCATCAATCGAAAAGCTGCAGCAGCAAATAATCCTAGGATAGGCATAATAGTCGACATATTTCTATCTTGACTGAGCATACTCAATACTAAAATAGCAAGACCAATAACAGCGAGTAACTCTAACCACAAACGTGGAAGTTGCTGCAAGGTATCTTGATATTTCCCAACTTGAGCCGTTTGCAAATTATGCTGCTGAAATTGAGAAAGAAACTCACTCTCTCTCCCGAGTAACTTTACTTCTTTCGCGCCACCTAAACCCTGCTGCAAGTGTTGAAGCCTTAAACCTTCATGAAGTAATCTTAGCTTACCCCAACGTGTAATCCTTGAACGGGTTATTCGGTGAAATATCCATGCTGCACTACCAAGAACAATAATTACAATCATCGCGCCAATAGGCTCAAAAAATAATAATAAAGCCCCTATACCAATAAGCACCATACTTTCAGTAACAAGCAATATTAAAGGAACAAGAACTCTATTTGCACATAAGCTTACCTCATTAACAACATTCTGAATAAGTTGAGCTGAATTACGTTGCAAATGAAAAGTATATGGCTGACTCAAATAATTACTAAAAAGTTGTTGAGACACCTGCAATTGAAAGCTAAAAGCAAAATGTGTCTGTCGCCAGGCTAAAAAAGCTAGAAAAATTGTTTTAATTATATATATGCTTACTAATGATAAAATACCTAGAAAAATAAGATTTTCCTGACTTGGATTGCCTAAATAATTGAGCATTTCTTTGAATGTAGAGTTATTTAAATTAGCCTCACCTTGACTAAGTAAAGCTATTGCAGGCACTACCAACCCTATACCTAACATTTCTAACATCATTCCTACGAACATAAGAAACATAAGTATGATTGCACTACGTCTTTCAGCCGGAGCAAGCAGCGACCATACTTTTGTAGTAACTAACTTTTGCATCAATTAAGCACCTTATGTTTTTCAAACATCTATTATCGCTCGACTTACTAAGTTGCTTACAAACACGCTACCGCCCTACCGAGTTAAACCAGCATAAAATCATTTATCAATATAAATTTTAAAAATCAATATTTACTATTGATTTTTTCTCAATAGGCAAATTTTAAAAAAACATAATGAGCACTATTTTATCGAATATTCCTAATCATTCATCTTTATCAGAGCCATTTTTTAGGGCTATTTCTGTCTTTAAGCCGGCAATTTCTAATTTAATAGCTTCATATTCTTGTGTTTTTCGTTGTAAAAAACGAAAAGTTACTTGTGCTTTTTCTTCAATTCCGCTTGGGGTTAAAATATAGATGTAAGCCATCTTTTTCTTATTATTATAAAAGTTTCGAACTTTTATAAGACCCTTATCTAATAAAGCTTTAATGCAATAATTTGTTTTTCCAAGACTAACGCCCATTTTAATAGCAATTTCACGCTGACTCATCTGCGGAGAATTTTCAATAAGTTTTAATAACTTATATGTCATTTCATCTTGCAATCTACCGGCCTTCGATTATCATTTTTAAACAGCGTTCAACCACTGAACACAGCTTATACATTAGCACAGAACAATTCTAAAACAAGTATAAGTTAAATATATAGATTGATTATCTTCGAGAACAAATTATATTTTTGGTTAATTGCCTTCTAGCTTGGCGCTATCGATAGAACTTGAATCATTTATCCTTGATTGAATTTTAGATAGAAATTCTAGAAAAAACACACTAAATACACCAAACATCCCACCAATAATAAGAGATAATAAAACAACTAATTTTCTTTTTGGAAAAATAGGCTCAACTTTTTCAACACCCCTTTTATCAATAACAACAGCTGCAAGCTTCACCTCATCAATATTCAATGACTGTTCAAATTTTCTAAGTTTTTCTTGTAAGTCACGTAATCCATGTATATGAAATTCACTAATGGGATTACTTAATGTTTTTATTTCCGCTTCAAGTATTTTTGTTCCCTTCATATATTCAGATAGATTATCAGTATTTGATAACCTTTTACTTATATTTTCGAGTTCTTTTTGAATGATTTCTTTAGGTTTATTACTTACCCTGGGGACAAAAAGATGCTCAACTATCCCTAGTTTTTCCGCAATAAGGTAGTTCTCTTGCAAAATACTTAATTTATCTTGTCGTCTTCGCTTATAAATCTCTTTTTTACTTTTTATTTCTACTTTTATGTTTCTAATTTCTAATTGAACTTCAGCCTTCAAATTATTCCTTAATTGCTCAACTGTTTTTTTATTCACTAACTCCACAAAATCATCTAACCAAACACCAATTTTATCCTTATTTTCACCATCAAGAGTAAGGTACACCAAACCAGTTGCTTTTTTACTTTTGACCACATTCAAGTTACTGGAAAAACCTTCAAATATATCATTAACATCTTTATCAGATAAATCACCTTCAACTCCATCAGAAAAAGATTTCAACACATTAAATTTATTAAAAAATTCTTTTCTTAAAGCTCTTGATTCTATATTTCGTAAGAACATTGAAAACACAACATCTGCATCAATCTTGCGGACATCAGAGACTTTTAGAGCATTCAGCGCTGTTAACGGTTGAATCTGCTCAAACTCTGGCGGTAATAAAATAGACTCAACTTGATATACTCTTTTGACCGTAAAAACATATATCAATGCCACACAGACAAACACAGCAACTATTGATAAAACTATTTTCTTATGTCTGAAAATAGTGAATACAACATCACTTAAATTAATTTCATTTTCATATGGGAGAGCCAGTTGACGTGAAGAATCATTTTGAACTTGCTTATCTAAAATCATTAATTATCTCTACTAGGAATTATACTTTCATAAGCTAAAAGTTTAATAAACAATAACATACCTACTTAATATGTCAAAAATCTAGTTTGCTGGTACATTTATCTTTATATTTTAAAACCAAGGGAGCTTTCGTTAATTTGACTAATTTTATTCCTAATTCCAGCCGCCGCTTCAAACTCTAAATTCTGCGCATGCTCATACATTTTTCGTTCAAGTTTCTCAATTTCTTTACTTAACTGATTACCACTCATTACGGAGTAATCAATAGCATCCTCAGCAACTTTTAAAAGCTTATTCGAACCCACTTTTTTACCATAAGCCCCATCCATAATATCTGCGACTGATTTCACGATAGATGTTGGTGTAATACCATGTTCAACGTTATGAGATATTTGCTTTTCACGTCGACGATCCGTTTCTTCTATTGCGCGTTGCATCGAGCCTGTCATTTTATCTGCATAAAGTATTGCTTTTCCCTGCACATTTCGTGCCGCTCGACCAATAGTTTGTATTAAAGAGCGCTCCGAACGCAAGAATCCTTCTTTATCCGCATCTAATATGGCGACAAGTGATACTTCAGGAATATCCAAGCCTTCTCTTAACAAATTTATTCCGACTAACACGTCAAATTTACCTAATCTAAGGTCACGGAGAATTTCAATTCGCTCAATCGTGTCGTTATCGGAGTGCATATAACGCACTCGCACACCATGTTCCGCTAAATAATCGGTTAAATCTTCTGCCATCCGTTTGGTTAGCGTGGTGATGAGTACGCGTTCGCCTATTTTGGCTCGTTTGTTAATTTCAGATAAAACATCATCAACTTGTGTTGTTGCTGGGCGCACTTCAATTTCGGGATCAATCAAGCCGGTTGGTCGTACTACTTGCTCGACGACTTGCCCTGAATTTTCTGCTTCATATACTGCGGGGGTAGCTGAAACGTAGATTGCCTGTGGCATCAATTTTTCAAATTCATCAAATCGAAGCGGTCTATTATCTAGAGCTGAAGGCAAACGAAAACCATAATTAACTAAGTTTTCTTTACGTGAGCGATCACCTTTGTACATAGCCCCTATTTGGGGTACAGAAACATGTGATTCATCAATTACAAGTAATGCATCATCAGGTAAGTAATCGAAAAAAGTAGGTGGAGGATCACCCTCGTCTCTACCCGATAAATAGCGTGAGTAATTTTCTATGCCTGTGCAATATCCCATTTCTTGCATCATTTCTAAATCAAATTTCGTTCGCTGCTCAAGCCGCTGAGCTTCAACTAATTTGTTATTTTCATATAAAAACTCCAGGCGCTCTTTTAATTCCAGTTTGATTTCATCAATGGCATTTCTTACCGTTTCTTGCGGCATAACATAATGGCTTTTAGGGTAAACTGTTAGTCGCGATACACGGTCAATCACTTCACCCGTTAAGGGATCAAAGATACTGAGTTTTTCAATCTCGTCATCAAACAACTCAACCCTTACCGCATCGCGTTCTGAATCGGCAGGAAAAATATCAATCACCTCACCTCGTACTCGATAAGTACCGCGATGCATTTCCACATCATTGCGTTTGTATTGTAAATTAGATAAACGGCGCAGGATTTGCCGCTGTTCTATTTTATCTCCTACATTCAAATGCAAGACCATTTTTAAATACGCTGTTGGATCACCCAAACCATAAATCGCTGAAACCGTTGCTACGGTAATCGTATCTGGTCGCTCTAATAATGCTTTTGTCGCTGAAAGCCGCATCTGTTCAATATGTTCATTTATTGAAGCATCTTTATCGATAAAAGTGTCCGAGGCAGGAACATAGGCTTCTGGCTGATAATAATCGTAATACGAAACAAAATATTCGACAGCATTATTCGGGAAAAACTCTTTCATTTCGCCATAGAGCTGCGCAGCTAGCGTTTTGTTATGTGCCATAATGAGAGTCGGGCGTTGTACTTGCTCGATAACATTCGCAATAGTAAAGGTTTTACCCGAGCCCGTTACGCCAAGTAATATTTGCCCTACTTCACCGGCATTTAAACCGGCTACTAATTGCTCAATTGCCTTAGGTTGGTCTCCCGCAGGTGAAAATTTTGAATTTAATTGAAAAAGATGGCTCATTTGATTTTGTCTGGATTAAGTTTCAAGTATATTACACTCTTTTAATATAATTAGGCGCAGGAGTTACCGCTTGGCTATTAAATTATCAGATCGCGTTCAACGGGTAAAACCTTCTCCAACGTTAGCCGTTACTGCCAGAGCTGCGGAGTTAAAAGCCTCTGGCCAAGATATCATTGGTTTGGGTGCAGGTGAACCTGATTTTGATACACCACAGCACATAAAAGACGCTGCTATCAATGCCATAAACCAAGGGTTAACCAAATATACTGCGGTTGATGGCACAGCAAGCTTAAAAAAAGCGATTATTGATAAATTTCAGCGCGATAACGCCCTAAACTATGCCCCCGAGCAAATTCTAGTTTCCTGCGGTGGTAAACAAAGCTTTTACAACTTAGCACAAGCCTTATTAAATGAAGGCGACGAAGTGATTATCCCTGCACCTTATTGGGTTTCTTACCCGGATATGGTGCTCTTAGCAGATGCAACCCCTGTTATTATTGATACGGGTATCACCCAAAACTTCAAAATTACACCTGAACAACTTGAAGCGGCAATTACACCGAAAACCCGACTTTTTGTGATTAATAGCCCATCCAATCCTAGTGGTATGGCCTACTCTGCTAATGAATTAAAAGCACTTGCTGCTGTTCTAGCAAAGTATCCCGACATTCTTATCGCTACTGATGATATGTATGAGCACATATTATGGTCAGATGAACCCTTTACTAATATTGTTATGACTAACCCAGAGCTTTTTGAGCGGAGTATTGTACTCAATGGCGTATCCAAAGCGTATTCAATGACAGGTTGGCGTATTGGTTATGCTGGTGGGCCAGCAGATCTGATTAAAGCAATGAAAAAGATCCAGTCGCAAAGTACCTCTAATCCGAGCTCAATATCACAAGCAGCAGCAGAGGCCGCACTTAATGGTGACCAATCTTGTGTATCAGAGATGCTTAAGGCCTTTAAGCAACGACACGATATGGTCGTTGATTCTTTGAATAAAGTTGAAGGTGTTCAGTGTTTAAAAGGTGATGGCACATTCTACGCTTTTGCGGATTTTAGTGAGTTTATGAAAAGATTTAGCCAAATAAACAATGATATCGAACTTGCTGAGTTCATTATCGAAAAGACAGGTGTCGCACTTGTCCCTGGCTCAGCTTTTGGCAATGAGGGTTACATGCGGTTATCTTTTGCAACAAGTGATGAAAACTTAATTGAAGCTATAAAACGGATTTCAACACTTTAATAATCACCTTAATTTATATTTTTATCACTACATCACAGTAATACTTAGCACTTAGCCCCTCTCCAGAAGTAAGTTAATTCCTACATGAATAGACTGGAAAGTCCTACATACATTCATTACGCCTCTCTATATTGTTACAAACATACACGGATGTAGGGGGATGACATGGATGTCAACACACAACTGGGTAGAGATATGGATTGTCTCTATTCAACTTATTCAAAGCACCAGCTTGGATTAACATTATTAGAATTGATAGTCACTCTTGCCATAATGGCTATCGTAATATCGATTATACCCAGCGTTTCTGCTGCCTTTATCCATAGTAATAGAGTAACTGCAGCTGTAAACCTCATTGCCGGAGATATGTCGTATGCTCGTTCCGAAGCTGTAATGCGCGGCCAAAATGTACAACTCTGTAAATCTTCTAATGGCACAAAATGTATACGAACAAGTCAATGGGAGTCAGGCTGGATTATTTTTGTCGATGAAAATAAAAACCGAAAACGTGAAGAATACGAAGAAATATTGAAATATCAACCTAAGCTCAGCCAAATTAATATTACGTATAAGGGCTCAGGGAGCTCAAACTACATCAGATTTCGAGCAGACGGTCAAACAGGCGTAAATGGCACTTTTGCCTTTTGCAGCGATCAGACAGGGTTATACAAAAAAGCACTTATTTTATTCCGAACAGGCAGATTAAGGTTAAGTAAAACACGCACTAAGGGAAAAAGTATTTCATGTTCAGCTTTTAGAGCTTAAGCCTTTAAAAGGCTAAAAAATCTCACTTTTTTAGCATATCGATATTGACCAAAGTTGCATCTCTCAGTAGTATACGCGACTCAATTCCCCGATAGCTCAGTTGGTAGAGCAAATGACTGTTAATCATTGGGTCCCTGGTTCGAGCCCGGGTCGGGGAGCCAAATTCCTTAAAAAGCAACACAATCTATAAACCGCCTAGAGACTACATATCTAAGCGGTTTTTTTATTTAAAAGAATCTAAATCTAATTCGGCTAAATAATCCTGAAACGAATCCTTAAGTTCAGAGTGTCTTAATGCATGCTCAACTGTTGCTTGTAAATAGCCTAATTTACTTCCACAATCATATCGATCACCATTAAATTCATACGCTAAAACTTGCTTTTTGTTAAGTAACATTGCAATCGCATCAGTTAACTGGATTTCACCACCAGCACCGCGTTCTGTCTGTTTCAATAAATCAAATATCTCTGGTGTTAAAATATACCGGCCAACGACAGCTAGAGTAGAAGGTGCCTTATCTGGAGAGGGTTTCTCAACAATACCATTAACTCGATGAGTGTTTTTTTCAAGAGGAACAGAATCAACAATACCGTATTTATCAGTTTCGTCTTTACCAACTTGTTCAACCCCTAAAATACTTGAGCTATAACGTTCATATTGCTCAACCATTTGTGCAAGGCAAGACTTGCCACCACCATCAATTAGATCGTCTGCCAAAATGACAGCAAAAGGCTCATTTTCAACAGCGGGTAATGCACATAAAACCGCATGTCCTAAGCCAAGCGCCTCAGACTGACGAATATACACACATGACACATGGCTAGGTAAAATACTCTGAATCATATTGAGCATTTCTGTTTTATGTTTAGCTTCTAGTTCTGCTTCTAATTCGTAAGCCTTATCAAAGTGATCCATAATAGAATTTTTTGTTCGGCCTGTCACAAATATCATTTGTTCCATTCCAGCTTCAATCGCCTCTTCAACAGCGTATTGAATAAGCGGTTTATCAACAACAGGTAACATTTCTTTTGGGCTTGCCTTTGTCGCCGGTAAAAAACGTGTTCCCAAACCTGCTACAGGAAAAACAACTTTTCTAATTTTCTTCATATCTAACATGCTCACTGCTAAAGTCTAATTGAAATGACATTATAACAAAAAAAGAGCGCATTTATGCGCTCTTTTCTAAGGTAATAAAAATTTGATAGTAAATCATATCAAATTATTTACCTTTAACCATCATGATAGAAATATTAGCTCTATTCTTTTCAACAGTCTTAAAACCAATACCTTTTACCTTACTCAAACCTTCTATTGTTTTAAATTTACCGTGTTTTTTACGATATACAACAATGGCTTGTGCTTTTTTCAAACCAACACCTTTTAAGTTTTTTGCTATTTGAGTTGCATTAGCACTATTAATGTTTACCTGCGCTGCAAAAGCGAGTGTTGAAAATACAAAGAGAACAACAAGTGATAATATTTGAATAGATTTTTTCATGATTAAGTTCCTTTTAATGTTTAATTTTCCATTTGCTCAAATGAGCAAAATAATAGTACATAACTATTATTAAATTATCTGTAGGACATTTTTGATTTTTACGTAGGTAAAAGAGTACAAGTGAATTTGGTTCGTGTGCTCAAAATTTATACAATATTTAACAGTATCATTTCGAGCGTATCAATAGGTGATTCTGATTGTGTGATTGGGCGACCAATAACTAAATAACTGGAGCCTGTATCAACGGCTTCACGTGGTGTCATTACGCGTTTTTGATCACTCGTTTCATTTCCCGCAGGTCGAATTCCCGGAGTAACTAACAAGAAATCATTCCCTAGATTTTCACGTAAGATACTAACTTCTTTCGCTGAACAAACAACACCGTCTAAACCGGCATCATTTGCCAATCTAGCTAAGTTAACAACTTGATCCTTTACATCCGTTTCGATGCCAATCTGATTTAAGTCCTCTTGCCCCATACTGGTGAGAATAGTTACAGCAATCAACTTTGTGGACGAATGACTTACGCCTTCTTTAGCCGCTTGCATCATGGTTTTGCCGCCTAATGCATGAACATTGACCATCCATACGCCAAGCTCAGACGCTGCATGACATGCTTTCATAACTGTATTGGGAATATCATGAAACTTAAGATCTAAAAACACATCAAATCCCATAGCCACAATTTTCTCAACAAACTGTGGTCCGGCCACAGTAAAAAGCTCTTTGCCAATTTTTAACTTACATAATTCTGGATTTACTTTTTTTATAAAATTTAAAGCTTCATCTTCATTTGAATAATCAAGCGCAACGATAATTTTTGATTCTGATTTTAAAACTATAGACATTTTTTAATCGCCCTCAACACCTTGAATTGGTTTTATAGTTCCCCACTTTTTACAACTAGGACATTGCCAATGCAAGGTGAACCCACTAAAGCCACAAACGTGGCAACTATATTTTGATTTATTTTTTAAAAGTTGAGTTGTTACATCTTTTAACACTTTTAATTTTTCTTTAACTGACTGCGTTGATTGTTCTAGGTTTAACTCAATCAACTTATCCATACCTCGTACTGAGGGTTTTATCTTTAAATGCTCAGTTATAAAATCAGCTGATTCTAAATCACCTTTTTTCTGTTTAATGATTTCCGCCATTTTAAGCATTATTGTTATACTGTCATTACGCTCAATTACATTTTGCAAATAAAGATACATATCATTAGCTTGCCCTTGCGCTTCATAACATTCTTGTAAGGGTTTAATTATTTCAGGTAGATAATCTGCATCCTGTGTTTCTAACCGTCGGTAAGCTTTTATAGCGGCTTTAAAATCACCTAATTGTTTATCAATGTCACCTTCCAACATACTAATACGTGGACAGGCGCTATCTTCCGATGCAGCCTGTTTAAGAACTTTTAATGCCTTCGATGTTTCACCTTGTTTTAATAAATTCTCAGCTTGCTCACAATAATAATGTGCAATTAAACGACTTAGCTTAGTATTTGTTTTAAACTCAAAACGGCGAGCCGTTTCAATCGCTTTGGTCCAATCTTTTTCTTGTTGATAAATATCAATAAGCTGACGCAATGCCGACTCAGTATGTGGACCACTATCAATCAATTCAGTAAACAGTGTCTCAGCCCTATCAAATAAACCCGCACGCATGTAATCTTGACCAAGATCGTAGAGTGCCTGTGCACGTTGCTCTTGACTTAACGTTGGTCGTGCAATTAAATTTTGATGAATTCGTATTGCTCTATCCACTTCACCTCGACGTCGAAATAAACTTCCTAAAGCTAAGTGTGTTTCAACCGTATCGGTATTGACTTCTAATAGTTGAATAAAAATTTCAATCGCTTTATCAGGCTGTTCATTTAACAGGAAGTTTAAACCTTTTAAATAATCGGAGGGAATTCCAAGCGTCGAAGATGCATTTTTATTTTTTAACGCAGACTTTCGCCCTATCCACCAACCAGAAAAGGCTGCAAATGGCAAAAGTAAAAATATGATTTCAAAACCCATTAATGTTCATCTCGAATAGGCATGGCTCGCAAATTGTTAAGCTCTTTATCCGATATTACACTTTGTTTTTTTAAACGCTGAATTTCGCGTTTTGCCGAAATCAACCAAACTAAACTCGTGAATACACCAAGAACTGCACCTAATATCAATGCAATAATAATCGCAAGTGATAGATTTACATCGACAACCACTAACATAAAATCTAGCTTCACAAGAACAGCATTTCGTGCAGAAAAAACGGCACCAATAATGAGGGTAACAATTACTACGGCTATATAAATTATTCGTTTCATTAATGATCCGTCATTTAATTCATCTGTATTCTTAACATACTTAAAATAAAAACGGTGTACCGATTACTCGGCACACCGTTTTAAGTGATAACTATAAAATAGAATGAATAAGCACATGCTCGAAAGCGGTTCCACTCAGTTTTATTATTCAGAAATTTCGACCTTAGTCATACTTTCATTAACACGTTCGCGCATTTCTTTGCCTGGCTTAAAATGCGGAACATACTTCGCAATTAAAGAAACAGAATCACCTGTTTTAGGGTTCCTGCCAGTACGAGGTGGACGATAATGTAATGAGAAACTACCAAATCCTCGAATTTCTATTCTATCGCCACTCGATAAGGTCGACGCCATATGCTCTAGCATCGTCTTTACTGCGAGTTCTACGTCTCGATAAGCAAGTTGTGTTTGCCGTTGAGATAGAATTTCGATCATTTCCGACTTTGTCATTATTATTCCTAAATTTATGATCTAATTACATATTTTTAGCATATTGGGGGAAAATGTAAACCCCCCAACAGCCTAAAATAGTCTAATAGACTAAATTTTAAACGCTGAATATTATTCAGTGTCATCCATTTTTTGCTTGAAAAGATCACCAAGTGTCGTTGTAGCTGCTTCAGAACCTGAATTAAAGTCACTCATGGCAGCTTTCTCATCTGCTGAGTCTTTTGCTTTAATCGATAGTGAAATAGTGCGGTTTTTACGGTCAACGCCCATAAACACTGACTCAATTTCAGTACCAACGGTAAGTACTGTCTTCGCATCTTCAACGCGATCTTGAGATATCTCAGAAGCACGTAAGTAACCTTCAATACCGTCACCTAAATCAATTACAGCACCTTTCGCTTCAACAGAAGTAATCGTACCCATCACTTTGCTGCCTTTAGAGTTAACCGCAACGAAGTTTGAGAACGGATCTTTATCCATTTGTTTGATGCCTAACGAAATACGTTCACGTTCTGGATCAACGGATAATACAACCGCTTCGATTTCATCACCTTTTTTGAAGTTACGAACCGCATCTTCGCCAGTATCGTTCCAAGTGATGTCAGATAAGTGAATTAAACCATCAATACCGCCATCTAAGCCAATGAAGATACCAAAATCAGTGATTGATTTGATATTACCGTTAACTTTATCGTTCTTATTATGTGTTGCAGCAAAATGTTCCCAAGGATTTGCTTGGCATTGCTTCATACCTAAAGAAATACGACGACGTTCTGGGTCGATATCCAGAACAACCACATCAACCGGATCGCCTAATTGAACAACTTTGCTTGGGTGAATGTTTTTATTAGTCCAATCCATTTCTGAAACATGAACTAAACCTTCAACACCATCTTCAATTTCAACAAAGCAACCGTAGTCAGCAATGTTTGTTACTTTACCGTTTAAGCGTGTGCCTTCTGGGAAGCGACGTGCAATATCAGCCCATGGATCTTCACCCGTTTGTTTTAAGCCAAGTGATACACGTAAACGTTCTTTATCAAACTTAAGAACTTTAACGTCAATCTCATCACCTACTTCAACGATTTCGCTTGGGTGCTTAACGCGTTTCCAGGCCATATCTGTGATATGTAATAAACCATCCACACCACCAAGATCGATAAACGCACCGTATTCAGTAAGATTTTTAACCACACCTTTAACCATGCTACCTTCTTCCATATTGGCAAGAAGTTGTTCACGTTCTTCTGTGTTTTCAGTTTCAACAACCGCGCGACGAGATACAACAATGTTGTTACGACGACGATCTAATTTAATAACTTTAAATTCTAACTCTTTACCTTCTAAGTAAGTTGTATCACGTACTGGACGTACATCAACTAATGAACCCGGTAAGAATGCGCGAATATTTATAACATCAACTGTAAAGCCACCTTTGACTTTATCAGTAATACGACCGGTAACAATTTCGCCAGCTTCATGAGCGGCTTCTAATCGAATCCAAGATTCTGCACGTTTAGCTTTTTCACGTGATAATTTAGTGACACCGAAACCATCTTCAACAGCTTCAAGAGCAACATCAACACTGTCACCTACGGCTACTTCTAATTCGCCTTTTTCATTTAAGAATTGTTCTTTAGGAATAACGCCTTCAGATTTTAAACCGGCATTAATGATGACAAAATCATCTTCAATATCTAAGACAACACCAGTTAAAATTGCACCAGACTTCATCTGGTTATTGGAAATACTTTCTTCAAAGAGTTCTGCGAAACTTTCGCTCATTTTCATACGCCTTACCCGTAACACGAGTACATGGTTGAGCCACATTTAGGTATGTGGGGAGTTAAAATTAAACTTGAAACCTGTCGCTTCAAATTCCGGTTAAATAATATTCAGCGTATCAGTTAAAGAGCTATTTAAAAACTTGCTGATACAGCTTTAAAACATGCTCAATAACCTCAGCAATTGGCATTGTTGAGGTATCAATTACATGCGCATCTTCTGCTGGTTTTAAGGGAGCAACGGGGCGATTCATATCACGCTCGTCACGTTCAGTTATTTCCAGCTCAAGGGCGGCAATTGTAGACTCAATTCCCTTGCCTTTCAACTGCTTAAAGCGTCTTTTTGCTCTTTCTTTAGCACTTGCAGTGAGATAAATCTTTAATTTTGCTGCAGGAAAAACCACTGTTCCCATATCTCGGCCATCCGCTATAAGTCCGGGATGCTCAAGAAATTTATGTTGCCGTTCAAGTAACGCGTCCCGAACAGCAGGCACAGCCGCTACTTTTGAAGCGTTATTCCCGCAGGTTTCGGTACGAATACCATCTCCAACGGCCTCACCTTCTAAAATAACCGCCACTTCGGTTGCGCCAGTTTCTAGATTTGGCTCTGATACATCAAAACGAATATCTAAATCTTTTGCATAATTTGCTAATTTTTCAATATCTGAGTAGTCGATTCCATGTTTCAATGCGCCAAAAGCAACTAAACGATACAAAGCACCACTATCAAGCAAATGCCACTTAAGCTCAGCGGCTAAAAGTGAACAGATTGTGCCTTTTCCCGAGCCACTCGGCCCATCAATGGTAATTACAGGTATCGTCATCGTATTCCCAGCGAGGTTTAATTAATTAGATTTAATGGTAAGACCCGATGAATTTGCTAACCCGATGAAGGAAGGAAACGAGGTTGCCACATTTGCACAATCACCAATCGTTATTGGACCTTTAGCGACTAAACCTGCCATTGCAAAGCTCATTGCAATTCGATGATCGCCATGACTTTCTACATGCCCTGAACCAATCTTTCCACCTTGAATTCTGATTCCATCTTTAGTCGATTGAGCTTGTATGCCCAATATAGTGAGTCCATCTGCCATCACTTGAATTCGATCGCTCTCTTTGACCCTTAATTCTTCTGCACCGGTTAATACCGTTTCACCTGTCGCACAACTCGCCGCAACAAAAATTGCGGGGAATTCATCTATCGCTAAGGGCACTTGGTCTTCGGGAATATTAATGCCTTTCAACTTGGCGCTTTTAACACGGATATCGGCAACGGGTTCCCCACCAACGTCACGCTCATTGATGACCTCAATCGATGCCCCCATAAGACGTAAGATATTAATAATACCTATTCGAGTTGGATTAATGCCAACATGTTCCAAGGTAATATCAGAACCTTCAGCAATCGTCGCACCCACAATAAAAAAAGTGGCTGATGAAATATCTGCAGGAATATCGATGCCAGTCGCGATTAATTTACCGCCACCTTGTAAACAAATTTTTCCATTATCCGATTCAACCGAATAACCAAAACCACGCAACATTCTTTCAGTATGATCACGCGTTGGAGCCGGTTCTATTACACAGGTTTTCCCGTTAGCATAAAGACCAGCAAGCAATAAACATGATTTAACTTGAGCACTTGCCATTGGCATAAGATATTCAATACCCGTAAGGGTTTTACCACCATGAATATTTAATGGTGGTGTTCCTTTATCATTTGTCTCAACTAAGGCACCCATTAATTTCAATGGATCGGTGACGCGTTTCATTGGACGGGTTGATAAAGAACTATCCCCCGTTAAAACAACGTTGAAGTTTTTCTTAGATATCGCACCAGAGAGTAAACCCGATAACAAACGGATTGATGTGCCTGAATTCCCAACATCTATATCAAAAGAAGGTGCTTGTAAGCCATGCATACCCACACCAGTAATTTCAAGTTTGCCGCCTTTTGGTTCGGTAATCTTGACACCCATGCTTCTAAACGCATTCAAGGTTGCCAAATTATCTTCACCATTCAAAAAACCACTAACTTTCGTCACACCCTCAGCCAAAGCACCAAACATAATACTTCGATGTGAAATAGATTTATCACCTGGTACTCGAATAGAACCCTTTAGTACGCCGCCGGCGTCTACTGTAAATTGAAGCTTGTTTTGATTATTATGGTTATCGGATGTCATGTTATTAACTACTCATTACAAAATTGATCGCGTGCTTTTTTTGCACGATTAAATATCTTTAAAACTTCTTCTTTATCTGTATCTTTGATTGCTTTTGTTAAATTATTTAAATCAGACTGAAACTGTGTAATCATTTCAATTAAAGCATCACTATTAGCCAAACAAATATCTTGCCACATTTCAGGTGAGCTTGAGGCGATACGAGTAAAATCACGAAAGCCCCCCGCTGCATATTTAAATATTTCTTGCTTGTCATTCATTTTTGACAAAGTATCGACTAACGAAAATGCTAACATATGAGGTAAGTGGCTAGTCGCTGCCAAAACTTTGTCATGGTGTTCCGTAGACATTTCAATGACTTCTGCACCACATGCTTGCCATAAGGCACTAACACGTTCAGTTGCTTTTGAGTCTGTTAATTTAGTTGGTGTTAAAATTACACGACGTTGTTCAAATAATTCAGCAAAAGCAGATTCTGCACCTGACTTTTCAGTACCCGCTATAGGATGCCCTGGTACGAAATTCTTAACAAATTGACCCAATACACTAGAAGCCTGTTCAACAACATTTTTTTTCGTACTACCCACATCGGTTAATATCATTGAATCATTTAGATGTTTTTTAACTGATTCAAAAGCGATACCGACTGAACCCACAGGCATAGCAAAAACAAGTAAATCAACATCCTCTAATGCAATACTAAAATCCATATCAAACGAGTCAATAACACCTAATTCTTGTGCTTTGCGCAAATGGGATTCGTTACGACCAATTCCAACGATAGTTACATTTGGATTTGCTTTTTTATAAGCACGCGCAAGTGAACCACCAATAAGGCCAACACCAAAAATACATATTTTATTAAATTGAGTTTTCATTATCTTATGTTACTTAATGCCACCAGAAAACGATTATTTTCTTTTGCTGTACCAATGCTAACTCGCAAGTAATTATGCATAGCATAATTTCCTACTGGACGAACGATAATGCCCTGTTTAAGTAAACTTTCATAACAAGTATTCGCATCATCAACCTTAAAACAAACGAAATTGCCAATTGAAGGGATAAAATCAATATCAAGTGATTTTAACCTTTCAGTGACTAAGAACATTTGCTCGAAATTTAGCTGTACACTTGCATTTAAATAATCATTATCTGTTAATGCAACTTCAGCCGCTTTTAATGCTAACAAATTCACATTAAATGGCTGACGAACCCGGTTAATAATATTGGTAATATCTTTATTAGCGACTGCATAACCCACACGCAAACCCGCTAAACCATAAGCTTTGGAAAAAGTTCGAGTAACAATTAAATTTTGAAATTCATCCAACAAGGTTAAACCATCGGGATAACCTTTTACACCATATTCTTTATGACTCGCAAATTCAAAATACGCTTCATCCAAAACAACAAGAATAGAAGATGGAATAGCTTTTAAAAACTCCACTAACAGCGTTTCATCTAACCATGTTCCAGTAGGATTGTTTGGATTTGCAATAAAAATAAGTTTTGTCTTTTCCGTTATCGAAGACAACATTGCAGATAGATCATGCCCCCAATTCTTGGCTGATGTAACAACCGCTTTTGCACCTATGGCTTGTGTAACGATAGGATAAACTGCAAAAGCATATTCGGAGTAAATAACCTCATCTGTCTCAGATACAAAAGCGCGTGCAATTATCTCTAAAACATCATTAGAACCATTGCCAAGCGTCACGTTGTCGGCACTAATATTGGGATATTTCTTAATGAGAGCTTGTTTCAAACCGAAACCATTACCGTCAGGGTAACGTGTAAGATTATTTTGGTTTAATTGAATAGCCTCAATAACTTTAGGACTTGGGCCCAGAGGATTTTCATTTGATGCAAGCTTAACAGCATCGGTAATACCGTATTCTCGTTCAAGCTCATCAATGGGTTTACCTGGCAAGTACGGCTTTAAGGCTTGTACCCCAGTTGTTGCTAGTTTAAAAAAATCTGTCATAAGTGTTTAGTCAAAAAAAGAGATCAAGAATCGGAACGTCCGTAGATATCGTCAAACCTGACAATATCATCTTCACCCAGATAACTACCAGATTGTACTTCGATCATTTCCAGGGGAATTGCGCCCTTATTTTTTAATCTATGTTTAGTACCTAACGGAATATATGTTGACTCATTTTCAGTTACTAAAAAAACATCATCGCCACGAGTGACTTCTGCCGTACCACTCACGACAATCCAATGTTCGGCGCGGTGGTGATGTAGTTGCAAAGATAATGATGCACCGGGATTAACCGTTATGCGTTTTGCTTGATAACGTTCACCTCGGTCAATACTTTCATATGAACCCCATGGACGATAAACTAACCGATGATTTTGATGTTCATCTCTGTTTTGTTTTTTTAACGCTTCAACAATTTTTTTAACATCTTGGGCATTGTCTTTATTCGCAACGAGGATGGCATCAGCGGTTTCAACAACAATCATATCTTGTAAACCGACCGCCGCAATGTAACGTTCACTTGAATAAACAAGGCTATCCTGAGTATCAAGCAAACAAACGTCACCCTTAACAACATTCCCTTGCGAGTCTTTATCCCCCACTTCCCATAATGTTGACCAAACACCTACATCAGACCAACCAGCGTCCAGGGGAATAACCGCCGCTTTATGTTTTGTTACCGCATCATCACCCGCCGTTTTTTCCATAACGGCATAATCAATAGAATCACTTGGAGATGCTTCAAATGCTTCTTTATCAATTCGATAAAAGTCATTATCAATAACGGCACTCTCAAATGACTTAACTGAGGCTTTATAAATATCATTATTTAGCGCTTCGATTTCATGTAGCCAACTCGTCGCCGTCATCATAAACAAACCACTGTTCCATAGGTAATCACCTGAATCTAAATAGGCTTGAGCATTCTCTGTGTCTGGCTTTTCAACAAAACGGTCTATCAAGCAAGCAGAATCTTTAATGATTTTTCCTGTTTTAATATACCCATACCCTGTTTCAGGTGCATTTGGTTGAATCCCAAAGGTAACAAGATATTCATCAAGTGCGAGTTGAATACCTTGCTTAACAATTTGGTGAAAAACATCGGTATCATCAATAACATGATCGGCAGGCATCACCAACATAACCGCATCATTAGAGTTTTTCTGCGCAGCCAGTGCTGCTAACGTTAATGCCGGTGCTGTATTTCTTCCAACAGGTTCTAATATTATTTGAGGCTTACTAATACCTAGTTGACGCATCTGTTCGGCAACAAAAAATCGGTGTTCCTCATTACAAACAATAATGGGAGCTAGCACTTCAATGTCAAGATTACTAAGACGCATTGCTGTTTCTTGTAACATAGTGTTGTCTGTTACTAACGGTAATAACTGTTTTGGGTACATTGAACGTGATAAAGGCCACAACCGTGAGCCAGATCCACCAGACAAAATAACAGGTTGTATTGTTGGTTGCATAAAATTCCTAGTGAAGCATTACAAAACAGCTTTGGGAAAAGAGCCTAATATATTAACCATCGTCGCAGCTTCGCTTAGTGACTTTAAAGCAAGCCGTACATTTTCATCATCTTGGTGTCCATCGATATCTACAAAAAAAACATAATTCCATGCTCCACGACGTGAAGGTCTCGACTCAATTCGATTCATTGATATTTTATGCTTGGCAAAAGGCTCTAATATTCCTAATAAAGCGCCAGCACGATTTTGTGTTGAGATAAGCAATGATGTTTTATCATCGCCACTCGCAGGGGTTACTCGTTTACCGATAATTAAGAAGCGTGTTGTATTATCGGGTTCATCTTCAATATTCGCTGCAATCATCTTTAGGTTATAAATTTCTGCGGCTGTTTCACCCGCTATTGCCGCCGAGCCAGCTTCTTGAGACGCCAGTTCTGCGGCTGCAGCATTACTACTCACATCAATTAATTTAACCTTATTCATATTGGTATCAAGCCACTTACGACACTGAGCAAGGGATTGCTGATGAGAATAAACTTTTGTGATTTTAGTTAAATCTTTTTCATTGCTAAGTAAATTATGGTGTATACGTAAAATAACTTCACCACAAATATTTAACGATGATGACATAAACTCATCAAGTGTATGATTAATTACACCTTCAGTTGAATTTTCAACAGGCACCACACCATAAGAAACACTTTCAGACTCAACTTCACGAAACACATCACCGATAGATGCAAAAGGAATCGTTTTAACTGAATGACCAAAATGCTTTAACGCTGCAGCTTGCGTGAATGTACCCTCAGGGCCTAAAAAGGCAATGGACATCACTTGCTCTAACGCTAAACACGCAGACATAATTTCCCGAAAAAGACGCGCCATTTCTTCATCGCTTAAAGGCCCATCATTTCTTTCCATTACTTTGCGTAATACTTGCGCTTCACGTTCAGCACGATAAAAAACAGAATCCTGGGATTCTTGTTTTGCATCAGCAACTCGCTCAGCTATTTTAGCGCGCTCAGTAATCAATGCTTGGATTTTTTTATCCACAGCATCAATTTCATCTCGTAACGTTAATAAATCTTTGGTCATAGTTTTAAAAAATTGTTCTAAATGAGTTAAGCAATAACGCGTACAGAGAGTACACCATCAATAGATTTTATACTGTCGATAATATCTTGTTGAGGCTCAGAATCAACATCAATAATGGTATAAGCTAATTCATCGCGTGACTTATTTAACATATCAACAATATTCAATTGGCCACTGGCGAGTGCAGTAGAAATTTGCCCAACCATATTGGGCACATTACTATTTACCACAGTAATACGGTGCGTACCATTTCGTTCCATTTTCACCATTGGGAAATTAACGGAATTTTTTACATTACCATTTTCAAGATAATCTTTTACTTGATCAGCAACCATAATGGCACAGTTATCTTCAGCTTCTACCGTAGACGCGCCCAGGTGCGGTAACGATACAACACGCTCATGACCTTTAATTTCATTACTAGGGAAATCACAGACATAGGAATAAATTTTATTTGCATTTAAAGCTTCTAAAACAGCACTGTCATCAACAATACCGTCACGTGCGAAGTTTAAAATGATTGCATTTTCTTTCATCAATTGAATGCGTTTCGCATTAATCATATTTTTAGTCGCTTCAATCAAAGGCACATGAAATGTAACAAAATCAACTTTCGCTAACAGTTCTTCAATGCTTGCTGCCTTTTGAACGGTAGACGATAATTGCCATGCGCCTTCAACGGTAATACCAGGATCGTAACCAATAACATTCATACCTAAATCTAGTGCCGCATTAGCAACATAACGACCAATTGCACCTAAACCAACAACACCTAACGTTCGACCAGGCAATTCAAAGCCGGCATAATCTTTTTTACCTTGCTCAACCGCTTTACTAATTTCAGCATTATCACCGCTAAGACCACGCGTGTAATTCCATGCCTGACATAAATTACGACAGCCGATTAACATACCGGCAATAACTAACTCTTTAACCGCATTGGCATTGGCACCGGGCGCATTAAAAACAGCCACACCTTTTTCCGACATTTTATCAATCGGTATATTATTTGTCCCTGCTCCAGCACGCCCTACCGCTTTTAAGCTATCAGCAATTTCCATGTCATGCATTTTAAACGAACGCAAGATAATGGCATCGGGTGCACTGCACTCTGAAGAAACTTCATACTTATCACGAGGAAGTCTATCCAAGCCTGCAACAGAAATATTATTCAAAGTTAAAATCTTATTCATTATTTTTATCTTTTATTGTTATTAAATATGTTTATATTTAAGCATTGTTTTTTTCAAAATCTTGCATAAATGCAACCAGCGCATCTACACCTGCTTCGGGCATTGCGTTATAAATACTTGCACGCATACCGCCGACTGAACGATGGCCTTTTAACGTTGTAAGATTTACTTTTTTCGCTTCTTCTAAAAACTTAGCATCCAATTCAGCATCAGCCAAAGTAAATGGAATATTCATCCACGAACGACAAGGCACATCAACGGGATTAGCATAAAAACTAGAAGCATCTATCGCTGTATATAATTTACTCGCCTTACGCTCATTTATTTCAGCCATCTTAGTTAAGCCACCTTGTTCTTTCACCCAAGCAAAAACTAAACCTGCGAGATACCAGGCATAAGTCGGTGGCGTATTATTCATTGAATCATTTTTTGCATGAACAGCATAATCAAACATGCTTGGCGTTTGTTTTAGTGCATTACCCATTAGGTCTTTTTGAACAATAACCATCGTTAATCCTGCTGGACCAATATTTTTTTGGGCTCCCGCATAAATAACAGCAAACTTTGATACATCAATTGGACGCGACATAATCGTTGAAGACATGTCAGCAACCAATGGTACGTTTACGTTAGGCAGAAATGGAAATTCAACACCGCCAATGGTTTCGTTTGGCGTGTAGTGTAAGTACGCTGCATCGCTAGAACAATTCCAGGTATCTTGTGCAGGTACAGTAGAGAAGTTTTGTTCTTCACTGCTCGCAACAACATTAACATCACAATAACGCTTTGCTTCTGCAATAGCTTTTTTAGACCATGCACCGGTATTAGTGTAGTCAGCAACTTTTTTATCGCCAAGTAAGTTCAATGGTACCATTGCAAATTGAGAGCTAGCCCCGCCTTGAAGAAATAACACCTCATGCGTATCTGGAATTGACATTACGTCAATAAAGTCTTGCTTGGCTTTTTCTGCAATCGACATATATTCTTTGCCTCGGTGGCTCATTTCCATCACCGACATACCTGAACCTTGCCAATCAAGCATTTCTTCTTGAGCTTGTTTCAAAACCGCTTCTGGTAACATCGCAGGACCAGCGCTGAAATTATAAACTCTTGACATTAATTTACTCCTTCAAAGTAAAACTTTAATTATTATTTATTACGTGAATATGAATCGGGTTGTTATTCTTCTGTCTTTTCAGTTGCATCTGCTTCAACAACATCACTTACAATATTTTCAATTTGCTCTAGACCTGACAATTTTTCATTTTCAGATAAACGAATAAGTCTAACACCTTGAGTGTTACGACCCATTTCAGAAATTTCAGGAACACGTGTTCTTACCAATGTTCCATTGGTTGTGATCAACATTATTTCATCATCATTTGAAACAGGTACGGCTCCAATAACATCACCATTACGATCACTCGTTTGAATTGAAATAACACCCATACCACCACGACCATGTACAGGATAATCACTAGCAGATGTACGTTTACCAAAACCATTTTCTGTTGCAGTGAGAACATACCCATCGGTTGCTATCACAAGCGAAATAACTTTTTGATTTTCTTTTAACTTAATACCACGAACACCGACTGAAGCACGCCCCATCGAACGCACATCACTTTCATTAAAACGAATCGCTTTACCCGAACTACTAAACAACATAACGTCCTGACCAAGCTCTGTCAGCTCAACACCAATAAGCTTATCGCCCTCACGAATTTCAACAGCAATAATGCCGGAAGCGCGCTGGCGTGAAAAATCGGTTAAAGGTGTTTTCTTAACTGTGCCATTTGCTGTCGCAAACAATATAAATTTATCTTCCGTATATTCACGTATCGGTAGGATTGCGTTGATACGTTCATCTTCAGATAACGGCAATAAATTCACAATCGGTTTACCGCGCGCCGTTCTACCTGCTTGAG